>WOR8_10009888_pt1 | contig 14735 bp, 20 predicted proteins | sample DeeMarSeWOR38_10_FD_19890 | JGI IMG/M metagenome (IMG submission 19890) | reverse complement strand
GCTTTCACTTTTCGGTTGTTGAGACTCTAGTGAGTGATAGGCCTCGGGAAAACTACGTGAGTTTTCAATTCAAGGGTGGAGCTGCTGACTATTCGAGAAGAGTGCGACGGGCACACTTTGTGGGTGACATTCTTTCGGAATTGGACTTTAGAGTGGAAATCAAAGAGGATGCAGTGTTCGCCCGTTTGGAAGGAAGGGAGCAAGATTTCATCTGTGAACGTCTAAAGGGGCTCGGCTACCTGACAATTCATACCCGCCAGTTGGATATGATCATGTCAGATCAGGCTTCAGCGCAGAGTTACTGGGCGAAGCTCAGAAAAGATCTTAATTCAATAATGGCTCAATCCTCCCCTTGACTATCGAGCACCCAGGATCCAGTATCCAACCCCCAGCCCTGCCAGCTATTTTTACAATCTGTAAAGTTGCTCTGCCCCTTTTCACCGGCTGTAATAAAAAAAATATTTTTATTTCAATAGGATAAGCACGACAAACGTCTGGCACAGATATTTCATTAATTCCTCTTGCAGAACCAGAGGAAAACGTAAAGGAGGCCCGAAATGTTGGTAAAAGATTGGATGACCAGAGAGGTTATAACCGTAGATGAAGATGTCTCAATAATGAAAGCTTCAAAGCTAATGAAGGACAAGGGGTTTCAACACCTACCGGTGGTCAGGCAAGGTCGTCTTACCGGGATAGTGTCTGACCGGGATTTAAAAGAGGCTCATCCTTCCCAGGCAACCACCCTGGATATTCATGAACTCTACTACCTCCTGGACAAGCTCCAGGTAAAGAAGGTGATGTCGAAGAATCCCTACACTGTCGGCACCGATGAGACCACAGACAAAGCTGCCGCCCTGATGCTCAAGCACGATGTCTCCGCTTTACCCGTGGTTGATCAAAAAGGCGACATACTACAGGGCATCATCACCAAGGGGGACGTCTTCCGTGCCATGGTTTCCATCTCAGGCATGCAACAGGCACCGTTGCAACTGTGTTTCGAGATAGAAGATCGGCCGGGCACTATTCGGGAAGTAACAGATGTAATCCGGGCCCACGGTGGACGAATCGTCAGCATCATAACCAACTATGAGTACGCACCAGCAGGATGCAGGCATTTGTATATGCGCCCCAGAGACGTACAGGATGAGAAAGCTCTTATTGCCGAATTGCAGACCAAGTTTAAACTGATCTATCAAACGCATGACAAGATAGAATAACTGAAGCCAATTGCATGAAGAAAGCCCAGTAATGATCATGGACACTCTGAAGGCAATATCAAGCCACCTCAAGTTGGTGGAGACTTCTGATATTGTCGAGGAGATGCGAGCCGGAACATGAAACTTTGCACTTTCTATCTGGGGCTGTTGTTCCTGTGGCTCGGTATCAGCTGTGGCGGGGCACCGAACACGGAAGTTGAAACTGTCCAAAGCCCGGGGGTCACCTCTGATGAGATCTGTTTGGGTTCCTCGCTCGCCCTCAGCGGCCACGCCAGCTTTCTCGGCACCCAAACCCTCCACGGAGCCCTCTGCTATCTGCGTGCCGTAAACGAGTCAGGGGGTGTACATGGGAGGAGCATAAAGGTCATTTCCTACGATGACGGTTACGATCCGCCGCGCTGTCTGGAAAACACCCAACGGTTGATTATTGAGGACAAGGTCTTCGCCCTCTTTTGTTATGTGGGTACCCCGACCTCTGTAAAAATCATACCTTTGGTGCAAGAGGCACGGATTCCTCTCCTAGGCCTTTTCACCGGAGCACAGATACTCAGAAACCCCTTTCAACGACATATCATCAACATACGCGCCTCCTACTATCAGGAAACCGGCGCAGTGGTCAGAGAACTGGTGGAGTACCTTGGCTTCAAGAAATTCGCGGTGTTCTATCAATATGACGACTATGGTTTTGATGGCCTCACCGGAGCGCAAATCGCTCTCAAGAAATATGGTCTTGCCCCAGTGGCAACTGGTAGCTACCGCCGTGGCAGCGTCGAGGTGGGAGATGCCCTGGAGCAAATACTGCCATCTGATGCCGAGGTCGTGATAATGATCGGTACCTACAACCCCTGTGCCGAATTCATCCGCTTGGCTAGATCCAGGAACTTCCACCCTATTTTTCATTGCGTCTCATTTGTCGGTGCCGATCAACTGTTGAAAAATTTAGGCCCAGAGGGTGAAGGGGTCATTGTCACCCAGGTGGTGCCGCCGCCTACAGAAACTCTGTTGTTGGACGCAGCCGAAGAATACACGAAACTTCTTGCTCATTACTATCCTGAGGACAAACCCAATTATGTGGGATTCGAAGGCTACCTGAACGCTAGGGTTATGGTTGAAGGATTGAGACGAGCAGGACCAGCTCTCACTTCATCAATGCAATCGAGACCATTGAAAATTATTCCCTCGGTATCGCCAACCCTCTGAATTTTAACGCTCAAGATCACCAGGGATTGGAAAAAGTTTACTTCACCCAGATACGTGAAGGCCAGCTCGTCCTGGTCACGAAACCCTCCTTGATGGAGAGAGGAGAGGTCAGAAAATCAGGGTTCAACAAATGAAGTGGTTCAAAAGACTGAAGGTCAAACAAAAAATATGGGTAAGCACCATCTGGGTGGTCCTGTTTGTTGCCACCGTGTCGTGGTTGAGCATCCAGTTCGTCGTCTTGCCCAATCTCAGCAATGAGATCACCAATCGCGGCGGGATTATTGCCAAAAGTATAGCACGGCGGGCCCAACAGTACCTGACAGCAGATGATCGTTCAAACCTCCTGGATGTGATCTTTACCGAAAAGTGGATGGAGCCTTACCTTGCCTATGTTTTCATTATCAATGAGCCTGAGGGTGTTGTCGCCCACACCCTTTTACAGCCATTTCCTCCGTCTCTATTGGAGCTCAATCCTCTCCCTGCCGACCGAATTCAACACACAAGATTGGTGAAGACCTCCTTAGGCGAGGTCTACGACACGGCTATGGCGATCTATCAAGAAAGTCACCGCATAGGTACGGTGAGAGTCGGTCTCAGTAAAGTCCTGGTTGACGAAACCATGGGCCGGCTGATTAACATCCTTCTGATCCTGCTGGCCCTCATTATTTCTATAGCCTTAGTCCTCAGCAACTGGTTTTCACGGCAGATCACCGGTCCAGTGCTGCAATTGAGTGAACTGACACGCGACCTGATCTCCTGCAATTTTCAGGCGTGCGCACATCTGGGCAAGAGGGTGGAGTGCTGGCTACTGAAAGGATGTGAGCAAGAAGACTGTCCCGCCCATAAACGTGGAAGACCGCCCTGCTGGCTTATAGACGATGCTCCGTCCCAGGAAACGGAGGTGATCCCTTACCCCAATAAGCTGGAGGAATGTTGCAAGTGCGAGGTTTACAAAACGATGGTGGGGGATGAGATCGAACAGCTGGCAGCTGCCTTTTCTCACATGATCCATAAGCTGGACTTATATCAGGAAGAGCTGAAACTGACCACCGAGGATCTTAGAAGGCTGAACCGAAGCTACATGGAGATGGTGAGATTTGTATCCCATGAACTCAAAACTCCCATCGCTAACAGCAGCATGTCCGCCCAAGCCCTCCTGCAAAACATTTTTGGTGAGTTGACACCGACCCAGGAGAAGATGATTCAGCTCATTTGTAGAAACCTGAGCCAGTCAGTGGAGATGGTGAAGAACTACCTGGACCTCTCCAGGATTGAAACGGGTGAACTGCTTTTCCAGCCCAGAAGGTTGCATCTTTACTCCGAGGTTGTGGCACCTGTTCTGAACGATCTTGTCACTCTCATCGACAAGAAACAGGTAATCGTCGAAGACCGGTTCGATGTCGAGGTGGTCTTGGAAGCGGACGAAGAACTGCTGCGGGTGGTCTATACCAACCTTATTGGCAATGCGTGTAAGTATGGCCGTGAAGGTGGCCTGATCCGACTCCGGGCACAAGATCTGGAATCAACATACCGTCTGGAAGTGTGGAACGATGGACCGGGGGTGCCGCACGATAAGGGACCGAAAAAAGATGGAGTCAATGGTACAGGGCTCGGTCTTTTCATAAGCCGTAAGATTGTTGAGCGGCATGGGGGCAAGATCTGGGTCGAAGGATGTGAGGGAAAATGGATCAATTTCATTCTAGAACTGCCGAAATCACAGAAAAGGAGTAGCGCAAATGAGCCAAAAGAAGATACTGATCATCGACGACGATCCCAGTTTTCTCGAGATCTGTTCAGCGATCCTGAAAGAGTCAGATTATCAGGTGGACACTGCTAGCAATACTGAAGAAGGATTGAAAAAAATCCTATCACAGTGGCCTGACCTTCTGCTTCTGGACATCATGATGGCAACCATGGACGAAGGGCTCAACTTCGCCACCGCCCTGAAGCAGCGGGGTGACCTGCGCAGGCTTCCCATTATGCTTGTCTCAGCACAGCCTGATGTGGAGAAGGGATACAGGAGAACTGTTGATCGGGATATGGATTGGATTTCTGCAGACGTGTTCATGGAAAAACCCATCGATCCGCAGGATCTGCTCTATAATGTCGAGCTGCTGATACAACGATAGCGCCCCACGAATCGGAGTAACTGATTGCGACCATCCCCGGAAGGGGGATGAGCTAGAGGGCCCTCTTAAAGGGGCGGAGGGCTATTCGGACCCTCCTACCTCTTGCGCCGCAGACAATGTAGAAGAGGGGTTCATCCCCTCCCGTGAATGGTTGTAATGACATGACGTGCGGGTGGGAACTGCCAATATCTTTTACAGGCTGTAAAGAGTCTTATTGTCACTTGCTATCCCTCAATAAAAAATATCCTGTAAATTCAAACGATTATCATGAAAGGAATCTGGCACAATTATTTCAATAAGGTTTTCTCTAAAACGTCTCATAAACCCTTTGCCCCTCACTTGAGGTTATGACTGCAACAAAACCACGGTGTAATAGATGTGGCGGACACTGGACCCTTCCTGGACATTAGACCCCAAACACAAGCCCACCCCCAGCCCCGCCGTCATCCATGTCCACCACATCTATCACTTTTTCTTTCCGGTGCGATGAAATGGCGAGAAAGAGAATTGATCGATGGAGGATATTTCATCTTTACCGGCATGGTTCTCAGAGGTGAGGAGGAGATGGATGAAGCGAACGAAGATCATAGTTAAAATGGGCAGATGAATTATTCGTTTGGATGTCAGGGGGGTCCTTGACGCGAAAACGGCGGCCATGATTGAAGAACATCTTAACAATTGTAAGCCGGGCAAGCCGATGCCTCTTTATATTAATCTCAGCAACGTCGATGATTATGACTCACAAGGCCTTAGGGTGCTATTGGGGGTTCTTCGCCGGTTGCAGGACCGCTATGCCTACATCAGATTTGTCGACCAGTCGGAGAAGAACTCTGCTGCTCTGCAGGAGTTGGGGGCTGAGAGGATTCTCGATCGCCTGCTGTTTGACTACTCATACCAATCGGTTGCCTGTACGGCTTGAAAAATAATCTGCCCAATCTTAGAGGCGAGCAGAAGAGTTGGTTCGGCAAGTCACGAAGTGGAGTTGAGGTATGGCTGATCCAGGAGAGACGGGAAAGAGCTGGAGTGAAATCGGGCCGGATCTCCAACAAGGATACACTGCAGAGACGAATCCGCGCCGGTGATATGCGTAAACTGGCAAAGCAAGGGAACTGCGGCACCATCGTTGGGCGCGGGGGGATTGTGTGAGGTACACGAACTCCTTTTGGCTCGAGGGATCACCAAAGTGCTGCATCGCGCCTCAGACTTTGCTCTGTGGATCGTGCCCGTGTAAGAAACTTGTGAAGCTAACAGAGGAATGGCTCCATGAAAATGCGAAAAATCCTGGTGCCGGTTGACTTCTCCAGGTGCTCTGAGACAGCACTTAGATATGCGAAGCTCATGGCTACAAAGTTCTCCGCCAGAATAAATGTGATTCACGTTGTAGACAAGAGATACGTCGAGAAGATTGCCGAACTCAACAGCAAGTCAGAAGATGAGGTCGCCAAAAAGCTATGCTTGCAAGCCAAAGAAAAACTTGAAAAGTTTTCAACCGACAACGATTCGGAAAAACTCGTTACTGAAAAGGTCGTAAGTGTCGGAACTCCATTTCAGACCATTGCTCTCAGGGCGCAAGCACTTGGTGCGGATATGATTATCATGGGTGGACACGGCAGGGTGGGAAACGGCCAGATCGATAAGATCTATTTTGGTAGTGCGGCCGAGAGGGTAGTGCGTCTTCTCCCCTGCCCGGTTCTGTGTGTGCCACAAGAAGTTTATGAGAAAGAGTAAGAGGTTAATACTCCCAACACTCAACCTCTTCTCCCTGCCACTATTTTTTACACCCTGTAAAGTTTTTCGCTACCGCCTAGTCCTCCTTAATTCTAATATATCAAATAATAACAGTAATATAGGACCAGAATACATCTGGCACAAATATTCCATTACACCGGTTTACAAAAAGTCCAGACAACTTCTAGACAACCCGTAAGGGAGTAATGTGGTCGAGTCTTTTAGGAGGGCATGAACTATGACAAAGTCAAAAAAGATTCTGCTTGCTGTGGATGGATCATCACACTCACTCAATGCGGTGAGATACGTTGCTCAACAATGCACTCCAGCAGACCTCAGCATCAACCTGATGTACGTTATGCCTACTGCGCCTGAGATCTTCTGGGATCTGGAGCGTGATGCTTTTTTCAAGGAGAAGATGAAGTCCAAGTATGCTCAATGGAAAAGGAATGCCAAAAAGGCGGCCCAAACATTCTTGAACGATGCCAGCAATCTCCTGATCAAGGCCAAATTCAAGGAAGATAATGTGGGGGTCATTCTCCAAGAGCGAAAGGTGGGCATTGCCCGTGACATTCTTAAAGAATGTGCCAAGGGTTATGACGCTGTAGTTGTGGGGCGAAGGGGTTTGAGCAAGCTGGAAGACATGTTTCTCGGCTCCGTTTCCAGCAAGATTGTCCATGGACTTGAAAACGTCCCCGTATGGGTGGTTGGAGGAGATATCCTCTCGAAGAAAATGCTCCTTGCCGTGGACAGTTCAGAAAATTCCCGCAAGGCGGTAGATTACCTCGGCGCCTTTGCTGCTCACACCGAAGCAGAGGTTACCCTTTTTTACGTGGTGCGCAGTGTCGGCCTTGGATTTGTGGATGACCTCGCTCTTCGAGACCAAGAAATGGAAAAGCGGCTGACGGAAGAGTCGGAGAGGGATATTCCGCGGATGTTTCGTTCCTACAAGGAAAGCCTGGAAAAAGCCGGGGTGGCCTCCGCAAGAATTGACAGCAAGGTCATCATGCATAGCAGCAGCCGGGCGGGTGACATTGTCAAGGAGGCCAAGGACGGGAGATATGGCACTATTGTCATGGGACGCAGGGGCTTGTCTAAGGTCCGGGAATTCCTGATGGGACGCGTTAGCAAGAAGGTCTTAGACCGAGGTGAAGGCTTTGCGGTATGGATTGTGCCGTAGTGGAGAAAATGAAACTAGATAGCTGCTATTGAGAGGAGGATGCCATGAAAGCCGCGGTTGTTTTTACTGGAAGTGGGCCAATATTGATCTTGACCACCTATGAATCGTTTGGAAGTCCCGATTTTATTGAGAAGCTGGAAGCCAAAGGGCTGAACAAGTTTATAGCCTATGAAGTCCCAGTTGAACTGGCCAAGAAAAAATACGGTCAGCACTTTGACGTGATCATGAAGGATGTCAAGCAAAGATGATGACCTCAGGGTTTTGGACTACAACGGCCACAGGGTCTTCCACAACTTTGCCTTTCAGGACCTGGGGGTTCCTTACCAGCACGAGTAGACAAGGGTGACCTGGTGGCAAATCTGCTGGGGCGCCTAGAGGATCTGTGCGCCCCGAGGCAAGAACCGCTCGCTCTAGCAAGCAGGGAGGAGGAAAATTATGTCTACAAGCGCCTACAAAGTCATTGAATTGGTGGGGACGAGTACTGTCTCTTGGGAGGAAGCGGCCCAAAATGCAGTGGAGACCGCAAGCAAAACCCTGAGAGACTTGAGGATTGCCGAGGTTACAAAATTGGACATGAGAGTTGAAAATGGCAAAGTTACGGCCTACCGAGCCAGGATAAGTTTATCGTTTAAATATCAGGGAGGAGAATGACGATCTGAGGAGAGGTCGAAGTAAAGAATCCGGGCCCAAAGGACCCGGCTTTAGGCTGGCAAAAGCCAACGGCTCAAGGTACAGGGCACAAGGAAAAATTCGAATTTGGAAATTGGAATTTCGAAATTAAAGAATCACAACCCAAAATTCGCAATTCGCAATCCGCAATTCGAAATTAACTCCCCATGCTCCATGCCTTACGCCTTGTGCCTTAAACCTCTTCTGCTGGTAAAGCCATTGAACTCTGACCTGGTCCCAAGGACCAGGTTTGCTATTTTAAATCAATTTCAGATTTTGGTGCGTTCCATGCTTATAGCTGGTACAACACTGCCAGAGGATTCATAGTGTCTGTCCACTGCAGCACCCCTTTTCCTTTAAACCTGCAGACGAGTCTGAATACAATTCCCGCCAGTATTCTTTACAAGATGTAAAGCATTTCACCTAGTCCCCAAGGATACTAAAATAATAATATTCATTGATTCCAAGTGTTTATGCTGATCCAGTGGTTGGCACAAATATTTCATCCTGATGCACCGTAAGGCACAGGGGTTTCCCGGTACCTTTGCTGGCCGGGGCTGTTCAGTACCCATGGAAAGGAATTACCAGGGGTGAATGAGAAGGAGGCATACTGTGCGTTTCTTTAAGAAGATCTTGTTTCCCGTGGATCTGTCCCGTGCTTCTCACCGCATCGCCCCCTGCGTGCGGGAGGTGGCAACGAAGTTCAAAGCCGAACTTCATCTCCTGTTCGTGGTCCGTGTTTTCGAACATTTCAGCAGCATCCATCTGTCTCGTGACACCATCAAAAGCATTGAAGCGGAAGTTGGGGCGAGAGGCGAGACAAACTTGCAGAAATTCATGCAAACCTTTTTCGAGAGTGGTTCCTGCACGATGAAGGTTGTCTTCGGCGACCCTGCTGATAATCGGCACCCATGGGAAAAAGGGACTTGAAAAGGTTCTTTTCGGCAGTGTCGCCAACCGGGTTATCAAGATGTCGCCGGTTCCTGTTCTTTCGGTGAATCCTCACGGCTGCCCTGTAGAGTGAACCTCCCGTGCCCTCACCTCTCGCTCCACTATTAATGTGGAAGGTGACGGCTGCGAGCCAACAAAATGTTTTTGATTTTTTGGGAAGAAACTGAGTAAATCCGGTGGTGCTTTATGTTCCGGCCATAGTCGGCGGAATTTTGGTTCTGGCTCTAGGGGCAGATCGCTTTGTAAACGGTGCGGCCTCTTTGGCGCGAGGTCTTGAAATATCCCCACTCATGGTGGGGTTGACCGTTGTTGCACTGGGCACCTCCCTCCCTGAGCTCCTGGTCACAGTCACCGCCACCGTGGTGGGACACCCTCAGGTGGCGGTGGGAAATATCCTGGGGAGCAATATCTCCAACATCGGCCTTGTTCTCGGTGTCTCTTCTCTTGTCCGTCCCATGCTGGTACATTCGCATTTGCTCAGTCGCCAGTACCCTTTTCTCCTGCTCATAACAGTTGTTGTCTGGCTCATGGCCTCGAGCGGTGAGATAGACCGATTCAACGGTATGCTCCTCGCTGCAGGAATGCTTTTCTTGCTGGTGCTCATGGTCAGAGGAGCCAAAGAGGGGAAGGAATCTTTTATCTCAAAAGGGTTCAGTGAACCCTCTGGCTCTACCTTTCGGGCTCTTAGGAGTCCAGTTGTCAATCTCGTTGGGGGGTTGCTTTTGCTTCTCACCGGGAGCCGTGCCCTGATCTGGGGCGGAGTTGGACTGGCTCATGCCCTGGGGGTGGATGAATTGGTCATCGGACTCACCCTGATGGCAGTGGGAACGAGTCTTCCGGAGTTGGCCACCACCCTTGTCGGAACCATCAAAAAAGAGGACGATATCGCCGCGGGAAATGTGGTGGGATCCAATTTGTTCAACACTCTTGGGATACTGGGGATTTCTGCCATGCTTCGGCCTCTGCCAATCGCTGCCGAGGCCCTGGCCCGCGATTTCCCGGCAATGCTCCTGGCAACTTTCGCCCTGTGGCCCATCTGCCGATCCTGGCGCCGCCGCCCGGGGCAGGTGAGTCGCTGGGAAGGAGGAGTGCTTTTAGGGGGATATGGCCTCTATCTGGTAGTGCTTTTCAGGTTTGCTCCCTTTTAGCTTTTCCTGTTACTGCAAGCAAGTTCTTCGTCCAGTCTGGCTCACCACTGTAATCCCGAGACAGTGATGCTTTATGCCCGTTGGCTCTACGGGAAGAAGGTTCCATCCTGGAAAGTTGCTATAGGAGGGAGAGACTTTGCCCACGGCGAAGGCTTGAGCCCAATGGCTCAGGAGGCCATAGCCGAGGCCTTGGATGTGGTCGGTCTCTCCCCCCATGCGTGGCTCGCCAGAATGGAGGCGAAAACAGTGCACCGACACGCACCTACCCCCATGTTCGATGATTGCAACATCAGAACCGCCAACATTCTTTACAAACTGTAAAGTAGTTGCTCCTGCCCAAATATCCATTTCCTAAGAATATTAAACAATTTCAATTGTTTGTATCACCAGCCCAGATGGCACAGATATTTCATTGTCTCTCTTATAAGGGTTGAGAAAGGCTACTGAGAACTTCTGCCACCCGAGCTGAGGTTATTTCCAATGACCTTTCTAAAACGTGATCTCAAATCAAAAAAAGCACTCTGGGAGTCTGATCTCGAGGTATCAACAATCGAGGCTGGCGAATATTTCACCAGTCTCGCACTCGGCTTCCGTTGGTACGACTATGAGAATTTTAAAGAAATCAGTGATCTTCGCCGTTCAACAACAGTTATCGGACATTTACCGATTCATTTGTTGGTTTTACTGGCAATGGATGAAGCCGATATTAAACTACAGCGTAAAAGAACCTGATTGCCATAGATGGCTCGCCCAACTGATTTGATGCAATACGCTATATTGCCAGAAACTATGTGCAAAAATTGGTAGGTACCGGTGGAACCTCTTGGGAAGAGGCAGCCAAGAATGCGCTGGAGACCGCAGCAAAAACTCTGAGGGATTTCAGAGTCGCGGCAATAACAAAGCTGGACATTGGGGTAGAAAAAGGCAAAGTGACCTTCTATCGCGTCAGGGTGAGTTTGTCCTTCAAATGCAAGGGAGGAGAATGAAGCTCTGAGCGGGAGTTGTACTTCGGTGTAGATCAAAAAATGGGGGAGAGACAGAGATGGTTGAAATAGATCTCGTCTTCATGATCAGCCACTCCTCTTTTGTAATTAAAATAGTCCTCGCCATCCTAGCCGTAATGTCAGTATCCAGCTGGACCTTAATCTTATCTAAATGGATCCAGCTCAATAAGGCAGCAAAAAAGGTTACAGCCGGCCTGATGAGCCTCAAGACGGGGCGAGATTTGCGCCGTGTCGTCCAACTCATGGGCAAGGATATTCAATCTCCTTGCCTCCAGGTAGCCGTGGAGGGCTTGAAGGAGCTGAGACGGTTTAAAAAACTGAACCAGCTTTCCAGGGAGCAAGCCGAGACCACAATGCACTTTTCGGTTCCCTTTCCTTTCTGGCCACCTGCGTAAATGTTGCCCCTTTCATCGGGCTGTTTGGCACGGTGTGGGGGATCATGCACTCTTTCTACGTCATCGGCTTGATGAAAACTGCCACCCTTGCAGCTGTGGCCCCTGGTCTCTCAGAGGCTCTGGTTACCACCGCCATAGGGCTGGCCGTGGCTATACCTGCAAGCCTTGCCTACAATTTCTTAACTCGCATGCTGGCAAGCATCGAGGGCGAACTCGGTAGGTTCACCCGTACATTCTTAAGTCGAATCAGACGGGAGGTATTGATTCCAAGGTTGGAAAACACTTCAATTGGCCATCCGGCGCAGCATCAGAGCAATGAGTTCGGTCAGGCTGACGTTGAAGAGTTTTATTTTACCGACAGTGCTCACATTTCATAGCGGTCCGAAGAATCAAACAACAATGCTGAAATTAAGTTTAGATCAACTCCTTGAGGCCATTGAGAATCTGTATGAAGCCGTGGAAATCTTGGAGTCAGTGCTCCAAGAAATTGAAACCGGGGCGATGAGGGGGATGTTGCTTTCGCAGCGTTTGGCAGAAGCCTGGTACAAGGTGAACTGTTGTCGTCTTTACACCGAGGACGATCTGAACTTGGAGGAGCTCAACCTGGAAGCCATGGGGCTCATCTCTGACGCGAAATGCATGATTGACAGCCTGATCGGTTGGGGAAAAGGAATGACATTTCATGGAAGACTAGCAATAACTACCAGCATACACTCTGCCTCACAAAACCTTCTGCTTGCTTTGTGTGAGCTGGAAGATTGGATGAACAAGCGAACAGGCGAGGAGTTGCCGGCCATATCCTAATTACTGGATTATGATTGCCATTCTCCAAGGAGGGTCAAGGTATGGCTCCATTTTTTGAAAAGGGCGAACTTGTCATGTTGGAAGATTTTATCCGCCTCGCCAAAGAAGGCAGAAATGTTCAGGTAAGCGTCGAGGTGAGAAAAGAGATCATCGGCCCGAAAGCCCAGGCGCACGTAACTGAGCAAGGAAGAGGCGAAGTAAATAATTATCTCCTGATAGGAGATTACACCTGCAGCGTGGAAAGAGAAGTCCACAAGGTTGCAAAAGTCTACATCTTCTTCGGATCCGATAAAGAATCTTCCACTGCCGCCAGGATGCACAAAGAAATCGCCAATGAGCGCTTGAAAAGGGATTATCAGCGGTTAAAGGATGCAACCATCAACATAGAGGAAAAGTATTTCTGAGGTGGGAGCGACAATTTCGAGGCTAGTACCTGAACTCGCAGAGTATGCGCCCATTGCCTCAGTATCGAGACTCTTGAAGTGCGAACGCATTGACACCATCAGTGCTCAACCTTTTTCATAGAGTACGGATAAGCTGCTATGGACTCAGCAAAACTACGTTACAGAGCCCGCATCATCATGGCTGGAACAATTGCTTTGATTTTTGCTGCTGCGGTTGGTGCTGAGGCTGCTGGAGAAGGGGATCGGGCACCATTCGTTGTGGGTATTCATCTTTGCTGGATCGCGGTTATTCTTGTCGCAGCCAAAGCGTCCAACCTCATCGCTCGTTATGGTCAGCCTCCGGTGCTGGGGGAGTTGCTCGTTGGCGTCATTTTTGGCAACCTTGGGTTGGCGGGGATCCATTTCTTTGATCCCGTTCGAGGAGACTCGGTCATCCGATTCTTGGCTGAACTCGGTGTTGTCATTTTGCTGTTCCAGGTAGGCCTTGAATCCAATATCAAAAAAATCCTCCGAGTCGGCCCGCGCGCTCTTCTGGTTGCCTGTGTTGGTGTCCTTGCCCCTTTCATGCTGGGCACATTTGTAGTAGGCCCTTTCCTCTTACCCGAACTGGGCGCCATCTTAACCGCAACCTCGGTGGGGATTACTGCCCGGGTTTTCAGTGACCTGGGTAAAATCCAGATTCCTGAAGCTCAAATCGTCCTTGGTGCGGCCCTTATCGACGACGTGTTGGCCTTGGCAATTTTGGCTGTAGTGAAAGCGATCGTGGAGTCTGGTAATGTCAGCCTTATCGATATTGGCTGGATTACCGGGAAAGCCGTCTTCTTTCTCGGCAGTGCTATTTTTCTCGGCCAAGTTCTAGCCTCCCGATTGGCGGATCTGTTTTCTAGAGTCAATCCCGGCATTGGCATGAAATTTATTTTGGCAGTCAGTTTTGCCTTATTTTTCGCCTACCTCGCGGATGCTGTCGGGCTTGCCCCCATTGTTGGCGGTTTTGCCGCCGGCCTGGTCCTGGAGCCGGTCTATTTCAGTCACTTTGAGTGCCCTGCCGTGGTTAAGGACATAGATAAAAGTGTCAGCACCGCGAGTCCGGATGTGAAAAAGGCTGTATCCCAGGTGCTGCACTCTTTTTCCCGTAGTCACATCCAAGATCTGATCAAACCGTTGGGTTATTTTTTTGTCCCCATATTCTTCGTGTTGACGGGCATGGAGGTACGGCTCGAAACCCTATGTAACCTGCCGGTTCTGCTGCTCGCCTTAGTGATTGCCGCCGTGGCCTTTGTGGGTAAGATTGCGGCGGGTTTGGTGGCCGGCCGGGTTAATAAGGCGATCATTGGTTGGGGTATGGTGCCGAGGGGAGAAGTGGCTCTAATCTTTGCTGCGATGGGTAAATCAATGGGAATGGTTTCCAATGAAATTTTTCTATGCTTATAATGGTGATAATGCTGACAACCATCGTGCCACCTCCGATCTTGAATTTCCTGCTGCAGCGTAAGGATAGAAAAAATGCTCAAAAACCTAACGTTCTTTCGTCCATCGGAGCAGCACCGTGGGAAATAGGGGAAGACGGCCAGGATCCTCAAGGGAGCTAAATTCGCAATGAAAACATTGTCAAATTTTCAGGTGGATTACGATTTCTTCTCTGGCAGAAGAGACGAAGATATCGTCCTCATCAGCTTCAAAGAAAACCTCCTTCAGCGCAGCACTCACTTGGACGCCAAAGGCAAGTTATTTCATTATCTTGATCTCGTTTCAAAAAGTGATGCGATCAGAAGTATTCTTATCATGGGCTCACCCAAGAAAACCGGGCGTGACGAGTATATTGGAATTTACCGGCAACTATTGAGGCAAGAACTTGATACCAGGGCCCTTGCGAGACTCTACAACGCAGTTAATCAGTTCGTTTTGA
>WOR8_10003796_pt1 | contig 14743 bp, 8 predicted proteins | sample DeeMarSeWOR38_10_FD_19890 | JGI IMG/M metagenome (IMG submission 19890) | reverse complement strand
AGAGAACCGGGAAGCCGGTGTTGTCGATCATCATCATATAGTTCCCGAGACCAGGCGCATTGGAGGCGTTGGTGAGGAAAACGTACCCCGGAGAGGGCGTCGTCACGGAGTCGATCGTGATCAGGGGCATATCCGGAGGGAGCGTATCGGGGCGGGCCAGGGCCTCAAAGGGCGGCAGGGGGCTGACATGGGGGTTGACGTCCACCTCATCTTCCAATCCAAGCGATCGGGGGTTGATGGGTTCCCTCAGCGGCGTCACCCTAAAGGAGAACGATGTGGGCCTGAGGTCTTCTCCTTTCAGGGTTCTGGCACCACTACCTATCGAGACGGTAACCAGCTCCGAGGGGTCGAACGGCCGTGTGGAGGAAAGCAGAATTGTCTTCCCGTCGTCTGAGAGTTTCACCGCAAGCTCGTGCTCCCCGCTGCTGCTCCCCCTGACGCTGAAAAGACCGGGCGAGACTATGCTGCCTTGATCAATGAGATCACCCTTCCGGATGATGATGTTGGATGTGCGCGACACCAGGGAGGAGCCGGGCAGGGGCGAGAGGTAGCGGTATCCCGTTGTCGAGACATCGGATTGGGCCATGGCACTGGTCGATGCCATGAGGAAAAGGAGCAGGTAGCCAGCTTTCATGATTCTCCCTTTTTTGTTCATCGCAGTAACATGAGCTTGAGCGCTGAGTGGATGCGTGCACCGGTCCGCTCGACGGTTGCGCTCATTCGGCAGACATACACGCCACTGGCAAGGTCGCGGGCATCGAATTGCAGCCTGTGGCGTCCCGGCTCCCGCTGTTCGTCAAGAAGCTCCTTTGCCACCTGACCGAGCACGGTAAAGAGCGTTATCTGAATGCGTGCGGGCTCGGGGACATCGTAGGCAAGTTCCGTGGAGGGGTTGAACGGATTGGGATAGGCCCCCATGAGCGCGAACACCGACGGATGCTCAGTCTCCGGGAGGACCACATCGCTTGGTATCACTTCTCTGAGGCTGATGTTGTCGAGAAAGACCTCCGCATTCGACTTGCCGCAGTTAAACACCATGCGGGCGCTCACGTCAGTCGGCTCCAGCATCGTGAAGGGGAAGGAGTACTGTCTCCACGTTCGGGCAACATAGGTGGTGCCCGTCCTGCTGTAGTTCTTGCCCGCAAGGGCGCTGTCCTCGATTTTGACTTCGATCGAGCGCGAGGCGGAAGCACGCGCCCTGAACTCGAACAGGTAGTCTCTGCCGTTGTGGAGCTCGAAACCCTCCTGCTTCAACTGGACACTCCAGGTCTGGAGCCCTCCATCGCTGATATCCACGCGGCACTCTCCCATCTCCGTAACCCAGGCCCGTGCGATGGCGCCCTCGTTCTGGACGAAGGCCCATTCGTCCAGTCCGTGGGAGAAGTCACCGTTGAGGACCATGTCATCTCCTGGCTCGCTGGAGCGGAGCTGGATCGAAATCTCTTCCGAAAACAGACCCTGGGTCCCAGAGCTATCCACCCCCGCAACTCGAATGTGGTACCGCACCCCGCGCTCCAGACCGAGGAGATTGTGAATCGTCGAGGCGCTTGAATCCAACAGCTCCAGAGAGCCCGGTGTCGTGCCGCCATAGATCCGGTAGCCGACCACTGAGCTATCACCAAAGGTATTCATGAACAGCCTGGCCGTATCGTTGTGCGCCTCAGCAAGGAGGTAGGGCCGAGAGGCTTTCCCGGCCCAGGGGAAGCGAAAGGCACGATACGAGTGCGCATAGTGCTCGAATTCAAGCTCGCAGGCGATGCTCCCATCGGGGCGAACCTCGGTGAGTACCGGAAGGGAGGCATCTCCCCAGCCGATCAGCGTGTTCCCGTTCGGCAGTCGCTGCACGCTCCCCAGCCACCAGCTGTAACGGATCGGATTGTGCGAGTACTGCCACACGAGCGTCGCGGTCATGTCCGTGGTATCGAGCTGATATTCCAGTGCGCGGGATTCTGGCGGGTCATGGTAGTTACCATTGTCGTACAGCGTGTAGTGTCCCTCTCCGATTGAGCGGATATCATGCTGAAAGACGAACCCGATGGGGTCGCTGACGCGAGAGAACATGGACTTCTTTCCCCCCCAGCGCCAGATGATCTCACCCGTTGTCCGGTCGATCTTCGTAATCTCGCTCATGTTCCTGCTTGAAATCAGGAGGTTGCCGTCTTCGTCGAGATCAATCGCGTTCATGTGAACATAGTCGATCGTCGTGGCGGTCAACGCGACATGATCACAATCTGTGATCTCGAAGTGGTCCCAGCTTCGCCATTCAAACACGAGCTGATGGTTTCGGTCAAGCTCCTGCACGATATTCCCGATGACGGTGGCTTCGGGTTTTCCCCCCGTCACGTACTGGCTCATGTCCACCTTCTGGTAGTCCTTTCCGATGAGCAGGAAATGACCGTCGGGCAGGATCAGAAGCTCGTGTTCATCGGTCTCGTAACCATTTGCGCAGACGACGCTATCACGAACTGTGTAGGTGGAGTCCATGACATAGAATCTCAGGATTTCTCCGCCGACGAAGTAACTCAGCATACCATTTCGCTGGATCTTGAAATCACGGGCAAAGGACGGCATTCGCCTGTAGAAGGCGGGAGTGCCGTCATTTTCCACGATAAGGAGGTAGGGCGTCCCCCCCCAGTTGCTGAAGAAGAGCCTTCCTTCGGCAGTCTCCCCCTGGATCGACACTCCGAGGGGGGGAAAATCGGAGGGAATAGACACCGAAAAAGGATTTTGACCTCTCAGAGGGCCGTCAGCTGTAACGCCCAGAGCTTCGGCCTTCTGCGGTAGCATGAGACGCCGGCCGGCAGCTCCGGGGGACCCAGCGGTAGGTTCAACGCAGGGGTCCAGTTGCACCGCTTGCGGCCGCGGCGCCTGTCCGAGAGAAACGGAGAATGAGTAGGCGAACACAATTCCTCTGGGCCCGCGCAATGTCACGCTCACATCCTCCCCCGGGTGAAACGGCAACTGCGGGTGGAAGACAACCGTGCGCTTGTCATCCGAGACGACAACCGTCCCTGGATGGTCACCGCTTGACTCACCGCGTGCGGAGACCATTGTGTTCAGGAGAGAGGCGTCAGAGACCTCCAAGCCGCTCCACCGGACGATGATACTGCTCTCGGCGCGCACCCGTCTCGCATCGGGGCGGGGAGAGACGTACAGCAGGTCGTGTGGCCTCGTTGCGGCGTATGCCGAAGTCGAGAGGGTAATCAGCAGGAAGGCGTGTACAGACCATCGCTTCATCTAGACACTCCCGCCGCGCCATCGGCCCAACAGCGACGTACGGCAGCACGCCGAACGTCGGATCACTCGTATCATCATCACGGGTCCTGTCTTCCCCTTGAGAGAACTGTGGGACTACATGAAGGATCGTTCCGCCTCACCGGCAGGGTGGCGAAGATGAGTTAATGAACCGCGGGATATCCGTTGAATATCCGGACCCCCTCCAGCATGGCAAGGATGTTTGCCACGGGAGTGCGGGCCTGGATATTGTGGATCGTATTGAACACAAATCCTCCGCCAGGAGAGAAGATCTCGCAGCGCTCCAGGACTTCTGCACGGACCTCATCTGGTGTCCCGAAGGGAAGGGTACGCTGCGTATCCACCCCGCCGCCCCAGAAGATGATCCTCCCGCCGTATCGCTCCTTCAGGTGACGCGGACTCATTCCCGCTGCAGAACACTGAACGGGGTTGAGTATGTCGAAGCCGCAATCGATGAAATGGCCGATAAACGGCTCGACCGCACCGCAGGAGTGCTTCATTGTCTTCCAAGCCGTCCGCGAGTGAATCCACTCGTTCACGCGCCGGTAGTACGGCGCGTAAAGTTCCTGAAAGGTCGCGGGCGAACAGAAGCTCGATGTTTGCGTGCCGAAATCCGTCCCGCAGACGAAAAGACAATCGATTCCATCCCCCACGACCGTGTGGATGCGTTCAAGGTTGGCAAGGGCGATCTCCGCCTGCCGTTCAAAGACAGCATGGACATACTCCTTGCGGGTTGCGGTAGAGATGTACCACTCAGCGATGTCCCTGATTCCCCTCGGCTGCTTCAGAAAAGGGGCGGGAACCAGGGCAATATCACCGAATGCGGTCCCGCCGAATGTTGCCACAACGGCGCGCGTGGAGGATTGCCGTGCCTGAACGGCAGTTCGGAAGTACTCCAGATCTTCATCAGTGATCGGAGAGAATTCCTCCAAATTATCCTTCGGATCCAGGCGGTTCTCATCGATCGGTGGTTGCCGGACGATTGCATCGAAGAAGAAACCGCCGAGAGGCATGCGCCCACTGGGAGGGGCCGCGGGATCCCCTTCGGGGTGTATCAGCAGGTCGCCCGCCTCATCCTTTCGGACCACGAAGCCACTTGGAACGAGCACTTCTTGATCCCACGGGAGGAGATGCTCCCTCCAGCCCGTGTTGGGGAATCCGAACATCGTCCGTGGTGGGGGGACGCCGATCGTGTCGATGTCCATTGCCTCGAGAAGGTCGTCCTCGAGCCAGCCGAGCATCTGATAAGGCTCATGGACTTTCACGGGTTGCCGCTCGAGCCCGAAGTGGTCGCGCAATGCCGCCACACAACTAACGTGGATGCCCGTGACCGCGGTGCTTCCGAAGTCGATCGGGATTGCGTCCGGCTCCTTGTGCCCAAGAGCTGTGCGAATGCGATCGCGGTGCGTCATGCTTGAGGGTCTCCCGTTCCAACGGGGGAGGGCACGTGCCGTGCCCTTCCTACCGTAGAAAATGTAGGACAGATCGAGCGAAGAAACAAGGAGTGCGGCCCGCGTGGGCCTTGCTTCTTAGCTCTGGCGAGTGTTCCTTGCTGCCGGCCTGTGACGGACCGGCCGGAGCGTTTTGATGGCCGGGCAGACCGAGCAGGTCGTCCGCACCGTTCTTCCGACATGCTCAGGAAGGGCCCCCCCGTATGAGGACCCCCAACCCCCTTTTCGCACCCGAGGGCACTGCCGCCGACAATAGCCCCGCGACCGCTCCCCCTCCCGAACGTCCCCCTCGATTGGACTCTATCGATCTGCTGCGGGGCATTGCGATGGTTCTCATGGCGCTTGACCACGTCCGGGATTTCTTCACAAACGTTCGCTTCGATCCACTGGATCTGACCCAGACCAGCACCGCACTCTTCTTGACGCGCTGGATCACGCATTACTGTGCACCGGGGTTCGTCTTTCTTGCGGGGACAGCCGCATTCCTTTCCCTCTCCCGGGGGCGATCCCGCGGGCAGCTCTCCCAGTTCCTCCTTACCCGCGGCCTGTGGCTCGTCTTTCTCGAGCTCACCGTTGTTCGGTTCGCCTGGTTGTTCAACCTCGACTACTCGCTCAGCTTCGGTCAGGTGATCTGGGCCATCGGGTGGTCGATGGTCGTCCTCTCGCTGCTCGTCCGATTCCCGGCGATATGGAGTGCGGTCTTCGGGGTAGCGATCATTGCGCTGCACAACCTGACGGATACCATTGAACCGGACTCCTTCGGGAGTCTGAGCTGGCTTTGGAAGATCTTGCACGTCCAGGAGCAGATCCAGCTCGGCAGCGGAGCTGTCTTCGTCACCGCCTACCCCCTCATTCCGTGGATCGGCGTCATGGCCGCTGGATACGCCTTCGGGGAGATTGTCCGCTGGGAGCCCGCCAGGCGCCGGCGAGCGTTCCTGTGGATCGGGGGCGTGGCGACGGGTCTGTTTCTTCTCCTCAGGGTGAGCAACATCTATGGCGACCCCTCTCTATGGGAAGTTCAGCCTTCGGCACACCTCACGATCCTGTCCATCCTCAACACGACAAAGTACCCTCCCTCCCTGCTCTACCTCCTCATGACGCTCGGGCCGGCCATCCTATTGCTTCCGCTCCTGGAGCGATGGCGCGGATGGTTGGTGCAGGCACTCATCGTCTTCGGTCGCGTTCCTCTTTTTTACTATGTCTTGCACATCATCGTCGGCCACGCGCTGGCGGTCCTGGCAGCGCTGGCCTCCGGACACGACCCCTGGTTCATGTTCGCGAACAACCCTCCATGGGAGTGGCCCGAGGGCTTTGGGTTCTCGCTCCCGGTTGTCTTTGCGATCTGGATCGGGGTTGTAGTGGGGCTCTATCCCGTCTGTCGCTGGTTCGCTGCGGTCAAGCGCAAGAGCCGCAGTCGGTGGCTGAGCTATCTGTAGGAAGTGGCAGAGATTGGTGAGGGAAGGCCTGGCGCCGGGAGTAGCCCTACTCGAGGCGCCAAGCGATCGTGCGATCTCCGGATCCTTCAGTGTGATGATCCGCTTGCAGATCTGGAGGGGATTGCAGCCGGCAATGAGAGTGACAGCACGAGGTAGCCCAGCACCCCGCTCAGGAGCGATCCGGCAAACACCCCCACCTTGGCCTCTTCCAGCAAGGGGCTCGCGAGCGCCAGGCCGGCAATGAATAGTGCCATGGTGAAGCCGATTCCGGCCAGAAAACCGCCACCCACCATCACGGGCCAGGTCAGCCCCTCCGGGAGCCGCGCCAGCCCCGTCTTTGTGGCCAACCAGCTCATCCCCACGATTCCCAGCGGCTTACCGACCAGGAGCCCGACTGCAACGGCAACCGCGACGGGACTCACGAAATCGGCTAGCTCAATATGGACTCCTGCGTTGGCCAGGGCGAACAGCGGCATGATGAGGAATCCCACCCAGGGGTGGAGCGCGGTCTCAAATCGCTCGATAGGTGAAATCGACTTGCGCGCGGCAAGTTCCATCTCGCGAATCATGGCATACCGCTCCCGGGGAGATCGCCAGCCTTCTCCTTGCATGAAGCCCATGGTGTTCTGGACGATGCGGAAGAGCCTCCCTTCGCTCACCCAGCTCGTTGTCGGCGTGAGCAGACCGAGTATGACGCCCGCGATGGTGGCGTGAATACCGGAGGCATGGAACTCGAACCAGATGAAAAGCGCCATCGCAAGGTAGACCGCACCGTTACGAACCCCCGCCTTCATCAGCCCGATCATAATGACGATACCCACCAGACTCAGCGCAAGCGACCCGAAGTCGAGGCCCGAGGAGTACCCCACGGCAATGACGATAATTGCGCCGATGTCGTCGGCGATTGCGAGGGAGAGGAGTGTCACCCGCAGCGTGTTGGGAACTCGCGAGCCAAGCAGGGCGAGACAGCCCACGACAAACGCGATATCGGTGGCCATCGGAATTCCCCATCCTCGACTGGCGGGAGTGCCGCTCTCAAGTCCGAGGTAAATCAGGGCGGGAACCGCCATGCCACCCACTGCAGCAAGGATGGGGAGTGCAGCCCGGCGCATCTCACGCAGTTCTCCGAGAACGAGTTCCCGCTTGACCTCCAGGCCAACTACATAGAAAAAGACCGCCATCAGGAGATCATTGATCCAGTGGTGGAGGGAATGGTACATGGAGAATGAACCCACGGCAAAGCCCAGGGAGGTCTCCCAGATCCCGTGGAACTCCTCTGCCCAGCCGGAGTTGGCCAGGATCAGAGCAAGTGCGGTTGCGCCAAGCAAAATCACGCCACTTGCTGATTCAATATGCATGAACCGGCGCAGCGGGTCGAGTACGGCATCGACTCTTCCGCGCGGTAGATGCGGAATGGCATCCGTGTGCTGCAACTCCTTCGCCATGCGATCTCCTCTATCGTGTAGATTCACTTCACGGGGCAACCAGGAGCCCGCCCAGAGCGCTAGAGCATCTCAAACGGCTGGCCAGTCGAGGCCAGCACCGATCGCCAGAGCCATCCGCGGAGATCGACCTTCTTCCGTTCCGACACCGCCACGGGAATCGGGACGTGTGTGAACTGGTCGTTCCACACACCAACGACCAGATCGGTATTGCCTGCCATGCCCGCATGGGCTGCGCTTTGGCCGAGCACCTGGCAGAAAGCGGAGTCAAACGCGTTCGCCGGCATGCTCCGGATGATGTAGGAAGGATCGATGTACTTGAGGTTGAGTTCCAGGCCGGTGGCGGAGAAGTCCTCCCGGATGGATTCGCGGAGCAGGATCCCGATATCGCGATACTGGACATTGCCGGAGGTATCCGTGCCCTGCACGGCCTCCGAGAGAGCGTGTCCCGCGCCCTCGGCCACGACGATGACGGCGTGACCCCGTCGTTCGATGCGCTCCCGCAGCGCTCCGAGGAACCCCGTGAGCGTGAAGGAGGATTCAGGGATCAGACAGAAATTCACCTGCGAGTCGGCCAGCGTGGCGTAGGCCGCAATGAAGCCGGAATCCCGTCCCATGAGCTTGACCAGTCCGACGCCGTTGCGTCCTCCCCGCGCCTCGTTGTGAGCGGCATAGGTTGCCCGTCGGGCTTCCGACACTGCTGTATGGAACCCGAAAGAGGTCTGAACGGACGCAATATCATTGTCGATTGTTTTCGGTATTCCGACAACGGCGATCTTCAGGCCCCGAGCGGCAATCTCCCCGGCAAGGGCGTGTGCCCCGCGGAGCGTGCCGTCACCGCCGATGGTAAACAGAATTCCGATTTTCATCCGTTCAAGAGTGTCGACCATATCCCCCACATCCTGGGGGCCCCGGGATGAACCCAGGATGGTACCCCCATGCTCGTGAATATGGGAGACGTCCTCCGGCCTAAGCTCCACCGGTGCATGTCCGTGCCGGCGCGTCAAGCCCTCGTACCCGTAGCGGAAGCCGAGAATGCTCCTGACCCCGTATTGGTAATGGAGCGACATCACCAGAGACCGGATTACGTCATTGATCCCCGGGCAGAGGCCACCGCAGGTAACGATGCCACACTTCAGCTTTGAGGGGTCGAAATAGATGCGTGCACGGGGACCGGCCTTGTCAAAGTGGTCGGGCCTGCGCCCCTCAGATTGCGCCTGCTCCAGACTCGCCAGATCGGAATCCCGGAGCACATGCGCCGTTTCATCGAGGAAGGCGACGTCCCGCAGGGGCGATGGGATGGTGCACGCTCCGAGGCGTGCGATGGTGAGAAGGGAGCGGGGTTCAGCCACGCGAGCCTCGCGCACAGAGGGTCGTTCCGCTTCCACGGAGATCCTCAACCGCCTGTCGCACCCGGTCGGCCATCGCACTCTCGGCGATCCCAAGGTAGGTGCGGGGATCATACTGCTTCTTGGCGCCCATCTCGCCATCAACTTTCAGCATGCCATCGTAGTGTCTGAACACATGGTCGGCCACTGCTCGGGAGAACGCATACTGGGTATCGGTGTCAATGTTCATCTTGACGACCCCGTAGTCGATTGCCTCGCGGATCTCCGCCACCGAAGAGCCAGATCCGCCGTGGAATACCAGGGCAAACCGGGCCTCCCCGCCGTAGGCGCGTTCCACGGCCTCCTGCCCTTCCCGGAGAATCTCAGGCTTGAGCTTGACCTGGCCAGGTTTGTACACACCGTGGACGTTCCCAAAAGTTGCCGCAAGCAGATATCGCGCCCCGGGCACGCCTTTCATCCGCCGCGCGACCTCGAGCATGTCCTCCGGCGTGGTGTAGAGCTTCGAGGGGTCGGTACCCTCCGCGGAGATCCCGTCCTCCTCCCCGCCGACGACACCCGCCTCGATTTCCAGGATGAGCTCGTTGCGCGCGCATCGCTCCAGAAGCGGGACGGCGCGGTCCAGGTTCGCGCCAAGTGGAACTGCGCTCCCGTCAAACATATGGCTGTTGAACAGGTTTGGCATGCTCCGGCTGCGTCGTCGCTCGGTTTCCTCGATGAGGGGAATGAGGAATGAGTCCACGGCGTCGACCGGACAGTGATCGGTATGGAGCGCTACATAGATGTCATATCGATCGGCGACACGGTGGACGTACTCGGCGAGGGCAATGGCCCCGAGAACGCTGTCTTTGACCGCTGAACCCGACGCGAATGCTCCGCCTCCTGTCGAGACCTGGACAATCCCGTCGCTTCGTGCTTCAGCGAGTCCTCGGAGGACAGCGCTCGCCGTTGACATCGACGAAACGTTGATGCCCGGATAGGCGAAGCGTCCGCCCCGGGCGCTGTCAATCATCCGGCAATAGGTAGCGAAATCTGCAACAGGCATCGTTTCTCCAACGCTGTGGAATGGTCCCATATACAAAAAAGGAACTCCAATGTCTAGTCTCCCGCATGACCGGACCGGTTCCGGCTGAAGGACGCGTTGTTGCAGCTGACGAACCGCTTCGGTATACTTGGAGGGAGCTCGCATATACCGCCGCACCCTCCTGCCAGCTCACGGGCAGCAATCACAGAGGAAGTCCAGAATGAATGTCCCCTCACACAAGACGAAGATCGTCTGCACGATCGGTCCTGCCTCTGAATCCGTCTCTACAATGGAGGCCATGATTCGGGCCGGCATGAGCGTTGCCCGTCTGAACTTCTCCCACGGAGATTTCGAGAGCCACCGGAAGATAATCAGGGATTTGCGAAGGGCTTCCGAATCCGCCGGCCGTCCGATCACCATTATGGCAGATCTTCCCGGCCCGAAAATGCGGGTCGGCTCTGTGGTCCCGGAGCCGATCGAGCTCCGCAGCGGAGACCGAATCACGCTGACCACAGAGGAGATCGAGGGTGACGCAGAGCGCGTTTCAGTGAGTTTTGACCGCCTCCCGATGGTTGTATCACCGGGCGATAAGCTTTTTCTCAACGACGGAATCATCCAACTCGAGGTAGAGCGCATCGAGGGGTCAGAGGTCCGCACCCTTGTCCAGGTCGGCGGAGAGCTTCGTTCACGGAAGGGGCTGAATGTCCCCGGCATCGATCTGGGAATCAGTGCGTTTACCGACCATGACCACGCGTGCCTGAAGGTGGCCTTAGCGGAGGGCGTGGAAGCAGTCAGTCAGTCATTCGTCGAGGGGGAAGAGGATGTTCAACGTGTCCGTGAAGCATCACGCGCACTCGGACATACCCCTTTTGTCATTGCCAAGATCGAACGGGCACGAGCACTCCAGAACTTCGACGCGATCCTCGGCACCGCCGACGGCATTATGATTGCGCGTGGGGATCTCGGTGTCGAGATCCCGATCGAAGAGATGGCCGTAACGCAGAAGCGTCTGATGCTGAAAGCCAACAGGCTCGGGAGGCCTGTCATAACAGCGACGCAGATGTTGGAATCGATGACCGACCACCGGTTGCCCACGAGGGCGGAAGCCACCGATGTCGCCAATGCCATCTTCGATGGCACTGATTGCGTAATGCTGTCCGGAGAGTCTGCGATGGGCCGATATCCGGTCGAGGCGGTCTCGATGCTCGCCCGAATCGCTACGGCGACCGAACCGAACGTGCCACGGAGAATTGTGCATGAGGCGTTGCGCGCCTACGGTCGTGAGCGCGAGGCCACTCCCGCTGATCTGATTGCCCTGAGCCTGGAGACAATGCTTCAGTACTCCTCCCCCCTGCTCATTGTCGTGCCCACCAAGAGTGGTGCGACGGCCAGGAATATCGCGCGCTTTCGGCATGCTGTCTGGATCGCGGCGGTGAGCTCCTCGCCTTCCACCTGCAGCGCTCTTCGCTTCTCCTACGGCGTGCAGCCGTTGCTTGAGCCAACCCTTCCGGACAACTGGGTCCCCTACGTAAGGAGCCAGCTCGCCCTCGGGGGCGTGAGTGAAGGGGTGGCAATCCTCGTCGAGGGTCCTTCTCCGAAGCGTCCCGATGCGAATCATCGGATCGAGCTTCTGCGGCTCGATCGCGGCAACCGCAGGGACGGTAGCCAACTATGAAGGTGGGCATTATAGGAGCGGGGCAGGTCGGGAGTTCCGCGGCCTTCGCAATGGTCCTGCGCGGAACGGTCACCGAGATTGTGCTCGTTGACATCAACGAGCCGCTGGCTCGTGCCCAGGCAGAGGACATCCTCCATGCGACACCCTTCTCCCGGCCCGCGAGGATCTCCGCGGGGAGCTATCGGGAGCTGGAGGGAGCCGGGCTTGTCATCCTGGCCTGCGGAGTCGCCCAGCGCACCGGCGAGACGCGTCTCCAACTCTTGGAGCGAAATGCAAGGGTCTTCGATCAGGTGACAGGGGAGGTTCTTCACCATACCCACGAACCAATTCTGCTCGTCGCATCGAACCCTGTGGACGTGATGACCCAGGCGGTCGTCAGGCTCTCAGGACTTCCTCCCACGCGGGTTCTTGGCTCGGGGACGATCCTTGATACTGCCCGCTTCCGGGCACTCCTCGGCGAGCACCTCGCCATCTCTCCGCAGTCGATCCACGCTTATGTAGTCGGTGAACACGGTGACTCGGAAGTCCTGGTCTGGTCCAGTGCGAACGTGGGTGGGGTCCCTCTGCATGAATTCGCGGAGCAGAGCCGACACTTCTTGAGTGAAGAGCGGCGACGCACCATCGATACCCGAGTGCGCCGCGCGGCGTACTCCATCATTGAGGGGAAGGGAGCTACGTACTACGGTATCGGGGCCGGCCTCGCACGAATTGTCCGTGCGGTCCGCGACGATGAGCAATCGGTCCTGACTCTTTCGAGCACTCTGCACGGGGTCGCGGGGTTCCACGGAGTGAGTCTTTCGCTCCCGCGCGTGATCGGACGCGCCGGCATCACCGAAACACTTCCCCCTGCGCTCTCCGCTGATGAGCAAGAGGCCCTGGCACAGAGCGCCCGGGTGCTTCAGGACGCTGCGCGCAGCCTAGGTTTCTGACACGATTCCCTGAGAGCACCGCCCCTCAGGCTCCTTACCCGGTCCCGTCCTTGAACTAGGACAGCATTGTTCGTACCTTGACTGCAGCGTTCCACAGTCACCACGTGTATTCTTCCCACCCAGTTCCAACAGCACGAGAACCTAACCATGTGCAGGTTTGTCGCTCTCATTCTCGTTGTGATCCTTGTGGCTCCCTTCCTCCCTGCCGAGGAGGGCATGTGGCTTCTCACGCAGATCGACGGCCTCGGGCTGCAGGAGCGGGGGCTCGCGATCCCGATTCAGGAAATCTACGACCCGCAGAATCCCTCACTCACCGACGCGGTGGTGTGGCTCGGGGGCTGTTCGGCTTCCTTTGTATCCCCCGAGGGCCTTATTCTCACCAACCACCACTGCGCCTACTCGGCGCTGCAGCGGTCCTCCACCGTTGAGCGAAACCTTCTCCACGACGGCTTTGTCGCTCGAACACGGAACGAGGAAATCCCGGCCATAGGCTTCACGGCCTCGGTTCTCGATACGGTCGAAGATATCACCGCACAGGTCTTGAGCGAGGTCGGAGATCTCACCGATCCTGTTGCCCACGCGAGGAAGCTTGCACAGGTCATGACCTCCATACGCGACACTCGGGAGGGCGGCAGGACCGACGCACTGGTGGTGGTTGCCAACATGTTCGAAGGAAACCAGTTCCTCCTATTCCAATTCACACGATACCGTGACGTCCGCCTCGTGTATGCGCCGCCACTCTCGGTGGGCAAGTACGGCGGTGATATTGACAACTGGATGTGGCCGCGACACACCGGGGATTTTACCTACTTGCGGGCCTATATGGCGCCGGACGGCTCCGGAGCGCGCTATGACCCTGCGAACATCCCCGTGCGACCCCGCCGGCACCTGAGGATTGCGCGCACACCGTTGACGGAGGGGGATCTGACATTCATCCTCGGGTTCCCCGGGAGAACCACCCGCTATCGATGTTCTCCCTGCGTGCGTCATTTCAGGGACAACGTGTACCCCGCGGTGATCCGCGACTACGAGGAACGCCTGGCCGCAATTGAGAGCGCGACCCGGACTTCGCCGGAAGGGGAGCTTGCCCTGGCCAGTACTGTCTCAGGAATCAACAACTCACTGAAAAAGCATCTCGGCGTGGTCGAATCGATGCATCGTCTTGCCCTTGAGGAGCGCAGAGAAGCCCGAGAGCGAGCCTTGATCGCGAGGTTGTCTCAGCCTGGGGATCGTGAAGTGGCGCGGAAGCTCCTGGACAACGTTAGGGACTTGTATGCTGGAAGGGCGGAGCCCGAACACCGCGCCCGCGTGTTGAATCTCCTCCGCGGGTCCGGCGCGGGCGTGCTCCCCTCGCTCGCTTTCAGTATTTACAACACCGCCCGGCAGCGCGAGATGCCTGAAGAGATTCGAGATCCCGAGTTCTCAGAGCGAGCTATCGAACGGACCGTTGAGCGACTCCACTTGCGCTATTACGGGTTCTTTGCTCCCGCAGACAAGGCACTGCTGCGCCGTGCCCTGAGCAAAATCATAGGACTCGAGCAACTCCAGTGCCGCGACGCACTCCTCAGCCTGATCGGTGAGGGCGACTCATCCCTGGATGCGTTCCTGGACCATGCTTATGCCACCACCCAGCTCACCAGCGCGGGGGCCGCAAGACCCCTCTACCGGCTCTCCCGGAGGGATCTCGACGGGCTCGATGATCCGTTCCTGGATCTCGCCTCCCTCCTCTTTGATGACATCGAAACTGCTCGACGGAAGGAAGAGGAGTTCGATGCCCGGATCAACAACGCGCGACGGACATTTCTGCGACTGCTACGCTCGGCGAACGGATCCAGTATCTACCCGGATGCGAATAGCACAATGCGCTTCACCTTCGGCAGGGTTGAGGGGTATGATCCAAGAGATGCCGTGACGTACCGGCCGTTCACGACGCTGCGCGGCGCAGCCGAGAAGGCCACGGGAGAGGTTCCGTTTGACATGCCCGAGGCGCTCCTCGACCTGTCCAGTGCACGGAATTTCGGGCAGTGGGCCGATCCCGTGCTGAAGGATGTCCCCATTGCCTTCACTCACACCTGCGACATTACCGGTGGGAACAGTGGCAGCGCGGTGATGAATGCCAGGGGCGAGTTGATCGGGCTGGCGTTCGATGGCAACTACGAGGCCTTGATCAGCGACTGGGAGTACG
>WOR8_10007504_pt1 | contig 14744 bp, 19 predicted proteins | sample DeeMarSeWOR38_10_FD_19890 | JGI IMG/M metagenome (IMG submission 19890) | reverse complement strand
TCCATCTTCAAACCACAATGATTTCCATTCTTTACCTTTTATCTTCATTTTATTTCCTCAAATGTTTTTATAACTGAATCTTCAACATCCATCATACTTTCTCCAACAAATATTATTCCTTGATTTTTAATTACAACAACCTTACTATTTCTAAGTTTGAACAATATTTCTTTTGCTTGTTCAAGGGAACCTTTCTGATATTTACCATCAGTTATTGGTAGTTTCTTATTTATATGTTCAATAAAGTTTTCATTATCAATTTGTATTATTGCTTTTACTTCTTCTCTTGCATGGTGTATCAACCAATGAATTGGTGTTTCAATTCTAGGTTCTTTTGGGCCCATTAATAATAGAACCTTTTTTAATGGATTATAATCTACAATTTCAAGAAAATCATCAGGATTTAATTTATTAAAATCGATATTTTTTGCATTAATTAATACTCTCATACCATATTTCATACTTATTGAAATTTCGATATTTTCTATTAATAAATCAACTTTTTCAAACCTCTTAATAGCCCTAATAACTTCAGAAATCAATGGACAATTGCTTACCTCTCTAGAAGCATAGAACGTTTGAAAAATAAATTTAGGAATTTTGTTCTCAATCATTGAAACCTCATAAATCAAATTGATTATTTTATTTTTTTCTAATCAATATTTTAATAGCAGGAATATTTTTATATACTTTAATAATTAAGATTACATTAGGATTAATGGAATGCAAAATTAATTAATTGAGGGGATATTAATGACAAGATTATCAAATGCAGAAATTTTTGAAAATGTTCTGCACGGACTTTTTACTACTGCTGGTAAAAGAACAAGTAAAAACTTCGCAGGGGCAGTTATTCACGCAATAACCAAAGCATTAGAACAAAAATATGATTTTCTAAAATATATCAAATTTAATTTTAAGGAAAAATCTGATAAAATTGTAAATATTTCCCCTGAAATGAATTCTGTTAACATACTAAGAGTTGGTCAGGCAGTTGAAGCTTTAGTTAAAGTTATTTGTATGGATTTTAAAGATAGAGCTGGACTTTATTTTATTAATGAGGTTAAGAAAAATACTGGAGAAGAAGCAATTTCAGACCTTAAAGAAGCTGGAATTGATTTTGAACTTCTTCAGATTCAGCAACATTATTTATACAGACAAAATGAAAGAATCAAGAGTAAATCAAAAACTGAGAATTTATTAACTAAAAAGGAAAAAGGTTTAATAGATTATTCATGGGAAAATGTTTCAAAATGGGTTTATGATGCTAATAAACATAATTGCAAGATTTATGATAAGGATGGAAACGTCTTAGATCAACTTAATCTTGATGATATTGTAAAAAAATATATTCAAAATTTAACTGAGGATAATCTAGTTGATGCATCAACTGATTATAAAACGGAGGAAAAGGATAAAGGATTAAAGATTAAAAAAATGTCAAATTAGAAACATCTCTATCATAATAAGATCGTTTCTACTATATCGATGAGAGAGGAATCGATATGTCTAAATTGCAAAATTCAGATTTACTAAAGAGTATAATTAAAGCAATATACATTACAGCAAGTAGAAGAACTGCTCCAAGCTTTGCAATTGCTGTCATCGGTGCAATTACCAAAACCCTTGAACAGAGATTCAAATTTCTAAAAAATGTAGAATTTAAGGAGGAGGGAGGAGCAGTAGATTTTGTTACAATTGATAATAGAGTAAACTCTATCGAACCTTTTATTGTTGCAAAAGCAATTGAAAACATTGTTCAGATTGTTTATTTGGATCTAAGAGAAAAGGCAGGTTTTTTCTTTATTAAGGAGTTAATGAGAAACGCTGGTGAAAATGTAATTTCAAACCTCAAAGACATTGGAGTTGATCTGGAATTAATACAGATTCAACAGCATTATCTATATAGACGTCAGAGTAGGGGTTCAAAAGATAAAGCAATAAATGGTCAAGAGCAAATAGATAATATAAGCTTACTTGGTTATTCATGGAAGAATGTTTCTAATTGGGAATTTGATACCAAGAATAAAACATGCGTAATTTATGATAAAAAGGGTCAAGAGTTAGATCGTTTAAATCTTGATACAATCGTTAGAAACTATATTAGTTCCATTTCCGATGATAGTAAAAATGTAACTGATGAAAACAAAGAGGAAATAAAAAAAATTGAACTCTCAAAAAAAGAGTTTGAGCTCTTAAATATGATTCAAAGTCAGGATACAGATTTTGAGTCTGCAGCTAATTTACTTAATATGTCTCAGCAAGAGCTTGAGGATACAATTAGAAAATTACTTACAACTGAATTATTACATTATGTATCATCAGATGAAGTAGCACTTACTGAAATCGGTATAGAGTATCTTAAAGAAAGAAAAAAAGTAACACAAATTGCTTAAATTTTCTAAATTTTACATTTACATTTCTTATTTTTTAATATTTTTAGTTGTTCATTAATTGAATCGATAAAAATAGACTGTTTGCCGATTCCAGAAGCTAATTTTTTATCAAGTGAACTATTGTGATTATATCCTCTTTTTTTCATTTCTAATACTATTTTTTCATGCCTTAGATGAAGAGCTTTTAATTTTCCTTTCCACCTTAATATTTCAGGGTGTCTACTGTAACCTTTTTTATTATTTGTTATGATTGACCAAATGGCATGAAGTTCTCTATGTTCACCTAATAAATGTTGTCTGCAAAGTACATCAGGATTTATATCCCATATTCTCATTTTTTATTATATTAAAAATCTGGTAGATTGTATATAATCTACCATTAGTTAAAAAGAGTTTAACATTAATTTTGTCAAATTGCTTCCTTCAAGATATTTTTCGGTGAGATCAGATGCTGTTTTTTTATCAAATCCCTGTTTTATGAGCTCTTTTTTGAATACTTTACCAGCTTTTTTCGCGTCTCTTTTAAATCTTAAAAAGGTTCCTGTTAATCTGAACAACAGTTGTGGTATTGCAGGAAGCATCATCCCAAGAAATCTTATAGGACGATCTTCCCTTTTTGGTTCTTTGTCTTTTGACATGTTACCATCATTTTTTTTAATCTTTGTCATGATGCTTTGCAATATTTCCCATCATTTTACCGAAATTTAACGTGGATAAATATTGACTTGTGAGTTCATATGCTTGTTCTTCGGTCATTCCAGCTTTTTTAAGCTCCTTATAAAAAATTGCTGCCGCCTCAGCATATCTTTGTGCGCTATCAGGACTATATAAAAGTCCACTTAGTTCTTTTAAAAGTCCTGGTATCTTTTCAGATACCACATCTAATATTTCTTTTATTTTTTCTGGGTCTGGCATATCGTCATGTTTATTCATTTTTTTTATACCTCCATTTTGGTTTCTAGGTTATGGTACAGTGGCCATTTTATATATTGAAACCGAGCATTTGTGACCATTTTCTTATCACTTTATCTGTTAGGCTATAAACATATCTTGAACCTTTTTGATGTTTAATTATAATATTCTTTTCTTCAAGATACTTTATTCTTTCTCTAATTATTCTTCTTGAAGCAGTACCTCTCTTACTTCTTACAAGTTCAGTTATTTGAGAGATATTTTGATCTTTTCGTTCAAGAAGTACTCTTACTATTTCCCTTGATATGTCATCTTTAACTTCGGGAAGTATTAAATCAGGTGTTAGACCTCCATGATCAAGTAAAAGACTTGTAATTCTTAGATAGTTTTGAGTTGTTTTTCCTACATTTTGTAGAGGCTTTGTAAGAACCGAAAGCATTTTTTCAAGTTCGCTTATCCGCTTATTTAGTTTTTTTACTTCTTCAGCTAAGTCTTTTGTCACAAGTCCCTTAATAGAAATTACAATTAAAACTTATTTGAAAAATATTTTTTATTATTTATTTTCTTGAATAATCCGAAATTTGCTCAAGACTATTTACCATATCTTGCAATTTTTTCATTGCTTTTGTTTTTCTCGCAATCTCTTCCATATGATTACGGGAATATTCCTTTACTGCTCTCCTTATAAATTCTGAACGTGTTGCATATTCTCCAGATTTAATAAACATATCAATAATATGAGCGTCTTGACGGGATAGTCTAATCGTCATTCTAATCTCTTGCAAATTAAAAACCCCCAATACTGTTTATTTCAATATCGTTATTATTATAAATAATTTCCCTTGAAGATTACATATTTTTTTATTAATTTGAACATTTTTTGGTTTTTTATCATTTTATTATTAAATTTGTACAAAATTTACTATGTTAAATATTATCTATCTATTGATAAATATGATATTTGAGGTATTATATGAAATTAAATTTTTGGAAAAAAGGACTAGTTTTTGGAATTTTATTTATTATATTTGGATCTGGCTTTGTTTCGGGATATTACGAGAATGAAGAAACTTTTGAAGGTCAATGTATTGTAAATAATATCTATTATTCAGAAGATTTTCCGGTTATTACACCATTTCCAGCATATTTATTAAAAAATAATTTTGATAATGATTATATAGAACTAATTGACACTCCTGATGAATTTAGTTGGAAGAATTTTGAAGGTAAAGATTGGACAACTCCTACAAAAAACCAAGGAAATTGTGGTAGTTGTGGAGTATTTGCAGCAATAGGTGCTTTGGAAAGTGTAATAAATATTAAGGAAGGAAACGCTGAAATCGATCCTGATTTTTCTGAACAGTATGTGCTTTCTTGTTTGCCTGCTGCAGCACTTAATTATGGAGAGGGTTGCTCGGGTGGAATGGGTTATACAGCACTAGAATTAATGAAAAATACTACACCTGAAGGAAATTATTACAACGGTGCTCTCTTTGATTCTTGTTTTCCTTATGAGGCAAGTGATGATATTCCTTGTGAGAATAAATGCTCAGATTGGATAGATAAACTTGTTCCAATTTTGGATTGTGGTCAAATTTGGGCAGGTAATGACAGCCCTGATAATAGAGAATTAATCAAATCTCTTATCTTAGAAAAAGGCCCTGTTGGAGTTTATATGCAAGTTCCATTAAATCCTGACACATTCCATAATTGGGGATATAGAAATCATAAACCAACGGATTATTTTCCTTATAGAGAAGAAGAATTAATTTGGTTAAATCATGAAGTTCTGTTGTTAGGTTGGAAAGATGATCCATCTATTGGTAATGGTGGCTTCTGGATTGGAAAAAATAGTTGGGGAACAAGATGGGGATATGATGGATTTTTTAATATCGAGTATGGTAGTTGTTATATTGGCTTTGTAATAGAATGGGTTGATTATGATCCTCTTGCTTATGACTGGGGGCCTAATTTACCAACAATAGAAGGTCCAAAATTTGGAAAAAATGGACAGGAATATGAGTTTATATTTTCTACAACGGATCCAGATGGCAGTGATGACTTTTATTTGTTTATTGATTGGGGAGAAGGTGAAATTGATGAATGGATCGGGCCTTATGAATCTGGTGAAATAGTTAAAGTAAGTCATACTTGGGAAAATACAAATTTTTATAAAATAAGGGTTAAGGCAAAGGATATAAACAACAAGGAAAGCAATTGGAATGAGCAATCTGTTATTATTTCAAGATGCGGAAAAACAACTTTTCCAATTTTATATGATTGGTTAAAGTCTTTTATAGACCAATTCCAGATTCTAAGAAATGTTCTAAAGATATTGATTAAATAAAAAAGCCTTTCATAATACTATTAATTGTTTAATATTGTACATTATTGTACAATTTATGGCAATATTTAATAATGAAATACTTTTTAGATTAATAAATATGGGAATGAAAGTCAAGGTATTAAGTCTAGGTTTATGCTTTTTATTACTTTTAACTTTGATTCCAACATCAGAATCAATAAAAACAAATTGCTGTATTGATAATTTAGATAAGCAATATAAAAATATTTATTTTGTAATTGGAATTGGTATACATATTTATGGTGGAACCTGGCCAATGTATGATATGGTCTGTCCGATTTTTTTTATCAGATTAGGGAGATCAGGTCTTGATATTCTTGGAACCAAAAGTGGTAAATGTATTGATTTTATGGAAGGAGATAGGCTAATTGGGTATTATCCATTCCTAAATCCGATTGGTATAGGTTTTGTTTTTGGTATATGGATTGATGTAGAGGATTAACTATTAGTACTATATTTTTTTATTCAAAATTATTGATTTATGAAAATCTTTTAATGTTAGATATGCTATCATTTCATTTAGAAAAATGATTAATAATATCAAATTTAACAAAATAAAAATTATATTTATTGTTGTTTTATTAGTAATTATATTATTCGCTGGTTGTATTGATATATCAGAAGAAACCAATGGCCCTGAAAAGTCTAAAAAAGATATTTTAGTAATCGCCTTTTTTGACAATAGTTCAATTTATCCTTATAGACTTAATAGTAATAACCAATTAACAATTAAACCTAATATTTTCAATAGTCTAGTAGAATTTGATAAAAATTTCAAAATTATTCCCGCTCTTTCTGAATCATGGAATAATCCAAATAATCTTACATGGAGATTTAATTTAAGAAAGAATGTAAAATTTCATAATGGTAATAATTTTACCGCTGAGGATGTGAAATTCTCCATTGATGAATTATTTCCAAGTTTTAGTTCTTTTATTGATGAAGTGACAATTCTTAATAATTATACAATTGAAATAAAAACCAAGTTACCATATCCAACATTACTTTCAAAGCTTGCTCAAAGTTTTTTCGTTCTTTCAAAAAAAGATGTTGAAGAATCATCTGATAATTGGCCTATTGGAACAGGTGCATATAAATTAGTTGAGTATGTCGAAAACAATTATACTAAACTTGAAAGATTTGATGAATACTGGGGAGAAAAAGCTAGCATAAAAACCGTTATATTCAAGTTGATAGCTAATGATAACGAAAGAATTAAACAACTTAAGGTCGGAACTATTGATATTGCTGAATACAATGTAAACGAATCAATTGATGAAATATTGGAAAATGATAATATTAAACTTGTAAAATTTGCACCTTTATCAACTTATATAATTGGTTTTGATTTAAGAAAAAACAATAGTTATGGTTTTGCTAACGGAGAAAATCCAACTGCAGATATAAGAGTTAGAAAAGCAATTTATCATGCAATTAATATTGAACCTTTAATTAATGGACCTTTTCAAGGGCTGGCAATACCGGCGTCTCAGTTTACAACATATTATATTTTTGGATATAATCCTGAAATTGAAAGATTACCATATGATATTGAAAAAGCAAAAAACCTCTTAATTGAAGCAGGTTATGAAGATGGTTTTGAAATTGAAATGGATTGTATAACTGAAATGTATGATTACAATAAGGAAAATTGTAGATTGATTGCCGAACAACTATCAGAAATCGGAATCAATGTCAGCCTTAATGAAATGTCATCTGACGAATTTAACCAAAAAGTAGTAATTGAGAAAAACACGTCACTTTGGCTTGTAGGTTGGGGAACTATTTCTGTTGATGGCGGAGTTGTTTATGATTATTTTATTAGAACTGAAGGTGAGAATTATTTAGGGTTTTATAATAGCGGATATTATTCAAATTCATCCGTTGATTTACTTGGAGAAAATGCATCAATTGAAATGGACTCAGATTTAAGACAAAAATATTTAAAAGAAGGATTTAAAATCGCTGTTGTTGATGATGTGATTATTGTACCACTTTTTTCACAAGAATTATTTATCTTTACCTCAAAAAATATTGATTTAGAACCAAGAGCAGATTTGAAACTAATAGTTGAAGATATTAATTTTATTTAATTTTGTTGAAACAAGCCAAATTTTACATTTTGACATTTTAACTGGGTATATTTAAATATATTTAATTCAAGAAAACTAACGAGAAATAAAAAATGATAGGAGGAAAAATAATGAAACATAAAAAAAGTAAAATCGGAGAATATGGAATTAGATGGAAACCTGTTGATGGTTACAAAACAAAGTATGGTAAAAAGATACTACCTCATTACAAGAAAGAAGAGTTCAAATGGAAGAAAAACAATTAATTATCACTTCCAAGACTCATCTTTTTTATTAAAAAAGCTTTAAATGTCATTTTTCTGATTAACGACTAATGTTTATGGAATTTTTGGTGTTTAGAATATTTATTTCGGCACTGGGAATTGGTTTATTTGTTTGGGCAATTCTTTCTTTTAGAAAAAAAAGACTAATTGAAAATACCCCTACTTCAAAGATTAGGTCAATTGCTATGGGACTTGTAGAGATTTTTGGTGAGGTTGTACCAACTAAAAACAATATTTTAAAAAGTCCTTTTTCACAGAATGACTGTGTTTATTATAGATACAAAATCGAGGAGTACCGAAGTTCTGGAAAATCTTCTCACTGGGTAACTATTAGAAAGGGTACAAACCATGTATATTTCTATTTGAAAGATGAAACTGGGATGGTCCTTATCAATCCTCAAGATGCAAAGATCGATATACCTGCGGATAATGTGTTTAAATCAGGTATGGGAAAAGATCCGTCATATAAGGTTCAGGAATTTCTTCAAAAAGAAAATGTAAAATTTGAAGGATCTTTGTTAGGAATAAATAAAACAATGAGATACACTGAACATTTTATCTCACCAAAGGATAATCTCTACATTATGGGGACAGCAGCAGATAATCCATTTGTAGAAGATGCATCAACCTTTAAAGGTGTAGAGGATGTTATAATTAAAAAAGGGAAACATGAGAAAGTTTATTATATTTCAGATAGAAATGAACGTATGATTCTTAGACGTCTAAATATAATTGTATTTTGTGGATTGGTGTTTGGGTCACTTTTAATAATACTTGGTTTGATTTCGTTTATTTGGTAATTAGGTTTACATAGTTGTAAGGTGGTGAAAAACAAAAATGGATTTAATTGGAATTATTCTAATTGTGATTTTATTTTTGATATTAATTGTTTTTTTCTCTGCAATATTAATTATTTATAATAACTTTATCAGGCTAAAAAATAACATTGATAAGTCTTTGGCAAACATTGATGTTTTATTAAAGCAGAGAACAAATGAAATTCCAAATCTTGTGAAAGTTGTTCAAGGATATATGAAACATGAAAAAGAGGTTCTTGAGTCTCTAACAAAGGCAAGGTCGTTTCTAATAAATTCAAATACTTTATCACAAAAGGCAGCAGCAGATAATGCAATAACGGGTCTTGTTAAATCAATTTTTGCAATAGCTGAAAACTATCCAGATTTAAAGGCAGGTGAGAATTTTCTCAAACTTCAAAGAAGAATAACTGGTCTTGAAAATGAGCTTGCTGATAGAAGAGAATTTTACAATGATAGTGTGACAATCTACAATATTCGTATTCAATCAATCCCTGATTTAATTGTAGCAAGAATGATGCATCTAAATAAAATTGACCTATTCAAGGCAAAAGAAGTAGATAAAAAATTTGTAAAGGTAAATCTATTAAAAAATAAATTGGAATAAAAACTAGAAGATTTTTTTAACTTTTTTATGATAATATTTAAATAAGCTTATACTATATAAAAATTAAATAATATTGAAGGGGGGTAATAAACATGAAAAAATATAAGTTATTTTTAACATTTTTTTTCGTAATTAATATCTTTTTAATAAGCATGATATCAAATAATTGTTTTGCAGCTAATATTACAAAAAATGAAATATCAAAAAATTTTCATAGATTTGAGATTGAAGATGATAAATTAACTAATGGTCAGAATCCTTATGCAATTATTGAAACGTCAATGGGAACTATAAAAATTGAACTTTTTAAAGATTTAGTTCCTAATACTGTTAATAATTTTTTAAATCTATCAAATATTAGTTTTTATGACGGTCTTGTTTTTCATAGGGTTATTGATGATTTTGTAATACAGGGTGGAGGACATTATCCTAATGGTACAAGAAAGATAAGTCCATTTGGCCCTATAGATTTAGAGATACATCCTAAAGCAAGACATGTAGATGGTGCGATAGGTATGGCTAGAACTTCTAATCCAAATAGTGCAACAAGTCAATTTTATATTTGTGATGGGCCTCAACATTTTTTAGATGATAATTATGCAGTATTTGGAAAAGTAACAATAGATACTATGTCAGTAGTTAGAGCTATTGCTGAATTAGAAACAACAACAAAATATGGAATGGAGGATTGGCCAGTCGAAGATGTTATAATTAACTCTGTTGTGATTAAGGAAAAAACAGAATATGTTAATATTAATCCACAAACACTCCTGAAAGAGTATCCAATATTTTTAACATTACTAAAAAGATATTACCAGGGATTAAAATTCTTCTTGTAAAAATTACGCCGATACGCCGAGGAGGAGATTTGAACTCCTGAGGGGTCGAAACCCCACGAGCTTTCCAGGCTCGCGCCGTTCCGGGCTGGGCCACCTCGGCAAAAAACAAATACCGGAAACAAACCTTTCTTTTAAGACTTTTTCCAGATTGAAGGATAAGTTCCCTTTTTCAAAAGTACCCTCTCAAGACTTGCACATACTCCTTTATCCTTTTGAATGATTTCTTCTGTAGACATTTTAGACCTCGCAATAGCAACACCTTCATTTTTCATTGTTAAAACAGCTATTATGTCGCCTTTTTTAATATCTGAATCAATCTCAACAACACCAGGTACTGCTAGATCTGCACCATGACAAAGGGCATCTACTGCAGAATCTCTAATTATAATTTTTGGTAAATGATCAAGCAATTTTTCTAGTGGACAGATAATTTTTCTAATCTCTTTTTCGTCACCTTCATCTTTCCAAAAAATATAAGCATCTTTTAAGTCCTGTAAAATAAATGAATTTTCCTCAGATAAATTTCCAACCCGGGTTCGTCTTAGTTCTGCAAGATGTGCATTTGTCTTTAACTTTTTACCAATATCAACACAAAGAGTACGAGCGTATGTTCCTGTTTCACATCCAACCCTAAATAAGACCTTTCTCTTTTCAATTTGAATTACTTCAAAATAATAGATTTGTCTTTTCCTTTTTACTCTTTTAACAGCAGATCTTATTGGAGGAATTTGTGTAATTTCACCAACAAAACTGTTACAAACTTCTAATATCTTTTTTTTATCAACATCCTTATGAAGCTTCATTATACCGATGTATTCCTTTCCAGCAAAAAGAAGTGCCTGCAAGGCCTTTGTTGCATCACCAATTCCAATTGGTAGAATTCCTGTTGCATTAGGATCAAGTGTACCACCATGACCTACTTTTTCAATGTTTAGTATTTTTTTAATCCAGGCATCAACCTGATGTGATGTTGGTCCACTTGGTTTGTCAAGGTTTATTATTCCGTTATTTAAAAGCTCATTAATATTACGCTCATCAGGTGATTTTCCATAATTTGGATTTGTTTTAAACTGAACTTTAACGATTCGTTTAAGTTTTTTGTCTGATGGTAATTTGTATTTTTTGTCCTGCATTGTTATTCTCTAAAATAGGTAGCATATATATAAAAAGTATTTACTCTTCAATTTTTTTAATTATTATCTCAACAATTTCATCAGGCGATTTATCTTTTGAGTCAATTATAAGATCATAAATTGACTTATCTTTTAAATCAATGTTATAATAATTTTTATATCTCAAAGCTTCACTTCTTTCCCTTTCAATGATCTCATCTTTTCTATATTCAACACTGCCCTTTTCTCGATTTACAATTCGTCTTGCCCTTGTATCTATATCTGTGTCAATTGATACCTTTAAAGCTGGAATATTATTCTTATAAGCAATCCAACCTGCAAGTCTTCCTTCTAAAATGACATCTCCTTTTTTTAGAATTTCCAATTGACGTGCATCAAGCTTTTTATCAATTTCACTGTTTTGTTCACAATATTTTCCAAATTTTTCAAGTTCCATATTATGTTCTTCAGCAAGCTGTCTAAAAATCATTCCTGAATATATGTATTTAAGCTCGAGTTTCTTCTTTAAAATTTTTGCAACAGTAGATTTTCCACTGCCAGGAGTTCCACTAATAGTAATTGTAACCATGATTAGATTTTCTTAAACAGATGGTCTTATTTTTGCTTTTATATTTTTCCAGGTGTTGGACCAACCGAAATATTTCAGCCCCTGTCTAATAATCTGACCTATGACTAAAGAAAACATTAGATAAAGCCAAAGCCAAGCTTGCATAATAAATGTCTCTTGAGAGATAAGTGGGACATCATTGCTCCATGGTAGAGTAAAATAATAATGAGGCAGACTTGAGAGAAATAATCTTAGCCACATAAAAATTGGCCATATGAAAATAATCAAAAACACCATTGGTTTCATCATACCGCCTGATGCTTCTGTTTGCCTTCTCATTATCTCTGGTTGCATTTTCATAAGTTTGTTTACCCTGTTTGTATTGCCTTCTCTTCGAGCTTTTGTAATTTCCTTTTGAAATGCTTTTGTAATTTCTTGGGATTCCCCCATCTTTTTCCAATCTGTAAAAAAGTTTGTAAGAGTTGAAGAAAGAAGAACCACTATTAGACCTGAAAGAAACAAGGTTAGAATCGGATATTGTCCATTAAATCCTATTATTGGTTCTAAAACAAGACCAAAATAGTATCCAAGAATAGGACCTAACGTTGGCATTATGAAAAATATCATCATCATAAAAATTAGTAACAATAATAGGTTGCTTCCTTGTGCTTTATTATCTAATTTCTTCATATTATCATCTACTTAAGTACTGGTGCAGCCTGCTTAACTGCAGCATCTATAGCATCATCATGGTTAAAAACTATTTTGACTGTTGCACCACTAAGTGCTGCATATGCCATTGCAGCTGCTCGATTCATCATCTGGTGCTCTGTAATTTGATCTTCTGTATCAGGATCTCTATTTCTTGATGGGTCATTTGCCCGTCTATTGAATATTTCCTCAGAATCTGCTTCAACAACAACTATTGCTGTTGGATTTAACCTTTTAATAACCCACTCTGGAAGACCAGGCATATATCCTTTTGGAGTTTTAACAGTGCAATGAGTATCTAAGATTACATTTCCCATTGATGCTATCTTTTCAGCTGATTTTATTTGAAGTTCTTTTTGTTGTTCAAGTGTTAGTTTTCTCATTTCATCTCTATCTTTGACAAGTTTCATTTCAATTGCCAAATCAGCCATAACTGTACCAAAGGTGACGAATTTTATATCCATTCCTTCTGCTGCTTTCTTCATTACAGTTGTTTTTCCCACCCCTGGTATACCTGTTACTACTATTACTCCCATAATATACCTACCAATAAATCTTAATCTGTACCAAAGAATCCTCTAAGTACAGGATGCATTTCCATTGCTTGTTCTTTTGCAATATCCTCATACAGTCGAATTATAATTCCTACAGTAAGTAGTACACCTGTTCCACTTGCTCTTCCAACAGTTCCAATAAGGTCTGCAAAACCAGCAAGTGCACCTACTGCGGCACCTCCAATTACTGTAACAACAGGTATATATCTTTCAAGAACCTTTCTTAAAACTCTAGGATCTCTTCTGAAACCCGGAATTTGCATGCCAGAACTTTGGATTTGTCTTGCGACCGCAGACGGACCCATATCTGTTGTCTCAATCCAAAACTTTGCAAAAAGAATTGATCCAATGATCATTACTGCAAGATAAATTATAACTTTTAGGGCATATTGTAAAGAATCATGACCAAGACCATCTCCACCAGCCATTATAGGAATCAGCCAATTATTAATTCCTCCTGGACTTGACAGATACCACGCTCCGCCTGACAAAGGCTGGGTACTAATTGTAGTATCATAAGCACCAATCCACCATTGGCCCCCTAAAAGAGGAACATTAGATTGATAAAGAAGCATGGCAAACATGTTAACGTTTGCTAGAAGTGCAGCCATTAAAATTACAGGAATATTTGATGCATAAATAAGTCTAATAGGATATCTACCTCTAGCACCCCTCACTTTTCCATGAGCAAGCGGTAGTTCAATACGCGAAGACTCAGCATATACAACAATTAAGAAAATAATAATAGTACCCAGAAGTGGTACTATAGCATTCTCATAGCCTATACGCGAATTACCTATAAACATCGTTTGATATCCACCACTTACCATATCCTCAAGTGTCATAGATGTTGCCATAAAATAAGTACCAGGAATTACCCCACCAGGGGGATTTGTAAGACTCAATTCACCAGCACCACTAGATGGAAGCCAGTTAAATAAACCCGTAAATATTGCTTGTGATACTCCTGCAGCAATAAAAAGTGAAATACCTGAGCCTATTCCCCATTTTGAAATAAGTTCATCCATGAAAAACACAAGTAAAGCACCAATTACCAACTGAAGAATTATTATGAAATTAGCCATACCCTCTCCACCAACGAGGCCAATTAATCCTTCACTTGGTCGTAAGTATCCAAATATTTGAGGAACTGCTTCAACAATAATCATTACAATTACAAGTATTTTTTGTGTTCCCTGATAGATTGCCTTGTCCTCTTTTTTTGTTAAATCAAGTTTTATGATTTTTGCACCGACAAACAATTGTAAAATAATGGATGCTGTAACAATCGGACCTATTCCAAGGTGCATGATAGATCCCGACGCTCCTGCCATAATAAATCTATAATTCTCAAAAAGATCGACAAATCTTTCTTGCATACCAAATATCAAGACGTTTGTCATTATGAAATAAATAATCAAACAAAGAATCGTCCAGAATATTTTTGTTCTGAAATTAACATGACCTTCTGGTTTTGTAACAGCAGGCCATCTTTCAATTATTGGTTTT
>WOR8_10005354_pt1 | contig 14746 bp, 11 predicted proteins | sample DeeMarSeWOR38_10_FD_19890 | JGI IMG/M metagenome (IMG submission 19890) | reverse complement strand
ATCCGCCGTATCCAATATCATAAGCCCATCCGTCACCGCCCATTATCCAAACAGATTTTTTAACTAAATAATCTGCAATGCTTAATAAATGATTCAACTCACTTACCTTTCCGTTACCTCCGGCTTTAATTAAATCATTTAATTTTTTCTTCAGGGCTTCGACTTTTTCTCGTTGCTCGTAAATTCCCGCTTCATCTTTTTGAGTCGAGTTCAATATTGCGTTTACTAAATCGCCACCAATTTCGTTTGAATATTTCTGAAGAAGATCCTTTGCCTGTGAATTATGCTTATCAATAGCCAATCTAAATCCATATCCGAATTCTGCATTGTCCTCAAATAATGAATTTGACCATGTTGGTCCTCTTCCATTTTTATCTGTAGCCCAGGGTGTAGTCGGCAGATTTCCTCCATAAATTGAAGAGCACCCGGTTGCATTTGCAATGATCGTTCTGTCACCGAATAATTGGCTGACAAGCTTTACATAAGGGGTTTCTCCGCAGCCCGAGCAGGCTCCTGAAAATTCAAAAAGTGGTTCGAGAAACTGAGAATCTTTAACTTTTGTTACATTTATTTCTCTCCTGTCGAGTTCGGGAATTGAAAGGAAGAAGTCCCAATTTTCTCTTTCTTTTTCACGTAGCGGAATTTGTTCTGCCATATTTATTGCTTTAAGTCTGGTTTCCTTTTTATTCTTTGCAGGACAAACATCAACGCAAAGTTCACAGCCTGTACAATCCTCGACAGCAACCTGAAGCGAATAAACCATGCCATCGCCGTAATCTTTAGCTTTAAATTTGGTGTGTTTAAAAGTCCCGGGTGCATTTTTCAAATGTTTTTCATCGAAAACCTTTGCACGAATTGTTGCATGCGGACAGACTATTACACACTTATTGCACTGTATACAAACCTCAGGATCCCAAACAGGAACTTCCAAGGCAATATTTCTCTTTTCCCACTTGGTAGTTGCAAGTGGGAAAGTACCATCTACAGGAAATTTACTTACGGGAATATCATCTCCTTCAAAAGCTATAATTTTTGCTGTAACTTCTTTCACGAAATCAGGTGCATTTCCGCTAACCGGCGGCTGCAATTGAATTTTACTGGTAACTTTATCAGGCACTTTAACTTCAAACAGGTTTGCCAGCGTTTGATCAACGGCATCAAAGTTCATCTGCACTATTTTATCACCTTTTGCGCCATAAGTTTTCTTAATAGAGTCTTTAATTAGCTCGATTGCCTCTTCTTTTGGGAATATATTTGATATTGCAAAGAAGCATGTTTGCATAATCGTATTTATACGCGCCCCCATTCCGGTTTCGTCAGCAACTTTATAAGCATCAATAATGTAAAATTTCATTTTCTTCTCAATCAAATCCCTTTGTACTTTTTCGGGCAGCGAATCCCAAACCTTATCTTCAGGAATTTTTGTATTTAAAAGAAAGGTTGCACCTTTAATTGCTTCTTTAAGCATATCGAGTTTTTCTAAAAATACCTGCTGGTGGCAAGCTATAAAATTTGCAGTGTTAATCAGATAAGTCGATTTGATTGGTTTTGGTCCGAATCGCAAATGAGAGATGGTCATCGAGCCTGATTTTTTAGAATCGTAAACAAAATAGCCCTGTGCGTTGTAATCCGTTCCTTCGCCAATAATCTTAATTGAATTTTTATTTGCACCGACTGTTCCGTCAGCACCCAGGCCGTAAAATTTTCCCCGGAAAGTTTCATCAGCCTCAACCGTAAAGGTGGGCTCAAAATCTAAACTTGTGTTAGTTACATCTTCTTTTATTCCAACAGTGAAATGATTTTTTGGTTTTTCATTATCCAGGTTATCAAATACAGCTTTGACCATTGCGGGAGTAAATTCTTTTGAAGACAATCCGTACCTGCCGCCAATAATTTTAGGGTAGTTAAACTTTAGCTCGCCTGCAACAAATTTTTCAGAAATTGAATTAACTACATCCATGTAAAGCGGTTCGCCGGGAGCACCGGGCTCTTTTGTTCTATCCAGTACTGAAATTGTTTTAACCGATTGTGGCAGTGTATTTATGAAGTGATCAATTGAAAAGGGTCGGTACAATCTAACTTTAATTAGCCCAACCTTTTCACCTTTTGATGCAAGATACTCAACTGTCTCTTCTGCGGCGGATGCACCGGAGCCCATCATTATAATAACTTTTTCCGCATCTTTTGTTCCAACGTAATCGAAAAGATTGTACTTTCTGCCAACAAGCTTTGCAAATTTATCCATCTGTTCCTGTACTATTCCAGGGCAGGCAATGTAGAAAGGATTTACAGTTTCTCTTCCCTGGAAAAAGACATCTGGATTTTGTGCCGTTCCACGCAGTACCGGATTGTCTGGAGTAAGTGCACGCTAAGTGCACGCTTTCTGTGTGCGATAACAAGTTCATCATCAATCATAGCTTTCATGTCTTCGACAGATAACTCTTCAATTTTCATCACTTCGTGAGATGTTCTGAAGCCATCAAAAAAATGAAGAAATGGAACTCTTGAATTTAGGGTTGCTGCTTGTGCAATGAGAGCAAAGTCCATCACTTCCTGCGGATTGTTAGAAGCAATCAGGGCAAATCCGGTTTGTCTTGTTGCCATTACATCACTGTGATCACCAAAAATGGAAAGTGCGTGTGCTGCAACCGATCGTGCAGAAACATGAAACACTGTAGATGTCAACTCGCCGGCAATTTTAAACATATTCGGTATCATCAACAGCAAACCCTGTGAAGCAGTAAATGTCGTTGTTAAAGCACCGCTCTGCAATGCACCATGAACACTTCCGGAAGCACCACCTTCGCTTTGCAGTTCACTTACGGTAGGGATTAGTCCCCATATATTTTTCTTACCAACAGCGGACCATGCATCACAATGCTCTCCCATGTTCGATGAAGGCGTAATAGGATATATTGCTATTACCTCGTTAGTATGAAATGCAGTGAAGGCTGCCGCTTCGTTCCCATCAATTGTTACTTTGTTTCGATTCATTTTTCTTCCATTATGTTTAATAAAGCCGTGGAAATTTTGACTATCGCAAAACCCAACTATTATACCATCAAAATTGTTGATTTAGAAGCCAATTAATTGATTTTATTTTCAAATTTGGAAATGGAAGCTAATAAGCAAAATCGATTTCCCACTTTTAAGAATGATTTATAAATCAGCCTTCTCCATCTCTAATAACAATCAAAATAAATACTTAATGCCTAAAATTTCTGTTTGTACATTAATGAATGATTATAAAATAATTACTATATTTATTATGTAAATAAGTTTATCTGCTGTCTATATTTTTCATCATTATTCATCCACTTAAATGGAGGCTACATGGATCAGCAAAACCTGCCGGGAACCGTAACACAGGAAGTTTCAGTTGGAGAATGGATTGTTACAATTCTAATAACCGCTATTCCGTTAGTTGGACTAATTATGTTATTTGTCTGGGCATTTGGAGATGGTGCTCAACCAAGTAAAAAGAATTGGGCTATTGCTACACTTATTTGGTATGCAATTATGATCGTACTGGCGATTATTTTCTTTGGAGTATTTATTTCTATAATCGGTAGTATGTTTGGAGAATTGAACTCTTACTCCTGATAATTTGATGTAAATATTTATATTTAAATCCTTTGGAGGGCTGAAAAAGCCCTCTTTTTTTACCCGCTTTATCAACTAAAAAAACTTCAATAAGAATTTTATTCATTAATAATTCCAGGAGGGAAAATGGAAGATATAATTAAACAAATCCAATCAGTTGTGGCCAATTATGGATTGCAGGTGCTAGGTGCAATTGCAACACTGATAATCGGTATCTGGATTGCAAAAATAATTTCAAAATTTGTCGGTAAAGCATTAAAGAAAAAAGAAGTTGATGAAACACTAGCTAAATTTCTCGTGAGTCTCGCGAAAATTGGTCTAATAACATTTGTAATTATTTCAGCTGCATCTCAAGTCGGAATACAAACAGCATCTTTTGTTGCAGTGATTGGTGCTGCAGGCTTGGCTATAGGTTTTGCGTTACAGGGCTCATTATCAAATCTGGCAGCAGGTGTGATGCTGATAATTTTTAAGCCAGTAAAAGTAGGAGATTACATTGAAGGTGGCGGTTCAACAGGTGTAGTCGAATCTGTCGGAATATTTGTAACCACATTAGTAACCGTTGATAATAAAGTCGTATACATTCCTAATGCAACACTGACGGGTGGAAATATTACAAACTTTACTGCTAAAGATACAAGACGTGTCGACATGGTATTTGGAATAAGCTATGGTGATGATATTGATAAAGCTCGATCAGCAATTAACGAAGTCATAAATGCTAATTCAAAAATATTGAAAGAACCTAAGCCTGACATTTTAGTATCAGAACTTGGAGACAGCAGTGTAAACTTTAATGTGCGTCCGTGGGTAAACACTGCTGATTACTGGGCTGTATATTTTGATGTTCACGAACAGATAAAGAAAAAATTCGATGAGCAGAAAATCTCTATTCCGTTCCCGCAGAGAGATGTGCATATGTATCAAAGTAATTAGAGAAGCTGGTCTTTGCCCCTTCTATCTTGTCTCCCACTTGAGAGGCTTTAAAGAAGGGGCTTCTTTCATAAACTCTTCTGCAGCAGTTTGTGCAACTTTTTTAATTAATTCACGGTCGGTTTCATCACCCACTTCATAAGTAATGCCGGGGACGTCATACTCTCTCATCATCCATCTGTCGGAAGTCGGGGACGTCGATCTCGAAAGCGAATCAATTATGTTAACATGATAATCGGGCAATCTTTTTTGTAAATTTTGCATCCACTGATTTATAAAATCATAACCATTCTTCCTCTTATTAGTTCTTTCATCTGAAAGATTATCATTCATTAGACTTTCCAAAGAGAAAGTATAAAAAATATCCTCTGTGGTAGAATGAAAATCAATGAAGAAAATAATTTCGTTTTCAGGATCTCTCAAAATTTTTTCAACTTCAGTTTTAACAACTCTTGGCTCAGGTTGATTAAATTGAATCCAATCCCTATTTAGATCCACTCCATTAATGTTGTGCCGCCAGTGCCCTTTATCCACACCATCCGGATTAACTATGGGAATAATAACTGTAGTATAATTTTTTCTGAACTCACTCGCTAACTCAGTTTTTCCTGCAATTGTTTCGACAAAACTCTTTAATCCAAAAAATCCTGTTACCTCGGGAGGGTGATTTCTTCCGATAATAAACAAATAATCGGAACTCTCATTTTCCTTTATGGTTAATTTGTAAATCGGTTTACCAAGAGAGGAATACCCGGCAAGGGTATAATTAAGAAAATCACCCTGAGAAACTTTGTCTAACCAATTCTTATAGACTTTTGATGTAACTATTTCCTGAGCAGAGATCCACAATGTATCAGTTTTTAATTTTAAATCTAAGGTAGCAATGTTACGAGTAGTATCAACTGAGACTTTAGTTGAATCGTAAAGTTCCCAGTGTTCACCATCGTAACTAATTTTTGGTTTGTAGCGATGTGTTCCGTCCTTATAAGTAATATTTAATTTAATGTTCTTTTCTTTTATGCTCCAAAGTTTAAACGCATACCACGGCGAATCGTTGATTGGTGTGTTCTCAGGCAAAATCACAGCAGTATAAGTTGATTCATCCACCTGGTAAAAATCATTTAAGCGCGCTCCTTCAAATTCATTGCTTACAAAAACACCAGACCTGCTGAATGAAATGGTCCTGTAATACTGTGGGAAAATTTCCTTATTGGTTGTTATGGTAGCCCCGGGTGGATCATACGGAAGTGAAGTTATTGTTTCTTCCGAAGAGGAACAGCTAATAAAGGAAAGCAGAATTAAAAATGAACAAGGGAATGATGCGAATTTTAACATTTATAATCCTCTAACTGTGTCGAATAATTAAAATATCTCCATCTTTAACAATATAATCTTTCCCTTCCAAGCGCCATGTTCCCTGCTCTTTCGCTTTTGAAAATGAACCGGCAGCAATAAAATCATCATAACCAACAACTTCTGCACGAATAAACTTGTTATAAAAATCGGTGTGGATTTCGCCAGCCGCCTGATGAGCATTTGCACCTTTTTCCAATGTCCAGGCATGACATTCGTTTTCTCCAACAGTAAAGAATGAATGAAGCCCCAACAATTCATACGATTCTCTTATTATACTGCTGAGAGCTGATTCGCTTATACTGTATTCTTTCATAAAAATTTGTGCCTCTTTCTCCGGCAGCTCAGACATTTCCTGCTCAATTTTACCAAAGAAAAAGAGTGCTTTTGTATTCTTACTGAGTTTTTTCTTTGCAAGCTCATCTAAATATTTTTCGGTTTCGTTTACCTGTGATTCGTCGAGGTTCAGTGCAATCAGCATTGGTTTTATTGAAAGCAGCTGAAACGAACTTACTATTTTTATTTCATCATCATTAAGATGAGCTTCACGCAAAGGTTTTTCTTCGTGAAGAAACTCTAAACATTTTTCTAACAGCGGCAGCTCTCGTTTTAATTTTTCATCCTGTGTCTTTTGAACCTGTTTTTTTACATTTTCTATTCTCTTTTCAAGAATAGCCATGTCGGAAAGTATAAACTCAGTCTCAAAGGCATTCACATCTCGCAACATGTTTATCGAGCCATCAGGATGCGGCACTAATTCATTTTCAAATAATCTTACGACCTGGATCAGTGCATCGTTGTTTTTAACCTTTGCCAGAAAATTACCTGTAAACTGAGTCGATTTTGAATCACCCTTGTGCAAACCAACTACATCCAGTACTTCAATTGTTGCATTAGTTTTTTTCTTAGGTTTAATAATTTCCGTTAATTTATCAAGCCGCTTGTCAGGTACTTTTATTACCGATTGATGAGTTTCAATCTTTGCCATTGCAGCTGGATCTAAATGTGTTTTTGTAATCGTTTGAAAAAGTGTTGATTTGCCCGATTGCGGCAATCCTACTATACCTATTTGCATCTATTTTTTTGTTTTTTAATCAAATATAATAAAGTTCATGACGAGAGTGGGCGTAGTTATAAACGAAGCTCCTTTGTAAGTTTTTTACTATATTTAAAGAAAATTTTAAGACAAAAAGGAAATATTTAAAATGAAATTACTTAAATATTTTATAGTATTTGTTGTTACATCTTCAACTATTTTTATTTCCTGCAGCACAGTTCCGCTAACGGGAAGATCACAATTAAATATGATACCGGATAATGAAATGCTTGCAATGAGCTTTCAGCAATACGATCTGTTCTTAAAAGAGAATCCTCCTAGTAACAATCAGGCTCAAGTCAAAATGGTCAGAGATGTGGGAACCAGAATTCAATATGCCGTTGAAAAATATATGGCTGATAATAACATGTCAGACAGATTAGAAGGATATGACTGGGAATTCAATCTTGTTGAAAGCGAACAGGTAAATGCATGGTGTATGCCCGGTGGAAAAGTTGTAGTTTATACCGGAATTCTTCCTGTGACACAAGACGAGGCTGGACTTGCAGTTGTAATGGGGCATGAAATCGCTCATGCTCTCGCTGAGCATGGAAACGAAAGAATGAGCCAGCAACTGCTGCAGCAAGCCGGTGCCGTAGGTTTAATGGTCGCAATGAGAAACGAACCTGTTCAGACCCAGGCTCTTTGGCTGGGTGTTTATGGTGTGGGAACTACAGTTGGAATTATGCTTCCTTACAGCAGAACACATGAGAGTGAAGCCGACCATCTTGGCTTAATCTTTATGGCTATGGCCGGTTACAATCCTAATGAAGCTCCTGAATTCTGGGAAAGGATGGCAGCAGGCAAAGAAGGTGAACCACCTGAATTTCTTAGCACTCATCCGTCAAGTGAAACAAGGATCAATAATTTGAGACAATGGATACCTGAAGCAATGAAATATTATAATCCAAATTAGTGATACGTAAAAGAAGCAAAGGCTAAAAAATTCATTTCAATTCAAGTTCAGTTAATTTTTAACTGAACTTTTATATTAACATCTCAAGTTTTATCAATCATAAAAAGAAAAGATTATGAACAAACTTCTATTGTTATTCACATTGATTTTTTATGCTTCAATTTTTGCTCAGGTGAATACCGAGCGCTTCAGAGAAGATGAAGACACAACCGGCTTTTCCGGCTATGTTGATCTTGAGGGAATTCTGGCAACGGGCAATACTGATTTTCAGCTTATCAGTATAGGTGGCAGATTAAACTACAACTGGGGAGATGATTATACTTTTATTGTTGCAGACGGCGGTTATGGATGGGAAAACGGAAATTCATTTGTAGATCAGGTATTTGCCCATCTCCGACACGTAATTACAACTGGAGATTTACTTCAAATAGAATTGTTCACCCAATTCGATAACAATAAAAAACGTCTGCTTGAAGCTCGCGAACTTTTAGGCGGCGGTTTAAGATTTAGAATCTTGAAAACAGATCACTTTAAATTCAGACTTGGCACTGCTTACATGTTTGAAACAGAACGATATGATCTGCCCGAAAATTCTCTTCACCAACAAACAACATCGTTTCACAGGTTTACAAGTTATGTAACTTTTAAGTATCAATTGAACAAACTTTTATCATTCATTTCAACAACTTACTACCAGCCGCGCTTTGCGGATTTTAATGATTATAAACTTTTCTCCGAAAATGCATTTTTAATTGATACGGGAGAAGTTCTGGATTTATTCATTAAATTTAATTTACGATATGATTCCAGACCGCCGGATACTGTAAAAAAATTCGATACTTTTTCAAGAATTGGATTTTCATTTAAGTTCGGAGGCGGATAGCTTTAAATTAAAAGAAAGAGACCTTTATCTTTAATTGTACTCTTCATTATTAATGAATCAAATGAAATTCTTATGAAATCACTTGCTAAGGTAATATTAATAATTTTAATCCAAACCTGTATTTATTCTCAGGAACAAAATGAAAATAATTTCAGATTGGTTGGCGGACCGTGTGAAGGATGTGAAGCTGTTTTTGAATACGGGGAAAGAGTATTATCTGCAGTAGATACTTTACCCGATTTCAATAGTAAAGGACCCAAATTAAAAGTTACCGGCACCATCTTTCAACCGGATGGAAAAACCCCTGCGGAAAATGTAATCCTTTACATTTATCACACTAATCAAAATGGAATCTATCCAGCAAAAAGCGATGAAAAAGAATGGGGAAGGCGACACGGCTATTTAAGAGGATGGATAAGAACAGGCACAGACGGGAAATATACTTTTTACACACTAAAACCGGGGATCTATCCTTCAAGAAACGCTCCCGCACACATTCACGCAACAATTTTAGAGCCCGATGGAAAATATTATTGGATAGAAGAATATCTTTTTGAAGATGATCTATTAATAAGTGAAGATGATAAAAATAAAAAATTGCCAAGAGGCGGCAGCTCGGGTATTTTAACCTTAACAGAGGAAAAAAACTTATTAGTGGGGAAAAGGGATATCATCTTGGGAAAAAACATTCAGAATTACGATTGATGACAATAATTCTTCCAAGTTTTGTTTTTTTGCCCATACTAAACGTACCTCTATATCCCATAATCAAACATCGAAACTTTTGTAAGTATTATTTTTCAATAATTATCAAAGATTAGGTATTTTTAATATCACTTTAAAAATTTACTTACCACAATTGATAATTTTAGCAGGATAATAAATGAAAAGTACAATCAACTGGACAAAGATTGATGAAGCTCCGGCTTTAGCATCCTACAGTTTTCTGCCTATCGTAAAATCTTTTACAAAAGGATCAGGGATCGAATTTGAATTAAAAAATATTTCACTCGCAGGAAGAATAATTGCAAACTTTCCTGAATATTTAACAAATGAACAAAAAATTCCAGATCACTTAACTGAGCTTGGTGAACTTACTCAATCACCGGAAACGATAATTATTAAACTTCCGAATATCAGCGCTTCTATTCCGCAGCTTCACGCAGCTATAAAAGAACTTCAGTTAAAAGGATATAAAATTCCTGATTATCCTGATGAGCCTAAAAATGATAAGGAGAAAAAACTAAAAGAGAGATTCGCTAAAGTTCTTGGCTCCGCCGTAAACCCGGTTTTAAGGGAGGGAAATTCAGACCGACGTGCAGCAGCTTCAGTTAAAAAGTTTGCTCAAAAGCATCCTCACAAAATGATGAAACCTTGGCCTGAATCGGGTTCAAAATGCCGGGTTGCACATATGGACAAAAAGGACTTTTATGGTTCGGAAAAATCGATGACGATCAATAACGGAGATACAGTTAAAATTGAATACGTTGGTAAAGACGGAAAAACGGAAACCTTAAAAGAAAATCTAAAACTTCTGAAGGATGAAGTGATTGACACAGCAGTAATGAATGTAAAAGAGCTAAGAAAGTTTTTTGCGGAACAAATTGAAGCAGCAAAAAAAGACGGTGTGCTTCTCTCACTTCATCTTAAAGCAACGATGATGAAAATATCCGATCCCATAATGTTTGGTCATGCTGTTTCTGTTTATTACAAAGAAGCTCTTGAAAAGCATGCAGATACTCTGAAAGAGATCGGTGCTAATCCTAATTATGGTCTTATGGATATTCTTGAAAAATTAAAGAGACTTCCTGATGAAAAAAGAAAAGAAATTGAGAATGACATTAATAAAGTTTATGAAAGCAGACCTCAGCTTGCAATGGTTGATTCAAGAATCGGGAAAACCAACCTGCACGTTCCCAATGATATTATAGTTGATGCATCAATGCCCAACGTTGTTCGCGATGGCGGAAAAATGTGGAATGAAAAGGATGAACTTCAGGATTGTATTGCGATGATTCCCGATCGCTGTTATTCAACTATGTATGGGGAGATAATTGAAGATGCAAAAATGAACGGTCAGTTTGATCCTGCAACAATGGGAGCTGTTTCCAATGTCGGTCTTATGGCAAAGAAAGCTGAAGAATACGGCTCACACGATAAGACATTTGAGGCTAAAGGAAACGGAATTATCCGTGTTGTAAATTCCAAAGGAAAAACTCTACTTGAACAGCAGGTTGAAAAAGGCGACATTTTCAGAATGTGCCAGGCTAAAGATGAAGCAATAAAAGATTGGGTAAAACTAGCAGTTAAGCGGGCAAGAGCTTCCAACTCACCTGCAATTTTCTGGCTTGATGAGAACAGAGCTCACGACAGAGAAATAATAGCAAAAGTTAAAAAGTATTTACCCGAACATGATATAAAAGGCTTGGAAATAAAAATTCTCAAACCTGTCGATGCGATGAAATACACTCTTGCAAGAACCAGAAAAGGATTGGATACAATTTCGGTTACGGGAAATGTGCTCAGAGATTATCTCACCGACCTCTTCCCTATTCTTGAACTCGGTACAAGTGCAAGAATGCTTTCGATAGTTCCTTTACTTAAAGGCGGAGGATTGTTTGAAACCGGTGCCGGCGGTTCAGCTCCAAAACACGTGCAACAGTTAGTAAAAGAAAATCATATAAGATGGGATTCACTCGGAGAATATTGCGCTCTCGTACCTGCATTAGAAATGATCGCTGATAAATCTGGAAATGCAAAAGCAAAAATTTTAGCTGAAACACTTGATACTGCAATTGGAAAATATCTTGAGAACGGAAGAATGCCTTCACGTAAAGCCGGAGAAATTGATAACCGCGGTAGCTCATTCTACCTTGCCTTGTATTGGGCTGAGTCTTTAGCTCAACAGGATAATGACAAAGATGTGAAATCTCGCTTTTCAAAAATGTATAAAGAACTGAAAGCGAATGAAGATAAAATTGCAAAAGATTTAATCTCTGTTCAGGGTAAGCCGGTTGATCTTGGCGGATATTATTTACCGGATGATAAAAAGACTGAAGAAGTTATGCGACCGTGTTCAACATTCAATAAAATAATTGATAATATTTAAACTACGGTTAATTATATATCAGTTTAGAAACGGATAGGAAAATATTTCCATCCGTTTTTTATTTTTATAATATATGAATGATTACACATATGCTATAATATCAAAATATTTCAAATGAAAAACATACCGCTTCTTATTTCCATTATACTATTAGTTTTTACTATTAAAGATATCAAAGCGCAACTGGTGCTGCACGAATTTTCCCATTATTCTGAAACTGCAAAAAATGTTTCAGTTGCAGGAAGTTTCAACAATTGGTCAGCTGATGCAACACCAATGAATAAAGGAGTCGATAATTTTTGGAGAGTAACAATAGAAACTGAACCCGGATACTATTATTACAAATTTGTTGTCGATGGCGATTGGATTCCTGATCCAAGCAACTCCTGGAAAATAAATGATGGTGGAACAAGTTTTAACTCAATAGTAAAAATTGGAAACCCGCCCACACCAAAACGAAAAACAAACAACCTTCCCTTTCCAAAAAATGATCTGCCGGAACCAGTATTAAGTTCCTCTCCGGAATTAGTTGAGTTGTATTATGCAGCCTGGAACATGGCCTGGCAGAAAATTGCTTCAGGAACTCAGGAGAATGGTTTTTCTGAAAAGTATATGGATGAAGGTTTTAACGAATATATATATCAATGGGACTTATGTTTTATAGCAAGTTTTGGAGTTTACGGAAGAAATGTTTTCCCGGTCATGCCCTCACTTGATAATTTTTATAACAAGCAAAGAGTTGATGGCTATATACAAAGAGTTTATTCTGAGATAAATGGTGAAATAGCCAGTGAACCAACAATGGATGAACCAATGGTTAATCCACCTCTTTTTGCATGGGTTGAGTGGAGATATTATGAAATATCTGGTGATGATAGCCGTTTGAAAAAAGTGCTTCCGGTACTGGTTAACTATTTTAATTGGATCGAAAAAAATTGCCGGACTGAAAAAGGGAAAGGCTTGTATTACACTTCTGCCTTAGGAAGTGGGATGGATAATACACCACGTAAAAATGTTGATAAAGCTGCCTGGATAGACTTTTCATCTCAACAAGCCTTAGCTGCATTATACATTCAAAAGATTGCCAAGCAAGTTGCTGACAGTCAAATAGAAAAAGAGTTCGGAAATCATTATGAGTGCATCAAAGAATTAGTGAATGAACTTCTTTGGAATAATGAAACTGGTTTTTATTATGATTTAAATGAACAAAACACTTTAAGTCCAACAATCCATATTGGAGCATTCTGGACACTTTTATCTGGTATTATTCCAAATCAGAAGCTTAATGTTTTACTAACACATTTAAAGAATCCGGATGAATTCTGGCGAAAACATTTGATTCCTACATTAGCAGCCAATCAACCGGAATATGATAGTAATGGACATTACTGGTTAGGAGGTGTTTGGGCGCCGACAAACTATATGGTTATTCAAGGATTAAAAAAATATGATCAAAATTCACTCGCAGATTCCATTGCGTTTAACCATTTGCAAAATGTAGCTAATATCTATTATAATTTTACTCCTGAAAAAGAAAAAATTGCTTTCGAAGAAAGATATGATGACAATTATAAAACTATATGGGAATGTTACTCCCCAGATTATGAACGACCAGCAACGCGATGGGATAATACTTTTTACGCACGTCAGGATTTTGTGGGTTGGTCAGGACTAGCACCAATTTCTCTCTTGATTGAAAATGTATTGGGATTTGAAATTTTAGGGAATAAAAATCTTATCTGTTGGAACTTAAAAAGAAACGATACGTTTGGAATAAAAAATATTCAGCTACAAGATCAGAAAGTTGATTTGATTTGCGAACCGGTAGATGACAAACAAAAAATTACTATCAAATGTCAAAAGCCTTTTGAACTTGAATTAATAAAAGGAAGTGAAAAACACACTTATAGAATCTCGAATAAAGAAGAAGTTCTTGTATTATAAATTACTTCAAAAATACTCGACTACTGATACTCATCCCTCCGAAGTTCCGAAGGAATCCCTATGGGAGAGGCCTTCGGACAACTCTTAACCAGTAAACTTTCCAATTTGAATTTTTATAATGCTTTTCAGCCAGAAGCTGATGAGCCTCAGGCTCAAATAAATTTTTTTGTTGCCTGCACATTTGTAAAAAGAGGAAAGTTCAAAAAATAGATTTTATGCTGATGACATAATCACAATTCGCTTTATCCTACAAAAAACATTTTATTATTCGGAAACTTTTATCAATATTGTGTAAAAAATTTTATGACCTTCATTATTAAGAGGAAAGAATATGATTATAAAAGAATCAAACGTTACTATCAATGTTAAGGATTTGGATAAATCTGTCTCCTTCTATCAATCTATTGGTCTCACAGTAAAAAACCGGTGGGGAAATTATTATGCACAAATGTCTGCTCCAGGGATAGTAATTGGGCTGCATCCTTCAAAAGAATTACCTCAATCAAATGATGCAGGACATATTTCAATAGGTTTTACAACAGACAACTTCGATGAGGCAAAATCTCTTATAAATAAATTATCATTAAAAGTGCAGACAAGAGAAGAAGAAGGTGGACAATTTTTACACTTCAATGACCCTGACGGAACCCCTATTTATTTTATTAATCCCAAATGATAACTAAGCTATAACCTTCATTTATTACTGCTACTCATCCCAGCTTTTAACCGGCTCGGAGTAGGATATTAGTTGCATTTTAGAGGTGATGATATACAGAATGTCGTCAAGAGAATTAATTAAAAAATCCCGCCAATGCTATTAAGCAGGAGTGGTTTAGAATTGATTCTAAGAGTTTTGGTGTTTTTGTTTATTTTATCCTCGAATAAATTAAGTTTAGGTGCGTTCCAACT
>WOR8_10003794_pt1 | contig 14746 bp, 11 predicted proteins | sample DeeMarSeWOR38_10_FD_19890 | JGI IMG/M metagenome (IMG submission 19890) | reverse complement strand
ATCCTTATTGTTGGAAGAAAAAGCCACAGGAACAGCTACCTCCTTGGGGCGGCTTCGGCTTCTCTATAGTTACTTAGCGAGAGCACCAATAAGTGACCAGTTACGCGTCAAACACTACTCTCTGCGCACCGAAAACACTTACATTTCCTGGGTGCGCCAGTTTATCCTTTTCCATAACAAGCGCCATCCGCGCGACATGGGCGCACAAGAGATCAATGCCTTTATTTCCCACCTTGCTCTTGAGAAGAACGTGGCTGCCTCTACCCACACCGCCCCGGTGATCGGTGCCGGGGAAACCAGGCCCTCAGCGCCATTCAATTTCTCTATCGCTATGTGCTGGAAATCGAACTGGATGAGACCGAACTGAGCCGGGTCCGTCCCCAAAAGCCAAAACGCGTTCCAACCGTACTTTCCAAAGAGGAAGCCAGAAAAGTGCTGGATAATTTACAGGGTGTCTACCGCCTCATGGCCCAGCTGATGTATGGCAGTGGCCTGCGCCTTATGGAAGTCCTGCGCCTGCGGGTCAAAGATCTGGATTTTACCAATCATCAGATTATCGTTCGGGATGGCAAAGGCGAGAATGATCGCCCCACCATGTTCCCCGATAGGTTGCTCGAACCTCTTCGTTTACAGCTAAAACAAGTCAAAGCCCTGCATGAAAAAGACATCTTTGAAGGCCATGGAACCGTATACTTGCCTTACGCCCTCGCGAAAAAATATCCCAATGCAGAGCGCGAATGGATCTGGCAATATGTCTTTCCCGCCAGAAACCTCTCTACCGATCCTGTCACGGGGATTGTGCGGCGGCATCACCTCCACGAGACTGGCTTGCAGAAAGACGTCAGGCAGGCTGCCCGCCTTGCCAAAATTAACAAACCTGTTTCCCCGCATACCTTCCGCCACTCCTTCGCTACCCACCTCCTCCAGAACGGCTACGACACCCAGCACCTGTGGTTCTGGGCAGGCGTCCGCACCGTCCAGGAACTGCTCGGTCACAAAGACGTCAAGACCACCATGATCTACACTCATGTATTACAGCGTGGGGGGCTATCGGTCCGCTCTCCGCTCGATTCTTGAACGATGTACCCATCTTGACTGCTTCATCCTATAGTCATCCTATATCGTCCCTATAGTCAACTTATACTGACCCCTTTTGCTCCAGGCGGCATCCTTCGCAATACTTGCACCACACTCCAGGCAGCACACCGGGACGGTGTGCGCTCCTCGCGAAGCATCCTAGAAGGGGACTGCGGTTATCCTGGTTAGCCCATCCTTTTAGCCACTCCCCGGCTTTCCTGCGGCTGGTATCTCACCGTCAGCACCGGGCAGCCGATCACCTCGGCCACTTCGGCGGTCACATTTGGGGCGTACAGTTGTCTCAACCCATGCGCGCTGTGCTGTGACCCCATACAGACCAGATCGTAATCTCCATCTTTGAGTTCCCCCAAAATCTCCTCGATCACATTCCCCTGGCGGATAACCAGATTCGTTTTCAGGCCCGCCTTGCGAGCCCTGTTAAGCCCCTTTTTCAATGTGCGGCCAAGTAAGGTGTCCGTATCAGCCAGGTGGTCCCAATTCTCGCGCACTTCCCGGGCTTCGGGATAGTCCATGTCGATCGGCGGGACAACGTGCAGCATGGTGACAGGGGATTTGACCTTCACCGCGATCTCCAGTCCCAGCGCCTCGGCGCTGATGCCGTATCCCAGCCCGCCCAGGCATATCAGCAGATGGGTCGGGGGGATGCAAGCCGCAGGTACATATATGATCGGCCCTTCGATGTCCGCCATCAGTTGATGGAATGAACGGCGCAGTAACAGACGTCGCAGCGGTGGCCGGCCCAAAGGAGTCAGTACCGTCAGATAATCCTTCTCCCTGGCTTTTTCCGGGATGACCTCCTCGGCATGTCCCTCCCTGATTTCCAGATGATATTTCAGTTTTTTTTCTTTGAAGAGAGCCACCGCCTGGCTGAAAATCTCATCTAATGGATGGGTCTCCTCATCGATATTCGGGCGCTGCTTTTCCTCGATGATCCCCAGCAAAGTCACGGGAACGCGCATGGTCTTTCCCAGCCAGGCCGCATACTGAATCCCGGGCCAGGTTTTCTCAAATCCGTTGGTCGCAACCAAAATCTCTGGTTTCATAAGTTACTCACACCCTGCTCAGCGGAAAAGGATCACACCCAGAATCCCCGCCCCGAGCAGGACAAGCGGAGATGGGACGTCAAGCCAAAAACAGATGGCGCTCAAACCCGCGATGATCAACGCGCGCGCCTGGATGGTTTTCGTGCTTTCACTGCGGAAGATTTGCCACGCCACCACCACGATCAACATGGCCACGGCAGGCGCGAGTCCCTGGATGAAGTTCGCCATCCACGCTTCGCCCTGGACCCTTTGGATTGCTGCCGCTACCGTTAGCATGATCAGCGTCGGCGGCACGATCGAGCCAAGCAGCGCTGCGCCCGTTCCCGGAATCCCGCCAGCCGCAAAGCCCACGAACATCGCCAGCTTCAGCGCTTCGCTGCCCGGCAGCACGTTCGAAAAGCCGACCGCTTCGATGAACTCGGCTTCGGTCATCAGTGTCCCGACCGATTCCTTGTAGAGCAGTCCCACCGATGCCGGGCCCGAAGTGGACAGCAAATTAACTCGCACAAACATCCAGAACAATCGTTTCCAAACGGCAAATTTCGACGGTTTCATCAGAATATGAAGATTCCCAGAATGCCCGCTACCAACAAGACGAGCGGAGCTGGCGCGTTCAAAATCAGCGCGATCAGGCTGGCCAGGCCAAGCAGACCAGCCTGCCAGGTGATCGTCCCACCGTTGCCTCCAGCGAACACCTTCCAGGCCACGAAGACCATCAACACAGAGACAGCAGGCGTCAGCCCCTCTACAAAGCGGCTCACCCAGGCTTCGCGCCGCAGCCGGTGCAGGACTGCCACCACTCCGAACATCAGCAGCGTTGGAGGCAGCACCGACCCGAGCAACGCCACCAGTGCCCCGGCTACACCTCCCGCCGCATAGCCCACGAACATGGCCAGTTGCAGCGCATCCGAGCCCGGCAGCACAGACGAGAGCCCCACCGCCTGGATGAACTGCGCTTCGGTCATGATCGTGCCGACCGCTTCGGTGTGCAGTAATCCCACCGAGGCCGGGCCGGAAGTGCTTAACAGGTTAACTTTAATGAACAGCCAGAAGAGTTGTAAGAGGGTGTCCATATAGGTAGTTTAGATACTTTTGACGAGATACAGTTCCCCGCGTTTGAAACCGCGGTCGAGATAATACCCCCGCGTCCCCACAGCCGAGATGACGGCCATCTTCGAAAAGCTATGCTCTCTGGCTACTTTTTCGGCTTCTTCCAACAATTGTGTTCCCAAGCCGCTGTGCTGCGCCGCGCCCTCTTTCTCCGCGCCTACCGGCAGGGATTGGCCGTACACGTGCACTTCACGGATCAACGCTGCGCCAGTCAGGTCATCCAGACCTGTGTCAGGTGATTCAGATAAAGGCAGCGAAAGGCGGATGAAACCGGCCAGTTTGTCATCCGGCGTATCGAACGAGATGAAGTGTTCTTCGGCCTTCGCAGCGGGATAGACCAGATCGTGCAGTTCCACCTTCTCCGCGCTCACCCGCTGCTTGCGCACCTCCCGGCAGCGCACACACTGGCATCGGGTTCCGCGCGCCTTCATCTCGCGATGGACATCCTGCCGCAGCGAGGTGCGCTTGTTGCCCTCCACCACATTCGTCGAGGGGATATCCCGTATCACGCGGTTGACGCGGCAATAGCGCGGGATGCTCGGCTTAACGTCCGCGATCAGGTCGATCAGCTCCTGCGTGGTGTAGGGATGGAATTCCCCGCGCTGCCAGTACTCGTACAGTTCGGCGTTGGCGAGCAACTGGTTGGGGTAGATTTTGATCTCGTCCGGGCAGAAACCTTCCCACAGGCGGGCGAAGTCGACTCGGTCGGAGTCGGGGGTTGCGCCGAGCAAGTTTGGCATCCAGTGCAGTACGATCTTGAAGCCTGCTGCTCGCAACAATGCTGTGGCCTGACGGGTAGCCTCCACATCGTGCCCGCGTTTGTTGATTTCCAAAATATGATCATCTAAACTTTGTGCCCCCATTTGCACTTTGGTCACACCCAGGTAGCGCAGCCAGCGGATCTCGTCCGGGGTGATCTCATCCGGTCGGGTTTCGATTACCAGGCCCACGTTCCGGTGAGATGCGATTTCGTTTTGGGTCTGGGCCCCGTCTAATGTAGGGGCGAAGCATGCTTCGCCCCTACCGGTTTCGTTCAGGGCATCGAAGCAGCGCTTTACAAACCACTCCTGATAATCTCGTCGATATGAAGACCAGGTGCCTCCCAAAATCAACAATTCGATCTTGTCCGTTGGATGCCCAACCGCCTCCAGTTGCTCCAGGCGCGAACGCACCTGGTCATACGGATCAAACTCATGCTCCAGGCCGCGCATCGCGCCGGGTTCATCCGGCAAATATGATTTGGGCATACGCACATCGGTCGGACAGAAAATGCACTTGCCCGGGCAGGGATAGGGCTTGGTCAGCACTGTGACGGTAGTCACCCCCGAGAGCGTGCGCACCGGCTTCAGGCGAATCTTCTCCAGGAAGCGCGGGTCGGCCTGCATCTCGCCCCCCTCCACCATCTGGTTGTAAGCCGCGACAAGCACATGCTTGCCCAGGAATCCGCCACTCGGAATAGGGTGATTGCGGACACTATCCATCACTGGGCGGCCCTGGCGTACTTCCGCCAGTACCTGCCGGGCAATGGCCAGTTTTTCAGGGGTCAGGGTGTGGTTTTTCTGCCAGTTCTGCTTCTTTGACACGTATAATCCTCGTAAGGACGAAGATTATACCCCGTGCGGGGGCATTATATAACCCGATATAATACACATCGTGAAAGCAGACATCGCCCAGCGCCTGATCGAACTTAACCGCCAGTTCTACACCGACTTCGGCGAACCCTTTTCCGCCACGCGCGGACGCATCCAACCGGGCGTGCGGAAGGTTTTGGATTCGCTAAAGGGGGGCGAGACGATCCTCGACCTGGGTTGCGGAAATGGCGAACTGGCACGGACCCTGGCCCGGGACGATCACCACGGCGCGTATCTTGGCCTGGACTTCAGCCTGCCCCTGCTTGAAGATGCCGAGTCTATGCCCGAAGGGTTTTCGGCGGAGTTTCGGGTAGCGGATTTGACGAAGCTATCATCCATCAACGATCAGCTTTCAGCCAACTGGTCATTGATCACTTCATTTGCAACTCTCCATCACATCCCATCTCACGAACTGCGTCTGGATATTCTCAAAACAATTCGCGAGTTGCTGGCCGAAGATGGCCGCTTCATACACTCGAACTGGCAATTCCTGAACAGTCCGCGACTCAGGGGCCGGATCCAGGAATGGAGCGCAGCCGGTTTGACTGAATCCGATGTGGACGAGAACGACTACCTGCTGGATTGGCGCTCCGGCGGCACGGGTCTGCGATATGTGCATCATTTCAGCGAGGCTGAGTTGGCTTCTTTGGCGGAATCCGCTGGATTCAAAATCGTCGAGAACTTCTATTCGGATGGCAAAGAGGGGAATCTGGCCGTTTACCAGGAATGGCGAAAGTAGGTTGGGCTTGTAGCCCAACGCAACTCTTTGTCAGGCTAAAAGCACCCGGCTTCTCAGTCTCTACAGGATGCTTTGAGGAGAAACTAAGGTTTTTCTGTTTTCAAAATTCGGCCTCACCGCTTTTCAAGGTGAAATAGAATGTAGCCCCCTTCCCCACCTCACTCTCGACCCAGATCCTGCCGCCGTGAAACTCAACGATCCTCTTCACCAGGGCAAGCCCGATGCCCGTCCCTTCGGATTTGGCGTCCAGTTTCTCGAAGAGGCCGAAAATCTTCTTGTGATATTCAGGTGCGATGCCAATACCGTTGTCTTTGACATAGAAAACAGGCTTGCTATCTTCTTCGCCACGCTGACCAATTTCAATTTGCGGGTCAGACTGTTCCCCCATGCACTTGGCTGCATTATCGACCAGGTTTTGCAGAACCTCTACCAGGCGCTGACGATCTCCGTAAACGGTGGGCAGGTCTGGGCTTAGCGTGACTGCGACACCTCGCTCTTCGAGCTGCCCGTGGACGTTGTCCAACACTTCGCGAACAATCTCTTCAAAAGCGACCAGCTCAGGTGGGTTCATCAGGCGGCCAATGCGTGAGAGTTCGAGTAACTCGTCGAGCAATCTCTGCATTTTTTCAACTGCACCCTGAATGCGTTGGATATCCCCTCTCAAACGTTCCATGTTACCAGAGGATGCATCCTCCTCGAGATATCCGATAAAACCATTGATGGTAATCAGCGGCGACTTCAAATCGTGCGAGACGGTGTAGGTGAAACGTTCCAGTTCGGCATTTTTGGCTTCCAGTTCGTAGATCCGTTCCTTTAGCTCTTCATTTAATTTCTGAACTTCCTCCTGCGCTTTGATCTTTTCCGTAACATCATTGAATACGACAGCGAAGGTATCCTTTTCAGAACTAAAGAGATAGGTGTCGTAATATTTATCAAGTTCGCGCGAGAAATTAACATATGCGGTGGGTTCCCCTGTCATGGCAACCTTTGCAGATGTTTCTATCCAATAGTCCTCCGTATTTGGCATAATTTCTTTTACAGTTTTTCCCAATAACACATCAACGGGAACCCCCGTGAGTTTTTCGAAGGCGGGATTGATTTCGAGATAGCGATAGTCCACTGGTTTGCCCTGGTCATCATAGATCATTTCATGCACGGCGAATCCGCTGGTCATGTTTTCGAAGAGTTGACGGTATTTTCTTTCGCTTTCCTGTAATGCTTTCTCTGCTTGCACCCGTTCGGTAATGTCTTGAACAATCCCATGCATTTTGACAGGGTTATTCTCGTTATCAAACTGGCTGGCACCTCTGGCAAAAATGTGCCGAATTGACTTGTCCTTTCTGACTATTCTATATTCGGTAGAAACATCTTTTTCACCTTGCATTGTTTTTTCGGCAAATTCTTTCGATTTTTCTACATCGGAAGGATGTATCATCTCAGTCCATAAATCAAAACTGGGATTGACTTCATTGGGTTCAAAACCCAAGATTCTGAACAACTCATCCGACCATTTCACTTCATTTAAAATCAGATCCCACTCCCAGCTTCCAATATGTGCTATCTCCTGTGCTTTTGATAGGTTTGCCTCGCTCTCCCGCATTGCCTCCTCCGCTTGCGCGCGCTCAGATTCGACGATAATTTGTGCGACGAAGGCTGCAATTGTACTCACAAAGGATTCTTCATCGGAATGCCATTTCCGCATTTTCCCAACGTGCTCTGAGCAAACAACCCCAACAAGATTTCCGTCTATAACAACACCGGCATCCAGCATCGATGTAATGCCAAGTGGCTTAAGATAGTTTTCCGTTAGTTCATTGGTACGAGGATCATTCTGAACATCTTCAGCATAAATCCTGCTTTCAGCCTTGATAGCATTGAAATACTTTGGGATATCTTGTGCATTGAGAACCATACCGTGACTATGTTCATTCTTATCCGCTTCATAGAGGTTCAAACATCGTAGTTCCAATCCATCATCGGATAGCTTCCACACACTTGTGCGTGCCACATTGATGGTTTCAGATAATGTTTCACAAACCTTTTCAAATGAATGCTGCAAATCAGTACTAACAGAATCCTCTTCAAGAGACAATTCAACGATTGCGGTTCGCTGCTGTCTTCCCCTCCCCTCGCTTTCCCGCAACGCCTCCTCCACCTGCAGCCGCTCGGTGATGTCGCGACCAATGGAGATAATGTACTTTGGCGCTCCTTGGTCATCGTTGATAACCGAGACCCTGTATTCGGTGGGAACCTTGCGTCCATCTTTGCAGATAAGTTCCAGTTCAATCGTTCCGCTTCCCTCCTTTAGCACTTTTTGAGTGAAAATTTCTGCCTTTTTCAAATCGTTAGAACTGTAGTAGGAAGCCGGGGCAGGCATCCTGGCTATCTCCTCATCGGTATAACCAGAGATTTCCTTGAAGGTCTGATTCCATCGGATGGCCTTGTTTGTAGACGGATCAAAGAGAAAGAAAGTGTCCAGTTGAGTGTCCAAGGCCGTATCGGTGAACTCCTTCTCGGCACGGAGCACCGTCTTTGCCTTCACCTGCTCGGATTCAGTCTGTTCCAGTTCAGAAACACGCTGGCGCATTTCTTCTAACTCGGAGATGAGTTGAGCTTTGGTTTTATATTGGTCTTTCATAATTGTCTCTCCAATGTCAGTATCTCATAGTGAAGGTTATAAATACGAGTAAATTTAGGTATTTTCCCGATGAATGATACTCTAGCCAGAGATCATTTATTCAGCCGGTTTAAGAGGTAATGAAAAATAAAAAACAGAACCGGTACCCACTTCTGACTCAACCCAAATCCTGCCGCCGTGATATTCAACGATGCGTTTGACAAGAGCCAGCCCAATGCCTGTGCCTTCGTACTGGGCATCCAGCCTCTCGAAGAGGCCAAAGATGCGCTCATAGTATTTCGATGGAATGCCAATACCGTTGTCCCTGACAAAGAAGATCAGCTTGCCATCTTCCTCCCCTTCTTGGCCGATCTCAATGTGCGGATCAGGTTGGTCACCCATGAACTTGACTGCGTTGTCGACCAGGTTTTGCAGCACCTCTTTCAGACGCTGACGATCTCCATGAACGGTGGGTAGGTTTGGGCTTAGTGTGACCGTAACTCCGCGCGCTTCAAGCCCTCCGTGGAGGATTTCCAGAACTTCCTGCGCGATCTCATCGAAGGGCACATCTTCTGGTGGGTTCATCAAGCGGCCGATGCGCGAAAGTTCGAGTAGGTCCTTAAGCTGACTGTTCATGCTGTCCACAGCATTGGCAATGCGCTGCGAATCCTGCCTGAAACGCTCTATATCTCCGGCGGCCATGTCCTCTTCGAGATATCCGAGAAAGCCCTGGATGGTGACCAGTGGGGATTTTAGGTCATGCGAAACGGTGTAGGTGAAACGTTCCAATTCAGCGTTTTGCGCTTCTAGTTTCTTGATGAGTTCCTCGCGCTCCTGTTCGGCTTGCTTACGTTCCGCAAGCTCCCAGGTGACATCGGCAAGATAAGAAACGATCTCCAAATCCTTGTCCGTATACTCTTGCGGTTTGTTCCCCACGCCCAGCACTGCGACAACCCGGTTGCCTCTCTGAATCGGCACTACTAATTCGCGAGTTACGGTCGCATGTCCTTCTGGCATGCCCTTGCGATCGGGCAAGGATGAATAATCGTTATGAATGATTGCGCGTCGTTGACGAACAGCATCTGCCCACACTCCGGCCTGGCCTATCGGGTAATGCAGGCTTTCTTCCTCGGCCTTGCAAAACTCATCCAGCGTTCGGGTTGACCATGCTTGTAGCGTTAGAGTCTTTTGATCTTCTTCGACAAAGTGGTAGAACCCGATCGGGCTATCGGTCAGTTCACCCACCTCATCGAGCGTTTTCTGGAGCAATTCCACGGTCGAGTGATTCGCCGCGAATTCGAATAACCGCAGGCGCAGATGGGTGAGTGCTTCTAAGCGTTTTTGCTCGGTCACATCACGGACGATCGAGCCGAGACGGTAGCCCTGTTGTGTTTTTATGCCAAAGGCCATTTGCTGAACAAAGAGTTTCGTACCATCTTTTCTCCAGATTTCGACTTCCAACGCCTTGTCCATAAAATCCGCCTGGCCAGACTGAAGGGCTGACTTGAAGCGTTTCTTGACGCGCTGGCGCGCCTCAGGGGTTTGCCCAGCGGGCGGTAACATGCGGAGTTGGAAATCCCATAAAGGTAAGCCGATACACTCCTGGCTTGTATACCCAGTCAGGCGCTCTTGGGCCTGATTCCACTCGATGATATTTCCGCGCTCGTCGGCGAGCAATAACCCGTCAGATGATTGTTCTATGAACGACCGAAATTTCTGTTCGTTATCACGCAATTCGGCCTGGCGATCCTGTTCGAGCTTGTTGCGTTGGTTCATTACGATCAGAACTGCCGCCGAGATAAGAGTCAGAAACCCGAGCGTTCCGCTCAGAGCATAGTAGCTCAATTCGGTGCGTATGAATGGCAACAGGCTTATGGCAACAAGATTGGCTAGACTGAACAGGGTCATGACACGGAATGAGAAAATCAGGCTGCCGAGGATCAGAGGGACTGCAACCCAACCGAATGCCGTCAACACGCGGTTTGGCTCCGATTGTGGTAAAGTCAACACAACGATATAAGACGGGACGACCAGTACCAGTAACAATATCCAAGTTGCCGCCCTGTACCAACTTGTGCGCGTCAACCAATAGCCGCCAAACAGCGCCAGTTCCACTATTACAGGTACGTTACCAGCCACCAATATCTCGATTCCAACCATTAAAAAACTGATCAGTAACAGCGCTGCCGCCACGCTGGCCCTTCGACGGTCATCTGGTCTGTCAAGATGTTCAAGGGGCGCGATGAGCAGTTCCCTCAGCTTGAGTGCCAGTTCCGAGATGAACTTATGCGTTTGTTTGATTATCATTTAGCATCCTCAAGATCGTCGTGTGAGCTACGATGTGCCAGTGTGAACAGGAACATTGATCCTTCTCCCGCTGCACTCTCAACCCAGATCCTGCCACCGTGATGTTCAACGATTCTCTTCACGAGCGCAAGACCGATGCCTGTTCCCTCGGACTTTGCATTCAGCTTGTTGAAAAGACCGAAAACACGCTCGTGGTACTCAGGCGCGATACCGATCCCATTATCTTTGACATAGAAAACCGGCATGCCATCCTCTTCGCCCTGCTGACCGATCTCTATGTGTGGATTGGGTTGATCACCCATGAATTTGACCGCGTTGTCGATCAGGTTTTGCAGAACCTCTACCAGGCGCAGACGATCTCCATAAACGACGGGCAAGTCTGGCCCCAGCGTGAACGTGACCCCGCGGGTTTCGAGTTGTCCGTGGACAAGAACCAATGCTTTACGCACTAATCCTTCAAATGGCACTGGCTCGGGTGGGTTCATCAGGCGACCAATGCGCGAGAGTTCGAGCAATTCCTTGAGCAGTTGGTGCATCTTCCCCACAGCTTCCTGAATACGCTGGCTGTCGTGTTTAACACGGTCTACGTTTCCTGAAGCGATGTCATCTTGCAGTTGTCCGAGAAAACCGTTGATGGTGATCAGGGGGGATTTCAGGTCGTGCGAGACAGTATAGGTAAAACGCTCCAGCTCGGCATTTTTGGTTTCCAGTTCTGTGTTGACCTGTCGGATTTGTGCCTCGACACGTTTGCGTTCTGCCAACTCTTGTTCGAGTTCCTTGTAGATTTGCGCATTGAGCATGGCCATCGCAGAGCGATCAGCCATATCTTGTAAAAAGGTCAGGTCTTCGGGAGTGTAATCTTTCCCGGGCACATGACGCCCCAGTCCAAGAACACCAAGGAGCTCACCCTGTGCCAGCAAGGGAGCCAGTATCATGCTGTGTATCGGGAGCTTTTGATAATAGTCACGGCGCTCAGAAGATGCGTTTTCGATCAACTGATCAATGGGGATAAAAGGGATAAGCACCGGTTGCTTGCTTTCGACAACCTCCTTATACCTGCCTTCATCCACACGAATCGGATGGGCCTGAATTTCTCGGGTGAATATTTCAATGGCCTCTGGGTTAGGGTTATATACAGCTGCCAATTCGAGAAATTCATTTTCTGGCGAGTATAAGAATACGCTGGCCCCATCACCGATTAGTTCGGCACAGCGTTTCACAACGGTATCCAGAACCAGTTGATAATCCTGAGTGGCCTGTGTGAGTAGATTTGACAGGGCAGCCAACACCTCTGCGCGTGCTGCTTGCTGGCTGATTTTCTCTTCGGCCAATTTCCGTTCTCTAAGTTCTTTTTGCAATTGCTTATTGGTCTGGAACAACGCCTCGGTGACCAATCGAACCATCACTGCAGTCAGGATGATGATCATGGATACCGAAAAGAAATCCCCGGGCACACTGCGGACGAGTGGGGCTGGTGTGTAGGCGCCGGATAATTCTCCAAAGACCAACCAGGCAATACATCCCAGTGTGATGAGAGTTAGGAGAACCATGGTGCGTTTGCGAATAACTAAACTTGCAACAATGATGACGGTGGGATATCCAAGCACGCTGATGTGGTGAACACCTAAATCGTTGGTTGCGATAACCGTGAGGAGCACAATCAGAACAATCGCAAGAAAAACTGTTGCTATTTCGAATTTCTCACGGCGGACGAATAATATTGATACCGCGACCGGTAAAATGCTAATGCCAGTTTGTAAGGCTGGTAAAACGTCACCTGCTGAAAGCAAAATGAATACACTCGTAGCCAAACCAGCCAATATCGAACCAATAAACCAATAAAAAATGGCCTTGATGCGTTTGACATCACCGAATATTTCCTCGAGTGGTAAGGAACTGGCAGGTTGATCGATGGCTGAATTTTTCATGGCTTTTTCCTAAAACTAAAGATGCAACATAATTTTATTCTGTTCAAGATGAATTAATGATTCAGATATTGGTAATTCATCAAATATTCTACCTTGCGTGTGAAATTTGTATGTTTACAATTTCACATTAAAATTGAATTTGGATTGCAAGAAAAAAGCGCAGGAAGTTCATCCTGCGCCCATTCAGCTAGTAGAGTTGGATAGTGCTATGATAATTTACCCGTTCAACTTCCAGCTATTTCCACTTTGCTGGTAACCGAATTCTTCAGCGTTCTCCTTGAGCCACAGCGCTAGCCTGGCGTAGATGGGGGCCTGTTCTTCCGGCTTGCTGCTCCACTCCTGCAGCAACTCATCGACATTGACACCCACAAAATCTACCCGCTCGATTTTGTTTTGAAGTTCAAGCAGTAAGACAGTTTTGTAAATCAGGAAAAGATCAAAATTTGTGGCTTTGAGTTGTCTTTGTACTTCTGGGTGAACCAGAATGTATTTTCCACCATTTTCTTGAGCTTCTTTTCCGGCCGCAAATGTTTCGCCAAGTACTAACCTTGTGCCCGAACCGCCGATGGATGACTCGGCAATGGTCCTGACAAGCCCGGCAGCCTGTTCCTCTTTCGAGTCACCACCTGATACGGCTTTAGCGCCTAAAGGCACCGGACTTGTTTTAGCCCCTTCAACAACCCCCATCGCCACGATCCCGGTAGCCATGTAAGGGTCGATATCCTTGTTGCTAACGCAATGATAGTTGAAAACCATCGAACACACGATCATGCCAGCCCGGGCGCCCTCCAGATAATCCAACCCGTGCTTTTTCATGATCTCGTTATATTCAACCTGATAATTTTCCTGGACCTGGGCGAGATCCATAAGGGGCTTATCCCCTTCCGGAAATTCCGTAACCACAGGCTTCGCCATCACATCCATCCCGTTCTGCTTGCAGTAGAACGCAAACATATTCAGTAGTTGGGGATATGCCTCGTTTACTTCTTCCGAAAGAACCACAACACCGGGCTTGACTTCTTTTTTGTTGATCGCCCGGAACAAACTTGTCCCGGCCAAACGCGCTGGAATTGACATAACAGTCCCGGCATGGGGTCTTCCATTCAGAAGTGGCGTTTTATTCTGGAAAAGCTGCAGGAACTCCATGGCAGCCTCATAGCGTTTTTTCTGTTGTTCGGGCGAACCCAAGGGGTTGTTTTTGGTTTGGCTTTCGGACGTTTCTTTCTTGGCAGACTTCTTGAAAAAATCAAAGAGCGGCATATCGTTCTCCTTTTCCCTGAATAGAATACGGGAACTTTTCATAAAACATTTTACATTGTGTGTGCTGGTCAAAGGTTTACAATTTCCCTTCAATTTGATTCAGTCCAGCTCGAAAATACTATCTTTTTTCTTCCTAACGGATAGTATATTTAGAGAATTCTCTTGAGAGGTCCATGCATGGAAGATCGAGCTGCAATTTCCCGCTTAAAACAAGGTGACCTGAACGGTCTCGAAGCCCTTGTAAACCGGTATCAGGTACAGGCAGTGCACGCCGCTTACATGATCGTCTTCGATCGTGGGCTGGCGCAAGACGTAACACAGACCGCTTTTGTGAAGGCAGCGGAACGCATCCATCAGTTTGATGAAGGACTTCCCTTTGGGCCCTGGTTCTTTCGGATCGTCGTGAACGACGCGCTCAAACTTGCTAAAAAACAGAAACGAAATGTCTCACTGGAAGAGCAACTGGATGAGCCCGCTACACGATTTACTCAGTGGCTCAGGGATCCTGGTTCGCAACCGGAACAACTGGTGGAACAGAAGGAAACCCGTCAGGTTATCCTGCAAGCCATCCGAAGCCTGCCGCCTGAACAACGCGCGGTAATCGTGATGCAGTACTTCCTGGACATGAGCGAGAAGGACATGTCAGAGAAAATGGAGCGTCCGCTCAGCACCATCAAATGGTGGCTGCGAGATGCGCGCAAACGCCTGCGAAACCTGATCGATACACCTGAGAGTTAATTAGGAGTCACCCATGGATAAGAAAAACATCCAGTCCATTTTACGGGACGTGCTAGAAGATGAGATTCCTTCTGAGACCATCAAACTTTGGCCAGCCGTGAAGGCCGACCTTGTTGCGGGACAACAACAAGGAGAAAAAATGAACATAACAAGAGAACGTCGAATCACACAGGTTGCCTTTGGGAGTTTGGTGATCATTGCGCTTCTCACGGCTATTCTCTTAACCCCGCCAGGGCGTGCTTTTGCACAAAATGTTATTCAGTTTTTCATACGCA
>WOR8_10009564_pt1 | contig 14754 bp, 14 predicted proteins | sample DeeMarSeWOR38_10_FD_19890 | JGI IMG/M metagenome (IMG submission 19890) | reverse complement strand
TGGCCTATGCCGATGAAATGACCCGCTTCGTGGGTCACGATGCTGCCCAAGTCGGCGTCGTTGCCCGTGCAGCCAGTGATGGGGCAGATGGCATACGGGCCGCCCGCATTGAAGCGGGTCGCGGCTTGATCATTGATCATCATGTCCGCGTCGAGAATCTCGCCGGTTTGCTTGTCGTGCCAGACGATCGTGACGGCGAACGCATTGCTGTCGTAGCCCGGTTCCGAGGCCTCGGCACACTCGTCCTTCCACGGATCGAGAAATGCGATCGTGTTCACGTTCCCGCTGCAGTTGTACTCGGCTCGTTTGCACGTCGACGGCTGGAGTGGCTTGAAGATCAGGTTTGGAGGCGACCCCTTGCAGTCTGCGTTCTCCCAAGCCTTGAACGCCAGATCCACGGCTTCCTCGACATCTTCGTAGGGCATCCAGCGAGAGCCGCGCGAATCGATCGCGTAGGAGAGGCAGGGATAACGCCATTCGAGCGGCGCCCCTTCTTCGACGCAGGCGGCGTCGCCGACCTGAGCTCCGCCATCGGTCGTCATTCGACAAAACGCGGCCGCGTCGTTCGACGGCGCCAGCGCTGCGAGGGCTGCCGTGAGGCTTCCAAGCCACAGCGCTCGACTACTCATTGGCGCCCCCTGCGGTCTGCTGCACGAGCGAGCGCACCCGCGAAAGGAAGGAGTCGAGCTGCTCTTTCGTCGGTAAGGCCCCCGCGCTCCGTTCGAGGTCCCCCTTCGCGCTCCGGCGCAGCAGCAGCAGCCCCTCGCGGGCCTGACGGACGGTCTCGACACCTTGCTCGACGCGAACGCGCATCACGCCCTGGCCCATACCCACGGGCCGAAGCGTCGCGCCTCCTCTGCCTTCGCGGACGAAGACCAACACGCGTTCGCCCACCGAGAACGAAGGCTCACCTTCGACGCGCATTGCCACGTCGCCGATGCTGCCGCCGAGCGTTTCGATGATGACCTCGCGTTGCCCGGAAGCACTACCTCGGACGTCGCGCTCGACCACGATGCGGTGCCAGCTCCCGAGTAAACCGTCCGACCGTTGAAACGACTCCGAAAACACCACTCGGCCGAGAAGAATCTGGTCCGATTGTCCGACGAGCTCGTCGAGATCGAGGGCCTGAACGATGGAACCGTTGGCGGGGCTCGTGACCAGGAGGGCCCCGAGGAACGATGCGACGAGAGCGCCAGCGAGGACCGGTGGCGACTTGAATCCAAGCATTTTCTAAACCTGTAGGCCTCTGGCCCCCCCGTCAAGCGATCGTCCATACACGATCTCGATTGACAATTTCCACCCAATTTTCGTACACCTCGCTTCATGTACCACCTCCTTTCGTCCCGCCGTTTCCGCTCGGTGGCCGCTCTGCTCTGCATCGCGGTGTTTGGCGGCTGCGACGTCGCCAAGTTCACGGCCGACTCCACCGCCGGGCTCTTCACGCGTGCAGCTCCTGCATTCGAGTCGTACTGGGACTACGACCTCGCGGGCGAGGCGATGCCTGCGACCATCGTTCAGTTCGAGGGCATTCTCCGTGTCGTCCCAGACAACGAGGCGATTCTTTCGCAGCTCGCGCAAGCCTACGTGGCTTACGCGTATGGGTGGATCGAGGCTGACGTCGAAGCGCTCGAGTTCGAGGGAGAGTACGACGCAGCCGACCAGCAGCGCCGTCGGACACGGACGATGTATCTGCGCGCGCTCGACCTCACGCGGCACTGGATAAGGCTCTACAATGAGGACATCGACCTCGCGGTCAAGGGAACCGTGGAGGACCTCGAAGCCTGGCTCGAGAGCGCCTTCGTCGACAAGGCGGACGCAGAGAAGTTGCTCTGGCACGGCTATGCGTGGGGCTCCTACATCAACTCCGCCAAGGACGACATGGAGGCCGTCGCCGACCTGCCATACGCCAAAGCGTTCGTCGCACGCTCGATCGAGCTCGACCCCGACTACTACAATGCGGCTGGGTACACCTTCATGGGCGTCGCGACCGCTTCCGAGATGGCGAGCGACATGGAGCAAGCCAAGGCTTACTTCGAGAAGGCGCTGCAAGCTACGGAGCGGCGCGCGCTTCAGGCGCAGGTCAACATGGCGCGGCACTATGCGGTCAAGGAGGGTGACCGCGCGCTCTTCGACGAGCTTCTCGAGGAAGTGATGGACGCCCACGACCCGCTCCCCGAGGCGCGCCTCGCCAACCGCATGGCGCGCGAGCGGGCAGAGCTCTACATCGCCAACGCGGACCAACTTTTTTAGTGATTCCGCCCGGTCGCGCGGTTATTCTTCCGAGCCCGAACGTCTTCCGTTCCCTCGGTATCCGCAGATGAAGCTCAACCTCGCATTGGCCGTGGCGCTCGCCCTGGCCGCGCTCGTCGTTCCAGGTGTTTCCCCGGGCCCGGCTGCCGCAGACCAGCCGATCGAGCTTCGCATCGCCACGCTTGCGCCGAGCGGCTCCTCTTGGATGAAGGTCTTCAACGCCTGGAACCTGACAATCCAAAAGGAAACCAACGAGACTCTGAAGCTCCGTTTCTATGCGGGCGGTAGTCAGGGCGATGAGCGCGATTTCGTCCGCAAGATGCGCGCCGGTCAGATGGATGGCGCATCGATCACGACGACAGGTCTCGGGCAGCTCGTCCGGCAGATTCTCGTTCTGTCGGTACCGGGCGTCTTCGACGAGTACGATCAACTCGATCGCGTTCGCGCCGCCCTCAACGATCGATTCGCAGGAATGTTCGACCAAGAGGGATACACCCTGCTCGGCTGGGGCGATGTCGGAAAGACGCGCCTCTTCTCCATGGAGCGTGTCGAACGGCCTTCGGACATCAAGAAGCTCCGGCCTTGGGCCTGGAAGGACGATCTGATCTTCACGGAGTTCTTGAAAGTCGTCGGGGCCAACCCGGTCCGCCTCGGCGTGCCGGAAGTCTATCCTGCCTTGCAGACGCGGATGGTCGACACGCTGCCCGCGTCGGCGCTCGCGGCCGTGTCACTCCAGTGGTACACGAGGCTCAAGTACGTGTCGAAGCGCAATAGCGGGATCATCGTCGGCGCCACGCTCGTTCGAAAGGACAAGTTCGAGCAGCTGAGCGACGCGCAGAAGCAGGTGCTGGTGGAGACTTCGGTTCGCGCCCACAAGGCGCTCAACACGTCGATTCGTCGAGACGACGACAAGTCGTATCGGACCGTGCTCCAACGGGGGCTTTCCGAAGTCGACACCACCGAGAACCAAGCCGAGTGGGAGGAAGCCGGGAAAGAGGTCCGCGAGCGCCTCGCGGGTCGCGTCTACCCGAAGAGCCTACTCGACGCAGTCACCGCTGCAGCGGGGAGCGAACAGTGAAGTACATCCGCCGAATCGACAGACAGCTTGCCCGAGGCGAAGCCGCCATCGCGGCGGCCGTGCTGTTGATCATGATCGCGGTCGCAGCCACACAGGCCGCGCTCCGCAACCTCACCAACCTCGATTTCGATTGGGCGAACCTCGTGCTCGAACGAATGGAGTGGGCCGATTCGTTCTTGCAGAAGGGCACTCTCTGGCTCGCCTTCTTCGGCGCCTCGCTGTCGACCTACGACGAGAAGCACATCGCCATCGACGTGTTGCCGAGGCTTGCGCCGCCGCGCGGCAAGCAGGTGTTGCGCGCCATCGTGTGCCTCTTTTCTGCCGTCACCTGCTTCTACCTAGGCCGGGTGTTTTGGCTGTCGGTCCTCAACAATGCGCGAGAGATTCCACTCGAGTATTCCGTGCTCGGCGTTTCTGACGAGATGATTCACATCTGCCAAGCGCCGATCGAGATCCTCGCGGACGCCGGGCTCACGCGCCCCGATGCCTTCTGTGCGATTCGAAGCGGCCTCGAGGTGTTCGGCGCGCAGATGTCGACCCCCGACGTCGCGCTGCAGTTGATCGTGCCCGCGATGTTCATCTGGATGTCGATCCGCTTCTTGAGCCGCGCCCTCGCAGCAAGCGCGGCCTTCATCACGAACAAGCTTCCCGCAGACGTCGAAGGGGAGGGCTGAGCCATGGATACGATTTGGATCGTACTGCTCGTCGCCCTCGCCATCCTCGGCGCCCCGCTCTTCGCCATCTTCGGTGCGGCTGCGATGCTCCTCTTTGGGGCGCTTCCGGACACCAGCATCACCGGGACCGCGAACGACGTTTTCAGCGAGAAGTTTGCCGACTCGCCGCTGCTCGTCACGATTCCCCTCTTCACCTTCGCTGGCTACGTGCTTGCGGAGAGCGGCACGCCCGATCGTCTCGTGAAGATGTCTCGCGCTTGGCTCGGCTGGATGCCTGGCGGCTTAGCGATGGTGTGCTTGGTCGCCTCCGCGTTCTTCACGACCTTCACTGGCGGCAGTGGAATCACGATCGTCGCCATTGGAGGTCTTCTCTATCCGGCCCTCATCGCCGACAAATACAAGGAGAACTTCTCGCTCGGCCTCGTCACTACAGGAGGCTCTCTCGGTCTTTTGTTCCCGCCGAGCGTCCCGATGATCATCTACGGCGTCGTCGCCGGGATCATGATCGAGAAGCTCTTTCTCGCGGGTCTCATCCCCGGCATCGTCACCGTCGCCGCGCTCGCGGTCTACAGCTCGGCCACCGGCATCAAGAACAAGATGCCTCGCACCAAGTTCAACCGCAAAGAAGCGCTCGTCACCCTCTGGGAAACCAAATGGGAGGCGCTGCTGCCGGTCGCTCTGCTCGGCGGCATGTACAGCGGCTTGCTTCGCATCCACGAGGCCGCCGCGTTCACGGCGATCTACACCCTCATCATCGAGGTGTGGATCTACAAAGACGTGAGCTTCCGGGTCGATCTGCCGCGCATCATCCGCGAGTCCATGACCCTGGTTGGCGCGATTTTAGCAATCCTCGCCACGGCGATTGGTTTCACGGCGTTTCTCATTCAGGCGCGCGTCCCCATGGTGATCCTCGAAGCGATGGAGGGTTTCATCACCTCACAGGTGATGTTCCTCATCGCGCTCAACGTCTTCCTGATCGGCGTCGGCATGCTGATGGACATCTTCTCGGCGATCGTCGTCGTCGTGCCACTCATCGTGCCCATCGCGCTGAGGTTCGGGGTCGATCCGTACCATCTCGGCATCGTCTTCCTTCTGAATCTCGAGATCGGCTACATGACGCCGCCCGTCGGGCTCAACCTCTTCATCTCGAGCTTCCGCTTCAACAAGCCCATCACGCAGCTCTATCGATCCGTGCTTCCATTCATCGGTTTGCTCGGCCTCGCCTTGATCATCGTCACCTACGTTCCTTCGCTTTCCACGTGGCTGCCGAGCTTGGTCGAGACGAATGCAGTGGACCTCGGTGAGGCGGGAGACTCTCTCGATGACGAGGACGTCGGGCTCGACCTCGACGCGCTCGAGGGCGATGACGACACGCTCGATCTCGACGCGCTGGAGGGCGACGGTGAGGAGCTCGACCTCGATGCGTTGGAAGGCGACGGTGAGGAGCTCGACCTCGACGCACTCGAAGGTGACGACGGAGAGCTCGATCCCGACGCGCTGGAATAGGCAGCGCTACGCTGCGCGCGCGGGCAGGAGCTCGATGAGGGGGCCGTGGCGCAGCGTGTGCCGCACCCCCCGGTACAATCCGAGCGATTCGTAGATCGCCGCGGTGATCATGACCGTGCGCATCTGCCCGGTCAGCGACAGCGGGAATCCATTGTGAACGTGCGCGGCCGCGAGGCCGAGCTCGGGATTGGCCCAGCCTCCTGCGCCGCCCATGCCGAAGTGACCGAATGCGCTAGGGACATCCATCAACAAGGCGTCCGCCCGGTGATAGCCGAGGCGCCAGTGCAGCGGATAGAGCACGACCTTGTCGGGCCGCTTCATTTGGACTTCGGTCGCCTGACGAAGGATGTCCTCGCGCTGGCTAGCGAGCGTGCCGTGCACACGCCATTCATCGCGGGTAGGCACGCCTTCCAAAACGAAGGGTGTGTGAAGAGCTCTTTCATGCTCTTCGGTGTGAGCCCTCGCCGCAGAAGGCTCCGCACCGGACCACGTGGCAGCCAAGTCGGCGTGGTATATCCGGTCGGCAATGGATCGGCGTGGGTACGCCGAAGCGCAGGAATCCCCACGAGGTCTGCCAAACGATCCATCTCGCCATCCGCCTCGCCGATACGAAGCCCATCGAGGCCGAGGGGCTCGACGATGCGCTTCTGGATGAGCTCGGAGAAGCGCTGTCCGGACACCCGGTGCACCAGCTCGCCGACGAGCCAGCCGAACGTGACGGCGTGGTAGCCGTTGGCCGTGCCGGGATGGAAGTCTGGTTCGGTCTCTGCAAGCCGGCCCACGATCAAGTCCCAATCGAGGATGTCCGTCAGCTGGTCGACAAGCGGGACCGTCTTGTGCAGCCCTGCTTGGTGGGCCAGCACCTGGCGGACGGTGATCTGCTCCTTACCCTTGCAGCCGAACTCCGGCCAATAGCGTGCGACTGGCGCGTCGTAATCGAGCAGACCGTCGGACGCGAGCATGTGGACGGCCGTGGCGGCAACCCCCTTCGTGCCCGAGAAGCAGATCGACATGGTATCCCGCTTCCAAGGCGTCCCATCGTGTCGGGCGTCGCCTGCCCAGATGTCGACGACGCACTTTCCCCGGAGGTAGACGCTCGCGGCGCCCCCACCACCGAAGGTCGAAACCTGTTGGCGGAGCACGTTGGCGACCGGTTCGAACCGAGCGTCGTACTCGCCGTGAATGATGACGTCGTTTTTGGACAAAGCTTCGTTCAAGAAAGCAATCCTCGGCTGATCTGACAAGAAAGCAGCGCAACGCACGCTGCGCTCTCGCGGAAAAGTTGGGCTCGAATTTGCGGTTCGTAAACACGCTCGCAGCGAGTTTCACGATCGAATTCGCAACTCGTTGGACTTGCAGTGAAAACGACTTGGCGGTGTGTAAAGTAAACGCTTTACGCGCTGTATACTATGCGCGCAGGAGCGCTCAGTAGAGCACTTCGACCCAACGGCCCCCGGCGGTGAGCTCTGCTTTGCGCCGCGCCCACTTCTCGTCGGAGCCGGCAATCTCACGAAACGCCTCGTCGAGCTCGCCTCGCATCTTTACGAGCCCGGCGACGTACACGTACGTGTTCGGCTGCTCGAGAAGCGCCCAGAGCTTGTCCCCGCGCTTGGCGAGCGCTCCCTCCCAATCGATGGGGGCTGCCCAAGTCGGGCGAGGACTCAGCGCCTTGAATGCCTCGAAGGTCTCCTCGTCGTAGTACTGAGCGAAATCGTCTTTTTCGTCGTTCATGTAGAGGAGCTCGAGGCCGCTACGCGCGCCGTAAAAGAGCGTGATGGTACCTTTCCACTCCGGGACGTTTTGGTAGATGTGTTTCACGAATGCGCGGAAGGGAGCAATGCCGGTGCTCGTGCCGATGAGGATGAGGTTCGCATCCATTTCCTCGGGAACCCGAAATGCCAATCCGTAGGGGCCGGACATCGTGATCTGGTCACCGGCGCCGAGGTCGCATAGGTAGTTGCTCGCCAACCCGGGGTACTCTTCGCCACTATACTTGTCGACGTAGCTGGTCCGACGCACCACGATCTTGATCCGCGGAAGCCCTCCTGCTCCCCGCTCCGGGAGATCGGCCACGCTGTAGAGGCGGAAGTGATGCTTCTGACCGAAGGCCTTGTTGCCGGGAGCGAGCACCCCAACACTCTGGCCGAGCTGGAACTCGAAATCCGGCTTCTGAACGTCGAGCACGAGCTCCCGTACCTCGATACCGGAGGCTTCCGTGGTGATGCGCTCGCTCGATACGATGACGGCCTGGAACCGCTGCTCGGTATCGTAGTCGTCGAGATGGGTGACCGTGCTGTTCATCGCTACTTCTCCTTAACCTCACATGCTCCGCTCTTCCGCTCACGGCTGCACTCTCCGGGATTGCTACAACCATGGCAGCCAGAGCGCCCCGCGAGCGCGTCGGGGTCGTCTCCCGCTTCGGGGAACGCATTTCGCCATGCGCGCTGCACACCGAGCCACGCTGCGGAAAGCAGCACGAACGCTCCGACACCGATGATGTAGTGGTGCAGCATACTCAGCCTCCGAGCCCCCCGAAGCCCATGAAGGCGACCGAAAGAAGCCCCGCCAACATGAGCGCCATGGCCGTGCCCTTCGTCACGTCAGGGACTTCCGCCAGCTCGAGCTTCTCCCGAAGGCCTGCGATCAGGACGAGCGCGAGCGTGAAGCCCACGCCCGCGCCCAGGGCGTAGACGATGCACTGCAGGAAGCCGTAGCCCTTGTTGGTCTGAAAAAGCGCCAACCCCAGGATGGCGCAGTTCGTCGTGATGAGCGGAAGAAAGATTCCGAGCGCTCGAAACAGTGCAGGGCTGAACTTCTTGATGAACATCTCGACGAGCTGGACGGTCGAGGCGATGACCGCAATGAACGAAATTAGCTTGAGATACGGCGCATCGATCGCCGTCAGAAGCAGCTGAATCCCAAACGCGCAGATCGAGCTCACCAACATCACGAACGTCACCGCACCACCCATGCGCGTGGCAGTGTCGAGCTTGGAAGACACCCCGAGAAACGGGCAAATGCCGAGGAAGTACGCCAGGACGAAGTTGTTCACGAGCGAGGCGTTGACGAAGATCGACCAGAGCGGCTCTTGGTTCATTGGGCAGGCTCCTCAGCGAGCGGAAGGGCGGTCATTTGTTCCTTCTTGGCTTTACGCTGTTTCAGCCAGTTGAAGAGCAGTAGCCAGCCGGCGAGGGTGAAGAAGCCGCCGCTCGGCAAAACCATCACGACCCAATCTTGGAAAGAATCGTGGAACAGCTGGATGCCGAAAATCGAGCCAGCACCGAGTATCTCGCGGACTGCCCCGAGACAGAAGAGGGCGAACGCAAACCCGATCCCCATTCCGAGACCGTCCATCGTCGACCGAACGACTGTATTCTTCGAGGCAAATGCTTCGGCCCGGCCGAGGATCAAGCAGTTGACCACGATGAGTGAGATGAACGCGCCAAGCGCCTTGTAGAGGTCGAGGCTGATGGCCTGGATGACGTAGTCGACCACGGTGACGAACGTCGCGATCACGAGAATGTAGGTGGCGATGCGGACTTCTTTCGGGATGAAGCTCCGCAGTGAGGAGACCACGATGTTGGACATGATCAACACGAATGCGGTGGCCAAACCCATCGCCAGGGCGTTGATCGCAGTATTCGACACCGCCAACACAGGGCACATTCCGAGCACCTGGACGAACACGGGGTTCTCCCTCCACAGGCCCTTGATGAACTCGTCGGTGGTGGTCCTGGGCGAGGTCGGCATCGCCTACTCCTGCCTTTCGAAATCGGCGCGCTTGGGCTCGATGCGAGGAACCCAGTATTGCGCGCTGCGGTCCAGAATGCTGGCAACGGCTTTCGACGAGATCGTGGCGCCCGTGATCCCATCCACTTCCCACGGGTTGGTCTTCTCGCCGTGTTTGACGGGAACGATGGCGTGCGCGAGTGCCTCTTGGTCTTCGCTCAGCGAGACGTCGAGCCGGCGGAAGTTCTCCAAGAAATCGGGGTCGGTCTCGATCTTGTCGCCGAGCCCCGGGGTTTCCTTGCTTTCGAGCACCCGAATGCCGACGATGGCGTTCTCGTCGAACGAGTACCCGTAGATGAGCCGGATGACGTCCTGGTATCCCATGCCATGCGCTTCGACAGCGAGGCCCACCAGGTTGCGATCGGCGTCGTAGCCCGCATAGACCCTTTGCTCCCCCACGGCCTTTGCGTCCGATAGCTGAAAGCCGTTCGGCTCTTCCAAGCGATAGGTAGCGCTGGTCGTAGCGCCAGGAAGGACCTCGAAGATGGCCGCCTGGAGCGCCTCGGCCTTGTTCTCCTCGATGACGGGGAGCGTCACCTGATAGACGGTGACGATCAGAAGGCCGCAACACACACCGACGCCCACCATGGCGCGGTACATTTGCCAAGTGCTGGTCGGGGCAGGGCCGGCGGTCAGCTCCGCGTTGCTCACGAGGCCACCTCCTTGGTGCTGGTGCCGTAGACCTTCGGCCGAGTCCATCGATCGAGGTGCGGGGTGACGGCGTTGCCCAAGAGAATGGCGTACATCACGCCCTCGGGGAGGCCGCCCCAGATGCGAATGACGACCGTGACGACGCCGATGAGCGCGCCGTAGAGATAGCAGCCCCTGGCGGTCATCGGGGAGCCGACCATGTCCGTCGCCATGAACATGGCGCCAAGCATCAAGCCTCCCGAGAACAGCATGAATCCCGGTGACGCGTAGCTCGTCGGGTCGACGAGATGAAGAACGCCGCTGAACGCGACGACCGCAGCGAAGATCGCAACCGGGATCCGCCAGTTCATCATGTTTCGCGCGATCAGGTAGAGGCCGCCGAGCAGGATGAGCACGCTCGATGTCTCGCCTGCAGAACCGCTGATGAAGCCAAATGCCAGGTCGACCGTCGCAGTCGTCTCGCCACTGAACTTCCAGGCGGCCAGGGGGGTCGCGGCCGTGATTGCGTCGACCACGGGCTCCGTGAACGGAAGCGTGAGCGTCGACGACGGCAGCGAGGAGAAGCGATGTGGGGTGAACCCGGGTATCCAGGTGGTCATCGCGACCGGAAATGCGGCCTGAAGCACGGCCCTGCCAACGAGAGCCGGGTTGAACGTGTTGTACCCGAGACCCCCGAACAACGCCTTGCCCATCGCAACCGAGATGACGCCCCCCACCGCGACCATCCACAGCGGCAGCCCGGGAGGTAACACGGATGGTGGTCGGCTTGCCCGATGCGCGGCAGATGACGTGCTCGGTGAGCACACAGGATGCCAGCGCTACCGAAAGAGTGAGTATGCCGGCCAGGCCGAATGCGAACACGGCGAACGCCGTAGCCGGGAGCAGCGCGAGCACGACGTTGAACATGATCGTGTCGACGCTGTAGCCGCTCAGGATGTGCGGCGAGGTACGAATCTCGAGTGTCTTGCCCGATGCCGGCATCAAGCGGCCCCCGCCTTCTGCGACGCTGCCTTTCGCACGGCTGCCTTCGATGCACGAAAGCGTTGGACCAATGGAATGTGTGACGGGCATACGAAGGAGCACGACCCGCACTCGAAGCAGTCCATCAGGTTGTGTTCGTTCGCCATGACCGAGAACTCTTCGTTTGCGGCCAACTTACCGAGCAGCGCCGGGTTGAGGAAGATGGGGCATGCATCGAGGCAGTAGCCGCAACGGATACACGGATAGACGGGACTGTGCGTGCGCTCCGCCGCCGAATCCGTGAAGGCGGTGACACCAGACGTGCCCTTCGTGATCGAAATCTCCAAGCTAGAAACAGCCGCCCCCATCATCGGGCCGCCCAAGAACACCCGGTTGACGTCTTCTTCGACGCCGACGTGCTCGAGCAGAAAGCGAAGCGGGGTGCCGATGGGGATGCGGTAGTTTCCTTTCCGCCTCACGGCTGGTCCCGTCACCGTGATCACGCGCTCTTGAATTCCCCGGCCTCTCGGCAGCAGACGCCCGATTTCGGCGGTGGTCGCCACGTTGCAGCAGATCGCGTGGATGTCCAGAGGCAGCCCGCCCGAAGGCACCTCCCGACCGAGGAGCGCCGAGAACAACATCTTCTCGGCCCCCTGGGGGTATTTGACCTGCAGCACCTCGACGGAACCGTCGATGTCGCTCGGAAACTGCTCGCGGAGGTGCGCCGCGGCGTCGGGCTTGTTCGCCTCGACTGCGATGATCACCTTCTCGGCAGCCGTGACCTTCAGCAGGTAGCGGATGCCCATGAAGATATCGTCGCTCTGCTCGAGCATGACGCGATGATCGGTCGTGAGGAACGGCTCACACTCCACTCCGTTGATGATCAGCGTGTCGACGAACTTGCCTTCGGGCACCTTCAGTTTCACGTGCGTGGGGAACGCAGCCCCTCCGAGCCCCACCACGCCCGCGTCCTGAATGGCCGCGATGATCTCGTCCGGTGTGGATGTTTCGAGTGGGCAAGGGGCTCCGTCCTCGACCTCTTGGGTCGAGCCCGCAAAGGGCTCGAGATAGACCGCCGGCACCATGCGCCCGCTGATGCTGGGTGCGAGCGCGATCTTTCGCACCACGCCAGAGGCCGATGCGTGCATGGAGACCGACATGAAGCCGTCAGGTCGGGCGATCCGCTGCCCTCTCCACACTTCCTGGCCCTCCTCGACTTCCGGGATCGACGGAGCACCCATGTGCTGGACGAGCGGGATGATCAGAAGCGGCGCAAACGGAAACTGACGAATCGGCAGTCCGCTCGTCTCGTCTTTCGATTCCGGTGGGTGCACCCCATGTCGAAACGTTTTGGTTCCCAAGAGTCTCATTTGATTCGCGTCGACTCGCTACTCAGTTGAACTTCTCACCGCGCTTGATCCATTTGTCGATGCCTTTTTCGCTTCGATTCCTGGGCAGGCCGGGGTGGATCACCCGCGCGGTGCATCGCTCGGCGGCCTTGACCAAGTCCTTGTAGGGCCCGCCTTCGGGGTTCTTGATGACGGCCTTCTTCTCCGCGTTGTATTCGAAGATCTTCGCGTTGATTTGAATGCACTCGTCGCACGCGGTGCAGTTGACCGTGTCGATCCATGGCGCCAGGTAGTCACCCGCAGCGGCGGGCGCGGGTATGCCGGGCGCAGCGGCCGCAGCGGCGGGCGATGCTGCAGCGCGCGTCGCGGTTGCTGTTGCGCTGGCGGCGACCGGTGCCGCTGCCGCGCTCGCCGAGGTGTCGTCCGCGACCAATGCCAAGAGGTCTGCGTCGGAGCCAGCTGCGATCTCGAGCAGCCCGGACATCATTCGGCCGACCACGTCCTGACGCGCCTGCTCGACCAGATCTCCGGTGTCTGGCTTGTCTTCGCCAGCCAGGGACCGAAGCATCGTCCAGAAATCACGCCGGTCTTCGCAGGACTCCACGATAGGTCGCCCGACCAAGAGGCGCGCGAGATGATTCTCGTCGTCCACCATCCACACGTAGGGGAATTGTCCCTCGCGATCGTCCTCGTCCATCTCGAGGAACTCGGCCAACGGAACCATGTTTTCGTTCCAGGTGTCTGGTGGGGCGACGCGGAAGTGCTTCCGGAAGCGCGTCTCGGTCATCGCGAAGTCCGCGAACGTCAGCGGCAGATCCATCTCCTTTTCGACGCCATCTTCTCGATACTTGATCTTGTAGGTCGCCCAGTCCTCATCGGGCGCCGGGTTTCCATCCAGATCGAAGCACTCCGCCGGTGTCTTGCCCGCGTCGGGGTCGTAGCGGAACAGTGGATAGGCCCTCGACTCCACCGCCAACTTCGATTGAGCTGCGCTCATGTCATCGCCGATGCCGTGCTCGGGTTGGCAATTGCTGTAGAGATTGAACAGAGCCGGTCTGCGCGTCTTGAGCCCCTGAATGAAGCCCTCGATCATGTGGCTTGGATGCGCGATCGTGCTCTGCAGCACGTAGGTGGTGCGGTGTGCCATGGCGATGAGGCCGATCTCCTTGCGGGCCTCTTGCTTACCCTGAATGGCTTTTCCGTACTGGGCCATGTCGGAAATCTGACCGATGAAACCAGAGGTACAGGCTTGCCCGCCAGTGTTGGAGTAGACCTGCGTGTCGACGATCACGACTTTGATGGGCTTCCCCGAAGCCATCACGCGCGAAAGGTTTTGGAAACCGATGTCGTACATGGCGCCATCACCGCCGACTGCGACGACCGGCGGGCAGAGCTCCCACTCCTCGTCCGAGAACTGACGCCAATTGAAATACGTGAAGAACTCGTCGTGCTGGGCCGGCTTGTATTTGTTGGCGAGCTCGAGCTCCGCCATGCGAAGGGCCTTGAAGCCTTCCGCCATCTTCGCCATGTGCCCCTCGAAGATCCCCATGGCCATGGATGGTGAATCCTGAAAGAGGTGGTTCGACCACGGGAACGGATACGGGTTGAACGGGTAAGTGCTTCCCCACACCGAGGTGCAGCCAGTGGCGTTGACCATTCCCATGCTCGTTCGGCCCCGGCCGGTGACGCCTTCGACGTAGTTCCACTTGAGGTCTTCGAGCCGCGCGACGAGCTCGCTCATTCGCCGCAGCCAATCCTGGTCGATTGGCTCGCCGCCGCCCATTTTTTCGACGCGCTCCGCGATGGCCGCGAGTGTGATGTCCCGATCGCCGAGCTCTTCGATCATCTTGGAAATGACGGTCGGGTCGCTCACGTCGATTTCTCCAGCGAGCCGCAGCTGAATGTGCTTCTTCAAGCGGTCGACGACCTCGCCGATGTGGTCGAGATGTTTCGCGACGCGCGGCCGCATCAGGGCCTCGACGGTCGCCACGAAGAGGTGGAGCGCAGTCTTTTCCGAGCATCCGAGGCACGCGCCATCGCCACTCGTGAAGGGTAGGTAGTTCGACTTGTCGAGGAGGATCGATTCCAACGTGCCGATGCCCTCCTCGAGATCATCGATCCGGATGTACTTCTGCGGTGTATTGGGCAGGTCGGTCCAGAGGTCCCAGTTGTCGCGTAGGTGCTGCACCGATTCGTTGGTCTGCCTCATTGGACGCAGGGCGTCGTCGTTGCAGACCTCGACACACTCCATGCAGCCCTTGCAGGTGTAGGGGTTCACGGTGATCGAGAGAAGCCCGCCGCTTCCAGGCTGATCCTGCTCTTGCAAGGTGTAGTGAGGCCGGGTCAGCGCGAACTGAAACCCGTTCAGCTCCTCCTTGAAGAAGCCCAGCTCTCTTTCGAGCTCGGCCTTTTCGGTTCCGCGAAGCTCGGTCTGCCTCAGGGTTTGGTCCATGGCCTTGTCCATGAGGAGACCGACCGAGTCACTCTCCTTCGATTC
>WOR8_10007909_pt1 | contig 14754 bp, 13 predicted proteins | sample DeeMarSeWOR38_10_FD_19890 | JGI IMG/M metagenome (IMG submission 19890) | reverse complement strand
AAGAGATGGCGCGCTACACCGCAGTGTCGGACGAAGGTCTTTTTGCCCCGATTGTGGACTACAGCGAAGATTACCCGAAGGGCACCGGTAAAACCATCGGTCAGGTAAGTTATGCCGACCTGAGCAGCGGCTCCTTCCGCTTCAATGGTAGAGAGGTTCAGACCGTGCCGCTCTCCAGTTTGCCCCGCGCCAGAGAGATCGCTGAGATCCTCAAGAAGTGGGTCAGTGATGGCAAGTTCCTGCTGGGAGAACCACAACATTTCCTACCGACCGAGTAGATCCGTGTCCATTCGGACTTCCCCTTTTCGGTTGTCATTCTGAGGAGTCCCGCCGGGGCGGGACGACGAAGAATCTCTTGGCTCTGGCTTTTCTGGGAGATTCTTCGCTTCGCTCAGAATGACAATGCTGAGCTACCTGACGAACACTACCTTAAGACGCTGGGACACGGAGAAAAATTTGATCGGCTTTAATATATTTGTTCTAATAATGACCATATTATCGCCGCGTCGCCCCTGCGCCGTGTCGCCGCTTCACTTGGACTCAGTAGTCACGGAGAAAAACCTTGGACAAGAACCTAGAAAGACTAAAGAATATCCTCCGTGATCTTGATTCGGTTCTGGTAGCCTTCTCCGGTGGGGTGGACAGCAGCTTCCTTCTCCACGTTGCTCACGAGGTCTTGGGAGATCAGGCCCAGGCCATCACATTTGTGTCGCCGTTTCTTTCAGGTATTGAACGAGAGCGCGCCACTTTTTTTTGCGAGGAGCAAGGCATAAAGCAAATAATCCTTGAGGCGGATCCGCTGGAAGTGGAGCAAATAAGCTCCAATCCGCCGGATCGCTGTTACCATTGCAAACGACAGCTTTATTCTGAAGCGCTTGCCCAGGCCCGGAAAATGGGCATTTTTCATCTGGTTGATGGAACCCAACTGAGTGACGCCAGTGATCACCGGCCGGGCCACCGGGCCCTTGAAGAGTTGGGGATCCGCAGTCCCTTGATGGAATCGGGTTTGGACAAGGAGCAGGTCCGCCAGGTCCGCCTACTCAGCAAAGAGTTAGGCTTATCTTCTTGGAATCTTCCTCCCATGGCTTGCCTGGCCTCGAGAATTCCTTACGGTACACCGATTAGTCCTCAGGTCCTTACCCGAATTGAAGCTGCTGAAGAGTTTCTTTTTAACGAGGGCTTCAACCTGGTGCGGGTGAGGGACCACCATCGCATGGCTCGCATCGAACTGGCCCTCGATGAGATGGAAAGGTTCAACGATAGGGATCTGCGCGACCGATTAGTGAGCCACTTTAGGTCCTTGGGCTATGTGGCCGTTACCTTGGATTTGGAGGGCTATCGAACTGGTAGGTTAAATGAGTTAATAAAAGAGGAAAAACTATCCGGGCGGGGATAAACCCCGCCCCTACGATTAAATTATCTGAACTCAGGATTCTTCGGTAGAGCAGGCCTCTGTGCCTGCTGTTTGGTTTCTATTCCTTGGCAGGCAGGGACGCCTGCCCTACTGAATGCTGCACACGCCTCTGATGCTCAACCTTTGGCGGGCAGAGACGCCCGCCCTACCGAAAGATATTGATCAAGCATCAGTTGTATCAGCTCACTGCGTTCGCCGCAAAGCGCATAGTGCGGAAGTCGCAGACGGTATTATCTCCGTTTCGCCGTCTCTCCGCGTCACGCCCCCATGCTCTGTGCCTTCGACGCAACGGACTGCGGACCACGGAATTTTAGATAAGCAGTTCGCGAAACTCATCCTTGGGTCTCACCGTAACTGAAATCTCCCGTTTTTCCTTCCCAGAAAGCGCGACTATAGCTTCCTTACCAGTCTCGGCATCACTGTAAGCGGCCACGATGTTGGCCGCCAATTCCACCTCCTGCTGCGAGGTCTCTGCCGCCAACAAACCAGTGGGCCCCGGAACTCCCTCAACCTGCAAAAGAAGGTCTTCCTTCCTTGCCAATTCTTGTAGCTTTAGATTATCTGCATGTATGCGTCCCACCACGAGACGTCTGCCACTGGGCAGTCGGAGATGCCGACCCCACTTGAGAAGCTCCACCTCTTGCAGGCCCACATTTTCCTGGGTGGCCAAGAGGTCCCGCAATCTGTCAGCAAAACCCGCCTTGGTAAGAATGCAGCCCCCACCTGGACTGGGATATTCCTCAATACCATAATCGGCGGCCAGAGCCATTTGGCGCTTGCGAGAACGACCCTGGATGTCGAGAAGCCGCAGTCGGTCCACCTTGCCCAATTCTTCTGGTATTGTCTGCCATAGTAGCTTGGCGCTCAGCGGCCGGAGAATATATCCACTATAACCCGAGAGCTTATCCACTGCCCTGAGTGCGTCCTTTCGCTGTGACATGGGGCGCTGGCCGAGCACTTCTCCAGTACAAAGAAAATCAAAGCCTTCAGATTCCATAATTGCGCCCGCCTCTCTGAACATCAGTGCGTGGCAATCTATGCACGGATTCATCTGGCTGCCGTAACCGTACTTGGGATTCTTCAGCATTTCGAGATGGCTTGCTCCAATATCAATAACCCGCAGGGGTATACCTAACTGGTCCGCCGCCTTTTGTGCAGCTTCTGCCCTAAAGAATGGCGTTTCAAAGCTAATACCCGTTACCTCGATATCTTGGGCCAGCAGTACTCTCACTGCCAGCATGCTATCCAGGCCTCCGGACATGAGACCGAGCGCCCTAACTTTCATGGGTTTGTCCATACTCATCTCTATAATCGAACCTTCAGCCAATTCTTACCACTGTTCTCAGTTCGGCCAGGCACAGGGCGCAGGGCGCAAGGTACCATTAGGCCATTACGCTTTGCTGCGACTCATGGTCATTTGGCCACGGAACGTGGCCGTCACTACGCTCCGCTGTCATTATGCCTGCGGCGTCATTTATATAACTGTAATTGTGGCGTTGAAACAACTTAATGACGGCCGTAAGGCCTCATGATTGGCGTAGCCCTACTGACAACGAAACGCACATGCGCGAAGTGTAATGACTTCTGAGTTCCTAGTCCCTAGTGTTTAGTGCCTAGTGTCCTTTTGCTTGCTGCCCGAAATCGCAGTGCTCGAGTAGCGGACAATCTGAGCATTTGGGCTTCCTGGCCGTGCATACTTTCCTGCCGTGTTGTATTAACTGGTGGGAGAAGAGCGTCCACTTCTCCCGAGGTATAGGTTCCATCAGGTCAAATTCTATCTTCACCGGATCTCGCTGTTGGGTGAGACCTAGCCGTTGGGTGATTCTACCCACATGAGTGTCCACCACAATTCCCGGGGTGTTGAAGGCCGTGCCTAGGATGACATTGGCTGTTTTCCTGCCGATACCAGGAAGCCTCACCAAGTCTTCCAGATTGTCAGGTACCTCGCCTTTATGTTGTTCAACCAGTTCTAGCCCGCAGTTTTTCAGGCTTTTTGCCTTATTTCTGAAAAAGCCAGTAGGTCGTATATCCTCCTCCAACTCGTTGAGCGGAGCATTTCCGTAATCTGCTGCGCTTTGATATTTCTTGAACAGACCTTTGGTCACTTTGTTGACTCGCTCATCCGTGCACTGAGCTGAAAGTACGGTGGCCACCAGGAGTTCCAGGGGGTTGCTGAAATCTAAACTGATTTTGGCCTCAGGATAAGTCTGGTCCAGGATGTCAAGAATAGCTGCTGTGTTCTTCATAGTGCCTCCCGTCGATTAACAAAATGGAACAAGGCTCAGGGCGCAAGGCTCAAGGCAGTATTAACTTAGGAATTTTGGAATTCAGAATGTAAAGTGGGTACCGCTCAGCTCAGGTCTTTATAAATAACATAATTACAGATGATCACCCACCTTCGCTCTATTTTTTACTTTAGGCATTCTAGTTCATTTTAGTTCACTTTAGCTCAATTTCTCCTTCTTGCTCTTTCTTGCTTGACGCAGGAAACCAGTTCAGTTAGCATCACCGATGCTGTACTGACAAGCAACGCACCCGGAGTCCAGGCCATGGGTAAAGCTTCTGCTCCTCTAAAAGGGCAAATTGTGGCTGTCTCCACCAGTCGCCACAAGGGCAAGAAGAAGAATAATCTGCCGGCGTGCGAGTTGGTCAAGAACAAAGGACTCGAGGGTGATGCCCACGCCGGAGATTGGCACCGACAGGTAAGCCTCCTTGCCATGGAAAGCATCTCCAAGATTCGTGAGCAAGGAGTGGATGTTGCTCCTGGAGATTTTGCCGAAAATCTCACCACCACCGGAATCCGTGTCTGGGAACTTCCCCTGGGTACACGGATAGCCGTCGGAGGTGAAGCATTGCTAGAGGTTACCCAGATCGGCAAGGAATGTCACGACAGGTGCGCCATCTATCACCAGGTTGGAGACTGCGTCATGCCCAGGGAGGGGATTTTTACTCGCGTCCTCCATGGCGGCACAGTGAAACCTGGAGATGAAGTGCTTGTCCTGCCCCAAGACGAAACGAAATAGATTTTGGAATTAATGAATTTAGGAATTGAGGAATTAAAGAATTGAAGAATTACGTATTTTAGTTTGTTGATCGATATTCCCCTCACCCCTAACATCTCGTTACGGAGACTTGTAATGCACCTCAATATCGTCTGCCCCTTCTGCGAAAGAAAACATCCCATTCCCATTGATTTTGATGATGTGTATAACTGCGACTGCGGCGCCTGTTACAGGATATGTAGCAGCGATCTTCTCGATTACGGCATGCACATGATGACAAACGATGTCTGGCCCAGTCACCTCCTGCCCTTTCTTGAAGAGGAGGAAATGGGATTTTACGAAGTTGTGGTTAACCGCGAATTCGACCGTCTTATTTCACTTAATCAATCAATGGAAGAGATGTCCCAAATACGTTTCTGTAAATTTAATCCCTCCGCGGAGCTAGCCTTAGTCTGGATGAAGAGACCGTAAACTGATGGCGAAATTTCGCCTAGCTCTCATTTCAATGCCCTGGCCTCTAGCCAACCGCCCGTCCATACAATTGGGCACCCTCAAGAGCTATCTCGACTACAAGACACCCGATGTGAGAACAGATTGTTATCATCCCTACCTCGAGGTGGGCAATCTGCTGGGAATTAAAGAGTACAACAGTATTGCCGAGCGAACCTGGATGGCGGAGTCCATCTATGCTTATCTGCTCAACCCCAAGAAACGGCCTGAGATTCTGGATCTGATTCATAAGGAACATGGCCCTAAATCGCAGGAAAGTCTTCCGGACGTAAAGGATATTTCCACCCAAATCCATCGGCTTCATCAACGCCAGCACTTCGGTGTGGACTGGTCCTCTTTTGATTTAATCGGCTTTTCCATCTGTCTTTCCCAGTTGACCTCATCCCTCTATATGATTAGACAGATCCGCGACCGTCATCCCAGTTGCCGTATCGTGGTTGGCGGATCCAGTTGCGCTGGTGAGTTGGGACGCTCCTTGCTGGCTAACATACCCGAGATTGACTTCGTGGTCAGCGGTGAGGGTGAGCTCCCTCTTTTAGAGCTGGTCAACCGGTTAGCCAAGGGTAATTTAGAAGGTGGCGACTGTCCTGGATTGCTCTGGCGGGACGGGAAAGGTCAAATACGGGGTGCAGGCCTCAATCAACTGCCTAACCTTAGCGACCTCCCCACGACAGACTACACCGATTACTTCAGGGAACTGAGCCAACAACCTCGCCTGGGTAATCTGATACCCGGTTTACCACTGGAAACCTCCCGGGGGTGCTGGTGGCATCGGGTAAAGTCAGGCTCGGTTGATCGCGCCTGCAGATTCTGTAACCTCAACCTTCAGTGGCACGGATATAGAAGTAAGGAACCTGCCCAGGTAGCTAGTGAAATGGACAAGTTGGCTGGAAAGTACTCTAGCCTCAAGTTCTATTTTGTGGACAACATCCTGGACAACAAGAAGCTCAATGAGCTTTTCAAATGCATCAGCGGTATAGAACGCAGCTTCGAGATCTTTACTGAGCTCAGGGCATCAGTGTCGCGCCGAGAGCTCGTTCAAATGCGGAAGGCCGGGGTTACTCAGGTGCAGATTGGACTCGAAGCACTGAGCACCAGACTCTTGCGAAAAATCAACAAAGGAACCACGGCCATCCAGAACATCGAAATCATGAAACATTGCGAGGAATTGGGTATCCAGCATTTGTCTAACCTGATGCTCGGGTTTCCTACCAGTGAGGCCGAAGATGTTTCGGAAACTTTGAACAATCTCAGGTTTGTTATGTCTTATCAGCCTTTGCGTAAAGTGCGGTTCTGGCTGGGCGACAGCAGTCCGGTTGCTCTACATCCAAAGCAATATGGTATTCGCCGCATCACCAATCACCCCTATTATCAACGGTTGCTCCCGAATTCACTGGCCGACTCACTTTCCTTAATGATAAAGAGTTATATCGGTGATCGCACCAAACAAAAGAGTCTCTGGCGGCCCGTTGCTCACGAACTTGATCACTGGCAGCGCCAGTATGAATCGCTCCGACGTGAGCATTTTTCTGCACCTTTGCTAAGTTACCGCGACGGAGGAGATTTCCTTCTTATCCGCCGGCGGAATCCGGGCAGGGAGATGGAATCCTTCCGGTTGCGCGGCTCTTCCCGTGCCATCTACCTTTTCTGTGAGACACGGCGGACGCTGACGAAGATCCACAGGCAATTTCCTCGATTTTCCCTGGATCAGCTCCAGACTTTCATTGCTGATATGGTTGAAAAGCGGCTCATGTTTCAGGAGGCAAAGCAGGTACTTAGTCTGGCAGTGAACGAGGAACCACACAGGGTTTTGTGTGATCCGGAGGAGTAAATATTAGACAGTAAAGAATCCGGGCCCAAAGGACCCGGCTTTGGGCTGCCCAAAGCGAACGGCTCAAGGCTCAAGGTACAGGGCACAAGGTAAAAACAACAAAAGAAAACTCATTCTCTCCTTATGCCTTGCGCCTTACGCCTTGTGCCTTAAACCTCTTCTGCCGGCAAAGCCATCGAACTCTGACCTGGCCCTGAGGACCAGGTTTGCTATTTTAACTAAGCACTAGGAATCAGGCACCAAAAACATTTATCATTGCGCATTGTGCATTTCACTTGTAGGATTTTTGGTTCATTTTAGACATTTCTCCCATGATCTGGAATCAACTCCCACAGTTTCTTGTCTCAGGCATTACCAGCGGTAGCATCTACGCGCTTATTGCCTTGGGCTTTGGAATCATCCACAACGCCACCGGCATTGTCAACTTCGCCCAAGGAGAGTTCGTAATGCTGGGGGCGATGGCCATGATCAGCTTCACCCAGACTCTTGGCATGCCCATGTTTGCCGCTTTCCCTCTCGCGGTTATGGCTGTGATGGCAGTGGGGTGGATCATGGAAATTGGGCCGATGCGCAGAGCTCGCTCCAGCAGTATCTTGATCCTGGTGATGATCACCGTGGGTGCCTCCATTACCATGCGAGAAATTGCCATGCTCATCTGGGGTAAGACCCCACGCATTTTACCATCTTTCTCTGGCGACGAGCCTCTGATCTTGGGTCAGGCAGCCATCTTGCCTCAAACTCTCTGGATTTTCTCAATTACTATGGCTGTGGTTGTTTTGCTCGGTTTCTTTTTCAGCAGAACCATAGTGGGCAAAGCCATGAGAGCTGTGGCTGAAAATCGTCGGGGTGCTGCTTTAATCGGTATTTCCGTCCACCGCATGACCATGCTTTCTTTTGTGTTGAGCGGAGGTATTGGGGCCGTGGCCGGCATTATTATCACCCCGATTACCACCATGTCATACGGTACCGGAGTCATGCTGGCACTCAAGGGGTTTGCTGCAGCGATATTAGGTGGTTACGGCAGCATGAGAGGTGCGGTAATTGGTGGATTGCTCCTGGGCACCATGGAATCTTTCGGGGCTGGATTTATTTCCTCCGCTTACAAAGATGCTTTTGCTTTCCTCGTACTGCTGTTGGTGCTTTTTGTCCGGCCTGCAGGGTTGTTCGGGAAAGAAGAAGTCAAGAGAGTATAAAAGCAGCATAGAGCATGGAGCATGGAGCATAGGGAACAACATTGCGGATTTAGGACTGCGGATTTCGAATTTGGAGATTGTAGGGCCGGTCACCGTACCGGCCAAAAAAGAAGGTATTAAGGTGAAAAGTTTTGAGGCGAGTGCCGTGATCCGCCCTACGGCTTGAACGAATCCGGCGAAGCCGGATGATTGAACGATTTGAACGGCTTGAGCCACGGACTACGGACCACGGACCTTTTAATTATGTCTAAAACCCACAAGAAATGGATTTCCTTTTCCGCCCTGGCTGCGGTGATAGCCCTTCTTCCTCTGGTGGTCGAGGGAGGGTATTACCTGCTGGTCCTCAATATCATTGCCATCAACGGCCTGGTAGTTCTGGGGTTGAACCTGCTAATCGGCTTTGCCGGTCAAATCTCTTTAGGACATGCGGCTTTCTTCGGCATGGGTGCTTATTTCTCAGCAATATTTACTGCCATGTACAATATGCCGCCCTGGCCGACTTTAGTGGTGGTAATGGTGTTAACTGGTTTGGTTGCTTATGTCCTGGGCATACCAACTCTCAGGCTTGAAGGCCACTACCTGGTTATGGCGACCCTGGGCTTCAACATCATCCTTTACATCCTTATGGTCCAGATGGAGTATTGGACTGGAGGACCATCGGGTTTCGCAGGAATTCCCCCCCTTAATTTGGGGTCCTTCCCCATAGAGGGTGATCTTTATTTTTACTGTCTGGTTTGGCCTTTTTTTCTACTGGTCTTCCTGCTTTCTCTCAACCTGGTGGATTCACGCGTGGGCCGGGCGCTTAGGGCCATTCACGAAAATGAACTTGTGGCCAATTCCATGGGAGTCAACACTGAGAGGTATAAGGTGATTATCTTTGCAGTCAGTGCTGCCTACGCTTCAATGGCTGGCAGCCTCTATGCCCACTACCTTTCATTTATCAGCCCCAAGACTTTTGACATTTTTTATTCCGTCCAGATCGTCACCATGGTGGTGGTGGGCGGCATAGGAAATCTTTGGGGGGGCTTGCTAGGGGCCGCGGTGCTTACGGCTTTGCCCGAAGTGCTTCATGCGATGCGTGATTATGCTCTTCTCCTATATGGTGTCATCTTGATGGGAGCACTGGTATTTTTCCCGGAGGGGCTGTTACCGGGGCTGATGAAACTATGGTCTGGCAAGCGAGGCGGTAAACTCATAGTATCAGAGTAAGTATCTCTTCAAGAAGTCTCCTCTCCCCTTGAGAGGTTGTGTCGTAATGTCATTTCCGAGAGCCGAGGAATCTTGAATCTACAAGTGTTTAGTCATAAAAGATTTCTCGCTTCGCTCGAAATGACAAAAACGGCTTGAGACATAACTTCAACACAGTCTCTAAGGGGAGAGGGATAAGGTGAGGGGTGAAATAATAATGCAATCCCCCCTTAGAGGCTGTCCGGTGAAGCTTCTAGCGCCGTGTATGTCATTCTGAGCGAAGCGAAGAATCTTATAGATCCAAGTACTTACACTTTTGAGTTTCTTCGCCCGCCCGCGGCGGACTCAGAATGACGTGGTCGGACAGCCTGTAAAAAGGGTTCTAAAAAATCATGCAAACCAACGGCACCCTATTACAGCTCCAGGATGTAAACAAGCAGTTCGACGGTCTGCTGGCAATTGCAGCCGTGTCGTTCGATTTGAACCCTGGGGAGATAGTGGCCCTTATTGGCCCGAACGGAGCAGGCAAAACTACCATCCTCAACATGATATCAGGGGTTTATCCACCAACCAGCGGTGAGATTCTTCTTGATGGCGACGCCATTACAGGAATGAAGCCACACAAAATAGCCAAGAAGAGAATCGCGCGAACTTTCCAAACAGTCCAAATATTCCAAGAGATGACTGTACTTGAAAATATTTTGCTGGGATTGCACCACAGGTTGCGCAGTGGATTTGTCAAAGGTATGCTACACTTGCCAGGTGAACGACGGGAGGAATTGACCGCTGTGAGTCAGGCCATGGGTTCCTTAGAGCAGTTCGGAATCGTCCACTTGGCGGAACGAAAAGCCGACAGCATCAGCTTGAAGGAACAGAGGTGCTTGGAAATTGCTCGCTCTGTAGTGTCCAGACCATCCTTGCTACTTCTGGACGAGCCTGCGGCGGGACTTAATATTCGGGAAACCGAAGAAATGGCAGAAATCATAAACGGGTTGCGGCAGCACGGTCTAACCATTCTGCTGGTGGAACATGACATGAATCTCGTGATGAGTGTCGCTCACCGGATAATTGTTTTGCACCACGGCTTGAAGATCGCAGAGGGCTTGCCAACGGAAGTCCAGAGCAATCCGGAAGTAATCCGGGCGTATTTGGGCTGACCGCAAAGCTAGAGAATTGAGGGATTGAGGGATTGAGGAATTAGAAAAACCACTGTCTTCAATTCCAAAATTCTTGAATTCCTGAATTCCTGAATCTTTTCTGCTATGCGAGTTTCGTGATGCTTCGCGTGAAAAACGTATCCGCCTTCTACGGCAACATCCAAGTGCTGCGGCGCGTGACCTTCCACGTCAAACAGGGAGAGGTGGTCTCTCTTATTGGCGGTAACGGTGCGGGAAAAAGCACCTTGCTCAACGTGATCAGCGGACTTCACCCCACCAGTGCTGGCACCATCGCATTCGAGCAGAAGGAGATTCAGAAACTACCACCGGAGAAGATGGTCCGGTTTGGTTTGCTGCAAGTACCGGAACAAAGACAGATCTTTAACTCCATGACCGTAACTGAAAATCTCGAACTTGGATCTTACAGCCTGCCCAAGAAAGAAAAGGGACGGGCTACTACGTCTCGGCAGGAAGAGATCTATCGTCTTTTCCCTATTCTGGCGGAACGGGCCCAGCAGAGGGCAGGGACTCTGAGTGGCGGTGAGCAACAGATGCTTTCCATCGGCCGGGCACTCATGGCCAATCCTAGAATGCTTCTTCTTGACGAACCTTCACTGGGACTGGCACCTTTGGTGGTACAAGAGATCTTTCAGGTGACCCGCAAGCTCCGGGACAATGGCACCACCATACTTTTGGTGGAACAGAACGCCCAAGCTGCCCTGGAGATCTGTGATCGAGGCTACGTGCGCATTGTCCTTGAGGGTAGCCCTGAGCAACTCTTGGCAAACGATGAGGTGCGGCGCGCTTTTTTAGGACGCGACTACAAGGAAAAATGGGAAAGATAGCTTGTCATTTGGTCAGTACGGCGTGCTGTCACTCATGGTCATTAGGCCACTAAAGTGGCTGTCACTACGCTCCGCTGTCATTATGCCTGCGGCGTCATTTAATGGTCATTAGGTCAATACGCTTCTCTGTCATTCATGGTTAACTGTCATTGTGGCGTTGAAACAACTTAATGACGGCCGTAAGGCCTCATGACGGGCGCAGCCCAAATGACGGCGAAGCCAAATGACAACCTGAGGTATTGAGACAAAAGGAGCATGAGACCGTAATGACAGCTTTTTGGAACGAAAAGATCGAGACTCTCCCCCGGGAAGAGCTTGCTCAACTGCAACTGGAACGGTTGCAGATGACCCTTAACCGTGGCTATGCCAAGGTGGATTTCTACCGGCAGCGGTTTGAAGAATTGGGTTTTCTTCCTGAGGATATCAATTCCGTGGACGATTTTGGCCGATTTCCGTGTACCACCCCTGATGATTTGGCTGCGCATTACCCCTATGGCTTGTTTGCCGTCCCCTTGAAGTCCATTGTTCGGCTCAAATTCTCGGCGGCCCCTCGTATAAATCCTATAGTTATTGGGTATACCCAGCGAGATGTGCAAAACTGGCTGGAGGTGATGGCCCGTCACCTGACCAGTGTCGGTGTCGGAGTAAGAGACATTATCCAGGTCGCTTTTAACTACGGGCTATTTACAGGTGCCTTCACTTTTAATCAGGCAGCAGAACTGATTGGTGCCACCGTTGCACCCACCTCCATCGCTTCTGCAACTCGGCAGCTCCAGATCATGCAGGACTTCCGGAGTACGGTACTCGCCACTTCGCCTTCTTTTGGTTTTCACATAGCCGAGACCATGGAAAGTCTTGGAGTTGATCTCAACCAGATTCACTTGAAAATCGGGATTTTCGGGCCAGAGGCTATGGAGCCTGACGTTCGGGTGAATCTCGAGGAACGTCTTCGAATCGAGGCGTATACAATCTACGGCGTCAACGAGATGGTCGAGCCTGGAGTGGCCGCAGAATGTCAAGAGAAGGCTGGATTTCACTTGGTTGAAGATCACTTTTATCCCGAGATAGTCGACCCTCATACTTGCCAGCCCTTGCCTCCTGGCCAGGAGGGGGAGTTGGTTATTACCACCCTAACCAATGAAGGTTATCCACTCATCCGTTTTCGAACCGGGGACATTACCAATCTGGATTTCAATCGCTGTTCTTGTGGACGCACAAGTGTCAGAATGTCACCACCATTGAGACGTTCTGACGACCTGCTCATGGTGCGGGGTATAGCCATCTATCCGGGTCAAGTCGCCGGGTTGCTTAGGGAGGCAGCGCCGGAGGTGGAGAGCCATAGGATTATCATTCGCAAACGTGGCGGGCTCAATGATCAGTTGGAACTGCAGGTCGCTTATCCCGCCAATTATGTTTCTGACTGGTACCGAACCCACGCACTTGCCGACAATATTCGAGCTCATTTGCGTAGGGCTTTTGGACTGGGCATCAAGGTGAAGCTGATGGAAGAGAGCAATCTCAGAGGAGAGAAAGGGAGTGTCATATTTGAAGAGATTTAGGGATTAAAGAAAGTTAGGGCGATGTTTTACAGGTTAGACTATTGCAGCAACCAGTGAAGGAGTCACCAAACCAATTTGAAATGAAAAAATGAGCCTATGTAATTCAATAAATGGCAGGCTAAAATATTTAGGTTTTACAGTATGTTGCACTTCTCTACTGATAACCTCATGCTCTTCAAGATACCTCCTCAAGAGTCCCCATAGAATTCAAAATTACAGCCTAAATTTTACTGAGTTAGGAATTGAACCTGTTGCTTACGAGAGTTTGTCTGAACAAGAATGGTGGGAGTCATTTTACCAATCTCTCCTGAAAATTGAGGCCAGCGACCTTGGGCATCACTTTCAGTTGGAGTATGATACGGAGTTTGATTCATTAGAGGCATCTATAGAAACTAGAGGTGAACAATTCTACAGTGATCAATTTGGAGTGGTTCAGTATCTAACACTTGGGAATAATGCAAGACCCATAGCTGATGTATCATATTTTCGGATTTTGAATGTTAGGTCATTATCAGCTACTAAAGTCTTGGAGCTTTTGATCGAGAAGGGAGTGAAAGTAGCTTGGAAATACATTCCTGGGAAGATGAAGGAGGATCATCCCCTCAATGGAGGCTCAAGAGGTGAGGAAACGCCCTGGATCCTATATCGTTTCAAAATATCGAAACTGGCCGGTGATCAGAGGGGAACGTTCAATAGATCATTGACTCTCAGTTGTGACAAATATTACTGCGTGACTGGAACTGACGGAGCAAGACGAGTGCTGTCAGCGGAAGGCAAGAGACGTTACGAGGATCTGATAATACCTGAAAGTGGAGGATATGCTTTACTTGCGAGCCTATTTAACAATGCCGCCAAAGCATATAATGATTACTACGACTAGTGATGTCACATAAGAAACTGAAATATTTATAAAAAAGAATAAAATTCATTTGTTTTGTTAGACGACTGTTGAATAACTCAAGTCCTTGGAGGAACAATCGATCACGTTATTCGGGAGGTCAGAAGGTATGAGCCGCAGCTTTATGCCAAATATATCAAGTCAGGAAAAGCTTCAAGAATTACAGATGGATGGTCTTCGCTGGACAGTCCGCCACTCATACGAAAACTCGCCCTTCTATCGACAACGGCTGCAGCGGGCGTCCATCGCTCCAGAAGACATTGGGTCTCTCGATGATTTGGCCAGGTTGCCTTTTACCAGCGCCGAAGACTTGCGGGACGGTTATCCCTTTCCTTTGAGGTCCGTGCCATTTGAGCAGATTGTCCGGATTCATGCTTCATCGGGGACTACTGGAAAGCGCAAGGTGCTCTGCTATACCCAGAAGGACATTGATGACTGGGCCGACATGTTTGCCCGTTGTTATGAGATGGCAGGATTATCTCAGACGGATCGGGTGCAAATTGCCGTGGGCTATGGACTCTGGACCGCAGGCGTCGGCTTTCAATTAGGCTGCGAGAGATTGGGCGCCATAGCTGTGCCGGTGGGACCAGGCAATACGGAAATGCATTGCCAGATGCTTGTGGACATGCAGAGTACAGTATTCTGCGCCACAGCTTCAATGGCACTTCTTATGGGGGAGGAAGTACACCGGCGTAACCTCCGGGAGCAAATTGCTCTCAACAAGGTCATCTTGGGAGCAGAGCGCCATAGCGAGTCAATGGACCGCCGCATAAAGGAGCTTCTCGGCGTAGACGACGTCTTTGATATACCAGGCCTCACTGAATTATACGGTCCCGGGACTGGTCTGGACTGCGGAAAGCACGAGGGCATTCACTACTGGGCTGACTATTACATCTTGGAAATCATCGATCCCGAAACCCTTGAGCTGGTCCAACCTGGAGAGCTGGGCGAGATGGTCGTGACCACTCTTCGCAAGGAAGCCGCCCCTCTCATACGTTATCGGACCAGAGATCTCAGCCGGCTCATTCCCCAACCATGTTCATGCGGAAGTCCCTTGCCCATGCATGACCGGATTCTTGGACGTTCAGACGACATGTTCATTGTTAGGGCCGTAAATATTTATCCTGGACAGATTGATCATGTTCTATCGCAAGTGG
>WOR8_10003782_pt1 | contig 14761 bp, 10 predicted proteins | sample DeeMarSeWOR38_10_FD_19890 | JGI IMG/M metagenome (IMG submission 19890) | reverse complement strand
ATATCGACGAGCTGGTGGTCGTATACTACAAGGTCTAGTTAGATGAAGATTTGCAGAACAAGCACTATTAATGCGGAACAATAAAGATGCCATTAACTAAATTACAATTTAAACCAGGTGTAAACAGGGACCAAACAAACTATTCATCTGAAGGTGGATGGTATCAATCTCAATTAGTAAGATTTAGAAATGGATTTCCAGAAAAAATGGGGGGCTGGACTGTATCTAATTACACTCAATATGATTCTACAGCTGTATCAACTTACCCTTATGGCACTCAAGATGGGCAATATATTTTATTAGGGCTAGCTACCAATACAAAAAATTATATAGTTCAAGGTACTAACTTAATAGATATTACACCTATTAGAATTACGTTCAATACTCCTGATACGGATAATTGTTTTGCAACAACAGATACATCTACTACAGTAGTAGTTACTATCACGGGTCATGGAGCTCTTGATGGAGATTTTGTAACTTTTAGTGGTGCCACTGCAGTGGGAGGTGTACCTGCAGGTGATTTAAATATAAACCACAAAATAACATATATAGATGCTAATAGTTTTTCTATAACTGTAGCGACTGCAGCAACCTCTACTGTAGCCGCAGGAGGGGGCACAGCAATTACTGCTGCGTTTGAAATAAGCACTGGATCATATGGTACAGCTACAGGTTATGGATGGGGTGCCGGCACTTGGGGTCGAAGTACATGGGGCTCTGCAGCATCAACGCCTGTATATCTTCCTAGTAGAGAAGTATTTTTTGATAATTTTAATAATGATTTAGTATTCAATATTCGTGGATCTAACATTTACTATTGGGTATTTAACACAGGATTTTCAAATAGAGCTGTTTTATTAAGTTCTATAGCAGGTGCTGTAGCTGTCCCTCAACAAGTTATAAAAACTATGTTTGCTCCAAGTGGACATTTACTTGCTATGGGATGTACAGAATATGATGCATCTAACTCTCCTACTTATGTTGGTAGTTATGACCCTTTATTAGTTAGGTGGTCAGATGTTGATCCAAATATAGGGCCAAAACCAGAAGCATGGCAACCAACAACTACTAATACAGCAGGATTTTTGAGGCTTAAATCAGGCACAGAAATTATTACAGGTTTAAATTCTAAACAAGAAACTCTAATTTGGACTGATACATCTCTTACTACTTTACAATTTTTAGGAACCAATGAAGTTTTTGGAATACAAGAATTATCTAATCAAATTAGTATAGCAGGCCCAAATGTAGCTATTCAAGCAAATAATGCAGTTATATGGATGGGAAAAGATAATTTTTATGTTTATTCTGGTCGAGTTGAAGTTTTGCCTTGTAGCTTATCTCAATATGTTTTTGAAGATATAAATATGGACGATGGGGACTTGTTCTTTGTAGGTACAAATAAAGAATTTAATGAAATAATTTGGTTTTATTGTTCTGGTACTAGCCTTACTGTTAATAGATATGTAGTTTATAACTATAAAGATAATATATGGTATTACGGACAACTAAATAGAACAACTTGGGTTGATAGAAATATTTTTGATTATCCACTTGCTACAAATGGAGGATGGATTTACCAACATGAAGATGGATATGATGATGGTCAACCTTTAGGTGCAGCAGCTTTACCTATTACATCTTATATTCAATCTGCAGATATAGACATTGATGATGGTGAATATTTTACTTTATTGAAACGAGTTATTCCTGATGTCAATTTTACAAGTTCTACAAGCACTACTCCACAAGTTCAAATGACTATGGGAGTGAGAAAATTTCCAGGTGCAGCAAATGTTACTACAGATGTAAATGGTAATACATTAGAAAGAGATGTAACTGCAGTTACAGCAACAATAGATCAATATACAAACCAAGTATATGTAAGAGCAAGAGGCAGACAGATAAATTATAAAATAGCTTCTGATGGGCTCGGTGTTGCGTGGCAATTAGGTATGCCTCGTATTGATGCAAAACCTGATGGAAGGAGAGGGTAATGGCCCAATTTAAACAAACAAAAGCACCTGCTTTAGTATTACCTACTAAAGAGTATAATCAAGAATCAACACAACAAAAAAATAATCAATTACGTATTTATTTTAATGATATAGATAGTACTAACTTTGAAATGATTCAGGCAGTAAATAGTTTAATGGCATTAGAATTTTTATCGGACAACTAAATGGCGAATTTTCAAAATATAACAGGTAAAAAATTAGCACAAGCTGCACTTACTACTAGCTATGTTGCAATTTATACAACATTAGTAAACAGTAGAATATATGTAAAAAGTATTGATATTGTCAATAGTACAGGATCAACTAAACATATATATGTAAGTTTAGTACCAAGTGGAGACTCTGCAGGGGCATCAAATGCTATTTTTTATAACGCTTTACTACCAGCCTATACCACGGTGCAATGGACAGGAGCTCAAATAATAAATGAAGGAGATACAATAGAAGCAAAAGCAGATGCTACAGGGTGTACTATTAATGTAACAGGCGGAGAGGCAGTATGACGATAACCTATTATCCTCCGTTTGGTTCAAGCCCAGAAGTACCTGTATCTATAAACTTTCAAGGTACAACAGGTTCTGACGCGTTTGGTAGAATGCGAGTATCTAGCCCATTAACTATATTTGATAGTAAAAATGTTGGCTCTAAGAATACTTTATTTGATGAAAGTACAACGGGTTCTGCTACTGTTACTTATGTACAAAATTCTTCTCAAGTTAATTTAAATGTAACTCAAGCATCGGGCGATAAAGTTATTAGACAAAGTAAACGTGTTATGTCCTACCAACCAGGTAAGTCTTTATTATTGTTTAGTACTTTTGTCATGCATACCCAGACTGAAAACTTGAGACAAGCGGTGGGTTATTTTGATGCTAACAACGGTATATTTTTTGAAGACACAGGCACAGGTTATCAGATAGTAAGACGCACTTATGTATCAGGCTCACCTGTAGATACAGACGTTGCTCAAGCAAGCTGGAATGGCGATAAGCTAGATGGCACAGGTGCAAGTGGATATACATTAGACTTAACTAAAACTAATATTTTATATATGGATATGGAATGGTTAGGTGTGGGTTCAGTTAGAGTTGGATTTGTTATTGATGGCAAATTTATTGTTGCTCATACTTTTTATAATGCAAATAACTTAACTGCTGTATATATGACCTCTCCTAATCTGCCAATTAGATATGAGATAGAAGTATTAGATACATTAGCTACAGGTACTTATACACTCGGTCAAATATGTTCTACTTGTATATCTGAAGGTGGATATGCCCCAGAAGGTACACGTAATGTGATAGGTACGAGTAATGTAAGTACAGGAGTTAACTTAACTGTTGCTGATACTTATTATAATATTGCAACAATTAGAATTAAATCAGGTCGACCTTATGCAGTTATTGTTCCTGCTGGAATTGATGTATTAAACATATCTAATAACGACTTTGAATGGGGCTTATTTGTCAATGCAACACCAAGTTCAGCTTTTAGTTATACAAGTTTTAGTGATAATGTAGAATACGATTTAACGACAGTCGATTTAACAAGCACAGGAACTCGTGTAGCAGGCGGTTATATGGGGGGTAAAACAGCTCCATTTACTATTGGTGGAGAAGGATTTGCATTTGCTTATCAAATAGGTCAAACAATAGCGGGGGTATCAGATACTTTGACCCTTGGAGTTAGAGCTGGCAGTGCTAATGGTGATGTGTCTGGGCTGCTTAAATGGTATGATTTATAAGACAAAACGGTTTATACATAACACATTTAATGGTATTATACAACTTATATAGGTATAGCAATGGAAATAAAAGATTTACTAGATGAACTTAGTTTAATGGGTATTGCTAATGCTGATGCTCAGGCTAATATTATAGCTCAAGTTCAAGCTGAATCTAAGGGAAAACCTGAAACTGAAAACTTAAATTATTCTGCAAAAAGGCTTGTAGAAGTTTTTCCTAAATATTTTCCTAGTTTAGCTGATGCAGAATATGCAGTTAGTCAAGGCCCTGAATATATTGCTAATAAAGTTTATGGTGGGCGTATGGGTAATGCCCCTGATGAAGGATATAAATATAGGGGTCGAGGTTATATACAGTTAACAGGAAAAGATAATTACCAAAAGTATGGTGATTTAATAGGTGTAGATTTAATAAATAATCCTGAATTAGCTAATGATCCTGATGTAGCTAAGAAAATTATGGCTGTTTTTTATGCAGACAAAGGTAAAGGCAAAGATTTAACTGATATAAATACAGTTACACAAATAACAGGCCCAGCTGATAAAAATACTTATAAAGAGCGTGAATTAATAGCTAAAGACTTAGCAAAGCAAATTAAAAAAGACAGACAAGTACAAGAGGTATTTGATTCAAAATATGGATTACCTCAAGAGGCAAGAAAAATTATTGAGGAATACAAAGAACCTCCATATAAAGTGCCTCCTAAACCTGAAGTAATTACTCTGCCACCTGAACCTGAATATGCTACTGTGGATGTAAGAGAACAAAAAATACCAGAAGTAAAAGAGGGCATAACTTCATTGGTAGAAGAAAAAGAAACAGTTATTCCAGGAGAAGCTGTAGTAGAAGAAAAAGGAATAAAAGAACTATTTATGCCTGATGAAGATAGACGGGCATTGGGTCGAATGTTACAAGAAAAAGCAATTAGAAGTATGGGAATTAGAAACTTCGCCTATGGCGGACTAGCACAAGGAAAAGATATGTATCAAAATCAAGCACAAGGATTAGCTTCATTAGGTCGTGGTGGTGACTCCATGATGGTTCATATGCAACCTCAAGAAATTGTAGGATTACAAAAATTAGCAGAGGCTAACGGAACATCACTTACTACTAACCCTTATACAGGAATGCCTGAAGCATTTAGTATTGGTAATGTATTTAAATCTGTGGTTCCAATGGCTGTAGGTGCTATGATGCCAGGTGCAGGTACTGCGATTGCAGCAGGTATGTTAACTGGATTTGGTTTAGCTAAACTTACAGGTGAGGATCCTTTAATGGGCGCTGTTACAGGTGGTCTTGGTGGTTGGAGTGGTTCAGGTCTTGGTGAGGCATTTAAGAATTTTGGGGCAGCCACAGCTGAGAACGTAGGTAAAGATATTGCTATGAAAGGTGCAACGGGTCCAATAGCTGCACAAGAGGCAGCAGCAAGTACAGGGATGTTTTCAAGTCCAGCAGGAGTATCTCAAGCAATCCCTACGGCACCTCCACCCGCTCCAGTAGCTCCAACTCTCTATGAAAGCACTAAAATGGCTCTTCAACAACCCGCTGAATTTGCTAAATTCTATGGTGAAGGTGATACATTAATGGGAGCTGGTAAATTAGCAGTTAAAGGCGCTATGCCATTATTATCTGGTGTAGAGCAAAGCGATTTATATGAACCTATAAACTATTCAGATGAAGCTAGTAAATATGATCCATATTCTCGCTTAGATTTAAGCATGGATACAGGCTTACGTTTAGTTAAAAAAGGCGGCCACATTAAAAAATATAGTGCTGGAGGTTTAGGATATTTAGCAGGAGGTAGTGCAGAATCAGATGGAATGTCTGATAGTATTATGACTTCTATTGATAATGAACAACCAGCAGCTTTATCTCATGGTGAATTTGTAGTGCCAGCAGATGTCGTTAGTCATTTAGGTAACGGCTCATCAGACGCAGGTGCAAAACAATTATATTCAATGATGGATAGAGTAAGACAAGCTAGAACAGGAAAAAAAGAACAAGCCCCTGAAATTGAGGCTGAAAGGTATTTACCTAGTTGATACAAGTACATACGATAAATCCAGAAAAGGTTTATCAAATATGGGGTGAAATAGAACCTTATTTCAAAGCCTCAATAGAAACAAACACAGGCGATTGCACTCTAGAGCAATTAAAAACCCTGCTAGTAAAAGGTGCACAAAGTCTTTTATTAGGGATAGACGAAAAGGGAAAAATTGTAGGAGCGATGGCAGTAGAATTTATAAACTACCCTAATGAACGAGTTATGTTTATTACAGCATTAGGTGGCAAAGGAATAGTAAATAATGAAACATTTAGCCAAGTTGAATCATGGGCTAAACTGCAAGGAGCAACAAAATCAGCTGCTTGGGCAAAAGAAGCACAAGCAAGGTTATATCAACAAAAAGCAGGATTTAATACAATGCGATATGTAATGGAGAAAAAACTATGAGTGGCGGAGGCGGAAGCGGAGGCGGAGGTTCTTCAACAAGTACCTCATACCAAACCAATTTACCTGAATATGCAAAGCCGTTTTATGAAGAACTGCTAAAACAATCTGGTAAATCAGTCTATGAAACAGACTCGTCGGGTCGAGTAACTGGGGTTAAACCTTATGTCCCCTATACAGATGAGCGTGTAGCAGGATTTACTCCTTTACAAACAGCTACTCAAACCGAAGTTGCAGGCATGACTACGCCTAGTGGTTTTGGAACTGCTGCAGGCACATTAGGTACAGTAGGAAGCCAAGCTGGAACAACAGCCGCTAGAGGTCTAACACAAGCTTTTGGGTATACTCCTGGCACTATCACTCCAGGTGCAGTTACAGCTAGTCAGTTTGATGCAGCTGCGGCTAAAAAATATATGGACCCATATACGCAATCCGTTGTTGATGTTGAAAAAAGAGAAGCTAAACGACAAGCAGATATTTTAAAAGCTCAAGGAGCTATGGGGTCTATTAGTCGGGGCACTTTTGGTGGAGCTAGACAGGCATTAATACAATCAGAACAAGATAGAGCAACTCAACAATTACTTGCAGATATTCAAGCTAAAGGTGGACAACGTGCCTATGAACAAGCATTAGCAGCGTTTCAATCTGACGAAGCTAGACGTATGGAAGCACAAAAGGCTATGCAAGCGGCAGGGCTACAAGCAGGTCAATTAGGGCAACAAGCTGAACAATTCCAAGCAGGTCTTGGTAAAGATTTAGGATTAGCAGGATTACAAACAGGTCTTGAAACAGGTAAATCTACAGCTGCACTCGCTGCTCAAGAACAAGTAGCTAATTTAGAAAGACTTAAAGCTCAAGCTGCAACAGGTGCGGAACAACAAGCACTACAACAACAAATTGATAACATTAAATATCAAAACTTTATGGAACAACAAGATTATGCTCGTAAATTACTTGAGTATCAATCAAACATTCTACGCGGTACTGCAGGTGCATTAGGTTCTACACAAGTTCAATATGCTCCAGCACCAAGTTTAGCATCACAAATTGGTGGAGCGGGATTAGCAGGACTAAGCTTATATAAAGCATTAAGTTAAGGATAAACTATGAACATTATTCAAAAAGAAGATAACTTAAAAGGAATGTCCGATCAGGCATTAGCAAACTTATATGAAAACCCAACAGGAGAATATCCGTTATATTTGGTAATTAGTGAGTTTGGTCGTAGAAATGATATTCGTAAAGCTTATGAAGCTGAAAAAGGTCCACAGCAAACAGTTGCAGATCAAATAGTTGCTGAAGCTATGCCACAAGGTATTGGCACATTAATGGCTACTGGTATGGAACCTCCTCAACAAGGTGTAGGTACACCACAGGCTATGCCTGAAATGACTCCTGAAATGTTAGCTTCAAGTGGAGTTGCTGCTCTACCTACGGGTGATGTAGGTACTAATTATGCAGGCGGCGGTATTATTGCATTCCAAGATCGTGGATATGTTAAACCTAGAGTGACTCCCATCTATCCAGGTCATGAGTTTTATGACCCTGTTTATGATTATGAGATAGAAAAAATTATAGAAGAAAAGAAAAAACAAGAAGACATTATAAATCAACTTGATAAAGAACGTGATACAAGTAATATTCCTAGTATTCTAAGAGCAGAACCTAGAGTAGATGTAGAAGATGTTAGAACTGAAGTAGCCCAAGAATTAGATCCTCAACCAGGTGGCTACGAATATACAAAAGAAGATGTAGTTAAAGCTGACTTAACAGAAACACCTCCACCTGCTATAACTGAAGAAGAGGGTAAAGAGATACTTGAAGTTCAGAAAAAAGCAGAACAAGGTAAACCTTTAACAGATGAAGAAAGAGCTAAATGGATGCTAGGTGCTGAAATAGGCTTTGGTATGATGGCAACAAAACGTCCTGATTTCTTTGGTGCAGTAGGTGAAGCAGGTATGGCTGCAGCTCCAGGCTTTGCTGCAAGAATGAAAGACATAAAAGATAGACAAGCAGTTGCGGCTAAAACTTTAGCTGATGCTACCCAGAAAGCTGTAGAAAATAAACTAGATATTGAAAAACTAGCTAGAGAATATGTAGAAGGAGTTCATGGCAAACCTTCAGAAATTGATGATGCAGAAAAAATTCAAACAAGAAACAATGCATATCAAGCTAAGAAAATTGAACTACTTTATGAATATGGATATTTAACTGATAAACAAGCTATGGAATCATTAAATACGCTTGGACTAAATTCCGCAGATCAAACAGGAACAGACGGCTTTAAAATTAGAAACGTAAGAAGATAAATCTTGGAGGGCATATGCCAATATATGAAGTGGAAGCCCCAGATGGAAGTATTCTAGAAATAGAAGGACCAGAAGGAGCCTCAGATCAACAGGTATTACAAGCAGCAGCTAAACTATACACGCCTGGTATGGAACCTCCTTCACAAACAGCAGGGCCTGTTGAAGCCTTAGTAGGTGGAGTTAAAAGATTTGGTTCATCAGCTCTTACAGCTTTGCAAGCTCCACTCGGTGCAGAACAAGCAGCAGTTAAAGGTATTCAACGTCAATCAGGTATCACAGAACGTCCAGGCGCTTCATTAGAAGAAGTCAAAGAAGTTTATAATCGAGAAGGACTCTGGGGTGCTACAAAAGAAATAATCTCACAAATTCCAGGTGCTATATCAGAACAAGCTCCATTCCTAGCTTCTATGGCTGGCGGTGCAAAAGCAGGTTTTGCTTTACCTGTCCCTCCTCAATTTAAACCTATCACAGCAGTAGCTGGTGCTTTAGTCGCGCCGTTCTTAGTTCAATCAGGTAGTAACATTGAACGTCAAGCTATGGAACAACTATCAAAAGGTGAAGACCCAGATATTGCATTAGCAAAAGCTTACGGAACTGCTGCTGTCCAAGCAAGTTTAGATGTTGTAGCTATGAAGCTTGGTTTAGGTAGATTTCTTGGTATAAAGCCTAATAAATTAGCAACACCAGGAGCAGAAGAACTAGCAAAAAGACTGGCTCAGAAAAAATTAAGAGAAGAGGGAATACTAAAAACAGGTTTAAAAGGTGCAGGTAAAACAGGCGCTGCCGAAATTCCTACTGAAATTACTCAACAATTACTTGAAAGATTACAGGCGGGCTTGCCTCTTACTAATGATGATGCTGTTAAAGAATACATGGAAGCTGGATATGCAGCTGGTTTAATTTCACCTTTAGGTAGTGTATCTAGATCATTTGAAAAGTATGATGCCAATAAAATATTAGCAGAACAAGAAGAAAAAGCTAATAGAATTAAGAATGCTTTTGGTAGATTAAAGTCTACAGAAGAAAGAATTAAGAATCAAAAGACTGCAGAAGAAGAAGCAAAAGCAGAACAACTAAAACAAGAGGCTGAAAAAGCTCAAGCAGAATTAGAACTAAAAGCTAAAGAAGCTGAAGGTATAGAAAAAGTTAATACTTTATTAAGTAATGTAGAAGGTACAAATGAGCTAATTTCTAATATGGAACTAGCTATAAAAACTAAAAAACCATCACAGTATTTTCAAGGTATAACTAATACAAATGAAAAGAAAAAAATATTAAAAGACTTACAAAATAGAAAAAAAGCTTTTGAAACTACCTATGAAACCACATTTGCTGAAGTAGATGAAGTTACTACTGATAAAACATGGGCGAACTTAGGCATTGGAAAAACATCTAAAATAAGAAAAAATAATCAATTAAATGGTCTTGACCCTTTTGTATTAGAGGATAATATTAAAATAAGAGATACATTAGAAGAATATTTAAAATTTAAAGGTTTATCTAGTGCAATAGAAGAACGAGTAGCAAACTATATTAATTCATTACCACGTCCAGATCAATTGGAGATAAGAGATGTCACTAGAACAACCCCTGACGACACAGGAGCTAGAGTTAGCGATGAAGTGGCTATACGACCAGATGAATTACGAGAGTACATTGCCAGTACCACAGAGCCTGAAACACTTATCAGAACTACAATGGCAGGTCGTGTACCAAGTGATGGACGAACTCGACCAGGAAAAGCAGGACTCCCCGATTCATTAGCCCCCTACAAAGGCAAAACTCTACGAACAGAACTAAATAAAATAGGCATTAACAGAGATGATATGTTAGATGTTATGGGTGAACCTCAATCTCCTGAAGGTAGGAAAGGTTATTACTATGCATTTACAAAAAATGCTCCTGAGTTAATGAATCATATTGAGTCTGGCCGACTAGATGAATTTCTACCTTATGATTTAAGGTTAGATCAACAAGGACAACAAGATACTAGGGAAGCGTACAATTATATTGTTGATAAAATTAGAAATTCACAAGTTGATGAGACAGAAGTTATTCCTTATGCAATTGATATGGAAAGACAACAACTTCAAGAACGAATTGATATGGCTCAAGAAGACCGCGAGCGTCCTAGAACTCCTGAAGAAATAGAACAAGCAAACTTAGAGGCAGGCAGAGAAGCAATTGATATTAGAGAAGCTCAAGCAGAAATGGAAGTTATTCAACCTCCTGCTGAACCAGCTCCTACACCACGTCCTGGGAGAAGGCCTTTAGGTGAAACTGCAACTACTACATTTAAAGAACCAGTTAAAAAAGCTGACTTACAAGAAACTGTTGTAGAAGATATGCCTAATGTTCCTGATAATAATTCAACGGGTGGTGATGGTACTGTATTTAACGATACAGAAAACGAGCCAGATAACTATGAGAACTCTCAAAAAACACAAAAAAGAAAATATTTAGATTGGTTTGAAACTAGATTTTTCTCATCTGATGCTGCACTTAACAACGCTATCAGACGAGGCATGCAAAAAGCAGGGATACCTTGGAATAAATTTAGAGATGTGTTATTTAAAGCTTCTACATCACAAGCTCTTCACGCTGAGAACGTAGCACACCAAGTTCTTGAACTAGGTGGTATCGAGTATGACCCAGCAACTATGAAGTTTAGAGCTATAAAAAATGATAATGGTAGTTGGTTAAGTATGGTTAACTCTATCAAAGCCATGTCTAAACAGTTCAATATGCCATATGAACAAGCAGAAGAAATAACAAACTTATACTTAGAGGCTAAGCGACTAGAGGGAGTAAGAAATAATAATGCTAGATTAGAAGCAGAAATACAAGCTCTTAAAGATGCTAAAGGTGATAAAAGAGAAATTAAACGTCTTGAAGACCAAATAAAACTTGTTCATCTAAATGACCAAGAAATAGCAGACCGAGTTAATTATATTAATAGATACCCTCAACTAGCAGAGATACAAAATAAATGGAATGCTACTAGAGAATCACTTGTTAAATTTGCATCGGACTCAGGATTATATTCACCTGACCAAGCTCAAACATTATTAGATGCCTTAGACTATGTGCCTTTCTATCGTATACAAGAGGAAGAAGGTGATATAGGCCCTAAAGGATACTCACGAGGCTTATTAGATTTTGCCGACCCAAAACGATTTAAAGGTAGTAAACGCCCTGTAAATAATATTATAGACAATATGGAGCGTTGGATTAGTTATACTGTAAGACGAGGTATTTCTAATAGAGCGGCAATTAACTTAAAAGATGCTGCACTTGAATACTTACCTGATGAAGCAAGACAAGTAAGAGAAATTAAAAAAGGTAGAAGACAGAATACTATTACTATTCGAGAAAATGTAGAACAAGAAGATGGCACTATTGAAAATAGGCAGAACTATTATGAGTTTGATGATCCTCTTTATATAGATGCCTTTACAGGTATGGAGGCTATCCTAATTCCTTCTCTAAAATTTATGAGGCCTTTTACTGACTTATTACGTCAAACTATTGTTCTTAACCCATTATTCTCTTTATCACAGCTTCCTCAAGACGCTTATGGTGCTATGTTTACTTCAGGTTTAAAATCACCATTCAAAGTTCCTGGAGAAATTATAAGAGAATTTGTTAAAACATTAACGGGTACAAGTGCTACTAGAGAAGAATTAAGGCCCTTTGGTGTTGTAGGACAAAGAGATTATTCAGCATTTGCTAGTCGTGAAGATGCAAAAGTTGCAGCTAGTATGAAGAAAGCTAGTTTAAAAGACATGTTCTTACGTCCGTTTGAGTTGTTTGCAAACGCTTCTGACAATGCTGTTCGTCAGGCTGTATATAATAGCACCCTTCTTGAAACAGGTGGTAAGCGTGTAGGGGGTAAAATTATAGGTGGTAACAAAGACGCAGCTCTAGAAAAAGCTTTTGAAATTATTAACTTTAGACGGGCAGGTTCAAGTCCAGTTGTCAGTGCAGGTCGTCAACTTATTCCATTCTTTGGAGCTTATTTACAAGCACAAAATGTTGCAGTAAAAACAATTACAGGTAAGGGTATATCACCTCAAGAGAAAAACCAAGCTTTAGCTGTATTAGCTTCAACAGCAACTAAACTATTAGTATTAAGTATGATTTATAGTTTCTTAGTTAGCGATGATGAAGGATATGAAAAACTTGATCCCGTTGTGAGAAATAGAAGACTTATACTTCCCGGCACTGATGGATTAAGTATACCACTCCGTAATGATGTGTTTACTTTCTTTACAAAAATTATGCCTGAGAACCTAATACAAAGATATAAATATGAAGGTATTGATGATACTAAATTAATGAAGTCTATACGAGATTCGTTTGTTATGGCTGTTGTGGGCCCTACACCAATACCTCAAGCTATTACACCTATAGCAGAAGCTGCCGTTAATTATAATTTCTTTACAGGCAGACCAATTATAGGGCAGTTTGAACAACAACTAGATAAAGAATTACAATATAGTCAGTCTACTTCTGAACTTGCAAGACTATTAAGTGATATATCTTTTAATACAGTATCACCTAAAATATTTGACCATGTTATAGGTGGGTATTTAGGCTACACAGCAGGTTTAATTAATTTAGCTACTAATGATATTATTGCCGCAGGCTATGGCAGACAAAGACCTGACTTATCAGGTAGAGACTTTATAGCAAGTATTCCAGGTATGTCTATGTTTGTATCAAGAGAGTTTGGCACTAAAGCTCAATCAGAATTCTATGAGTTAAGAGATGAGGTGCAGACTGCTGTAGCATCATTTAATAAATTAAAAAGTACTGATGTAGCTCAAGCTAGAGAATACATAAAAGATCATAAAAAATTACTACAACTAAAAACTGTGGTTAATAGATTAAGCACTGATCTATCTAAAATTAGAAAAGAAATGAATAGAGTGGCTGAAGACCCAAAAATGAGTCCTGAACAAAAACAAACAAGGATAAAATCTTTACGAGAAATGCAGGAAAGAATATATAGTAAGGTGGGTATATTAAGAGAAAAGGCAGGATTCTAACCCGTTCTCCATACCCTAACCCCTATGCAGTCATCTTTAATAGATGGATAAACCCTAACTCGAACATCTGCCCTTTTAGCTCCTGATTCCACTGCAAAAATCATAGCTGAGGCTTTCAAAGTAGGAATAAAAAAACTATCTCCTATCTTCATGTTCTCGAAAGGGAATATCCAAACTGGCTCATTAAGCTTCTTATTCATCTACAAGTTCACTTAAATAACTATTTATGTCTAAAATATAGCATTCAACATTCATAGCACCTGTTGCATCTTTCCAATGTGCGCCTAATCGTTTTCTAGCTACACTAACTTTATTACCCATGTGGTGTAAGAATTCTTTAGTGCTAACATTTTGACTTACTAAATAATCTCTAAATGCAGGTTTTGAAATAAATATAGTACCTGTATCTATCTCTGCCCTTATTAATAAAGGCCCTGTTGGTTCCATTGAAGCTTTACCTTCTTGTATTGATAGAATACTTCTTTGGTTATTATTAATAAATTCACCAACCAAACTTTCATAATCAATGTCATTTATTTTAACGACGTTATCTCGGATTGCTATCATTTCGCCAACGATTTTTTGAAATATTCTTTCTAAGTCATAGTTAACGATGCCTGCTTCATTACAGATTTCACCTGATGCCATAGCAACTGACACTAGGTTTTCATAAAAACGATAGGCTGTGTCTTGACCAAAAGTGTTTACAAATTTTACAGCCCACTTATCAATCAATTCAACTATTTTAGTATCTCCGACTTTATACAAAGTTCTAATAAATTCAGGCCCTGCCCAACCATAATTAAATCTAAATTTATCAAATATCTCTCTACCCATAGATGCGTCATCTTTAAATATACGAGGTTTTCTTATTGATAACTCAATTAATCTAGCTACTTCACCATTAGGGTCTTTTTTAAGTGTTGTTAACTTATCGTATAAAGAATGATTAGAAGTAAATATCCCTATCAATGAAGCTGAGTATTCATGAGATCGTTCAGCATTTACTGACGCTTGCATACGAATTTTAGATTTACCTTGTGATATGTTGTGGATTGTTTGAGAAAGAGTTTTGGGTGCTATATTACCTACCTCGTCTAACCCAAATGGGATATTGTGTAGTCCAAGAAAGCGTCCGACTATGCCATTCTCTGTTGCATTTAATACACTTAAATCTTTTGGGTGC
>WOR8_10007842_pt1 | contig 14765 bp, 14 predicted proteins | sample DeeMarSeWOR38_10_FD_19890 | JGI IMG/M metagenome (IMG submission 19890) | reverse complement strand
TGCTGAAAGGCGCCCTGCTAACCTGGCCGCCGCTTCAAAAAGCCATCGGTCTCCCCGAAGACCATAAGCACCATTACCCGATGATGCTGGGCTACCCCAAGGCGAAATATTTTCGTCTGCCCCGGCGCAAACCGCCAAAAATCACCTGGAAATAAGTAATCTCGATATCGACTCGAAGGCTATTGGGTAAGGGTAAAAAAAAACCGGGTCTAAAATTACTGCCCGAAAGCCATCCGATGGCCACCATGCACACAGACGACTTGACCGGTTATCCAGCTGGCCTGTTCTGAGGCGAAAAATATCACAGCATTGGCAATATCTTCCGGTTGTCCAACCCGCCGCAATGGTATATCCGGAATAAGCGTTTGTTCGGCTTCGGCACTTATATATCCGGATTGCACCGGGCCGGGCGAGACCACGTTAACGGTAATCCCATAGGGGCCTAATTCCGCTGCAGCACTGCGACTGTATGATTCCAGCGCATATTTACTGGCACGATAAGAAATCTCTTTAGGGCATCCCCATGCACAGTCAGCACTGATATTGATAATTCTGCCCCATTGGGTCTTTCTCTCGATGATCCTGCGGGCAAACATTGACATGAGGATGGTGGCACCTCGTGTGTTCACTTCGAAATGACGATCATGGCTTTCGACATCGATTGTTGCGGTGGTGGGTCCGTCTTCCCATAACGCTGTGTTTTCTCCGAAAACATTGGCCGGGAGAAAGGTATCTGCCAGATATTCGGCCGCATTATTCACTAAAATATCAACCTGCCCAAACGCCTTTTCTGCATGTTCAAATAGACGCTGAACGTTTTGCGGGTATCGCAGATCTCCCTCCCAGGACTCCGCTTTACCGCCGGCGTTTCGAATGGATGCGACCACCTCATCGGCTGTTTTTTGTTGCTGTTCAAAAAAGAATGTCGACCCTGGCTCCTGTGAATGACTGCCACCCTGTTTTTGGCCAGAAAAATCGATTTTCTGGCGAAAGTAATGAATAAATAAACGGGCGCCATGGGCAGCAAAAGCCCTGGCAATGGCGGCCCCAATACCAAAGGGATTGTTCCCCCCGGTTACAAGTGCGACTTTGTGGCTTAATCCTGGATCGATCATGATAATTTCACTCGCTGAGGCAACAAGCGAATCGCTAACTCTCGAGCGCTTGCTAAAATTGATATTATTTGATGATCCCCTACCCGCTTTAAGTTCAGCTTTTTATCCGACCCATCTTACAAATTCTTCCAGGTGTCCCCTATTTCTTTCGAATGAATTCACGGGCGCATCCGTATCCGGCCAGCCGAGGGCAGCACCCATCACCAGGCGTTTCGTTTCCGGAACTGAGAATGCCGCCCTTGCGATTTCAGGGTACATAACTGAAGCGGCCAGTATGCAGGTGCCCAGACCTTTGGCATGTGCCAGCAGACAGAAGGTTTGCAGAATAAGACCGACATCGAGCATGGCGTATTCCAGCAAAAGTGTTTTGTCTACGATAAAAATAACCACCGCAGGCGCATCAAAAAGGGTGAACATCCAGGCAAAATGGTCCATCCTTGCCTGCTGGTTTTCCCTGGCGATCGAAAGGGCCCCCAGGACACTTTTGCCCAGCTCCTTGTATCTCAGCTTATTGCGATCGGGCCAAACCTGAGGCATGGGGATATCGGTGGCCGACTTCTTGCCTTCTAAGAGTGCTTCCCGGTTTTTTCTCTTAAATTCTGCAAGAGATTCACCGGTCCCCACAACGATCTCCCATGGCTGGGTGTTGCCCCAGGAAGGCGACCAAAGGGATTCAGCGATAAGGTCTTTAATCAGTTCATTTGATACGGGTCTGGGCAAAAATTGACGAATGCTGCGTCGTCCCCGTATGGCTTCCTGCAGTTCCATAAGACCTCCTCGATCAAAAAATTATTTTTGAAAAAAACCTAAAAACAAACGGGGTGAATGATCGGTAGCGAGAGCCGGGTCCGCAGCAGCCGGAACTGAATGCGTCCGGGGTCGCTGAAAAGGAACCGGCCATCTTTTATAAATGGGTATCAGGTCGTATTTTTTTTGTGTGATCTACAATAGCGTCGACAATCTGCGGCCAGGCCCCTTCCCCATCATGCGGCAGATCGTGCCCCATGCCGTCGATGATTATCAGCTCAGCCCCCGGTATTGCCGCAGCCGTATCTTTGCCGCCCTCAACCGGCACCAGCGGGTCATCGGCTCCGTGAATCACCAATGCAGGCACGCAGACGGACCCTAGATCGGGCTTTCGGTTTTTTTGGGTTAAGACGGCCGCCAGCTGACGCGCCACACCTTCGGGATAAAATGCTCGGTCGTAGGATAGAGCGGCTATTTTTCTGTGCCACTCCTCGTCCAGCGGAAAACCTGTTCCGGAAAAGGTGCGCCATACATCAAGGGTATAGGTGATGTTGGCTTCACGTTCCATGGGTGGCGGCGTGAGCAAACATTCCAACGCCTTGGGTGTCGGCAGCGGAAGCGCGGGATTGCCCGTTTGGCTGTAAATCGAGATAAGACTTAAAATCCGCTCGCGATGATTAAGCGCGATGGTCTGGGCAATCATTCCCCCCATTGATATACCGCAGATATGCGCCTTTTCGATTTCTAAAGCATCCAGCAACCCCACCGCATCGTCAGCCATGTCCTCGATCGTGTAAGGAGATCCGATCTCCTCCCCTTTCATACGTGCTTCGATCATCTGCCCGATATCGGGTATGCCGCCTTCTGCGAATTTGGTTGAAAGGCCCGCATCGCGGTTATCGAATCGCATCACAAAATGGCCTCGCCGGGCCAGTTGCTCGCATAACGTCTCGTCCCAGTGGATTAGCTGCAAGGCCAGGCCGGTGATCAACAACAGGGGTTGATCACCGCAATTTCCAAAGGTGTCGTATTCAATCTGGATGCCGTTTGCCGTAATTTTTGCCATTATCGTTGCCTCCAGTGTTGAGAAGTGGTTTCAGAACCTCAGATCAGGTTCAAGGGCCCCGCAGAAGCGGGATTACATATCGATTCTAAATAGATTAAGGTATGCATCAAGGCGTCCCGCGAATTGAAATGCGTGTGTTTGAGCGTACACGTAAGTACGTGAGCATTTCAATTCGCGGGACAACGCAGCCATTGGGCCTTAGATGGGGTTCTGAAACCACTGCTAAACTTTCATGCCGGGAAGATTTAAGGATGCGGTGTTGCCGCCATCCACCGGAAGCGCCTGTCCGGTCACATAGCTGGCTTCATCGCTGGCCAGAAACAGGATGACATGGGCCACCTCTTCGGGTTTTCCGTATCGCCTCAATTCACAACGGCTGCCCAGTTTGCTCTCCTTGCCGCTTTTTCTGGCATAATCAAAAATCGATTGGGTCATTCCGGTTTCAATCAGACCGGGACAAACGGCATTTACCCGAACATTGCATCCGCCCAGATCGCAGGCCGCCGTCTGGGTAAAATTTATGAGCGCGGCCTTGCTGGCACTGTAAGCATTTCCGCCGGCGCCGGATCGAATACCGGCAACAGATGAAACATTGACGATGGCACCTGATTTTCTCTGCTGCATATGCCGGCATACATGTTTTGTGGAGTATACCGCGCCCAGGACATTGACGTCATAAACCCGCTGCCAAACATATTTATCCTGTTGGTCGAGGCCTGACAGGTCTCCGGCTATACCGGCAATGTTGCAAACAATATCGACTCTTGAATATGCCTTTAAAGCACGCGCGACTAGCGTTTCAACCTCTTTTTCATTGGATACGTCTGTTTTTTTTGTGATTGCCGTTCCGCCGAATTCAGCAATGTGATTCGCAACTGCTTTTAAACCCGCTTCATCAATATCCGCCATTGCGATCCGGGCACCTGCTTTTGCAAACAAAACCGCCGTCGCTTTGCCGATGCCGCTGGCCGCCCCGGTGACAATGGCCACCTTATCTTTAAGCCGCCCATCAATTGCCATAACCATCTCCTCCAATTATTTCGCATAAAATGTTCTCAATTCCTTTTTATCCAATTTCCCCACACTGGTTTTAGGAATCTCATCTACAAATTCATAAAGATCCGGCACGCCGTATTTGGGCAATTTTCCTTCTTCAGCAAATTGTTGCATAAATTGTTTAAATTCTTCGGTTGTCACTTTGTCCTTGTATTCCGGCTTTAAGGTCACAATCATCAACGGCCGCTCTCCCCACTTTTCATCCGGAACGCCGATGGCGGCCGATTCCAGCACCGCTTCATGCTGGCTCAACAGGTTTTCCAGGTCCAAAGAGGATATCCATTCACCGCCGCTTTTGATGACATCTTTGATGCGATCGGTAATCTGAAGGTAACCATCTTCATCAATGTGTCCCACGTCGCCGCTGTGCAGCCAGCCGCTGCGCCACAGCTCCTTTGTCTTAGCCGGTTCCTTGAAATAACTTTTGGTCAGCCAGGGGGCCCGCATGACGACCTCGCCCGTTGATTGCCCGTCGTGGGGCAGGGCTTTTTCGTTTGCATCGAAAACCTCAAATTCCACCAGCGGCAGCGGCCGTCCGGTTTTGATGATAATGTCCAGCAAGGCGTCGTCTTCCCAGTCGAGCATGTGCGCCATAGGAGTTGCGGTGCTGATGTCCAGTTGGACAGATCCACCTGGTTAATTGTCGGGCAGCTTAAAAGCATCTGCAAAATGGTGGGCACGCAGTGTGAATAGGTGACCCCTTCCCTTTCGATTAACTTCAGGAGCCTCTCCGGCTCGTAGCGGCCTGGATAAACCTGTTTGGCACCCAGCAGTGTGGCCACATAGGGGAATCCCCAGGCATGGACATGAAACATGGGTGTTAACGGCATATAGACATCATCGGATCGAAAACGTCCGATCGTGTGATAGCAGCCGGAAACGATGCTCACCCCAAGGGTGTGCAGCATCAACTGTCGGTGAGAAAAATATACTCCTTTTGGATTGCCGGTGGTACCGGTGGTGTAAAACGTTGTAGCTTTGATATTTTCGTCCAGATCCGGAAATGCATAAGCAGTTGATCCGGATTGCAGCAATTGCTCATACCATGCATCAATTCTTAATTTTGAGTCGCCGACATCAGTGTCCTCATCAATTACGACAAACTTCTTAACGGTTTCCAATTTGTCCTTTAGGTTTTCCAGAATCGGTAGAAACTCAGCATGAATGATAATGACTTTGGCTTCTGCATGGTTTAGCGTGTATAAAATCTGATCGATAGACAACCGCCAGTTTATCGTCTGGAGCACCGCTCCCATCATCGGGATGGCAAAAAAACATTCGAGGTAACGGTGACTGTCATAATCAAAGACGGCAACAGTATCTCCCTGAGCCACACCCAAGGTATCCAGGCCACTTGCCAATCGATTTATGCGCTCAACCATCGTTCGATAGGTATAGCGATTCTTATCATCGTAGACAATTTCCTGATCAGGCGAATAGATCAATGGGGTATTGAGCAGTTTTTTGATAATAAGGGGATACTGATAATTTTCTCCGGGCTGATAGGTCTTCTTCGCCATTGATTCCTCCATGCGATTTTCCATTGGCCTGAACGCCGCTGTTTGCATAACTAGCCTCTTCGGCTATATGCGGGCAATTTCAGAGATCAACTTGCTGTTACCGACCACATATCGTCTATGAGTTGAACTTTTCCCATCGCTTTTAGTCGCGCAAGATGCTTTTCAATATGGACAAGCTCAAACCACCGGATCAGGTCCGGAAAATCGGGATAGGCTCGAAATATCAGGTGACGGCCTCTAAAATCACCAAGCGTCTTTGGCCGGGTTAATTGTTCAAGTATCAGCCGATCGCGGTGATAAACAATTTCTTTGTAGGCATTGAATTTTTGGCTGATCTGACCATTAAAGGGACCGGCATGACCCGTAGTTACGATTGTGGCATTCAACTGCCGGAGCCTCTCAATGGACTGGATAAATTCGTCAAGGTCGGCAAAGTCGTGCCCATAGAAGGGACCAAAGGAGGTAAGATCCACATCTGCCGCAAAAAGAAGATCCGCTTCAGGAATGTAAAATGCAAGATGGCCCGGCGTGTGCCCGGGGGTATGGATGACTTCAAGCGTAATGCCCCCCAGGTCGATGCGGTCTGCATTATTGAGGTAATGATGGATTTCGATTCCGAACATGCCATCCGTATAGTCAAAACGTCCCGCCAGGTCCAACCCGCTCCGCTGCAGGCCGATGGCATCGTAAAAAAGATTGCGGTCATTTAAAAAAAAGGCATCCGCCGCATGACACCAGACCGGCACATCCGGAATCTCTCTGCTCGTCAGGCGGTGGTCGATATGGCAGTGTGATAAAATCAAAATGTCAATGCCCCACTTTTTTAGCGGTGCAAGATGGCTGGCGCCCATACCGGCATCGATCAGCACACGCATATTTTGGCCCTTTAAATACAGGCAGGCGCAGTAAGGGAATCGTGAATTATTTTTACCGGGAACATAAAATATATTGGGGTAAAGCTCGATCATGGCATTTAATCATTGTCTTCGGATTCAAGCAGGTGGTGGATGGCCTGCCCGGCAAATTTACGATACAGATGGTAGAAAAAAAGGCTGATGACTTCATGGAACTGGTTCCGTTTTTGATCAAAATCAGCCGCGGACAATTTTTCCAGATTCGTCTGGTAATATTTCTTAAAACTGCTTACCACAAACTCCTTTACAAAATCGGCAATGTAGCGCAGATCCTCGGGGTCGTGACCATCTTTGGGACCAAAACCGATACGGTCCATATCCACCATCAATTTGCCGATGGCGATGTCATCCAGCGAATAAACCGGTTGTCCGTCTTGCACTTGCGGCTCGATGAGCCCCCACTCTTCGGCCTTGTGGATCCATTTACGCCCCAGACCGGTGGTTTCGTGAAATTCATCCCTTCCAACAATTTCTTCATTGAGCAGCCGGTCTGCCGGACGAAAATATTTGCCATGAAGTTCAAAAAAGGCCTGATCAGAAGCGGGTTGCTTTTTGACTTTTCGGACAATTTTTCTGATCAAGGGAATCGGAAAATAAAAATTGTCCCGCAGTTCCTTGATAAACCGGATTTGTTTGACGTGATTTTCGGTATAATCGGCGATATTGACCCCGGATTTGCGGGGCTTGCGAAGTAACCCTTCACGGATGTAAAAATGAATGGTTTCTTTGGGAACGCCGGTGCGTTTAACCACGGAGCTGATCTTCATTTTTTCCCCAAAAGCAATGGTGGCGTGTAGGCGCCGAATTTTCAAGTGATATTAACCGTATGATCATCAATTAATCCAACGCCTAAAAACATGTCAAGGAAAAAATAAATTTTTTATTGACATTTTTTATCAATATATTTAGGTATATTCACGTGTAGCGTACTACACGATATGCGTTTGTTCATCCATATGCGATCGGGTTGAAGTTGGTTTGCAGTCAACGCGGACAAGGTAAAGAAAGGAGTGTGAAAACCATGGCACAACAACTGGTTGATCGGCGCGATCAGGATTTTGTCATCTGGGAACAAAACGATTGTGCAGATATCCTTAACCATGAAATGTATCGGGAATTTAACAAAAAAACATGTAGCCTGATCCTCACTGAAGCCCGGGCGTTGGCCATAAAGGAGCTGTTGCCGCTGCTGGCCGAAGGTGACACCGAGGGAGTTCGATACGAAAACGGGACCGTACAAGTGCCCGAGAGCTTTCATCGGGTGTTTGAACTGGTGAAAGAAGGAGAATGGAACAACCTCAGTGTACCTGCGGAAATGGGGGGTCAGGGCGCACCGACTTTTCTGGGTGCTGCCGCCGCTGAATATTTTATGGGTGCGAACTGGCCGCTATTTTGTTATGCCACGATGGGAAACGGCACCGCCAACATGATCCAATTATACGGCACTCCGGAACAAAAAGAGACATACGTTCAGAAGCTGACTTCGGCTGAATGGGGAGGGACGATGCTGCTCACCGAGTCTGAAGCCGGCTCAGATGTCGGGGCGCTCTCCACCACTGCTATTAAGAACCCGGACGGCAGCTACTCGTTGAGCGGTAACAAGATCTTTATTACCAACGGCGAACATGATTTGGCCGAAAACATCATCCATCCGGTTCTGGCACGCATTGAAGGCGATCCTGCGGGAACCAGGGGCATCTCCTTGTTTCTGGTCCCTAAGTATTTTGTCAATGACGACGGTAGCCTGGGTGATCGCAATGACATTGTCTGCTCGGGGATCGAGGAAAAACACGGCATTCATGCCAGTGCCACCTGCTCCATGACGCTGGGCAGCAAAGGCAAATGCATCGGCTATTTGCTGGGTCAGGAACGTGAAGGCATGAAAATCATGTTCAACATGATCAACGGTGCCCGCATGAGCACCGGCCTTCAGGGATTGACATATGCTTCAGCGGCTTACATGCTGGCCGTTAATTACGCCCGTGAGCGCATCCAGGGAAGAGATCTGGCTGATTTTGCCGATCACAGCGCGCCATCGGTACCGATTATCAAACATCCTGATGTTCGCCGCAACCTTTTGTGGATGAAATCCTATGTGGATGGAATGCGCAGCTTTTTCTATTATATGACCGTGCTCGCAACCAAAGGCAAAATTGGTGAAACAGCCGAAGATCGCGAGCGTTACGGCGACCTTTTTTCGATGCTCACACCGGTCGTCAAAGATTATATGGCTGTTAAAGGCCATGACGTCTGCGTCCAGGCCATTCAGCTCTTTGGCGGTGCCGGCTATACAAAGGATTACCTGGTTGAACAATATGCGCGGGATTGCAAAATCACGACCATTTATGAGGGCACCAGCGGCATTCAGGCCCTTGATATGCTCGGACGAAAACTGGGCATGAAAGAAGGTACGGTATTCATGAATTTTCTGGGTGAAATCCAAAAAACGGTCGACCGGGCCAGCCGGGTTGAGCAAATCCAAGAACTGGCCGTTAAGGTCGAGGCTGCTGCGAACCGCCTCGGTGAGATTGCCCTGCACCTGGGGAAAAAAGCCATGTCCGCTGAATTTAAGGTTGCATTTGCCCACTCCCTGCCCTTTTTGCATGTCATCGGCGATACGATCATGGCCTGGATGCTTCTGTGGCGCGCTTTGACGGCAGCCGACCGATTATCGGACAACCCCAAGAAAAAAGATAAAGCATTCTACGAGGGCCAGATCAAAACCGCCGAATTTTTTATCCGTACCGAACTTCCGGCAACAATCGGAAAAATGAATGCCATCGCCGATGGCTGTGCCGCGGCCATTCAGATTTCAGATGAGGGTTTTGGGGGGATTTAAAAGCGAAAGGTTTCAGGTGTCGGGTGTCAGTCAGCTGGAAGCCGTTTCATCTGCTTAATTGGTTTGATTGGTTTGATTCGTTCAATTGGTTCGGCTTGAATCAACCAATTCAACCAATGAAACAAATAAAACTAATCTAACAAGTTCTTAAACCATGAACCCTAAACCTTTGAACCTTTGAACGTGGCTAGAGGGGGAATAATGAAAACAGGTTACAAAACCATTAAGATCGAATTGAAAGATGGCGTCGCCGTGTTTACCCTGGACAACCCGCCGGTGAATCAGCTTTCGCAACATTTCGTTCAGGAGCTGGCGGAAGCATTCACTGAGGCCTATGAGGATGAGGAGGCTAAGGCCATTGTTCTAACCGGCACCGGAAAAAACTTTATTGCCGGCGCCGATATCACCCAGATTAAAGATGTTCGGACCAAAGATGAACTATTGCCGAAAGTCAAGCAAAACAACCTATTTATAAACGCGATTGAAACCGGCCCAAAACCGGTGATTGCGGCCATTAACGGAAACTGCTTGGGCGGCGGTCTGGAGATCGCCATGGCCTGTCATTACCGGGTAGCGGCCCGGGGAGTGAATCTCGGCCAGCCCGAGGTTCAGATCGGCTTGATTCCCGGTGCCGGTGGCACCCAGCGGCTGCCACGTCTTGTCGGGTTTCGCTATGGGATGGAAATGATTACCATCGGAAAGCCCATCCGGGCCGAAGTGGCCCATACCAGAGGATTGGTTGACGAAGTCGCAGAAGCGGGTCAACTGGTAAATCTGGCAGTGAACGCCGCCAAACGGTTTATATCGGGCGAAATTAATATCAAATTGCGCACGACCAGAAATCGGCATGACCGGCTACCCAGCGCTGCCGAAAAAAAGGGGATGATCGATATTGCCAAAGCCATGACGGCCGCTCAGGCCAAAGGGTACATTGCACCCTTTAAAGCGATCGAAGCCTTTGAAAAAGGCCTGGGCTACGATATCGATGCCGATATTGAAACCGAAGCCGAGCTGTTCGCCGATTGTGTGGTTTCCGATGTAGCCAAAAACCTTATCAACATCTTTCTCAATACCCGGGCTGCCGGCAAACTGCCGCGCATTGAAGGCCTCGAACCGGCGAAAATCAAAAAAGTGGGCATGCTCGGCGGCGGTGTTATGGGTACCGGTATCGTCAATGTGCTTCTCAACGGTGGATTTGATGTCGTTTTGTGGGAAATCAACGAAGAGGCTGTCGAAAAGGCACTGGCGTCAATCCGCAAAACCTTTGACTATCCCATTAAGCAAAAGAAAATGACCCCGGCCGACCTGGAAAACCTGCTAACGGATCAACTGGAAACCACCACATCCCTGGAGGATATGAAAGATGTCGATCTGATCATCGAGGCCGTGGTGGAGGACATGCAGGTCAAGCAGGAGATCTGGCAGCAGCTGGAAGGCATCTGTCGCGGTGATGCTATCTTTGCCACCAACACCTCGGCGCTGCCCATTACCGAGATGGCCTCGATTCTGGCAGATCCCGGACGGATGATCGGAATGCACTTTTTCAACCCGGCTCATCGAATGCAACTGTTAGAGGTTATCTGTGCCACAAAGACCTCCAATCAGACCCTGGCAACCACCGTCGCCTTTTCCCGCGCCATAAAAAAGATACCGATTGTGGTCAATGACGGGCCCGGGTTTTATGTGTCGCGTCAGCTGGGCGGCCTGATGGGCGGTGCCGTGTACTTGAGTGCCGATGGCGTCGATGGTGCCGCCATCGAATCCGCAATGACCGATTTCGGCATGCCCATGGGGCCCGCAACGCTGGCAGACCTCACCGGAATTGATATCAACTACCATGTCAACAGGACCTTTGAGAAAAGATTAGGCGAGCGCTATAAAGTACACCCTTTAACTGAACGTATTTACCAGACCGGGTGCTTTGGCCGCAAAACCGGCGCCGGCTATTTCGATTACAGCGGTGAGCAGCCGGTACCCAACCCCAAAGTCGTAAATGTTGTCCAAAAATATCTGCGGGATAACCAGATTTCCCCCCGGGAAATGTCAAAAGATGAGATCATAGACGCGATGCTCTCTCTCGGCATTAATGAGGCCGCGCTAATGATTGAAGAAGGTATCTGTGACCGGCCCCAGGATATGGATTTGGCCTTGATTTACGGCCTCGGCTATCCGCCCTATCGTGGCGGCATTCTCCGATATGCAGACAAGTGGGGTCTTAAGAATGTCTATCAAAAGCTCCTCGACCTGGAAAAGCAATACGGTCCGCGCTTCAAGCCGGCGGCTTTGATCAAGGAAATGGCTGAAACCGGAAGAACATTCTACCCGGGATAAGAAGGGGTTCTAATTAACGATTCAACCCATCATCAATTTAACCTAAACAGGGAGGCACACGCATGAAAGAAGTCGTTATCGCAGGTTACCTTCGGACTGCCCAATCCCGTTCCAGACCCAACGACCCGGCCAGGGATTGGTTTTGCAAGATGAGGGCCGATGAATTGTTGGCGCAGCTGTTGCCGGAATTGATAAAAAGAACCGGTGTAGACCCTAAGGAGATCGACGATTTTCTCCTGGGGTGCGCTACCGCTGTTAACGAGCAGTGGGCCTATGGCGGTCGTTACCCTATATTTCTGGCCAATTTGCCGGAAACGATACCGGCAAAATTCGTTGATCAGCAGTGCGGTTCAGCCATGGCCGGCATCCATATTGGGTTCATGGAAATTGCCCAGGATTTTGCCGATGTTGTTCTGGTGGGGGGCATGGAACATATGACCCGCGTGCCCATGGGCGGGCAGCTGGTTGACAGAGGCCATATCGTGCCGAATATGACGCTTTTCACGGATCCCGCCTATCAGCACTGGGATATGATGACCACGACGAACATGGGTCTGACCGCAGAAAAGCTAATTTCCCAGACGGATTTTACCCGAGAGGATATCGACCGCTGGGGGGCAAAGTCTCACCAGCGGGCCGCCAAAGCCCGGTCCGAAGGATTCTTTGACGAGGAAATTTTTCCGATCGAAGCTGAACAGGCCGACGGAAAGACCCTGATCGTGGACCAGGATCAGGCGGTGCGGGAAGATGCCACCGTTGAGGGCATGGCGGATCTTCGACCCGCGTTTAAACCGGACGGGGTTATAACAGCCGGCAATTCTTCTCCTTTGAACGCAGGTGCAACTTCCATGCTGCTGATGTCCAGAGAAACCGCCAAAAAGAAAGGCATCAAACCATTGGCAACCATCCGATCCATTGGATTTGCCGGTGTGGATCCCACGATTATGGGACAGGGTCCGGTGCCGGCCAGCCAAAAGGCCCTGGACAAAGCCGGACTTAACGCCAGCGACATTGACTTCTGGGAGATAAACGAAGCATTCTGCATTGTCGCCCTTAACTGCATCCAGCAACTGGGATTAGATCCGCAAAAGGTGAATGTCATGGGCGGCGGCACCGCTATCGGCCATCCCCTGGGCGCCACCGGCATCCGTTTGGCCGGCACCCTGGCCCGCATATTAAATCTCAGAGGAGCCCGGTACGGATGCGCCAATGCCTGTGTTGGCGGTGGCCAGGGCGTGGCCATCATTATTGAGCGGGAGGAATATGAATGGTGCTAACAAAATGAGACATTCTCATTTTGTTGAATGTTCTTTGACACGCGCTTGAAGTTCCGTATCGGCCAGTTCCTTTGCCGTTTTGGTGAAGAACCAGTTGCCCATATTCCGGGTTAAAAAATGGTACCTGACGTCATGGGTTGTATTCTGCCGCTTCATCTCATGATCGTATCCAATCTTGGAAAATCGCCAGAGTCTATCGGCATCCTTGACCAGCTTCTCTTCAATCGTTTGCGGATTTTTCCCGGAATCATGCCTCTCAATGATGCGGGCAATTTTATCGGTGGATGGCCGATCATAACCCAGTTTCGTCAGAATCTCCCTTGCGATTCTGGCCCCCTCCACTTCGTGGATACGATTGAGCTGGGTTGCTTTTTCACCTTTTGCGTGCACACCAAAGGCAATCTTTATCTCCTCGGGTTTCAGCTGGGACCAGCCGACATCATGAAGGATAACAGCGGGCTCCACTATCTTTGGGTCGCCTGCTTCTCTTTCAAGGAGATACACGGCGTATTCATGCGCGATCCGGGTATGAAGAAAATCGTCCCTGACTTTCAGGTAGGGTTCAGCCAGTCTAAACAGTTCATGAGTAAATTCTTGCCAGTTCATGATAGACCATTAGGCCTTGCGGCAGGGGGTTTATTTCGAAAGTAAAAGCGGGCGGAGACCGATAAGCGCCAACTATCCCAATTCAACCAAATCCGATATATTGATTTCCAGCATCTTGACACTGGCCAGTATGCGAACGGTGTTGCGGGCAATGGCCGGAAAACTTTCCCCGATGCGGTTGAGTTCCTCCGCCGTTTTCTTCAGAAGCTGAATTTTATCATTGATTTCATGTAAATCGATTTGCGGTACCATCGAATCTCCCCATTTATATTTCATCAGACAGGATTTACAGGATTTTTTTATTTTTTCTCACGTAAGTCTTTGAAACGCTTGGCCTTGACTTCATAGCGCGGCAGCGTTTCGCAGCCGCAGATTTCAATGTCATAGCGCAGGTTGGTTTTCAGTCTGAGTTGGTCGACCAGCTCGTTTTCAATCAGCGCACATTGGTCCTCGGCTTGCGGCAATACTTCCACCCTCAGCCTGATTCGATCCGCATCGCCCGCTTTTTCCACGATGACCTCATATTCATCCCCTAAGCCTTCAATGCTGCGCACCACCTCTTCAATCGCCGAAGGCGCCAACAGGACCCCTTTGACCTTGGTGATATCATCCGCCCGGCCCACCACGCCGCCCTTGATCAATCGCGAGGTCCGGCCGCAGGAACAGGGCTCGGCCGCCCATTCAATGACGTCTTTGGAGTCAAACCGCACACAGGGCTGAGCCATACGATCCAGAGCGGTGATCACCATCTTGCCCCTGCGTCCGGGCGCTTCGATGATTTCGCCGGTCTCGACATCTTCGATTTCCACCAGAAACAGCGCTTCATTGACATGCATGCCGCCGGGCTGATCCGCGCACTCAAATGACCAGGCTCCGATTTCGGTTGCGCCCGCGTGATCATAGACCTTGGCCCCCCAGGCCTCCTCCAGCCGCTTTTTGGTGCTGGGAATGCTGGCACCGCACTCACCGGCACAGGTAATTTTGCTGATCGGCAATTGGGCGGGGTCCATATCCATTTTCATGCGGGCGGTTTCGGCCATGCCCAGAATATAGGTGGGGGTGCCCATCATGGCGGTCGCCTGCAGTTCCTGGATCTTTAAAATTCGCGCCTTGGTATCCAGCACCCCACCCGGTATTACCTCGCAGCCGATCTTTTCAGCAGCATAATGGCCGGCCCAGAAGGCCACAAATATATTGTAACCGAAAGGGATAAACACCCGATCCTGCGGGCGGTATCCCTGGGCCCAGAGGATATACGACCAGCACTCCATCCACCACTCCCAATCCTGCCAGG
>WOR8_10006672_pt1 | contig 14776 bp, 15 predicted proteins | sample DeeMarSeWOR38_10_FD_19890 | JGI IMG/M metagenome (IMG submission 19890) | reverse complement strand
CGTACATCGCCGTGGTCGAGGGCTCGATCCCAACCGGCGCGAATGGCGCCTACTGCACGGTGGGCGGCAAGTCGGCGATGCAGACTGCAAACGAAGTCTGCAGCAACGCGCTCGCGACCGTTTGCGTCGGCACCTGTGCGTCGTTCGGCGGCATCCCTGCGGCATCACCGAACCCAACGGGCGCGCTGGGTGTTTCCGATGCCGTACCGGGGTTGAAGAACCTGATCAACCTCTCCGCGTGCCCGGTCAACGCGCAGAACCTCACCGCGACTCTGGTCTACTTCCTCACGTACGGTCGTTTCCCCGCGCTCGACAAGCTGAATCGTCCGCTTTTTGCGTACGGAAAGTCGATCCACGACAACTGCGAGCGCCGCGCCCATTACGACTCCGGTCAATACGTGGAGCAATGGGGCGACGAGGCACACCGCGACGGTCACTGCCTCTACAAGATGGGCTGTAAGGGCCCCGTGTCGTTCCAGAACTGCCCAAATGTGGGGTGGAACGACAACACGAGCTGGCCAATCGCTTGCGGCCACGGCTGCATCGGCTGCGCCGAGCCTGACTTCTGGGACAAGATGACGCCGTTCTACGCGCATCTCCCGGGCTTCCCAGGCTTCGGACAAGGCTCGAACATCGACAAGATCGGGTTCTGGGCGACGATCGGGGTCACGACCGCGTTTGCAGGACACACCCTCGTACATCTCGGAAAGAAGCTGGTGAAAGGTGGTCCCGATCACGCACCAGATGGGCCGCCCACGAGCAGCGGTGCCAGTAACGATCAAGGAGGCGCAGAATGACTCATATCGTTGTCGACCCTGTCACTCGCATCGAAGGCCATCTGCGCGTCGAAGCGGAGATCGACGGCGGCCAAGTCACGAACGCCTGGTCTTCTTCGACCATGTTCCGCGGCATCGAGATCATTCTCCAAGGCCGCGATCCGCGCGATGCATGGGCGTTCACGCAGCGAATCTGCGGGGTCTGCACCACGGTGCATGCCATTGCGTCCATTCGTGCTGTCGAAAACGCCGTCGGAGCCAAGCCGCCCCCCAATGCGCGCCTGCTTCGAAACCTGATCATCGCGTCCCAGTGCATCCAGGACCACGTGATCCACTTCTACCACCTTCACGCGCTCGATTGGGTCGACATCGTGTCGGCGCTCGACGCGGATCCAGCGGCCACGTCGAAGCTCGCCCAGTCGATCTCCGATTGGCCGAAATCGAGCGAGAAGTACTTCGCCGGGATCAAAGCGAGAGTGAAGGGGTTGGTCGACCGCGGTCAGCTCGGCCCGTTCGCCAACGCCTACTGGGGCCATCCCTCGTACAAGCTTCCGCCCGAGGCCAATCTCATGGCGGTCGCGCACTACCTCGAAGCGCTCGAGTGGCAGCGCGAGTTCATCAAGATGCACGCCATCCTCGGCGGCAAGAACCCGCACCTGCAGAGCTTCCTGGTCGGGGGCATGGCGACACCGGTGGATCCGGATAAGCAGGCGTCGCTCAACATCCACACGATCGCCTCCTTCAAGAAGATGATCGCCGAAGCGCAGCAATTCGTGAGCCAGGTGTACATCCCCGACCTCCTCGCAGTCGCCTCGTTCTACAAGGACTGGGCCGGCTACGGCGGTGGCGTCGGGAACTACATGGTCTTCGGCGAGTATCCGCTCGACGACGAGGCGGATCCCGACCTGTTCATCAAGTCCGGCGTGATTCGCAACAAGGACCTTTCCAAGGTGGAGAAGCTCGACCCGTCGAAGATCACAGAGCAGGTGGCCCACTCCTGGTACGACTACGAAGGTGGGAACGATCAGGCCATCCACCCCTCGGAGGGTCAGACGAACCCGAACTACACCGGCCCCGAGCCGCCCTTCGAGCGACTCGATACCGCGAACGGCTACTCCTGGCTGAAGTCGCCTCGCTACGACGGAGTTCCCATGGAGGTCGGACCGCTCTCGCGCATGTTGGTCAACTACGCACAGGGCCACGAGAAGGTCGTAGGCCTGGTCAACCACGTGCTCGAGACGCTGGGCGTCGGCCCGGAGGCGTTGTTCTCGACACTCGGCCGAGTCGCGGCGCGCGGCATCGAAACCCAGGTGCTCGTCGACAAGATCGGCGACTTCGTCGACGAGCTCGCCGACAACATGGGAAGGGGCGAGCTCCGCATTCACGACAACTCGAAATGGGAGCCGGCGACCTGGCCCAAGGATTCGATGGGCGCCGGGTTCCACGAGGCGCCGCGCGGCTCGCTGAGCCACTGGGTGCACGTCAAAGACGGAAAGATCGCGCGCTACCAGTGCGTCGTTCCGAGCACTTGGAACGCCGGCCCACGCGACGCCGGCGGTACGCCGGGGCCCTATGAGGCGGCTCTTTTGGGCACGCCCGTCGCCGACCCGGAGCAACCGATCGAGATCTTGAGGACGATCCATTCCTTCGATCCGTGCATGGCCTGTGGCGTACACGTGGTCGAGCCCGGAGGGCGCGAGGTGACTCGCGTGAAGGCGCGATGACCCCCCCCCCTGGCGCAACGGCGGCGGAAGCTCCGGCTCGGGCGCATGCGGGCGCCGTGCATCCGGCTCACTCCTCTGAGTTGGAGCGCGTCTATGTCTGGGATCTCGTGGTGCGGGTCTCGCACTGGGTGATCATGCTGGCGACGTTCATCCTCGCAGTCACGGGGATCTACATTGGCAAACCCTTCCTGATCGCCGACGGCCCAACCGACCAGTTCTCAATCATGGGCACGATGAAGGTCGTTCACTTCTACTCCGCGATCATCTTCACGCTTGCGGTGTTGATCCGCATCGGCTGGATGTTCGTCGGCTCGTACTACGCGCGCTGGCAGCAGTTCGTACCCATGAGCCCACGCCGCCGCCGTGATCTCTTTGGCATGCTGAAGTTCTACTCGTTTTTCAGCAGTGAGCCCCCGCTCAACGTCGGACACAACCCGCTCGCGGGGATGACCTATCTGGCGGTGTTCGCCATCTACTTGACCCTAATCGTGACGGGCGTTGCGCTCTACTCGATCAGCGCAGTGGGCTACATGTCGTGGTTCGAGTGGCTGGTGCCACTGCTCGGCGGCGTGCAGACGGCTCGTTGGATCCACCACCTCGCGATGTGGTTCCTGTTGGGATTCTTCGCGCACCACATTTGGAGCGCCATGCTCGTGTCACGTGTAGAAGGCATGGGTCTGATCGACTCGATGGTCAGCGGCTACAAATGGCTCCCAAAGGGTTGGCGTAAACGCAGCAAATGATTGAATCTCGAACACCGGTTCTGGTGTTGGGGCTTGGTAACGTCGTCTGCACGGACGACGGAGCCGGGATTGCTGCCATCCACAAGCTGATTCGCGAATATGCGATGCCAGAAGGCGTGGTTGCGCTCGACGGCGGCACCCTCGGGCTCTCGCTGTTGCCTCTCGTCGACAACGCCGATCAGGTGATTCTGGTCGACGCGATCAATGCCGAGGGCCCGCCCGGAACCCAAGTTCGAATCGAGGGTGAAGACGTGGCGCCAGCCGTCTATGAACGGCTTTCGCCCCACCAGATTGGGGTCGCGGATTTGCTCGCTGGCGCAAGCCTGCTGGATCGCTACCCGGATCGCGTCGTGATTCTGGGTGTGGTTCCGGAGTCGATCGAGCTGGGGCTCGAGCGCACGCCGCACGTGGAGGCGGCGATCCCGGAGCTCGTCCGAAGAGTCGTCGAAGAGCTCACGGCGCTTGGCTATCCACCAGTGCCATCGGAGAACCACGATGAAAGCTATGGGAGCGCTGGCTATGTCGCTCGCACTCTCGGCGTGTAGTACCGAACACGCCACTTCGTCTGCGATCGACTACGGCAACATCGAGGTTCCTGAGGCGCGCCTCTCTTCTGATGCGGCGCGGGATCGAGGGCGACGGATCTATCAGCAGAAGTGTCAGCTCTGTCATGGCGAGGGCGCCGATGGGAATGGGGCGCGGAGCAAGGGTCTGTCGAGAAGGCCCGCGGATTTCACGAGTGCCGACTGGCGCGCGAATGTCACGCCCCGGGTCTTGTTCCAGGTGGTCAGCGAGGGCAAACGGGGAACGTCGATGCCCGCGTGGCCCACGTTGAGCAGCGATCAGAAATGGGACGTCGTCGCCTACGTTCTCAGCGTGGCTGAGGACGGGCCGTGACCGCAGGATCGCGGATCGAGATACGAGGAACCGTGCAAGGAGTGGGCTTCCGACCTTGGGTGGCGCGGCTTGCGCGTCGGCTCGGAGTGAAGGGGCGTGTTCGAAACGATGCACGAGGGGTCGTGATCGAGGCGTTCGGCGCCGAGGACGACCTCGAGCGTTTTGTGGCGCAATTACGGAGGGATGTGCCGCCAGCAGCGCGCATCGTGTCGCTGCGCACCGCGCCGCTTCGCCCAGAGGTGGTGGACGGATTCGCGATCGAGATCAGCGCGCCAGGTGGCGACAAAGCACTTTCAATCCCACCCGATCTGGCAACCTGTGAGGAGTGCGAAGCGGAGGTCTTCGATCCTCACAGCCGACGGCAGGGCTACGCGTTCACCAACTGCACGAGCTGCGGGCCTCGTTTCACGATCTCGACTGGGATCCCGTACGACAGAGCGCAGACGACGATGGCGTCGTTCGACATGTGCGACGCCTGCAAGTCGGAATATGAGGATGTCGAGGATCGCCGTTTTCACGCGCAGCCGAACGCATGCGCGACCTGCGGCCCGTCGCTCCAATACGTGGCGCTCGGGGATGCCGTCGCGGTCACCACCAAGCCTCTTCGCGCAGCGGCGGATCTCCTGCAGGGAGGCGGCATCGTGGGGGTAAAAGGGCTTGGAGGCTTCCACCTGGCCTGCGACGCGACAAATCCGGCAGCCGTCAGGCTGCTTCGCGAACGCAAGCGCCGCGACGAGAAGCCTTTCGCGGTGATGGTGCGCGAGGTTTCCGACGCGCGAAGACTGGCCTCGCTGAGTCCCGAAGAGGAAGCTCTCCTCGAATCGGCCGAGCGCCCAATCGTGTTGGTCGAACGCGCCGAGGGAAGCTCAATCGCGCCCGACGTCAGCCCGGACACGCCGCTCGTCGGTCTTTTCTTGCCCTACACGCCGCTCCACCATCTGCTGCTCGACGCCGTAGACCGCCCCCTGGTCATGACTTCGGCGAACGTCTCCGACGAGCCGATTTGCAAAGGGAACGAGGAGGCCCGCCGCCGGCTCGACGGGATCGCAGACGCGCTCCTGTTGCACGATCGAGAGATCGCCATGCGCTGTGACGACTCGGTGGTCCGTCTGATCGCCGGCGCACCCACGGTGATGCGGCGCTCGCGGGGATTCGTACCGCGGCCGTTCATGCTGAAGTCGCCGATCGCGCGACCCGTGCTCGCCTGTGGCGCGCATCTAAAGAACACTTTCTGCATTGCTGCCCAGGATACGGCGTACTTCGGACCGCACATCGGCGATCTCGAGACCGTCGCGGCGCTCGAGTTCTTCGAAGAGGCGATCGATCACATGGAGACGATCCTCTCGATCCGGCCCGAAGTGATCGCACACGATCTCCATCCGGGATATCTCTCGACACGCTATGCGCTCGCACGAAACGATGCCGAGCTCGTGGGCGTCCAGCATCATCACGCACACGTGGTGAGCCTCATGGCGCAGCATGGAATCGACGGGCCGGTCTTGGGCCTCGCATTCGATGGAACCGGGGCCGGCTTGGATGGTGCCTCCTGGGGCGGTGAGTTTCTGCTTTGCTTTCCGGGGCGATTCGAGAGGCTCGCCACGTTCCGCCCGATTCGACTGCCAGGCGGCAACCTGGCGATGCGCGAGGTGTGGCGGATTGCGTACGCGCTCTTGCACGACGCGTTCGAAGGAGCGCCCCCGATCGACGAGCTCGCACTGTTCCGGCGTGTGCCGGGCAGCGCACGGCGCCTCGTCGCGCAGATGCTCGAGCGAGATCTCAATGCACCGGCGGCGCATGGCGTAGGACGCTACTTCGATGCGTTTGGCTCCCTCGGGCTCGAAAGGCCGGTCTCGAGCTACGAAGGTCAGGTTGCCGTCGCGTGGGACTTCGCGGCGGACGCGAGCGTCGGCGACGGCTATCCTTTCGAAATCGACCGCGGCGCCGCGCCCATCGAGATCGACTTGCGGCCGGCGGTGCGCGCGATGGTCGACGACCTTCGCATGGGGGTGGCACCGGGTGCCATGTCCGCCCGATTTCATCGAACGCTGATCGAGGCGAGCGCAGGGCTCGCGGACGGGCTTCTCGCAGAGCTTGGGCCTCTCCCGGTCGGCCTGACGGGCGGCGTCTTTCAGAACGAGCGGCTCTGTGCTGGAATAGGCTCGAAATTACGTCATAAATACGAGGTGTTGCGTCATCGCGAGGTGCCGCCTGGAGACGGAGGAATCGCCGTCGGTCAGGCCTTGATCGCAGCGGCGTTTCTGGGAGACAAAGGTTGATACCCCAAGGAGCATTTTCATGTGTTTAGGAGTTCCAGGAAAGGTCGTGGAAGTCGACCGCGAGAATCAGATCGCGACCGTCGATTTTTGGGGTGTGCGAAAGCAGGTGCGACTCGAGGTATGCGACGCGGAGGTCGACCCCGGAGACTACATCTTGAACCACGTCGGGTTTGCGATCCGTCGTATTCCTCCGGAAGACGCAGCGGAGACCTTGGCGCTGTATGACGAGCTGCTGCGCCTCGCAGACGAGCAGGATCTGATGACCGCCGACGTTCGCGGCGAGCTCGATGCGGCGCCGGATGCGCGTCCCACGACGAAGGGAGCGCTCGATGAATCCCAATGATGGATTCGACCAGCTGAAGTTTCGTGACCCGTCGCGCGCACGGGGTCTTCGGGAGACTCTCGACAGACTGGTGAAACAGGCGAACCATGCTCCCGTCTCGGTCATGCACGTCTGCGGCAGCCACGAGCAGGCGATCGCCAAGTTCGGCCTGAGAGCCGCTTTCCCCCAGGAATTGCAGGTGATCATGGGCCCCGGCTGTCCAGTTTGCGTCACCGATGTGCCGGAAGTCGACGAAGCGGTTGCGCTCGCGAAGCAAGGTGTCCGCGTCGCGTCGTATGGGGACATGCTCCGCGTTCCTGGAACGTCGCAATCTCTCGCGGATGCCAAAGCGGAGGGCGCGTGTGTAGACGTCGTGTACAGCGTGACGCAGGCAGTCGAGCTCGCACGACAGAGCCGGGAGGAAATCGTCTTCTTCGCGTCGGGCTTCGAGACGACGGCGGTCGCGACTGCCGCGATCTTGCTCGATGATCCCCCAGAGAATTTCTCGGTGCTGTCGGCCCACAAGTACATCCCACCGGTGATGGAAATCGTAGCGGAGATGCCCGAGACCAAGATCGAGGGCTTCCTCGCCGCCGGCCACGCAGCGACGATCACGGGGTCGGCCGTGTTCGAGAAGTTCGTCGAGAGGCACGGGCTGCCCGTGGTGATCGCAGGCTTCGAGCCGCTCGATGTTTTGGCTGGTTTGGTGAAGCTCATCGAGGTGATCAACAGCGGAGAACCCAGGGTCGAGAACGCCTTTCCGAGGTGCGTCACTCGCGAGGGCAACGTTCACGCGCAAAAGCTCCTGTGGCGGGTCTTTCGACCGACGGGCGGGCGCTGGCGCGGCATCGCGCACGTCCCGAACGGGAACCTTCGCCTACGAGACGAGTTCGCGCGGTACGACACGAGGAAGCGCTTCGAGATCGACGCGTCCTCTCTCTGGAGTCATGCGCCTCCAAAGCTCGTACAGCAGTGCCAATGCGGCGACATCATGGCCGGCATCGCGTCACCTTCGGACTGCCAGCTCTTCGGAAAGGAGTGCACGCCCGACAATCCAGTAGGCGCGTGCATGGTGAGCGCCGAAGGCACTTGCAAAATTTGGCACCAGTACGGCGGGCGCCCGGACCTTCGCTCGGTCAAGCGAGGCGCTGCATGACTCGAAACGTGCGTCTCGTGGAGGACCGGATCACGCTGAAGTACGGGACCGGCGGCGGGGCGATGCGCGCGCTCATCGAGCAGATCTTCGCCGATGGCTTGGGCGACGTGGGCCCAGACGGGATCGGGCTCGGGGCGATGGATGATGGCGCCGCCATTGCACTCGGCGACCAGTACTTGGTGATCGCCACCGATTCGCACGTAGTGCAACCGATCGAGTTTCCAGGCGGGGACATCGGGCGTCTGGCGGTCTCGGGAACCGTGAATGATCTCGCGATGATGGGTGCGACAGAGCCCTTGGCGCTCACCTGCGCGGCGATCATCGAGGATGGGTTCGAACGCGAGGTGTTGAAACGGATTTGGAGCTCCATTCGCGCGACTTGTGAAGAGGCAGGCACGACGATCGTGACGGGCGACACGAAGGTGATGGGGCACGGCGAGCTCGACGGCTTGGTGATCAACACGACGGGAGTCGCGCTCACTCGGCGTTTGGTGTCGGACGCGGGGCTCGCCGTCGGTGACAAGATCCTCGTGACCGGCACGATGGGAGACCACGGGCTGGCGATCATGGCGACGCGCAATGAGCTCGCCTTGGAGACCGCATTGGAGTCGGACGTCGCACCGATTCACACCCTGGTGCGCCGAGCTCTCGAAGTTGGCGGCGACGGCATCGTGGCGCTGAAGGATCCGACCCGCGGCGGCCTGTCGAGCGCGCTTCACGAGATGGCCGACAAGAGCCAAGTCGGCATCATCATCGACGAGCCTCGCGTACCGCTACGCGATGAGGTTCGGGCGGTCGGAGAGCTGCTCGGCATCGATCCCCTGGTGTCGGCCAATGAAGGGAAGGCGGTCTTCGGCCTCAAGCCCGCTTGCGCCGAGGCGGTGTTGGACGCGATTCGCGCCCACCCGTTGGGTCGAGACGCCGCAATAATCGGGGAATGCGTCGAGGAACGGCGAGGTTTCGTCGTGCTCGATACGGGCTTTGGCAGCCGATTGTTGGCCGAGGCCGAAGGCGAGCTGCTCCCGAGGATCTGTTGAGCGATGAATGAGAGGAAGCACATTCGGGTCGAGCGAGAGGGAGCCGTAGGCATCCTGACCATCGCGCGTCGCGATCGCCTCAATTCACTCGATGTGCAGACGGCGCAGGACTTCCGTCGCGCGGGGCTTCAGCTCGCCCGGGACCGCGATGTTCGCGCTGTGATCCTTCGTGGCGAGGGAGGCGTCTTTTGCAGCGGCGCCGACTTGAAGTACATCCGTGACGGCGGCGACGGAGACGACCTCGGCTACTTGCAGCCGGAGACGCGAACGCCCGACGAAGGGTTCGGAGAGATATTCAAACAGATCCTCGAGTACATCCACAGCACGATCTCGGAGATCCGACGCGCGCCCAAGCCATTCATCGCCGCCGTCGATGGTCCCGCGGCAGCCGGAGGGTTTGGCATCGCCATGAGCTGTGATCTCGTCGTCGCTTCGGAGCGTGCCTGGTTCGAGTGGGCGTATTTCAAGACGGGTCTCACGGGAGCGGAGAGCTCGACCTTCTTCTTGCCGCGCCTCGTCGGGCTTCGAAAGGCGCTCGAGCTGGTGTTGCTCAACCCGCGATTGAGCGCGTCGGAGGCCCTTGCATGGGGCCTGATTAACCGGGTAATTCCGACTGCTTCGCTCGATACGGAGGCGCTCGAAATCGCCACGAGGCTCGCTGCAGCGCCAACCCAGGCGATCGGGGTTGCCAAGGGACTGCTCAATCAGGCGGCTGGCATGGAACGGCTCGACGTTCACCTCGACGCGGAGCTCACGGAGCTCGGGCGGATTGCGGACGGAGCGAACTTTGCGGAAGGCCTCGCTGCGTTCTTCGAGAAGCGTACACCCGAGTTCGGAAGCGAGTGATCAAGTGCACGAGTACTCCATCGTCGCGTCCCTCATCGACCGTGTGCAGCAGGAGGCTGCAGCACACGAAGGCGCGCGCGTGCATCGGCTGCATGTCAAGATCGGCGAGCTTGCAGGCGTGGAGCTCGATCTCCTCAAGACCGCCTTTGACACGTTTCGTGAGAAGACGATTTGCGATGGTGCCGAGCTCACCATCCAGAGCGTCGAGCCAGCCTGGGCATGTCCGTCCTGCGAGCGAAGCGTGGAGCGTGGATCGGTCCTGCGCTGCGAAAGCTGCGGGCGTCCTGCACGCATGACGCGCGGAGACGAGATCATCTTGGAACGGATTGAAATGGAGGCCCCCGATGTGTGAAACCTGCGGATGCGGTGACCCCGAAATTGTCCCGATCGAAGTGCAGGAACGGATCCTGTCTGACAACGATGCCCAAGCCGCTCATAATCGAAGTCATTTCGAGAATTTAGGCGTGCTCGCCATCAACCTGATGGGCTCGCCGGGCGCAGGAAAGACCGCGGTTCTCGAGGCCACGGCCAAGCGCTCCGGGGGGCGTCTGAAGCTTGGCGCGGTCAGCGGCGACCTTGCGACGGAGCGCGACGCGGATCGACTGAATGCCTCGGGCATCATCTCTGCAACGATCACGACCGGGTCGGCGTGCCACCTGGACGCACGCTTGGTTCACCACGCGCTCCATCACTTTCCATCCTCGGATCGCGACGTCTTCTTCATCGAAAATGTCGGCAACCTCGTCTGCCCCGCAATCTACGATCTCGGACAGGCGGCGAACGTGGTCGCTCTGTCGGTGACGGAGGGCGAGGACAAGCCGCTGAAGTATCCCGTCATGTTCCAAAAGGCGGACCTGGTATTGCTGACGAAAACCGACCTGATACCGCACCTCGATTTCGACGTCACCGCCGTGCGCGATGCGCTCTCTCGCGTCATGCCCGATGCCAAGATGCTCGAAGTCTCGGCAAAGACGGGCGATGGGATCGATGCCTGGTTGAGTTGGCTCGACGCACGCAGACCCACCGCTGCCGACCGAACGACGGGGCAGGATCATCACCACCACCATGACCACGACCACGGGCATTCGCATGAGCAACACTAGCCTCGTCGCGCGCGCCCGCAACTGGTCGCGCGCTCGAGCAGCGCGCGTGGCGTTGATCTGCGGTTTCGGCCACGTGACCGTCTCCGTCCTCCTCGGCTTGCTGGCGTTGGTCTTTGGCTCGCAGCTCCTCGAGCGACTCGGCGAGCGGATGGTGTCGGTCGCAGGCTTGCTCCTCATTGGCTTCGGTGTCGCATATGCGATCTGGGGCTTGCGCGGTGCCTTTGCGCACCGGCTTCACGGACATCACCACCATCACTACGATCATGTCCACGACGTATCGCGCGCATCGACCTGGTCGCTCTTCTTGATCTATTGCGCCGATCCTTGCGTTGCGGTCATTCCAATCCTCTTTGCCGCGGCGCCTCTCTCCTCGGTGGAGACGGTTTCCATCGTGATTGCGTATGAGGTCGCGACGGTGGGCGCGATGGTTGGGCTCGTCGCGCTCGCGCATTCCGGTGCGCAGCTCTTCGAGGGCGAGTGGATCGAGCGATACGGCGATAGCATGGCTGGCGTCTTGATCGTCGCGACCGGCATCATGGTCGCCGTGCTCGACTGGTGAGCCGAGCTCGCCTTCCGAGCCGGGCTGGACATCAGCCGCCAAAGTCCTAGGGAGATATGGGGTAGCAACATGAATTCACGAGAGAATTGGCGCTTTTCACGGATCCTTTTTGGGCTGCTGCTCGGGGTCACCGGCTGCACGCAGGTGGACGCGGGCAACCTCGGCGTCGTCACCAAGTGGGGCGAGATCCAAGACGTGGCGCTCCAAGAAGGAATCCACTTTCGCACACCGGTGAAGACTCAGATCATCAACATCTCGACGCGCGTGCACAAGATGGAGGCCAGCGCGACCGCTTCTTCGAAGGACCTCCAGGTCGTCTCCACGAAGATCGCGTTGAACTACCGTCTCGATGCGTCGCAGATCGTCGAGATCTTTCGCAACATCGGAACGCGCGTCGCGGTCGAGAACACGATCGTCGACCCGGCGCTCCAAGAGTCGCTCAAGAAGGCGACCGCGCAGTACACGGCCGAGGAGCTCATTACCAAGCGTCAGGAAGTGAAGGAGACCTTGGCTGAGAGCATCCGGCTGACGCTGGCCAAGAGCGACATCTTGGTGACCGAGCTTTCGATCACGGACTTTCAGTTCGACGCGCAGTACCAACAGGCCGTCGAAGCCAAGCAAGTGGCGGAGCAGCGGGCACTGACCGCCAAGAACGATCTCGCGCGCATCCGGGTCGAAGCGGAGCAGGCAGAGGCCAAGGCGCGCGGTACCGCGAATGCGATGCTGGCGACAGCCGAAGCGGAGGCCAAGGCGCAAGAGCTCCTGAGGAAGACAATTAGTCCTGAAATCGTGTACTTACGGGCGGTCGAAAAATGGGACGGAAGACAGCCCACAGTCCTCGGAGAAGGCGGCGCAATTCTCGATCTCGGCGCGATCAAGAAGGCGGCCGGGCGCTAGCTCAGAGGCCCAGGATGAAGTGGCCGTAGGCCCAGGTGGCGGGCCCGGTAAACGCGAGCGCGTCCGCGCGGTCGAGGATGCCGCCGTGGCCCGGGAGGATTCCGCCGCTGTCTTTGACACCGCTGCTTCGCTTGAGCACCGACACCATGAGGTCGCCGGCTTGCCCCGCAACGCCGCCGAGAACCCCGAGCGCAACCGCATCGAGCACGGTAATGCCCGGCAAGAAGAACGTCATGATCACGGCGCCGACCACTGCGGCGGCGAGCCCTCCGGCAGAGCCCTCGAGGGTCTTCTTCGGCGAGATCCGTGGTGCGAGCTTCGTCTTTCCGTACTTTCGTCCGACGAAGTAAGCCGAGGTATCGCTGCCCCAGGCGAGCACCATGGTGAACAATACCCAAGCGCCCGTCGGGTCGAAGCTTCGCACCATGGCGACCGCGGATAGTGTTCCGCCCGCGTATATTGGCGTGCCGAGCAACCAGCCGATGCGAATGCTCGCACCGTCGAGTGGGTCGTCTTGCAGAAGGCTCCAGACCATCGATCCGACGATGATGATCAACACCGCAGCATAAATCGCTGCGGCATCGTTCACGAAGATGATCGTGTAGCCGAAGAGCGCCGACGTGACCGAGCCCCACGCGCGCAATCCGCGCGAGGAGGGGATCTTCATCGCCATCAGCTCGTATCCAGCAATCGCGATCGCCACCAATACGAAGGCCGGCCAAACCCACGCGGGCGCTGCGAACATCATCCACAGAATGATCGGAATGAGTGGCAGAACCGTGACCACTCGCAGGGTGGTTCCAGTGAGGCGTCGCTTGGCCGGAGGTTGTTCGATGGCGTCGGTCATATGGCACGCTCCAACTCGTCGCTCGATTCGTGCGCTGCCGGCTCTGCACCCGCACTCGGGACGAGACCGAACCGGCGTTCCCGCGCCTGGTAGGCTTCGATCGCACGATAGAGCGAATGCGCACCGAAATCCGGCCAGAGCTCTTCGGTGAAATAAAGCTCCGCATAGGCAGAGCCCCACAGCAAGAAGTTGCTGACACGTTGCTCTCCGCCGGTGCGAATCAAGAGATCGACGGGACCGACGCGCATGGATGGTAGCTGCGCGTCCATCGCTCGTTCGTCGATGTCAGCAGGCTGGAGCTCGCCTGCCTGGATGCAACGTCCGAGCTCGCGGGCCGCGTCGATCAGCTCCTCTCGTCCGCCGTAGGACAATGCGAGGGTGAGCGTCATCCCGTCGAAGCGTTCCGTCTCCGCGCAGAGCTCCGTCAACTTCGATTGCGCGCGTGGCGGTAACTTGTGAAGCCTTCCAATCGCCGACAATCGAATTTCGTTGTCGACGAGCTCGTTCCGCTCCGACACCAAACACTCGCACAGCAAGTCGACGAGCGCGTTCACTTCCACTTCAGGTCGATCCCAGTTCTGTTCGCTGAACGCGTACAGAGTCAGCGCAGGTATGCCTAGCCTCCGCGCTGCGCGCATCGTCGCGCGGACTGCATCGGCGCCGCGCTCGTGACCGAGCGTGCGCGGCTTTCCCCGCAGCTGGGCCCAGCGGCCGTTGCCATCCATGATGATGGCCACGTGCTTCGGGAGACGGCTGACATCGACCAACCCCATGGCGTGCGAGTATCATGTGCCCCGAAGGTCAGCAAGAACGGGACCGACGGGGGCTATGCGCAGATTCGGCTGTTCTGTGCCGAATATATGCCATAAGTGGCCTCCTCATTTTCTTGTATCAGACGGAGACGCCAGAAATGAGCCTGCAAATGCGATTGAAAGACATCCCCGGATGGTTATCTTGAGGCTTCGAGATGGCTGACCGCGACTTATACAAGCTGCTGGGGGTTTCGCGGGCTGCGAGCCCGGACGAGCTCAAGAAGGCATACCGGAGCCTCGCCAAGGAGCTGCATCCGGATCGGAACCCCGGCGACGAGAGTGCCGAGGAGCGCTTCAAGGACGTCTCCAGCGCATACGCCGTGCTCTCGGATCCGGAGAAGCGGAAGCTCTACGACGAGTTCGGCGAGATGGGCCTCCGCGAGGGCTTTGATCCCGCCGCCTATCATGCGGCCACGCAGGGAGCGGCTGGATTCGGCGGCTTCGACTTTGGCGACATCTTCGGCGGGGCGCAGGGAGGCCGGGGCGGCGCCCAGCACTTCGAGTTCAACTTGGAGGACCTCTTCGGCGGGCGGGCGCGCAGAGGCGGCGACTATGCACGCAGACCGCGCAGAGGAGCGGATCTGCAATCTGAGGTCACGGTCGACTTCCGGGATGCCGTGCTCGGATGCACGAAGGAGTTGAGCGTTCGCTCTGCAGAAGGCGAGAAGACCATCAAGGTTCGGATCCCAGCTGGGGTTCGCAGTGAAGGCAAGATCCGCCTGCGCGGCCAGGGCGGCAGGGGAGCCGAGGGAGGCCCCGACGGCGACCTCCTCTTGAAGGT
>WOR8_10004346_pt1 | contig 14781 bp, 14 predicted proteins | sample DeeMarSeWOR38_10_FD_19890 | JGI IMG/M metagenome (IMG submission 19890) | reverse complement strand
GCTTTATTTTTAGCAATTATATCATTAATATCATAAAGATTTTTTATAAACTCATTGAAAGAAAATTTTGACAATAAATAATGTATTCCATCTAAGAGAATTACTGATTTATTATTTATTTTTGTAAATTCATCAATTTTATTTTTTAATTTCTCGAGATTTGGAATGTTTGTCAATCCTGAAATATTTTCACCTGAAAGAATTACAATTTCAATATTTTTTGAAGGCGGAATTTGCTTTTTAATTTGATTAGGATTTCCCCGAGTTACAATAAGACCTTTAAAATCATTTATTGTTAAATCAACAATTAAATCGATTGCAGATAAGTTATTTTTTTCTTTAATTAGATAGCTATTCCCTGCAAGTAATTTTTTATGCAATTCAATTTCTCTTGTAATGTCTTTTCCAATAAATAATACACCAATACACTCATTATTTGAACTTCTAATCTCGGAACTAGATACTCTTATTATTCTATTATCATATTGTTTAGTTTTTAAAATAATATCAAAATAGCTTGGAGCTTTTTTTTCGCATACTAATTTAATATTTTCAATAATTTTTTCTGAATTTTCAAAAACCTCAAGTTTTCCAGCACTTCTATTTAATACCTCAATTTGTTTGAATCCTGTTAAATTTTCTGCTTTTTTATTCCATACTGAAATCCTGCTATTCATATCAAAAGATATTATAATTTCAGAAGCACTATCTATTACATTTCGAAGATTTTCTTTTGTTCTTTCTATATACAACTCTGCTTTTTTTCTTTCAATAATCTCATCATTTAACTCTTTATTCGTTTGAATTAGCTCTGCTGTTTTCTTCAACCATTGCCTCCAATTTCTCTTTTCTTTCTTTTAATTCTTCTTCCATCTTTTTTTTATTTGTAATATCCTGAACAATTCCGAGCATTCGCTTTGGTTTATCATTTTTATCTCTAATTACATCCCCTCGTTCTGAAACCCATCTAACAGTTCTATCAGGCCAAACAATTCTATGCTCTATAGCATATCTTGCTTTATTTTTTAAACAGTTATTAACTGATTTAATGACAAAACTACGATCATCTGGATGTACACATTCTAAAAAAGCATCATATGTAGCTTTAAATTTATCTTTTTTAAAACCAAACATAGGTTCAATTTTTTCAGACCATGTCAACTTTCCTGTAACAATATTCCAATCCCAACTTCCAATATTTGCAGCTCTTTGTGCAAGTCTAAACCTTCTTTCATTTATTTCAATTTCTTTTATTGCATCATCTCTTGCAAATGCTAAACCTATGCTAAAACCAATGAGTTCAAGAGTCCTAATTATTTCATCTGAAAAAATATCTTTTCTTTTATCATTTATTTGTATAAGTCCAATAATTTCTTTATCCGTTCTAATAGGAAGTATTGCTAGAGATAGATATCCTGATTTAATACAGTAATTTCTAGAAAAATATTTCTTAATATTTTTAGGATTTTCTTCAAATAGTTTTCGAAGATCATTAGTCCAAAAACTACCATTTTTTGTGAAATTTGGTAGTGTGGAATTTGTTTTTTCATTTATAACTCTTCCACACATACAATCATAAACTAGAATATTTGAGTTTTTATTTAGATTATTTTTACAGATATTATTAGTCCTTTTTATGAAATTACCTGGAAAACCATTAGTTTCATAATATGGATAATGACCCTTATCCTTTATACGAATTCCAACTGCTTCAAAATCATTAAATTTTTTAATGTAAAAAAGTATATCTCGAATTTGATTAACTTTTTCACCAGATTTATTTAAACGATTAAGAATCTTATTTGACAATTTTTCAAGATTTTCAGATATTTTTACTTTTGATATATCTAACACTATACCTTTTACAACCAATGGATTTCCTTTTTGGTCTTTCTTAACTATAGAACCTTTATCATAATACCATTTATATCTTCCATCTTTGGCTTTAATTCTATATTCCACTTCATAAGTTTGTTTTTTACCATCCAAATGATCTTTCATTGCTTGCATTGTTTTTTCATAATCATCTGGATGAACAATGTTTGTAAATGCTGTGTAATCTACATCCTTAAAATCATTTTTTGAATATCCAAGCATTTTTACTTTATTTTCATTAAAAATTACTTTACCTGTTTTAACATCCATCTCCCACCAAGCAAGGTTTCCTGCTGAAAGGCATAAATCTAGTCTTTCTTTTATTTTTGAATTTTCTTTTTGAATTTTTTCCTCCCCCAAACAAATTATTGCTAATTTATCATATCAGCAAGAATCTGAGATGATATAATCACCATAGGAACACCTATTCCTGGATGATTATAATGACCTGTATAATATAAATTTTTTACCTTTTTGCTCTCATGTTTTGGTCTAAATACAGCGGTTTGCTTAAGTGTATGAGCAAGACCAAGTGCTGTTCCTTTGTATGCATTATACCTGCTGCTAAAATCATTATGAGCAAATATTCTTTTTAAAACAATATGGTCTTTTATGTTTTCTCCAGCAAGTTTTTCCATATGTTCAATTGTTTTATCAAAATATTTTTCTCTAATTTCCGCGTTGTCCTCAAGACCTGGTGCAACAGGTATTAAAACAAAAACATTCTCACCATTTTTGATTGCTGATGATTTATCTGTTTTTGATATGCAAGAAACATAATATGAAAAATCTTCTGGCCATTTAGGATTCTTAAATATATCATCAAAATGCTTGTCCCAATTTGAATCAAAATAAAGATTATGGTGAATAAAGCGTTTCAATGGTTTGTCAAGTCCAAGAAACAATAAATATGCACATGGTGCAATTTTACGTTTTTCCCAATATTTCTCTGAATAAGATCTGTCTTTTTTATCAAGTAGATTTTGATCTGCCCAAGCATAATCAGCATTTACAATAACAATATCAGCGTCATAATTATTTTTGGAGGTTTTAACACTAACAACCTTACCATTTTCAGTAAGAATTTTTTCGACAGGTTCATTAAAAATAAATTTTGCACCTTGTTCCTCAGCGATTTTATGCATTACCTCTGCAAGTTTACCAATTCCACCAATTGGAAACCAAACACCCATGTTAAAATCAACATGTGACATTAAAGAATAAAGTGCTGGGCTGTCATAAGGACTTCCTCCAAGAAAAACAATTGTATATTCCAAAATTTTTCTGATTTTATCACTTTTAAAAAATCTTTGAGCAAAACTATCCAATTTTTGAAACATATGTAGTTTTGTTCCTTCTACAATAATTTTTGGTTTGAAAAAATCTGTCAAATGTTTATAATCCTTATATATAAAATCTCTCATTGCAACGTCATATTCGTATTTGCTTAACTTAAGATACTCCTTCATTTTTTCTTTAGCACCTGTTTCAAGTTGCTCAAAGAGATCAAGGTTTTTCTCAATATCTGCAGATATATCAACAAAGTCGTCTTTATCAAAAAAAACCCTATAAGATGGATCAAGCCTAATTAGATCCATATAATCATCTGGTTTTTTACCAAATTCTGAGAAATATTTCTCAAACACATCAGGCATCAGATACCAAGAAGGACCCATATCAAAGGTAAATCCATCCTTTTTCCAAACTGATGCTCTGCCTCCTGGTTGTTCATTTTTTTCTATTACTAAAACATCATTTCCTTTCTTAGCAAGAAGGCCAGCAGCAGATAGTCCTCCAAATCCAGAACCAACTATTATTACCTTTTTCCTCCCCATATTCATTCTCCTTAAGATTATATCTGATAATCTGAATATTATTTTGGTTTATTGCTTTTTTGTTCGAATCCACCTTCCTTTGAAATATAGATAAACCATTAGATAAAATGAAAGCATTGAGTAATTATAAAAGAAATCTTCAAATGGAATTGTAATAAATCTTCCATTCCAAGTTCCAAATCCACCCCATATGGCATCTGGATTATATCCAACAACAATAAGTGAGGTTAAAAAATAATTGAAAATTATAAATGGAATAAAGGATAATATGATATAAAACCAATAATTACGAGATTTTAGCATTTCAGGACATAATGTAGGAGCAAGAATGAAAAATAATGCACATGAAAACATTGAAAGAATTGTGTAATCCTGATTTCTAAAAATTATTCCTACTATAATAAATATTGTCGCAATTGTAAGATAGAACCATTTGTTAAATGGTACTTTTTTATCTTTTATGAAATACACTAAATTTTCATAAATAAATATGCAAGCAAATGGCACGACAATAAAGAAGAGTATTTCTTCAATTGGAAGACCAAATATTTGAATTCCTATTAAGAATTCTTCTTCAAACCACCAATCCCCTCTACTAGTAACTAAGATGTCCCATAAAATATAAGATAATCCAACAATCAATATAGATGCTGTAAGTGGTTTGAAAAATTTATAATATTTAAATTTCCATTTGAATGTAAATAGAAGTGGAAATAAGATAATTAAGAAATCTAGTATAATATAATTCAATTTTATCATATATTCTCAAATAAGTTGGATATATTTTTTATATTAAAGTTTTTTCTACCAATTAATAAGAAATATTTTTATACTTATTGCTTGATAAAATAATTACATAGTATGGATTTAAAAATTTCAAAAAAAAGGTTGATTAGACTATTTACTATAGTTTTACTTGTAATAAACATAGTTGTAGCAATCTTTATTTTTGTTGATATTGAGATAATAAAAGCTCCAAAAACTGAAGTCTTTGTAAACATACTTGAAGTAACATCAGAAGAAATAATACTTGAAACAACAATAAAAATGTCAAATCCTAATAGTTTTGAGGTCTCATTTAATGAGCTGATTTTAAAAACATCCACAAGAGATAATAAAAAAATCGGGGAAATTTCATTTGATGAGGGAAAAATTCCTTCATCTAAAACAAAGACCTTTTATTCAAAAGATAAAATCTTTTTTCAAGAAGAAGGGGATTTTTCAATTATTAAAAATAAGATTACTGGTAAAATTGGAGTTTCCTTTCTAGGTTTTATAAAAAAGACAATCCCTCTTGAAGTATCAGTTATTGCCTCAGTTAAGGAAATAATTGATAGTTTGGATATTCCTGATATAGATATGGAACTTGGTTTTGAAAATATTACCAAGGATGGAATTGAATTTACTGCAAATATTGAAATTTTCAATCCAACCAAAATCGAATTTGGAATTGATGAATTCTCAATTATTGCAAGAACAGAAGAAAATGAGAAAGTTGGAAGTTTAGTAATATTTGGAGATATTGTTGGACCAGAAGAATCTGCAACATTTACCTCAAAAGGCAGTCTTAATTATAATGCTCTTGATTCAAATAAAATAATTTTTACATTAAATGGAATAGCTCGAGGGAAAATCGGTGGGCTTGAAAAGAAAATTGATATTTCAACTGATGCTGAGTTAATCATACCTGATATTTCTGAATTTATTTTTAAAAATCAACCAATAGAGTTTCAAATTCCTGTTCAGTTTAAATTAAGACTTAGAGGAATCGTCTCTAAAGTTGGTTTTAATATTTATAATCCTAGCCAGATTCCTCTTGAAGGAAGAGACCTTAAATGTTGTATATATAGACAGGATAGAAATAAAAAAACCTTACTTGGGGAAGCTGAAATGGAATCTTGTACAATCGCTCCTTTGGAAAGGATTTGTGTAAAATCAGAGATTGTAATCCCCTATAGAACCTTTCTTTTTTCTGGCTCTATAAGGTTTTTACCAGATTGGATTATATTAAATATTAATGGTCATTTTTCAATTGCAGGGACCAGACAAGAATTTCCAATTTCTCTAAATGCATATGTTGATCCTACATTATTTAGATATAAACCACCAATATAATTTTATTATATTTTTACATCTTCTTTTTAAAATGTTATCTATATAGAATATTTCTAATACATTTTTATATGATAACTTTATTTTCCCCTAGGTGAGCTGATGAATTACGTAATAGTATATTGGTCCAGATATGGAAATGGAAAAAAGGTAGTTGAAAATCTTACAACCAAACTAAGTAAAAAAGGTGAAACAAAAATCTTTACAACTGATGAAGCAAATCCATCTTCTATGCCAGAGGCAGATTTATATGTTTTTTCTGCTCCAACAGAGGCATTCAATCTTCAAAAAAACATGAGGAAATTTATGAAGAAACTTAAGGGAATGGATGGAAAAAAGTATGGAATTATAAATACTCATGGAATGGATAGAAGTTGGCTTGGAAAAATGGAAAAACTTCTTTCAAAGAAAAATATGGAAAAGGTTGCAGAAGTTGACTTTAAAGTTGGAAAAGATGCAAATACCGGAAATGGCCTTTTGGATGGTTGGGAGACAAAAGTAGACGAGTTTGCTGGAAAATTATAAAATAATTATATCTCTAATTAATTCCTTTTTTTAAATTATTGTTATAATGAACGAACAATTTGTGGTAATTCAGAATGTTCATAATTGCATTGAAGATTCTTTTTATTTAAAGACCAGGGATTGATTAGATTAATAAAAACTGTTGAAACAATCTGAGAAATTAAAGGTTTTACTTTCCATTCATAAACAATTAATGGATTTTTATGGATTTGTTCTGCTGTCCATTGATACATATCCATTGCAGTTTTAACAGAAATAAGATACCGCTTTGGCATATAATGATAACCTTTTTCTGCTGTTTCTAACCAATAACAGAATCTTTTAATATGCATGTTCATAAGATTGGAAAAATTTTCAGGATGTTTTTTTACATAATCATATTCTAAACTTTTTAATCCAAATTCATTTAGGTCTTCAATTGGTATGTAAGATCTGCCTAATTTTATATCTTCAGAAACATCTCTTAGTGCATTTATACACTGCATTGATCTTCCAAGAAATCTTGCATAAGGATATGATTCTTTGTTTATACCAAGAATATTTGTCATATATAGTCCCATAACCTCTGCAGCACCATAAACGTATTTTAGAAGCTCTTCTAGTGTTTCATAAGTTTTTTTTGTTAAATCCATCTCCATAGAATTTAGAAAGGCTTCAGTCCAAGATATATCAAAATTTCTTCTGCGTTCAAGATCAACAAATGAATCTATAACAATATCTCCTGTTTTTTTACCATTTTTTGCCTGTTCATATTTTTCTGTAAACCAATAAAATCCCTCTGCATCTTGTGGATAGGTGTCCACAATATCATCTGCTCTTCTCACAAATGCATAGCAAATGAATACATCTTTACGTATCTTTTTTGGAAAAAATAGACTACTATAAAACATAGTTCTACTACCTTTATGAAAGATAGAATAAATTGTTTTGTTAATCATTTTTTTTCAAATCCTCAAAATTTTTATCTGTTATTTACTAGAATTTATAATTAATTAAATTATAACTCCCCGATTTATTTAATTACATACATTATAACTATATTATATATAAATTTATATGTACAAATATTGTCATGAATATAATCTATTTTCTTTGTATTACTAAATCGTACAAAAAAACGGGTCTGCCGGGATTTGAACCCGGGTCAGAGGCTCCGGAAGCCTCTGTGATATCCAAGCTACACTACAAACCCTTCGGTAAACAAATCATATAAAAATTACTGTTAATAGGTTTACTTACAATTTTTTTATCCATTAACAATTAATGATAACATATATTTAATGAAAACAGATAAGAAAATTCAAACTATGAAGCAAAATAAACAGATATTAACAAAAAATGATAATTTCCAATGTATAACAAAAAAAGATGATGCCTTTCATGGATCTAAACCATATCCTTCAGCGGAATGGTGGTATTTTGATAGTATCCTTGATAATGATTATAGTATCCATATTGGTTTTAGGATTTTATCATTTCAAAATTTACATATTTTAAAACCATCAATTAATATATATCATAAATCCAATCTAATCGCTCATGAAACAAAATTAATTCCAAAAAAATATTTTTTTACTTCTAAAGAAAAACCATTACTTCAGATAGAAAATGAGTCAGTAATGTTTGTTAATGACGCAGAAAATAACGAAGATAAGTATTGGACATATAATGTAAATTACAAGTTGAACAATATAGGTGCTTTTCTAAAATTCAAGGGAATCACGGAAGGCTGGAAATATGAAACTATAAATGAAGGATGGACAGTTTCATTACCTCAAGCATCAGTTATTGGTAATATCTTTTTAAACAATGAAATTGTGGCTGTTAATGGAATGGGATATCATGATCATAACTGGAATTTTAGTTTGAAAACACCTGCTCGAGGTTGGTCATGGTATTGGGGAAAAATTAGAAGTGAACACTTTTGTTTATCCTGGGCAAATATTAAAAAGACAGGGATTCTTAAACAAACCTTTCTAGACAGAATTGGTGTATTAAATACTATTAATGGATCATTTGATGTTATAGATGCTGAAAACATTTCAATTTCTGCTGATACATTTATTATTAAAGATTCTAGAAAAATTCCAACCAAGTTCCATATTTATGCAAAACAAGACGATTTGATAATAGATGTCAATTTAGATACAATATCTATTCATCGTACTCAACCATCAGCATTTACTATACATTACTGGAGATATTTTGTTAAGATTTCTGGTAAGATTAAAAAAGGGGATACTATCGATGAAATTCATGATGTTACTCAGATCATGGAATTTATGAGATTTATATAAGTACTATTTTTTAAAAAAAAAAGAGAAAAAAATTTTATTTAACTTTAAATTGGAATCCAAGATGTAATTACAGTAAATCCTGCACAATTAAGATCTGAATAGGTTCCAGTTCCCGTCTTTGTTCCTGACCAGTACCCAAGAAATCCAAACATAAATCCTACGTAATCACCAGGTTCTGCTGTTTGTTCAAGCAAGCCTCCGAAAGTAGTAATACCACTAGAAGTGTTTCCCCTATGAACACTTATTATATCAAGACCTACAAGGTTCATGAACGTATTTAAACCAAAAACAAAGGTATCACAAGTATCAAGAGTAAAACTAATTGCACATATTGCATTTACTATGAAATTTTCAGGTAAAGGTTTTACAGCTTGTCTGAATATTCTATTTTTAAATCTTTCATTTGCTCTTTGATTTAATATATCAAAGGATTTACTATCTGTGTTAAATCCATAGTTATTATACAAATCTCTCTGAGCATTAAAAAGTTCTTTAAAAGATTCACTTGTCTTTGTAACTTCATTTAATTTATCTTTTAATTCTTCCCAATCTGATTCCAGGAGTTCCAGTTCCTGTTTTACAGGCCGTCTTCCAGTACAGTCCCAAAAACTAATAGTAACTTTTTCTCCCTCTTCAGATTCAACAGCCTCGACAACACTTCCAATTGCTGGTGTAATAGATAAACCTGCAAAAAGAAGTATTATTATACAAAATATACCTCCCCATTTCTTCATATTTATCGAGAGTTATATCTATTAATTACTACTTAGAGATTTCGATATTTGCAAAAATATAAAAAATAAGAGTAATTAGTAATTTTTTGATGAAATAAATCTAAAAATTGCCTGTTTGAAAGACTTATTTATCTAATGCATCAATTAAATGATGTTTTGCTTTTTCAATAATTCCAAGTAACATAATTGTCTCATCATGAGTAATATTTGGTTTAGCTTCATAGAACCATTTTCCTTCTTCTTCTCTTACTTCAAATATTTTCATATTTCTCCTCCTTGTAATCTATTAAAATATTTAATTATTGATTTCATTCGTAATAATAAACATAATTGAACTTTCATTCTTTAATTCTGTGGAAAATAAAGGAAATTATTTTTAAAAACATACTCAGTTAATTTATTATATGAGAAAATTTAATACATATTCTCATGGACTTGGAGGGGATAATTGAGAGTATTCCATCAACTGAGAAGTTATTAGGTGTTGGATGGATAGTTAGCTGGATACTTGCAATTTGGGTTTATCATCTTCAATTCTTTTTAACTGGTCTCTTTTTTCTATTTCTAGCATTTGTACTCATTGGGGTTCATGATAAAAAAGAAGGAAAAAACCTACCTAAACCACCAGCAGTATTCACAATGGATAAGAGTAAAAATACTCTAAAGGTTCAAAAATTATATGAAGAGGATCTTAAATGGAATGACCATGAGATTTGTTCAGGAAATGCCACTCTACCATCTGGACAGATTAAGGAAGGCGATGTTGTAAAGGATTGCGAAGGTAATGTTGCAATAAGGCATAAACCATCAAATACCTTATTTGGTGGATTTAATTTTGAAGATTAAATCTTATTTCTCATAAAAACTTACAATTCTCCTGGATATTCAGGTGGAACTGAATAAGTGATTGGATATCCTGCAAGCTTCCATGCTTCAAAACCACCTTTTAAATTGTATATTTTTCCATAAACATTGTTTAAAATTATTTTACAAAAATCTTCTTCTGCGACAGTTCCATTTGTACTATAAATCAATAAATTTTTGGTTGTATTGAAATGAACATAAGGGTTTTGATTTAAATATACAAAATCAAAGTTAAGTCTTCCTTCTTTTTTAATCTGACAAGGACCACATCCCTCAAGTCCTCTACAATCGATTATTACAAGATTATTTGATTTGTTTATTAAATTGTAAGCAGCCTCCACATCAATATTTTTGTATTTAGAAGTCAATTTTATCTCTGGTTCACCTTCAAAAATATAAAAAGCTGTAACATAAAATGCTGCAACTAGTACAATAGTCAGAAATATTATTGCTACAATTTTTTCTTTTTTTATTTGTTTATTTTTTATGGGTATTGACTTTTGCATTTTGAGACCTGTAAATCTTTCAAATATTGAATAATTTTCTAATGAATGTACAATCCGCCATTAACATTTATTGTTTCACCAGTGATATAATCTGACAGATATGATGCTAAAAACAAGGATGCATTTGCAACATCATTAGGTGTTCCAAGTCTATTTAGTGGAATCTCCTTAATTCTTTGTTTTCTAATATCTTCAGTATAATTAGATATTAAATCTGTATCAATTGTACCTGGTGCTACTGCATTTACATTTATTTTTCTTTCTGATAGTTCAAGTGCTAGGCTTCTCATAAGCCCATTCATACCTGCTTTTGAAGATGCATAATCTGCTCCATGATTTGTTCCTTTAAATGCGAGTTGAGAAGAAATAAAAATAATTTTACTACCTGGTTTCATAAAAGGTAACGCATGCTTGCACATATAAAAAGAACCTGTTAGATTTGTTTTTAGAATCTCATTCCATTTATCATTAGAGATATCCTTAAAACTGCTTCTTTTATAGATTCCAGCATTATTTACTAAAATGTCTATTTTCTTTGCTTCAGAGACAAATTTTTTAATAATTAATTTAACATCATCAGGATTTGAAATATCTCCCTTCAATAGAATTGCTTTTCCACAATTATTTTTAATTTGTTTTATTGTTTTTTCTGCCTCTTTATCATTTTTATTGTAATTTATACCAACATAAGCACCGTTTTCAGCAAAAATATTTGCTATTGCTCTTCCAATTCCTCTTGATGCACCTGTAATTATTGCTGTTTTTTCTTTTAACATAGGATTTTTAATAATTTGTTTGGTTTAAAATAATTATGCAAAAAATTAAAATTATTAATTCTTAAATAAATTCATACTAAGATATCGTTCTCCTCTGTCCGGAAGAACCGTTACAACCTTTTTATGATTTTTTGCAACCTTTAGTGCTGCAAGCATATTTGCCCCTGAACTTATTCCTACTAAAAGACCATATTTTTTTGATAGTTTCTTTGCCATTTGTATTGCTTCTTCACTTCCAACCGTAATTACCTTGTTTACCTTTTTCATATCTATTAGTTTTGGGATAAATCCATCACCAATACCCTGAATCTTATGTTGTTTTATTCTTACATCACTTCCGCCAAACATAACAGCTGCTTCTTCAGGCTCGACTGCGATTTGTTTTACATCTGGATTTACTCTTTCCATAACATTTGTTATCCCAATAAGTGTTCCACCAGTTCCCACTCCAGCAACAACAGCATCAACTGCTCCTATTTCATCTAGAATCTCTTTTCCTGTCTTTTCATGAGCAACTATATTATTTGGATTGCTGAACTGTTTTGCAAGAAACATCTTTGGTTTTTTTGAGATTTGCTCAGCCTTATTTATTGCTTCTTGAAGACTTCCACTTTTTAAACTTAAAACTATCTTTGCTCCAAAAGCCTTCATAATTTGTTTTCTTTCTTTGCTCATGTTCTGTGGCATTACAATAATTATTTTATAGCCTTTTATTGAAGCAACCATTGAAAGAGATATTCCCGTGTTTCCACTGCTTGCTTCAACAATAGTATAACCTTTTTTTAAGTCCCCTTCTCTTTCTGCTGCAAGAATAATTTCTTTTGCTACCCTATCTTTAATGCTCCCACTTGGGTTTACACTTTCAAGTTTTGCATATACGTTTTTTATTTTTATTAGAGGAGTATTTCCAATTGCATCAAGAACAGTCAGATTACTACCTTTTTCAAGTATTTCAGAATCGATTTCAGGACTTACATATCTGAATGGTTCATATTTGGTATTTGACTCTGTTTTTTCCAAGAGCAGATTATCAATAGACTCATGAATTGTCTTTAATCTCTTTTTCTTTGTAAAAGGATTCATTTATTTTTTACCCTCAGATATTTGATGATACATCCCATTCTTAAAAAATAAATATTTCATTTGTAAAAATAGTTATCGGTTGAAAAAAAAAGAGATTTTTAAAAATAAATTAATAGAATAGGAATTGAAGTATTCTGAAACGCTGGAAGATTCTTTCTAGAATTTTAAGTAAAAATTGATTAAATGTATATTTATTTCTTGGAGTTTGTAAGAAAACTGGAATTTCACAAGAGTTTGTAGGATCGTCTGCATTTAAAACAGTAATATTTCCAGAAAAGTTTGTGTTTGTATCAATTGGCGTTTCAACTGTTACTGTTACATTTATCCAATTACCTTCGGGAAGACCTGTACCACTATTAGGAATAAACTCCCATGAACCCCAATTAGGTTCATTGTCAACATACCAATCAAGTAGTGAGCTTGGTTCACCAACATTGCCAACTGTAAATTCACCTGTAACTGTATCTCCTGGTATTACATCAAACCAGTAAAGATTACCTTCGCAAACAAGTTCAGGTTTGGGTGGTTCACCGTCTATTACAAATGCAAGGTCAATTCCATCTATTATCCACCAGGTTTCTATTGGTTCAGTTGCAAATACAGCATTATCTAGAAATGAATCATTTGACGATTTCCAACCACATATATATTGGTCTTCAAAAGGCATTTTTATTACAAGCCAGTATATTGTATCCTTTTGTTGTAAATATGGACTCTCAATATCTGGTATGTTTATCTGAAAATATTTTTCATGATTGTGTGGGTAATATTGTGATGGAGGATTCAACCATCCTTGATCTCCATTCCATGGACCTGCAATGATGAATTGCTGTTGAGGAAATGTCCTTTCCCATAAAAGCTCATCAGGAATTGACCATCCATGTGGTCCTGAAGGTTCATTTGACCAAATTGATACATCTATCCATGGAATATCTTGATCCTCATCATTCCACCATGAAATCCAGAAATGGATATCTTTTACAAAACCGGATTCACTACATTTCCAGTCATCTGCAAGATATACAAAACCCCAGTCCACATCCCATCCATTTGGATCAGGTAATTGGGGATAATGCATCTTATGACCGTCTCCTGGTGACCAGTCAGCTAGTGCAAAACTAGAGGAACATATTAACAAGACAGAGATAAAAATTCCAAATTGTTTCTTTTTCATTATATACCTCCCTTTACCATTATTTAAATATAAGATAGGTAAATATAAATTTTTTTATTTTAATCTTTTTAATGAATAAGCTTATTTATAGAAAGAAAAGAGAATTTTATTGATTTTTAAAGATTAATTATTCTTTGAAACATTGGAAAAATATCTAGAATTCGTTGTAAGAGTTCAAAGTAATGCGTTCGAACTAGATTTTTACTTCTGGGGATATTTACTACCAATGGATCTGACCAATAACCTTCATATCCATGAATATCCTTAGCTTTAACCTTTACTGAGTAATGCCCTTGTGCAGTCCATGAATGCGAGGTAGCTATTTGTTGACCTGAATTGTAATAATTACCATTATTGTCATCCCATTCATCAATTGAACTGTCGCCATTCCAGTCCCAACCATATTTTACTTTAAATCCTTCAGGATCTGTTGAACTTGTTGAAAATAAATAGTTCTCATCTGGTTTTCCCTCTGTTGGTCCAGAAGGTTTTGAAGGTTTTCCAGGCGCCTGGTTCTGTGAGATAACAACATTAAGAATTGCTGAAAAACCGCTTTGCATACCATATTGATCTTCTGCCATGACCTTTATTAAAAAAGTACCAGGAGATGAAAACGTATGATCTATAGTAATCGTATAACCTGAATTGTAATAATTACCATTATTGTCATCCCATTCATCAACTGAACCGTCACCATTCCAGTCCCAACCATATTTTACCTTATCTTTTGTTGAATAGGTATATTGAATATCGGTGGAACCAGATGTTGGTCCACTTGGTTGATCTGGTGCTGCTGGAGGTGTAGTCATACCCATTGTTGGATCACCGTATAGATTAAAATTGTACATGTTTGCATTGTCATGCCAGGAATTCCATGGGTGGTTATCATATGTGTATTTTTTTGCTGAAAATAATGCTGGACCGCAATATTGAACATTGTTTGCAATATTATCTGTGAAATAGTAACAATAAGAACCATGTCCTCCATGATATGGTTGTG
>WOR8_10003777_pt1 | contig 14783 bp, 14 predicted proteins | sample DeeMarSeWOR38_10_FD_19890 | JGI IMG/M metagenome (IMG submission 19890) | reverse complement strand
GCTGAACTCGCCGGCGCACTCGAGGAAGTCGCAGATCACCGGCCGGAACGCGTCCATGTCCACGAGGAAGGCGTCGTGGCCCTGGATGCAGTCGAGTTCGACCAGGTACGTTTCCTCGCAGACGTTCCGGATGCCGTCCGCGAGCTGATGCTGCTGGTGGATCGGGAACAGGATGTCGGTTTTCGTGCCGATCACGAGAGCGCGCTTTAGTTTCAGGCGGCGGAAACCGGCCTCGAGCGAGCCGCCGTGTTCGGCCAGCGAGAAAAGGTCCGAAGCCCGCGACAGGTACAGGTAACAGTTCGCGTCGAACGTGCCGCTGAACTTGTTGGCATGGTTCTCCATGTAGGACTCGACGGAGAACTCGATGCGGAAGCGATCGTCGACGGGCCCGACGTCCGTGACGCGTTCCCGACCGAAGCGCTTCTCCCATTCCTCCGGCGACCGGTAGCTGATCATGCCGAGCTTGCGCGCCAGGCGCTGGCCCGTGATCGGCGGATCGGCCGGGTCATAGTGCCCGTCCCGCCACTTCGGGTCTGATCGGATCATCTCGCGCTGCAGCGACCGAATTCCGATCGCCCACGGCAGCGGCCGCGCCGACGACGAAATGGAGATGAACCCGGCAACGGCCTCCGGGTGCTTCACACACAGCGCCAGGCCGCTCATGCCGCCCATCGAGCAACCGACGACGGTGTGCAGGCGTTCTATGCCGAGGCGGCGCACGACCTGGTAAGCGGACTCCGCGACGTCCTCCAGCGACAGCGTGGGAAACGATATGCCGTATCGCTCGCCGGTTTCCGGGTTCACCGAAGCCGGCCCCGAGGAGCCGAAACAGCTGCCCAGTGAATTCACGCAGATGATGCAGTACTTGTCCGTGTCGAGCGGGAGATCCTCGCCGATCATGTTCTCCCACCAGCCGGGTGTCGGGTCTTCGCCCGACGACGCGGCGTGTGCGGAAGGCGACAGCCCGGTAAAGATCAGGATCGCGTTGTCTTTCGCCGCGTTGAGCTCGCCCCAGGTCTCGTAGGCCAGCGTCGGCGACTCGAGGTAGCCGCCGCGATGCATCTTGAAGTGCCCCTCGAGGGTCATGAACTTGGTTGCCAGAGTCATCGCCGTTACTTCTTCACATGCTTGATCAGTCGCTTGCGCCGCCGCTGCTGCCGCGGCGTCAGTTTATTGCGCCGCCCCTTGTAAGGATTTTCGCCCGTTTTGAACGCCAGACGCACTGGTGTACCCCGGAGTTTAAACGCTTTGCGGAATCGATTGATCAGGTAACGCCGGTACGCTTCCGGGACGCTTTCCGTCTGGTTGCCATGGATCACGATCACGGGCGGGTTACGCCCGCCCTGGTGAGCATACCGCAGGCGGATCCTGCGCCCACGCACCATGGGCGGCGGATGCGCCGTGACCGCGCTCTCGAGTTCGCGCGTCAGCTCCGTCGTCGACAAATCGCGCATCGCCGCCTTGTACGCCCGCTCCACGGCCGGCAGCAGATCGCCAACCGCGGTGCCGTGCAGCGCAGAAATCGTGATGCGCTCGGCAAAGTCGAGGAACGGCAGGCGCCGGTCGAGCTCATCTCGCACATGCTTGCGCTCGGCCGCCGTCAGCCCGTCCCACTTGTTGGTTACGACCACGAGTGCGCGACCTCGTTCCAGCACCAGTCCGAGCAGGCTGACGTCCTGCTCCGTAACGCCCTCGTGCGCATCCAGCACCGCGATAACCACCTGCGCCTGCTCGATCGCCTGCAGCGCCTTGACGATGCTGAACTTTTCGATGGCCTCGTGCACACGCGCCCGCCGCCGTATACCGGCGGTATCGATCAGCACGTATTTTCGGTCGTTGCGTTCGAACGGCACGGCGACGCTGTCGCGGGTCGTGCCGGGCTGGTCGAAAACGACCAGCCGGTCTTCCCCGAGCAAGCGGTTGATGAGCGTGGACTTGCCGACGTTGGGGCGCCCGATGACCGCAATGCGCAATTCGTCATCGTCCGGCTGCTCCTCGTCCGCCGCGTCAGCATCGCCCTCGAACTCTTCGAGCACCGCCTCGATCAGCGCACTGACGTGATCGCCGTGCACCGCGGACACCGCATGCGGCTCGCCGATGCCGAGGCTGTGAAATTCACTCGAGGCAATTGCCGAGTCCAGGCCCTCGGCCTTGTTCACCGCCAGCCACACGCGTTTCGCGTGACGCCGCGCCAGGTCCGCGACATGTTCGTCCGCCGCGGTCAGCCCCTCGCGCGCGTCGACCAGGACGATCGCGGCATCGGCCTCCTGGAGCGCGCGCCTCGACTGTTCGACCATGCGCTCGTCGATACCTATCTCGCCGCCGGCGACACCGCCTGTGTCGATGACGAGATAAGGAATGGGGCCGAGTTTGCCGAAACCGTACTTGCGGTCGCGCGTCAGGCCAGGGTAGTCAGCAACCAGCGCGTCACGGGAACGGGTAAGGCGATTGAACAACGTGGACTTGCCGACGTTCGGCCGGCCGATCAGTGCGATAACGGGGAGCATCGGATATCACCGACACGAGCGCGTGTCAGGCGCCCTCTTCGTCGCTTTCCGCGATATCGGGCGCGCGGCGATCGTCGCGCTTGGGCTCAACGATGTACCAGGCCGTGACCTTGCCGTCATCCGACTGAACGTACAGCCGGTCCGCCAGCACCAGAGGCGTGCTCACGATCGCGCTTTTGCCGGCACGCACTCGCGCGGCCGGTTCGCCGTCCACGTTGCTGAAAAAGTGCAGGTAGCCATCGAGGTCGCCAACGACCACCGTCGTCCTGAAGGAAACCGGGACCGTGGGCTCCCGTCGCAGCAGCGCATTCTGGCGCCAGAGTTCGGTGCCGGTGCGACGGTTCAGGGCAATCAGCTCGCCGTTGTCCAGCGTCGAGTAGACATTGTTCCAGTCGGCCGTTACGCCTGCGTAGGTCGACACCTCGCGCGCCCAGAGCACCTGCCCGGACTCCGCGGCGAGCGAGGCGATACGGCCCTGGTAACCCGAGGCGTATATATCCTGTCCGACCACGGCAATGTCACCGTCGATGTCGGAAAGCCGGTCGAGATCGGAACGCCCGCTCGGCGGCGCCAGCATGCTCTCCCACGCCACGTCACCGGTGGACAGGTTGACCGCCATGACGCGGCCATTATCGAAGCCGGTAACAACGTTCTGACCGACCTGCATCGGGGATGTCGAGCCGCGCATGGTGAGCGCCGGCGTGGACTGCTCGATGGACCAGCGCTCGCTGCCATCGAACACGGACAGGGCAGTAAGCTTGTTGTCGACCGTCTGGACGACCACGTACTCGTCATACACCAGCGGCGTGGCCAAGGATTCGCCGGAGACATACTCGCGCCAACGCTCGGTGCCGTCTTCGGCTGACAGCGCAACCACGTAGCCGTCGGCAGCGACCACCACGACCAGGCCTTCGCCGACGCCAGGGCCGGCCGCCAGGCCGATGTCGAGCTTGTTTCGCCAGGCCTGTTTGCCACTCTCGGGATCGAGCGCAACGACGTTGCCGTTGACGCTGGCCGCGTATACCCGGTTGCCGTCGCTCATCGGGCGCAGGGCGACGCGCAGGAACTCGGCGTCGGCGCCTAGCTTCGTGCTCCACAGCCGCTTGACCGGGACCTTGGTCTCGAACTCGATCAGCTCGGCCGGTTCGAGTTCCTCGTCGTCGTCACCGAAAAGACCACAGGCGGAAAGCAGGAGCGCCGCAGATACGGCCAGCAAATTGCGGCCGAGGGTCGTCACTCGCTGGCACCCTCATCGGGCAGATCCATGAGCTTCAGCTGTATCAGCCCCTGGTCAACGGTCGGCTGCGCTTCACCGAGTGCCGCCTGGTAGGACGCGCGCGCTTCGTCGGAACGGCCGAGCGCAACGTAGGCATCGCCGCGCTCTTCCGCGTAGCGAGCCGCGAATGCCGCGTTCTCCTGCCCTTCCAGCAGGCTCAAAACCTCTTCCGGCTTGCCCTGGTACAGCAGTATCTTTGCAAGGCGTATGCGAGCAATGTGCTTCAAATGCTCGTAACCGTTCATCGCCAGCATGTCGTTCAGTGCCTGTGCCGCTTCCTGATCGCGATTCTTGTCCATGTAAAGACGCGCCATAGCCAGTTTCGACTGCACCGCGTACGAACTGTTCCCGTATTCGCTATCGAGCTCGGCGGCGGTCGTTTCCGCAGCCTCGAGATCGCCGCCGGTCACATGCTCCGTGAGCTCGTCATAAAGGGCCGATGCGGAAACCTCCGCATTGATCTGCTGCGTCTGGTAGTAATTGATCCCGAACAGGATGGCCGCACCGAGCACGACGCCACCAATGACGTACAACCCGTAGTCCGACCACCACGCACGCATTTTGTCTATCTGTTCTTTTTCCGAAAGTAGATCGTCCACGAATACTGCCCTTACTCATCAACGGCGCCAGCACCTGCTGCCGCCTTGTCCAGTTTCCCTGCGAGCGCCGAGACCACTTCATCGAGCCCGACACTCGCTTGCTCTTCGCGCGTATGCATCGGCTTCAGCCCCACGCGTCCCTCGGCCAGCTCACGCTCCCCGAGTATCAGTGCGAAATCAGCCTTGCTGTTGTCCGCACGTTTCATCTGCGATTTAAAGCTGCCTCCGCCGAGGTTCATCTCCACGCGGATTCCCGCGATCGCGTCCCGCAGCTGCTCCGCGAGGCCGACCGCGCGTTGCAGCGTGCCATCGCCGACCGCAACGATGTAAACGTCCGCCGCCGTATCGGGCGCCTGGCCGCCGCAAGCCTCGAACAGCGCGACGAAGCGTTCGATACCCATCGCCCATCCGACCGCGGGCGTCGGCCGCCCGCCCAGTTTCTCGACCAGCCCATCGTAGCGTCCGCCCGAACAGACGGCGCCTTGCGCCCCGAGCGCATCCGTGACCCATTCGAACACGGTGCGATTGTAGTAATCGAGGCCCCGCACGAGGCGTGGGTTCAGCGTATACGCGATCCCCGCCGCGTCGAGCAACTCGCGCAACTCGTCGAAGTGCTCCGCCGACTCCGTATCCAGGTAGTCGAGCATGACGGGAGCGCCGTCGATGATCCCCTGCATCTCCGGGTTCTTGCTGTCGAGAATCCTCAGCGGGTTGCGCTCGAGGCGCCGAATACTATCCTGATCGAGCTCTTTTTTCACGCCGGAAAAATAGTCGACGAGCGTGTCCCGGTAGCGTTTGCGTGCCTCCGGCGTCCCCAGCGAATTGAGTTCGAGGCCGAGCTTCGAGATTCCCAGCCGCCGCCACATCCTGGCGCTCATGATGATCAGTTCGGCATCGATGTCGGGGCCGCCGTAGCCGAGCGCCTCGACGTTGAACTGGTGGAACTGCCGGTACCGCCCTTTCTGTGGTTTTTCGTAGCGAAACATCGGCCCCGAGGTCCACAGCTTCTGACGCTGGTTGTGGAGAAGACCGTTGGTGATGCCGGCACGCACCACGCTGGCTGTCGCCTCCGGACGCATCGTCAGGCTCTCACCGTTACGGTCCTCGAACGTGTACATCTCTTTTTCGACGATATCGGTGACCTCACCGATCGAGCGACGGAAGAGTTCCGTGTGTTCCAGTATCGGCAGGCGGATCTCGTCGTACCCGTAGGAATGGACGATCTCCTGCAGCACGTGCTCGAGATACCGCCACGTCGCGGAAACATCCGGCAGGATGTCGTTCATTCCCCTGATGGCCTTGGGTTTCATGTGGCTATCCGCTTCCGGCGCCGTCTATGGGCCAGAGATCGTCAGGCGTGCCGTGCGGCCGCGGCGATTCGCGGCGGGAATGGTGAAGTCTTCGCCATTGACCCGGATGTCGACGTTGCCGGCGTCGCCGAACAGCACGGAGAGCGGACCGGGACCGCTGACGTTAACCGTGCGGCCGCTGCGGCCCAGCTGGAAGAACAGGCGGCGGCCGGAAGCATCGATGATCTCAGTCCAGCAATCGCCGAGGAAGGTCACCGAGAGCCGCACGTCATTCTCGTCTGCAACTCGCGGGGCGGTATCTGCGACGACCGGCGGCGCTTGCTCCGCCTCCGCCGCAACTTCGTCCGGCTCATCCGCAGGAAGTTGTGCCGGCGTCTCCTCTGCCGGCGTCTCCTCGGCAGACGGCTCGACAGGCTCCTCGCGAGCTTCCCCGTCGTCGGCCAGCGCGGTATCCGTCGTCGGCTCGGGTTCGGGCCCTGGCGTCGTTGCGGGGACGGCCGACGGCGCGGCGGTAGGCTCCGGTGGTGTCGCAAGCGGCCGCTCGACGAGCAACCAATAAGCCAGCGCCGCGACCATGAGCACCGCGATAGCGGCAATCAGCGGACCCGGCGACACTTCGCGCCTCGGCTTCTGCCGCTGCACGATGACCGGCGGAATCTCCTGGCTGCGGGTCAGGCGGTAGTAATCGGCCAGTACGTCCTCATGGTCGACGCCGACGATCTGCGCGTATTTCTTGAGGTGACCTTTGGCAAATACGGGCGCGCCGAGAACATCGAAATCGTTGTTCTCCAGCGCCCGGATCTTGGCCTCCTCGACATGCAGCTCCTTCGCGATCTCGAGTATGCCGATCTGCTTCGCGCGGCGCGCCTCGGCGAGCCGCTCGCCACCGCGCGGGCCCTCAGCCTTCGCCTCGGGCGTCTCGTCGTCAGGTTTGTCTTTCTCGTCGGTCATGAAACTGGCGCCGCCCTAGCCGGACTGGCGTACCCGCTCGGCCTCCGCCGAGTCGGGAAAATCTCTCAATAACTGCAGAGTGTACTGTCGTCGCGCGGTGTCGTCTCCGAGTTTCTCCTCGATGAGAATGGCATGGTAGAGCACCGAGGCAGTCGGCATATTGCTGCTCAGGTAGCGCTGCAGGAAGGCGCGTGCACGCAGGTTGTCGCCCGTTTCATAGTACAGCACCGACATCTGCAAGAGTGCCTCGCCGTGATTCGGGCGCCGCTCGAGCGCGGCACGCAGGTATTCCTCCGCCGCGACGTGGTCGGGCTTTTGCATCATGCAGACGCCGGCATTGGTGTAGGTCTGCTCGGAATAATCGTTCGTCGGGGCCTTTATCGCCTTGTCGAAATACTGCCGGGCGTCATCGAAGCGATTCTGGCGGCACAGGAACACGGCGTAATTTTCCTGGATCTTGTAATCGCGCGGCGCCACGCGAACCGCGCTGTCGTAGGCGTCTTCCGCGAGCCTTACATTGCCGAGTGCCTCGTAGGTCAGCCCGAGGGTCGACCAGGCGAGGCCGTTTTTCGGATTCTGCTCCAGCGCAAGCTCGAGGCGGTCGCGCGCAATATCGTATTCGCCCTTCCGGTAGTACCGCGCACCGAGCTGGTAGTTCAGCTCCGCGGCGTCGGCCTGATCGGCCTTTTTCTCTGGCGGCCCCGTCGTGGTCGAAACACAGCCGGTAATCACCAGCATGGCGGCTATTGCCCCCAGCAGAACACTGTTCTTTTTCATGCCGTCGCCACCTTGATGTTCTTGTCACGCAGACGTCTGCGGACCCGGTCACTGACCTTGCCAGCGAGCTGCCCGCAGGCCGCGTCAATGTCGTCCCCGCGTGTCCGGCGCGTCGTCGCCACGATACCCCTGTCGCGCAAACGATCCTGGAAGAATCGAATCGTCGCCGCGCCGGAGCGCTCGAATTCGGTGCCCGGGAACGGGTTGAAAGGAATGAGATTCACCTTGGCCGGCTTGCCGGCGAGCAATTCCGCCAGCTCGTCCGCGTGCGCGAGGGAGTCGTTGACGTTTCGCAGCATGACGTATTCGAAGGTGATGAAGCGGTTTGCGTGCTTTGCCGCATACCGCCAGCAGGCATCCAGTAGCTCGTCGATGGGATGCAGCTTGTTGATCGGCACGATGCGGTTGCGCAGCTCGTCATTCGGCGCGTGCAGCGACACGGCGAGCGATACATTGCAGTCGTCGGCGAGCTTTTCGATGTGCGGGACGATGCCCGAGGTGCTGATCGTTACACGCCGACGCGAAAGGCCGAACGCATAGTCGGAGATCAGTAACTCCAGAGCAGGCACGACGTTGCGATAGTTCGCGAGCGGTTCGCCCATACCCATGAAGACCACGTTCGTCACCGCGGTCTCGCCATTCGCGCGGCGCGGGAGCACCTCGTTGGCATGCCAGACCTGGCCGATGATCTCGGCAGCCGTCAGGTTGCGATTGAATCCCTGCGCCCCGGTCGCGCAGAATGCGCAATCGAGGGCGCAGCCGACCTGCGATGAAATACACAAGGTGCCGCGCGCCGGTTCGGGAATGTAGACCGTCTCCACGCGCTGACCGGATCCGCTTGCAAACAGCCACTTGACGGTACCGTCGGCGGATTGGTGCTCCGAGTCGACCCGCGGCAGCGCCACCGTCGCAAGCTCCGCGAGCTTTGCGCGCAGCGACTTCGACAAGTCGGTCATAGCACCGAAGTCGGTGACCCCGCGCTGATACATCCACTGCACAAGCTGCCGTGCGCGATAGGGCTTTTCGCCGATCTCGGCGAAAAGCGCCTCCAGCTCGCCTTGCGGCATGCCGAGCAGGTTCAGTTTGTCAGCGGCACGAGCCATTCTTTCCTTATCCTAGCGGGTCCTGGGGCAAACGCCGTCTTCACCGAAGAAAAACGCGATCTCCGCCGCCGCCGTTTCGGGACCGTCCGAGCCGTGGACGACGTTTTCCTCGATGCTTGCAGCGAAATCGGCCCGAATCGTGCCGGGATCCGCATCGGCCGGATTAGTCGCGCCCATGATCTCGCGGTTCTTCGCAATCGCGTCCTCTCCCTGCAGGACCTGGATGACGACGGGGCCGGACGTCATGTACGCAACCAGGTCGTTGAAAAACGGCCGTTCCCGGTGGACGGCGTAAAAACCCTGCGCCTCCTTGTCGGTGAGGTGCTTCATTTTCGCGGCGATGATCTCCAGGCCCGCATCTTCGAAGCGCTTGTAGATTTCGCCGATCAGGTTTTTCTGAACGCCATCCGGTTTGATAATCGAGAGCGTCTGCTCAACGGCCATGCGATGTTCCTTTTCGAATGAGTAGAGATTACCGCGCCGGTCAGAATTTGGCCGGGCGGACGTAAACCCTCGATTTTACTTGGCATATGGGAGCCGGGCAACGGCAGCGCGTCAAACGTTGAAGCTTTCTCCGCAGCCGCATTCGCCCGTGATGTTGGGGTTTCTGAAGCTGAAGGCCTCGTTGAGGCCGCTTTTCACGAAATCGACCTCGGTGCCGTCGATCAGCGGCAACGCGTCTGCGTCGACCACGACCTTGACGCCCTTGTCTTCGAAGACGATGTCGGCGTCCTTGATGTCCTCAGCATAATTGATGACGTAGGAATAGCCCGAGCAGCCGGTCTTGGTTACGCCAAGACGCAGGCCGATGCACCCGCCCCGGGCCTGGAGGTAATTGCGTACGCGGCTTGCTGCCGACTCTGTCAAAGAAATTGCCATGTCTAGTCCGTGTCCTTGCCCGAATCCGGGCTCACGCGAGCGCTTTGCCCAAGCGACCGCACTGCATCTTCGAGCACTAGTATACGGCCCAGCTTCTCTCTCGGTACAGGCAGAGTTTGCATAATTTCTGCCGCACTGAACGCCTGCAGCGCCGAGACGGGCCGGCCCTCGAACTCACGGCAAAACGCCTCCGCGGCCGCAATCAGGTGTGGGCACCCCCACGCGCGAAAACGCAGCCCTGAAATGATATCGCCATCGATATCCGCTGCAAGGCCAATGCGCACGCCCTGTTCTTCAATTTGCACCCGCAGATCCGCTTTTTCAAGGTCGCCTGCATGATCGGGACCGGCGAACAGCTCCCGCACCCGCGCGCTGTAAGGGTCGCACGTCACGCGACGAGCCCGCGCGCAATGCCGCGCAGGCGCCCGACGGCCTCCCGGTACCTGTCGACCGCGAAGTCGACCTCCGCGGCGGTCGTGGGACGTCCGAAGCTGAATCGTATGGCGCTCTGTGCCAGCAGGTCGCTGCAGCCCAGGGCGCGCAGCACCGGCGACGGTTCGCTGCTCGTGGAATTACAGGCCGATCCGGTAGCCACGCACAATGGTTCCAGTGCCAGCAACAGGCTTTCGCCCTCGACGTCCGCAATGCTGACATTGAGGATACCGGGGAACGTGCTGGTCTCGCCGCCATTGCGGACGACGCCATCGAGGTCGCGGATGCCCTGCCACAGCCTGTCATTCAGCGATCGCAGGTGCGCGTGGTTTTCCTGCATCTCGGACATCGCAACGTTCGCGGCCGCGCCGAAGCCGGCGATCAGCGGCACGGCGAGCGTGCCGGGACGACGCCCGCCCTGCTGACCGCCACCATGGATAAGCGGCTCGACGTGGCAGCCGGGGCGCTCGGCGACGTAAAGCGCGCCGATGCCCTTGGGCCCGTAGACCTTGTGGGCAGTCGTCGACAGGAGGTCGACCGGCAACGACGCGAGGTCCAGCGGCAGCTTGCCAACGGACTGCGCCGCATCGACGTGAAACAGCACGTCCCGCTCGCGGCAAACGGCGCCGAGCGCTTCGATGTCCTGGATGACGCCGGTCTCGTTGTTGACGTGCATGATCGACACGAGCTGCGTATCCGGCCGGATCGCCGCCGCGAGCTCGGCAGGGTCGAGGACGCCGGACGTGGCGGGGTGCAGCCAGCTCACCTCGAATCCCTGCTTCGCGAGCGCATGAAATACGTCGGACACGGCCTTGTGTTCGGTGGGCATCGTGATCAGGTGCCGGCCACGGTCTGCGCGATAACGGGCGGCGCCGGCGATGGCGAGGTTGTCCGATTCCGTCGCACCGGAGGTCCATACCAGTTCGCGCTCACTGCAGCCGAGCAGCGCGGCGAGCTGCTCGGCGGCACGGGCGACGTGTCCCTGGCTGCGCCGGCCGGCGATGTGTCCCGACGACGGATTCGCGAAGTCGCCGTCCACACCGAACAACGGCGTCATGACCTCGATGACGCGCGGGTCGACCGGCGTCGATGCCGCGTAATCCAGGTAGACGATGTCGCTACTGTTACTCACTTGCCCTGTTCCTTATCACGCTCCACGGCTGCAAGGATACCGCGCAGAATATTGACCTCATTCTGGTCCGGTCGCGCCCGGATAAAAAGCCGCCGCAGCCGCCGCATCAGGTGGCGCGGGTTGTCCGGGTCGAGAAACTGCAGGTCGGTGAGCACGCGCTCGAGGTGCTCGTAGAAGCGTTCCATGTCCCCGCTGGTCGCCAGCGGCACCTCGGCCTGGTATTCGGGTAACTTGTCCGCCTGCGCGGCGCGAATCTCGTACGTGACGACCTGCACGGCCATCGCGAGATTCAGTGAACTGAATTCGGGATTCGTCGGAATCGTGAGCAGGGTATCGCAATGATCGAGATCGGAATTGGCGAGCCCGGACTTTTCCGGCCCGAACACCGCCGCTACGCGCCCCGCGCGGCTTTCATCCAGCAGACGAACCGCGCAGTCGCGCGCATCCAGGCAGGGCCAGTTGATGGCGCGGGACCGGGCACTCGCCCCGGCCACGTACACACAGTCCGCGATCGCGTCCGCGAGGCTGTCGACGACCGTCGCATTCTCGAGCAGGTCTTCCGCGCCGGAGGCCCGTGCCGTGGCCTCCTTGTCCGGAAAGTAGCGCGGATTGACCAGCGCGAGGTCAGTGAGACCCATATTCTTCATGGCACGGGCGACCGCGCCGATATTGCCCGGGTGCGTGGTGCCGACGAGTACGATGCGAATCGACATGACAAGAGTCTGGCGAGTGGCCTGCAAAGTCCGGTATTCTACCGCCCCGTTCAGGCCTCGGCAGTCGCAATTTCCGGGTCCTGTTGCATCGCAGCTCTTTGACATCGACGGAATCGTTACATGCACGCACTACTGAATGTGGCCGTCATGGCCGCGCGGCGCGCCGGCAACTCGCTGATGAGAAACCTCGTCAAACTCGACAGCCTGACTGTCGAGACGAAAGGCCACAACGATTACGTCAGCGAGGCGGATCGCGCCGCCGAGCGGGAAGTCATCGAAACCATCCACAAGCACTACCCGGATCACGCCATACTCGCCGAGGAATCGGGCTCGACGGGCGAGTCGGATACCGTCTGGATCATCGACCCGCTCGATGGAACGACCAACTATCTGCACCGCTTCCCCGTATTCGCGGTGTCGATCGGCGTGCAGGTCAATGGCCGCATGGAGCACGGCGTGGTCTACGATCCGGTGCGGCAGGAGCTTTTTACTGCGTCCCGCGGTGTGGGGGCGCAGCTCGACGGCCGCCGCATCCGCGTCAGCGGGCAAACAAACCTCGAGCGCGCACTGATCGGCACCGGCTTCCCGTTCCGCAATGCCAACATCGAGATGGAAGCCTACCTGGGAATGCTGGGCAAGATCATCAGGAATACCTCCGGTGTGCGGCGCCCGGGTGCCGCCGCGCTCGACCTCTGTTACGTTGCGGCCGGCCGCCTCGACGGCTTCTGGGAAGCAGGCCTCGCCGCGTGGGACCTGGCGGCGGGCGGCCTGATCATCCGCGAAGCGGGCGGTATCATCAGTGGCCTGGACGGCAGCGAGAATTACCTGGAAACCGGCCACGTCCTGACCGGCACGCCGAAGATCTACGCAGGCCTCGCGAAGCTCTGCGCTTCCGACATCAAAGCCATCCTGCACGGTCGAGACGCAACCACTGAAGCCAGGACAAGCTCCTGAATTAAATCCGGCAGCAGGCCGGCCTGCTGCGTTCAGGGCAAATCGTCGATCAGGTCGGGGTCTTTGACCGGCTCGATCAGGTCCTGGGCGTTTACGCCGAGCAGCAGCGCGGTCGCACTCGCGGTGTAGATCGACGAGTACGTGCCGATGATGATGCCGACGATAAGCGCGATCGAGAACGGCGCAATCGATTCGCCGCCGAGCGTCAGCAGCGCCACGAGCACGAGCAAGGTCGTCAGTCCCGTGATGATCGTGCGCGCCAGCATCTCGTTGATCGACGTGTTCATCGACTCTTCGGCCTCTACGCCGCGCAGCTTGAAGAAATTCTCGCGAATCCTGTCGAACGCCACGACCGTATCATTCAGCGAATAACCGATTACCGCGAGCACGGCGGCCACGACGGTCAGATCGAACGGCAGGCTGAAGACCGAAAAGAACCCCACGGTAATGATGACGTCGTGCACGAGGGCGGCGACGGCGCCTGCGGCGAATTTCCACTGGAAGCGGAACATCACGTAGGCAAAGATCAGGAGCAGCGCAATGATCATCGCGAAACCGCCCTGCTCGGCGAGTTCGCTGCCCACCTGCGGGCTGACGGCCTCGATGCGGCGCAGATCGACGTCCTTGCCGCCGGCAGTCAGCGTAGCCTGCAGCCGCTCCCGGATCGCGCCCTGGTCGGTGCCTTCCTGCGGCGGCAATCGCACCAGCACGTCGTTCGCCGCGCCGAATAGCTGCACCTGCGCATCCTCGAATCCGGCAGCGAACAGCTCGCCGCGGATACCTTCGATATCCGCATCTTCAGCGTAGCCGAGCTCGAGCAGGATGCCGCCCGTGAAGTCGATGCCGAAATTCAGTCCGCGCATGCCGAGCGAGACGAGCGAAACGATGACGAGGATTACCGAGATCGTTAACGCGATCCGGCGCCGCGACAGGCTGAGGAAATCGATATTGGTTTTCTTTTTCAGAAATTGCATGGTCGATTCCTAAACCGGGATGCTCTGCAGCTTGCGGCCGCCATATGCCAGGTTGACGATGGTCCGGGTCCCGATGATCGCCGTGAACATCGAGGTCAGAATGCCGATCATCAGCGTGATCGCGAAACCCTTGATCGGCCCGGTACCGAAACCGAGCAGTACGATTGCCGCGATGAGGGTGGTGATATTCGCGTCAGCAATCGATGACAGCGCCTTGTCGTAGCCGGAATGAATCGCCTGTTGCGGCGAGGAGCCGGCCGCCAGTTCTTCGCGTATTCGCTCGAAAATGAGCACGTTCGCGTCCACCGCCATACCGACCGTCAACACGATGCCGGCGATGCCCGGCAAGGTCAGTGACGCGCCCAGCAACGACAGCACCGCCACGATAAACACCAGGTTCGAAAACAGCGCGACATTCGCGATGAGACCGAACACGCGGTAGTAGACGACCATGAACACGATCACCGCGAGGAACCCGATCTGGATTGCCAGGAATCCGCGATCGATATTGTCCTGGCCCAGCGAAGGGCCGATGGTGCGGTCGTCGACCTTGTACACCGGCGCTGCCAGTGCACCCGCACGCAGCAGCTTGGCCAGGTCGCTGGCTTCGATCGGGTTCAGGCCCGTGATCTGGAAATTGTTCTTGAACACGCCGCGGATCGTCGCGGTGTTGATAATTTCTTCCGATTTCACGCGGCGCGTTTCGGTCTTGCCGCCACGCGTCACCTCTTCTTCGCGCCACTCGATGAATACCGTCGACATCGGCTTGTTGAGGTTGTCGCGGGTCGTGGCCAGCATACGCTCACCGCCGGCTGCATCCAGCGTAATGTTGACCGCGGGCTGTCCCTCGGCGCTGAATCCTGCCGACGCGTTGACGATCTCGTCGCCGGACGCGATGACCTCGCGCTTCAGGATCTGCGCAGGCTCCGCACCGCGGCCGAGGTAACGCCGGGACCCGGGCTGGTTGCCGGACTGGTCCACGAGCCGAAACTCGACCGTGGCCGTCGCCGTCAGGATCTTGTCCAGTTCCGTCGGGTCCTGTACGCCGGGCAGCTGCACGACGATTCGGTCCACGCCCTGCCGCTGCACGAGAGGCTCGGCCACACCCAGCTCGTTGACACGATTCCTGAGGGTCGTGATGTTCTGCTCGATCGCAAAGTCCTGGCGGGCGCGGAT
>WOR8_10005849_pt1 | contig 14784 bp, 19 predicted proteins | sample DeeMarSeWOR38_10_FD_19890 | JGI IMG/M metagenome (IMG submission 19890) | reverse complement strand
GCTGTGCCAGAAATGCTTCAATAACGGCCGCATACCCACTGCTCGCATAGAAGCCGCCTACCGCAGTAAATTCGGCAAGATCGCTGCCTAAAAAGCAAGATACTGTTTTCAGAAACCGCATTCTGCTCTTATAATGGTTGTCAAGAAAACGTTCCGATTGCGGAATGTTTTGTTTTTGGTCGTCTGCGAATGTCCGGGTTCGGCTGCCGCGCCATCATGTCCCGGCGAAGTCTTGACGAAGACCTAAGCTTTTAAGCGAAGCCGGGTCTTCTGTCCTCTGAGAGCCTAGGTCATGTATTTCTTCTGCAGCTGTGCTTTGATTTCACGCACCAGGCTATTCATTTTCCAATCGATATTCAGACCCACCGAACTCATGCCGCCCACTACAATGGAATAGGCCGCTTTTTCCTGAATGCCAAAGTCCTTGGCAATATCAAAAATGATGCCGGCTTCGGGTTTGGCCAATTTTCCATCGGCGATGGCAATATCGGCCAGCCGCGACAGCACGAACGTTTTATGCCGGTCGTCGCCCTTTTCTGATATTTCTTTAACATTCGTTTGGATAATGTTGTCGATATTAGCGGTATCCTGCATGATCTCATGGATAGCATCGCCGGGCTCGTCGGTAAAATACTTATGCAATATTTGAATGATGATTTTGATTTCCTCGTCCATGATGACGGCTTCGGTCATGACGAGCTTGAGGCCGGCAGCCGTCACCAATTTCATGGCCGCCAGCTCCAGCGGGCGGCGCGGATAGCGTTTAATCCAGTTGACCCACTGATCCGTGCGATCTTCAAGGTCGTTTAATTCCTTTTCGGAGAAATCCGATTTGCCGTTGACGACCTGGGCAAAAATCGGCGATTCGGCAAACATCTGCATGACTTTCAGACGCAGCGGCATCAACGGGTGGGAGCGATAGTTTACTTCAAGTGCCTGGGGTTCCTCTTTGAGCGCATCTATTTGTTGCAGCAGTGAATCCACGTCTAAATTTAGATTTTTTCCGGTGAGGCCGTAGGCCGTTTTCAACATGGCCCTTGCGGCATTTTCAAAATCACCACAGGCTATCAGCCCGATGCGATCGGTGCTGATTTCACATTTTTTGCGCCATCTTAAGAAAATATTTTCCCCCATACTGGGCAGCAGGGTAACGCCCTGGCTGCCCGGGTTGGGGTTTATAAGATAGTTCATGCGATTGTGCTCGAACAAAAAATGCCCGAGTTCGTGTCCGAGAATAAATTGGATTTCCCGATCCTCCAACTCTTCCAGGGCCGCAGAGGTGATGCCGATAATGAAGAAGTTTTTCTCTTCAGCCGGTTGAACATAGGCAAAAGCGTTGATGCTGTTCGAATTCAGGCAAAAAACTTCATATTCGCCCTCGAGGCCCAACTTCTGCTTGGTTTCTGTAACGATGTTGAAGATGCGAGGTGAAATCGGCTGGCTCAGTAAAAAAGCGCCGTCTTTGAGCAGTTGATTTCGAAAATTGGACTCTTCCAGTTTTTGCCGCTCCTCCGAGGTGGATATGATGCCTTCCAGGTTATAATCCCTGAATAACAGCTCAACATCCTGCTTGTCTCCCCTATACCTTATGCGGTGCAGATCCATGCAAATAACTCCTTGTCAAGGGTTGGTATATCTAAAAGTGGCTTGATCGCTCCTGCAATGTCTTGCCTATGGGTTATATTTTTTTGGAGCGGATTGCAATACTTATCGTAAATTGCAAATTTCGCCGGTATTGTCAGGCAGCCGCAGTCAGAGGCATTGCAGAAACAAAGAAAGGCACCTGCAGGTGATCGTCATGAAGGATATGACAAAGGATCTACAGGTGAGGTTGACTTTCCAGCTACAGGGCGGCGCACGGCATCAGCCCGGAACTCTGAAACCTGAACGCTGAACCTGAATTATTGTTCTTCGATTGAAAACTGCAGGCGAGCCGAACCAATTTGGATGATATCGGAAGCCGCCAGAAAAATTGAGCTTTTAACGGGCTCATCGTTGATTTTAGGTCGGGGCCGTCCACCGATGTAATTAAAGCAAAAACCCTCAGGGCTTTTGTTGATAGTGGCTGCGGTTGGATCCATCAGCAGACCTTTGATCACCACGTCGGACGTGGGGTCTGTTCCGATGGTCGTAATTTTCCGGGTCAGTTTGATCTGGCCGATCCCACCGTCCAGGTAATTCAGAGTGCCGACCGGCTCCTTTTGCGGGCTTTCTTCGGACGATTTGGCAGCAGAGGGTTCCACAGTTCTGACCTTACCCCGGTTCGGGCGCTGGTCCCAGAATCCGACCACATTGATGCTTTTGGTGGGGTTGCTTTTTATCATCATTTGGCGGTGTTGTGTTGTATTCATCGCCTGGGTTTTATCAAAATCGGCCACATCTTCCGACGATGCCTGTTCTTTTGAATCATAATTCAATAGCAGCGAATGCTGGCCGATTGTAATGACGTCCTCATCTTTTAACCAGTGCGAGTGGACAAGTTGCTCGTTGACAAAAGAGCCATTTTTGCTCTGCAGATCAGTGAGCACGAGCCGTTCTCCGAGAAAGTCTACTTTGGCGTGGTGTCCTGAAACAGCCGGGTCATCGATAACAATGTCATTGTTTTCCCGCCGCCCAATGGTCAAGGACCCCCCTTTTTTTAACCTATACGCTTTAATGAATTTATTTTTCAGGCTCAGTGTTAGCGTCGGCATTGTGGAGGTTCCTTTTTTTTAGGCGCTAAAAATTCGCTGCTATCTTTTGTTTGCGGCAACTTACTTATCATATAAAAATCGGCCATTTTCGTCAAGATTGAGGTGATTGATTTAGGCTTTATTATTTTGAAATTATTATGAATTTATAACTTTCAGGATAAAACGGTTGAATTTTTGGCGGCTTAGCAACTATAATGATAATGTTGACGGTAGATTTATAGCGATTGTCAAAAAAACGTTCCGTTTGCGGAAAGCTTTTTTACTACAAGCGCTTATGCCGCCATCCATTTATTGGGTTTTCCAAACCGGTGCTTTGCCCCCGGTTTCACCCGCAACGATCGGGGAACCGCGTGCCCCTGTCTTTTAGCGCCTTTGGCGGTAAAATCCAAGCCACCCGCTATGCGGGTGGTCGTTGACTCGGAATGTATTTATGACAAGTGGTATAATCCTTACCATCGTAAACCTATCGAATTGACGGTGATCGTTCCAATGAAACATTCATTAAAAAAATTTTCGGCCGGCTCTGCGCGTGCACCCCGCATTTGTTTTGTGCTGTTGCTGCTGGTGGGATGCGCTGCGATGCCGGGTGGCTCGGTAAAGATCTATCCATCAGACTATCAGACAACAGTTCAGGCCAGCACTGATACCCTGGAAGAATTGAAAATACCGGTAACTGAAACCACTTCAGATGGCCTCAAAACCATTTTCAAAGCCCAGCGTGCGGATGGCACGCCGGTTGTTGTCCAGGTGGTTCGGATCGACCGCAATTCCACGGAAGTTTCGATTCGAACCGGCAGCGTGGGATTTGGCGACAAACGGGTCGCCGATCAGATCAATGAATTTATTCATGAGCGGCTGGATCCGAGCAGATCGTCTCGTTCCGGACTCGGATTTACCGAAGAAAACCTTGATGACAGCACCGAGCAACAGGCGGCTGTTGCCGCAACTGGCGCCGAAGCCGGTGATCAGGCCTGGAGACGCAGCCCGGAAAAAGTCGCAGAGATGCTCCATGATTCAATTTTCATCATTTATTTCGATTCGAATTCCAACGAGCTCACCGATGCAGCCAAAGAAAAGCTGGAGCGGGTTGTTGCAATTATGCGCAACAATCCTGCTGCGAGTGCCACTCTCAACGGTTATACCGATTCTTACGGGGCCAAATCCTATAATGAAATGGTCGCCGGTGTGCGCGCCAATATGGTTAAGTCCTATCTGGTGGCCAATGGCATTTCGTCGGAAAGATTACAGACCTTCGGTCACGGAGCCCAGAAATTTATCGGCTCCAACAAAACCAGCGAAGGCAGACGCATGAACCGACGCGTGGAAATTGAGATGACCGGTTTAAAACAAGAATAAAACTGTACCAACCGACAGATCCTGAATAAAGTCAACCCCTGCCAACAACCCGCCTGTCAGAGAACGATTTCGTTCGCCGGACAAAAATTTATTGAGACCTGTTGAATATCGATATCGGTCGATCACCGCACGCCAAATCCAACGTTGAACCGCTGAATCCAGAGGCCATTTAGCCACTCGAAACTTGACAGATGGTATTCGTGGCTTAACACTTAAGCTTAGTTCTGTGTTGTGGATAATTGAATTCAAAGAGCAGAGAAGACAGGTTTTCAAAGGAGGAAATTATGCAAGGATTCAAGCAGTTCAATAAACGCACAGCCCTGGCATTCTTAAGCTTGTTTCTTACAGCTATTTTTTCACAGGGCTGCTCAACAGTATACCGGATGCAAATCAGCCAGCATACCAATTCGACACCGGCACTCACCGATGCAAGGGCCGATGCCATTGCCGCGGATATGACGTTAATACTGCAGGTCAGCGACGGCGCGGGTGATCAGCAGTGCCGCGTGCGCTTTGAACGTGATGGCAATGTTGCCGTTTTTACGACCGGAACGGGCATCATCAATAATTCGAATGATTTCAGTACCGTCATCGGTTTGCCCGGAATGGTAAAGGTTGTGAACCAGATTAATTGGTGCGGCGCCCTGGCGCCCAACATCATTGGCTGCGCGCCGGTACCGGGAAATTCTTTAGCCGTGGTCCGTTGGTCGCTAATCCAGGAAGGCGTGCTCTGGACACATGAATTCGGTCACAACCGGGGACTGAATCATCGCACCGACCCGACTGCTGTCATGAACCCCGTAATCCTAACAGGCGCCAGAAGAGTAAATGCTGCAGAGTGCTCCGCCTACCGGTAAACACCTGAGCATCGCTCTTCATCGGGCAGAGGTTTAGCTATGAAACCAATATACCTATTCATAATTGCAATGAGTCTTAATATAATCGGCCTTGGGTTTTTCAGCGCTGGCCCGGCAGCTGCGATGGATGTCAGAGATTTCGTCAAGCAGACGTTTATCCACGGAGTGCCCTACGAGGAGGCCAGCCGGTACGGCGCCGGTGACGTTGATGCCCTTCTGGGCATGCTCTCTGACCGGTCCCAGGAAAACCATTGGCCCAATGTAGTTGTAACCCTGTGCATCATCGGCGATGATCGAGCCGTAGACCCGATCCTTGATTTCATTAAAGGCGGTACCGGCCAGCTTTCCCATGCAGAGTACACGGCGAAAACAAGCGCCATTATGGCTCTTGGCTACCTTGTCAACAAGAGCGGTAATGCAAAGGCGCTTGATTTTCTAAAAACAAACCTTGACCCCGATGCTTGGGAGCAACAACGTGTGGTTTGGTCCAGTGCTTATCACGCCAGTGTTGCCGATCGCAATATGCAGCTGAGCACCATGGCGGTGCTGGGTCTTGCCCTTTCGGGAAAACCCGAAGCCAGAGATGCACTGCTTTCGCTGCAGCGGTCGCCAAAGACGGCCGGAGCCAAACGGCTGCAGGCGCAGTCATATGATACGATCAGTGAAGCCCTGAGTGCCAATCAAATGATTGCAGATCAAGGGTTGGCCGAATATTATCGTCAGAACATGCGCTGAGGCAGAGTTTTACACCAGTGTCTGCCCTTTGGCCATACCCGGAGCGGCCGGCGAAGAGATGTGCGCCATCGTTTCGGGAGCCAAGGAGATTCCCAGCCGCAGCGGCGTTTTCGGTGACGCGGCTCTATTTGCGCGCACCGGGTATGGGGACGATAGCTTCACCCGGGTGCAGCAGCCAGGCAAGTGCCATCTGTGCCGGTGCGATACCCGGCTTTTTACCACCTTTTTCGCCGGGACTGCAACCAGGATTCTGGTGAACATGAAATCCATTGAACCTTTGTAAAGAAACCACTTGCCATCGGGTATAGGAAGGTTTATAATTAATGCTATCAATAAAGTCCCGCCGGTAATCGGCGGGACGGTTTCGCTCTGAAGGAATTATCTTTTAGCCGTATTGGCATCCTCCAGTTAGAGACGTTGATAATTTTAAAGAAAGGAGGATGTTATCATGGCCAACGGAACAGTTAAATGGTTTAATGATCGCAAAGGATTTGGCTTCATCGAGCAGGAAGACGGACCTGATGTATTTGTTCATCATTCTGCCATCAACATGAGCGGTTTCAAATCTCTGAATGAAGGCGACCGTGTTACCTTTGATATCGAGCAGGGCCAAAAAGGTCCCGCCGCTGCCAATGTGACGATCGTTTAGTTTTTTTTGTTCATGAAAAAGGCATTCCTACCCATCGTGGGGGAATGCCTTTTCTCTTGAGACAAGCCCTTTTTATAAAAAAGAGCCCCATAATTCGTAACAATGAGAATTATTCTTTAATCTCTACCAATTCAATTTCAAATACCACTATTTCTCCGGACAACGGGTGGTTTGCGTCCAGCGTCACCGTATCTTCTCCCACTTCGGTGACAACAACCGTCATTTCATTGCCGCTGGCATTGCTTAACCTGAGCTGCAACCCGACGGATGGCGTTATGTGATGCGGGAACTCTTTTTTGGGGAGTTTCAGAAGCAAATCCTCACGCCGGTCGCCAAAAGCATTTTCAGGCTCAAGCTTCACCGACTTGGATTCACCGGGCTTCATACCCACCACACCGTCTTCAAAACCCGGTAGCAATTCCTTATTGCCCAGTGTGAATTCCAGGGGATCACGATCTTTGGATGAGTCAAAGACCTCTCCATTTTTTAGTTTTCCGGTATAATGTACGCTCACCAAATCTCCAACCTGGGCTTCTTTCATTTTTTTCTCCTTGCTTGAATAAGTTCTGGCTTAGACGCACGTGCTGTAAAAATATAAAAGGCAGAGTCACTTCTGACTCTGCCTTATAAGCCGGATGCGTCCTTGGTCCTTTCAGGGAATATTATCTGTGGATGCCGCCACCGATACCCCGAGCGGATTTGCAGGAACATTCGAGTTAATTCCCTTAAATCATGGACTATCTAACTATTTCAAAATTAATCGAATCTGTCAATGCGTAACCGGGGAAAATTTAGCGCACGCATCTGGCAAAAAAGAAAAAAAGTCGTATCTTCATTCAGCTTGACATTTAAGTTCGGTTTCAATTATAAGATTTAAAGTTGCACGTTTCCCGAACCTGAATTTCATACCTCGATTTCATTCTCTATTCTCACCAGGATCCTGACTGTCCGGTATAGCGACCCTTTGAGTTCAAATTCTCCTTTCCGGCGAATAAAGTTGCCTGCGGTTCCAGTTTAGCCCGTCACCTTCAAAATTGTCTGTGTGGACAAACAAATGATGATACCCCTCAAATTGTGCTTTTTTTGCTCCTGGTAGAGCTCTCAGCGCTCTGTCAGGAGAGTAAAGAGAACTCTTTATATTTTTCCAAATCTTCATTTAAATAGATTAAAAAGGAGGGCACCCAAATGGAACAAGCATTACCTATAGAAGAGTTGGCCAATCAAAGATTAAATGTTCTTGTGCAAGCATACACACTTCTGGTTAAGAACCTTATGGAAGAGGGTGTAGAGCGTGATAAGGTCAAAAGGGCCAGCGATAAAGTATGGGCGATAATGGGGCAACAGGCGGCTGAGCAGATGAAGCCGATGTTTGCAGAAACCAAAAACATAGAGGTCCTGCAGCAGACAGGGCAAATCGCGGCGAGTGTCCACGGGATCGAAATGAATGATACATCAGACGAAAAGCAGATCCAATCACAAGTTGTTAAATGCCCCTGGCAGGAAGCAAATCTATCCCTTGACATGCCGGATGATTGGAGAATGTGTCCGAGCGGCCATCGTGCATTCACAGAAAACATGTACAAAGGGCTGATCCCGAGCGCTACATTCGAACTGACCCAAAATATGCCCGCCGGTGATCAAATCTGTGCGACACGGGCATCGATCTGAATTTGAACGGTACCGCGCCGGTTTTAAAGCGAGCTCTTATTGAGGCAGAGTTAAAAATGACTCTGCCTTTTTGATGATCAAAGAAAATGGTCAATGGAAATGGTATGGCAACCAGTTTTCCCGAAAACCCGTCGGTTGTGGTTAAAAAATCCGCAATCCGCATCCCACAATCCGCAATTGAATAACCCCGCTTGCCACGGCGTCTTGTGGGGTCTACTTGTCCCGACATAGCTCTTAGAGCGAAGTCGGAAGCCCCGAACCCTGAACCGGGAACCGTTTAACCTATTTCCATATTGACATTTTTACGGACAAATTGTAGTTTAGCAGACATGGCAATGGCCGCGGATAATTATCAGATTGTTTAGGCATTGATCATTAAGCGGAGAAAATATGCAAGCGGAGAAAATATGCAGCTGACCCAAAGTGAAATGATTCAAATTTTGAGAAAACGTGCGGGTCTCAACCAGGCCGAGCTGGGAGCGCGGGCATTCAAGACCACCCTGGATTCGGGGCGCACCAAGATTAAGAACATCGAGCTTGGAAAGCAGCGTGTCAGCGACGATGATCTCAGGCGCATTGCACAATGCCTGGAGGTGCCCGTACAGCAGCTCCGGCCGCCGCCGGGCGGCAAAACAATTGATGCAGCCCCATTTAAAGAGGGCATTCTGTTATCTCAAAAGGTGGTTGCCCTGTTTCCGGAATTGCAGGAGTATCTGGAAATGCTTGAAAAAGCGGCTGTGATAGACGATTATGACCTGATCGAATATCTATCCAAAAAAATTGCCGGTATCTGGCAAAACGGCCCTAAAACGGACGCATCGTCATCCAAAAAGAACCGTCAAAACCAAATAAGAAAGGTCTGATCATGTCTGAACCATTTGAAGCTGTTACCCGCAAGCGGGATTATTATCTTCAAATTATGCACAAAGCCCAGCGATTGAATGATCAGATGTTGATTCAGCTACTTCTAAAAAAATTGGCCTGTCTGGGTCTGACCAATGCTGTTACCACCGCCAGCGGTTGCACCGTTATTCCCTTTCCCAGCGTTCACTGCGCTGCTGAGCCCCGGGAATATGTGCCCACATCCTGGTGGACGCTCATTAAACTGACGTTGGCCATTCCCGGCAGTGTGCTGGCGTTGCTGCTGGTCAGTTACTTCAGATGGGGACCGGGAATTTATTGATTTTATTTCCCGGCCCCTTCCTTCCATCGCTTCAGGATATCCCTGGCTCCGCGGTTTTCTAATTGTTATCAGCCAACCAACATTCCACCGCTTCAGAAATAGAATCGCACAATTAAACACACTTCGGTAACGTACAATTGTACTTGACATTGGTACATTTGTATAATAGGGTCTGTTTGCACAAGCGATTCGGTTGTGGTTAAACTTGCTCGGTGCCGGCCTGCAATAATACTATTTGAGGAGGATTTCCATGACGCTGAGTCAGACGATCGCCGTTTTTAAAGATTATTATAAAGTGATCATTTTTTATATCGTCTTTGCGTTGGCCCAATTTTTCTTTTTCTGGGGGATATGCCATCTTATGCCCGGCGAGCGGCTTTACCAGCGCAAGGCCAGGCTTAAGGCCGGCCAACCTCCGGTGGCGGCCATTGTGGATCCCATAAAAAAATCCCAGGAGCCGGATTGGGAAAGATAATTTACTGCCCCACTTTGATTGGGTTTTCCAAACCGGGTGCTTTGCACCCGGTTTCACCCGCAACGAGCGGGGCACTGCGTGCCCCTGTCTTTTAGCGCCTTTGGCGCTAAAATCCAAGCCATCCGCTGTGCGGATGGTCTTTGACGCCACGAAGATCCGGCTGAGCCAGCATCACCAGCACTGTTGCCCTCCCGCAGGAGACAATACGCCCCACCCATTTGAACCGCAAACTATCCGGCAGAGCAAGGCCTTGTATTTAAAATTGTGCCTGCTAAAGACCGGACGAGACTGGAAACCCTTCCATCGCTATATTTTGACCTGATAGGATCCCTGTAAATCACTTTAAAATTACTTGATATCTTAAGTAATGGCCGGCTATAATAATATCATCAATTGCTAATGTGAAATTCGACTCCGATTCTCAAGTTCATTTCGATTGAAACTTCTTCGGTGAATGGCTGCTGAGCTGACCGCACCCGACAATTATCTGTTTTCCTGACCCGCGTGCAGGTGTTAAAAGGAAAAAGGGTTGAATGATTATTAGCAACGCGACCATAAATCAGGCGGTATTGTGATTTTGGTAACTTTTAGTTGAACGTATATTGAGGAGGATGCGTGGACCGACCATTTGTGGCTGAAAATGCGAAAGAACTTCAAAGACTGCGTTCTCTGGCAGAACGTCTGACGGACGACGAGCTGATATTTCCGATCGGCAATGGCTGGACGATTGCGGTTGCTCTGGCACATCTGGCATTCTGGGACCAGCGCGCTCTATTCTTGCTGCGGAAATGGAAAAAAGAAGGCGTTGAAGCGTCACCGGTTGATATTGATATCACCAATGATGCCTTGCTGCCTCTATGGCTGGCGATACCGCCCCGCAAAGCCGCCCATCTTGCGATTTCATCTGCCGAAGCAATTGATCGAGAATTAGAGCAAGCCTCTACGGAATTGATTAATGACATTACAGGCCTCGGAGAAAAGTTTCGGCTGTATCGATCGTTTCATCGCAAACAGCATCTTGATGAGATCGAAGAATATCTCCATGACATGAGCAAAACCTGGTGATCTTTTGGATATGACGTGGGGCGGCCGCTCGTCTACCGTCCATCAACAGCCCCGAGTGCTTTCCCGTCAATCCCAACGGCAGCGTCAAAATCGTCAGCCTTGACGAGCCCGATATGAATGATGCTCTCGTTCATGGGGCCTCCTTTTCTGTTCGAAGTTGCATGTCATCCCGCATCGTAAAACTCACTACCCGCTTTTCGACCTCAGACATTAGCGCTGTCTTTTACGAATTAACGATTTCACTATTTGACTGATTAACTTTTACGATTGAGCTTTAGTTCCGTATTCTGGAAAAATATTCTGCCAAGCACATCTTTCATTTTTTCTTTGATGATAATTCTATCTTTTAATACTGCCGCCACGCGGCCGCCGTGGGTTCCGATTCGGGTGCCCGGCACGATAATGTGGCCCCTGCCGTTCGCTTCCCTGACCAGCCCTTTGTTTCCGCTGGCGGCCCGAAGGATCCCGGTGAGCTTCAGCTGGCTTAGATCAATTTTTTCCAGGGGCGTGTCGCCCTGGGTATCGGCATCGGCATAGGTCGCCTTCTGGGATGGATCTTTAGGCAGACCTTTGATCAAAGGTTCAAAAGGATCGATTTTGTCCGCGCGGTCGTACGCGGGCGTTTTGTTTTTGGCGAATGCTGTCTCCCCGTCAATATGCGGGTCATCTTCTGTGTCCGGGTCGATGTCGGACAGATCCGGTTTCGGCTCCGGCATTGTTTCTTTCAGATTTTTTTCGGCCGGAATAACGATCTTTTTGCGAACGACTATTGCTTTACTTGATGTGCGGGCCTCGCAGACGGGATTCAAAAAAAGGCCAAAAATGGCCACCATGCAGAAAATAGCGCCGATACTGAAAAGAGTTGATCTCATGATTTACCTCCCTGAATGTGGTTTCAGAGAGGTAGTCGAAATCATGACTGCAAAAGTGACATTTTTTAATCAACGGTCAAAGAATTCAGGATAGCCGGGCTGGCCTCTAAGGTTTGTGCAGTTTTAGGGTCCTTTTCTGGATCCTGATTTTACCGTAGGCGTCTTCGAACCCGGTCTTTTAAAATCTGACTGACCTTTCCGGCGTTGATGCCGATATGGGTGCCTTCCTGGATCATATGACCTTTGCCGGATGCGTCTTCTAAGAGGGCTTTGTTGCCCTTGTCGGAAAGCATTACACCGACCAGCTTTAACTGACTCGGATCCAATTTCTCCAGCGGGCTGCTCGGTTTTGATTTTTTGGGGGTCGTCCGGGGTTTGTTGCGAAACGAGGGTTCAAACGGATCTATCGACCAGTTCTCATGTATTGTAAACGAGCTGACGGTTTCCGGATCTTTTTGGGCAGTCGCCGCCGGTTGTTCCTCGGCTGCCGGAACCTGGGAAACCCTGTTTTTTATGGTTTGAGACCACTCAGTGGAGCCCGTCTTTTTGATGCTCAAATTGACCGTCTCCAGCACGTCGAGTCTGGAAATAACCATCATGAAACATATCACGGCCACCGGTGCGGCAATGATTCTGAGCGTCATAAAAGTGCCGCCCACTATTTTTTCGATAAGGGAAGATTGAGGCGGCTGGCAAATGGCATACGATAGCTCCGGCAAAACTTTCGGCGGGGCTTTGGCCAGTTCCTGAGATTCGATTTGAGCGGTGCGGGCATCGAGGATCAGATCCATACAGGCCCGGCAGCTCTCAAGGTGCGTCTCCATGGTCTGCTGCACATCCGGCGTCAATTCTTCGAATGCATAGGCGATGGCCTGTTCGGAAAACGGACACTCGTTAAGCGCTTTTTCATGTTCACCGGCATACCCGTTTCGCAAAGAGTCCAATAATTTTGATGACGTTTCGGCCTCATTCAAATTTTTATCAATCATCTGTCTTCCTGCCCTGCTGATTGTTCAACAACCAATAGGTTCTCTGATTATAGTCGACTGTCGCAATCCAAAGGTGACAATAAATTCCCTTATTTTTTAGCAATTCAATAAATCGGTATAATCCAGCCCGTGTGTATCCAGATATTGGCTCAATACGTTTTTGAATTTGGCCATCGATCCGGTTTCTTTACGGGTAAATTGTTTCTTGATGGCGTCGACTTTGCGCTTTAATTGTTCAGGGTCTGCGCTCTTTCCATTTAATTCGCGTACCGCCATCTGTTCATAGCTCAACCCCTCCAGATTCATACGGATAAGGTTGGCATCCCGAGGAGCTTGATCCGATAGCTGAAGCAGGGTTTTTTGGATCAACTTGCGCTGTTCCTTGGCCAGTAATTCGGTCTCCGGTGTTTGCCGGCTGTGGCTTTGATTGTTTGTATCATTTTCATGCGGGACCGGTTCAGCCCTGCGTTCTCGCTCGAATTTGCGGTTGGCATCGATAATTCTTCTGTTCAGGATAACGGTCAAATACGTCTGCAAGGATGCGTTTCCGTTGTATTTACAGATGGCTTTAGCGTTTAACAGTTCGAGCCAGAATGCTGAAAGCACGCTTTCAATTGCATGGGGATCCTTGTCGAACAGGCGATGGCGTGCAAAGGCGGCAAACAAATGCGCGTACCGATTGTACAGCTCCATGATCGTATTCCGATAACCGGAACGCAGCTTGCGGCAGATTTCCAGGCCCAGGTCGTAATCCATGTGTTTTCGATGCATATTCATAAAACAATTCACAAGTAATCGCTGTCGGAACCGTCTCCGCCGGCGGTCCAACAGCGCAATCTGGCTGATGTACAATTATATCGGCCGATTAAAGGTCTGACTTGAGCAGGGAAAAAAAGGCGAGCGCCATCAGAGCATGCGCATGAACGTAATTCCGTCAGGGCGGCGGATGGGAGGGTTAGATGCCCGGTTATTTTGATAAACATCTGAAAAAACTAAAGTAATTTGGTTAATAAGCCGATAGCATAGATAAGTGGTCGTGTTGTGGCCAAATATTTGCACCGGGAAGATGAGCATGCCTGTTTATCAATTTATCTGTAAAAAACACGGCGGGTTTGAAAAGATAACCATCAAGGCGGAATGGGGCGGCATCCGTTGCCCCAAATGCGGCGCTAAATCCAAAGTGGATCAAAAATGCGACTCAGAGCGCAAACGTGCCGATAAAAGCATATAATTTAACCCGTATATTGAGGATGAGATGACAAAAAAACTGATGACGTATAGTGCGATTATCTTTTTTGTGGCCTGCGCCGGATTGCTGGCCTGCTCCAATAGTAATGAAGCCCAATCAGCCTCGCAAAAAGGCGCCATTGAAAAAATGACCGATAAAGCCGCCCAAAATGCGATCAACCGAATTCGCACCCCCCTCGATAAAGCGCGTACGGTTGCAGATCAGGAAGAAGGTCGATTCACTGATATGGATGAATCCTTGAACGACCGGCAATAAACCGATTAGCCGCGGGCATGAATTAAGACATCATTTTAAAGCCCCCGGTGTGGCCCATCGATTATATCCGGCCCTTAAAATTCTTCTGTATCCTGCGGCTCGGATAGCAATGTTTTCAAGACATCCTCTTTACCGACGATTCCGACAACCTTTCCGTCCTCCACGACGGGCAGCGTGTGATACTTTTTGTCGACCATTAGCCGGGCAACTTCTTCAATGTCGGTATCCGGGCCGACCGTCACCGGGTTGGTGGTCATGGCCTGTTTCACCGTTAAGGCGGCTATCTTCTCAACCTCTTTTTCGATTCGCTTCATGGATGTTAACGGTATAAAGCTCTCCAGCAACGTAAACACAGATGGGATGGGAAACCTTTTTTGCTGGACGACCAGATCACTCTGACAGACGATGCCGACCAGCCGGCCGAACGCATCGACGACCGGCAATCCGTTAATGCGTCTTTCCAGAAGAATTTTAGCGGCTTTCGTAATCTCCATGTCAGGGGAAACCGTGATGACCTCCTTTGTCATGATATCTCTTGCTTTCAGCATGGTAACATTTCACCCCTTTCAGTGATAAAGTTATGCGAAAACAGTTAAACAGTGAATGTATGCTTTCCCGCCGCACTTAAAAGTAAATCTAAATCTGGCTTTTTTTCAAATGAATTTCTCCAGGACGATTCGGGTGGCCCATCGAAAAAATACCCTGATATATCTACCGCCCGCCAAAACCATGCCCGCC
>WOR8_10008764_pt1 | contig 14798 bp, 15 predicted proteins | sample DeeMarSeWOR38_10_FD_19890 | JGI IMG/M metagenome (IMG submission 19890) | reverse complement strand
ATGAACTTTTAAAAAATGGTAAGAAAGACCTAATTATTATGCACCCACTACCACGAGTAACAGAAATTGATCCTGAAGTTGATGCAACACCAAATGCAATTTATTTCAAACAAGCTTTTAATGGTGTTCCTGTAAGAATGGCCTTACTTAATCTCGTAATTGGTGGTAAACTATGAAAAAAGAGTTAAAAATCCCTCTTATAAAAGATGGTACAGTAATTGACCATATAACTGCAGGTAATGCTGTTAAGGTTCTTCATATTCTAGGTATACCTAGGAGCTCTTCTTCTATTGTAAGTGTTGCAATGAATGTTAAAAGTAAACTTGGGAAAAAAGATATTGTTAAAGTTGAAAATAGGGAACTAGACCCACATGAAGTTGATAAAATTGCACTTATCGCTCCAAAAGCAACTATAAATTTCATTAGAGATTATGAGGTTGCAAAAAAACACATTGTCAAATTACCAGATGAAATTATTGGTATTGTATCATGCTCCAATCCAACTTGTGTATCTAATGCAAGGGAACCAGTTAAAAGTAGGTTTAAGGTAATTAAAAAGGACCCACCCCAAATAAAATGCTATTATTGTGAACGTGAACCAGAGGATATTGCTGAAAGAATTATATAATTTCTTTTAGTATTTCTTCTGCTCTATCCAGTTTTATTTTTCCTTCTTTAACCATTTGATTTGCCACTTTATCGATTTGATCCCCTTTTGCTCCTGCCATTACTGCTATATTTTTTGCATGAAGTGACATATGTCCTTTTTGTATTCCAACAGTTGATAATGCAAAAACTGCTGCAAAATTTTGCGCAAGACCAACGCTAACTACAATCTCGGCGAGTTGTTTTGCTGTTTTTATCCCTAATATTTTCTTGCACACCTTTGCTTTAGGATGAATATTGCCTGCGCCACCAATTATTCCAACAGCCATTGGAAGTTCAAGTTCACCGACAAGATCTCCATTTTTATCTTTTGAGTAATGACTTAATGAGGTATATTGACCACTTCTTGCAGCATAGGCGTGTGCACCAGCCTCAATTGCTCGAAAATCATTTCCAGTTGCAATTATTACAGAATCAATACCATTCATAATTCCTTTATTATGTGTTGCTGCTCTATAAGGATCAATTGCAGCCAAGTTGTATGACTCAAGAAAAGCATCGACAACATGCCCTCCTCCCATTTTTTCCTTGTCAAATACAGCTTTTGCCTTAACAATTCTTTTATCAGCAAGGTTTGAAAGAATTCTGAGTCTTACTTTACCACCGGTTATTTCTTCCATAACTGGAGTTAATGCTTCACACATCGTATTTACTGCATTAGCACCCATTGCATCGCGTACATCAACGATTAGATGCACAACTATCATTTTGCCTAATGGGCTATCAAGAATTCTGACTTCTAAGTCTTTTGCCCCTCCACCAAACTTTAATAATATTTTATCTTGTTCATTTGCAAGATTTAATATCTCCTTTTTTTTGCCCATGATTTTTTGAGCAGCTCCAGCAACATCACTTAAATGCAATATTTGGATTTGCCCGATCATCAGTGGATCAGTGCATTTGGTTTTAAATCCGCCTTTAATTCTTGCAATCTTTGCAGCATTACTTGCAGCTGCCACAACACTTGATTCCTCAGTTGCCATAGGAATAAGATAATCATTTCCATTGATTTTAAAATTTACAGCAATTCCCAATGGTAATTCAAAACTTCCTAACACATTTTCAATCATTCTATCTGCAATATCAATGTCTAAACAGGATGAAAACAAATCTGCTTCTGAATCATCTAAATTAGAAAATTTTTTTACTAATTCAATTCTTTTATTAACTGGAAGTTTATAAAAACCTGAAACTTGAGATGATTTTCCTTCTTCAACCATAATAATATGCCTCCTTATATAGCGAACCAGATAACAACTTATTATTTTTAAAACTGTTTATTCAAGGTTCTTTTAAACCAATTTTTTCATTTAAATAATTTAAAAATATGTGATAAATTTCCTCTCTAATTTTTCCATTTATTTTGATATCAATTGAATGCTCTTTTTCTTTATGCACTTTATTAATCTTGATAGTTGCAATGGCTTTTTCAACATCAGCAAGTATAGCAGTAATTTCAAGATTTTTACCCATTGATATCTCAGAAGAAAATTCAATGATATCTTCGATTGTTTTTCTTAAATCAGATTTTTTCTCAGGATGTTCATATAATGTTTTTCCATCGATTACTATTTTTGCTGTATTTCTAAATTTAGCTTTTGCAAGACCTCTTAGTATAAATTCTGCTGTAGCAAATAGATCAAAATCTTCTTCAATCATTTTACCATGTATAATTTTTGAAATAAAATTTACTGGTTTTATCTGCCTTGTTTTTACATCAAAATCAAACTTAATATGTAGATTTTTTAAGAATTTCTTTTCACTTTTATGGGTTTCCTTTTTTTTCTTACTTGGATGGCTTGACTCCATCCAATCCATCACTTCTTTAGGAGATCCAATAACCCACGGTGGTTCTCTAAAATTACTACCATAACGACTCATTTATCAATACCTAATAAATTATTAAACAATGATACGTACTATATATGTTCTCTTGTTTTTGCCGCCATACCGTAACTAAATGATAACATCTCTATTTTATTTAATAAACACCTCCCAACTGCTAGTAGATTATCTTTTTCATCAACTATAAGACATTCATCAAAAGGTCTCAGATTAGAATCACAATCTTTAACAAACTTTGAAAAAACACTTTTTCCTTCTTTTATATAAGGAACTGCATCCTTATCAACAACCACTCTTAATTTTGGATATTTGAAATATTTTTGTAATAAAACTGCTCCATCAATTTTTAATGTAAACATTCCATCACTTGCACGCATAGATAAAATGTGCTTATCATTACAATAAATGTTTCTAATTTTGTTTGTCTTTTTTGATTTTATAATTTTAATCTTTCCTTTAAATAAGATTTTTCCAGCCCCTTTTCCAAATTGCATATCTGAAATTGCAGAAATTTTCTTTAAGTCTCTGTCAAACTTTATTTCCTTTAATTCCTTAATTTCTTTCAGTGTTTTATTTCCTTTCCACCAAATGAGATTTTTATTCTTTATAAACTTATTAAATACATCCATTACTTCTTTTTTTGTTTCATTATCAGTAATATTTGGAAAAACAGATTGGGCAAATGGATACATTTCATCAAGCTCGATAGGTACTGGTCCAAGATTTGAGTTTATTATTATATCTATGTTACTTTTATTAAGGATTTTTTTAATTTGATCATAGAAATAGTTTGAGTAAGGTTTCCCTCCTTCAGGAAAAACAACTACATCATTATAATTAAACCTATATCTATTTATCAATCTGTTATGACATCTAAAAATAATTGGTCGATGTATTGTTTGACTTCCAGTATAAAATAAAGCTTTATTTTTACAGATAGGTTCAAATTGTTCTAAAAATTTTTTATTTTCTTTTTTTCTTAATTCATTTAATGCAACTAAAAGATGAGGATTTGAATTTGCTCTTCTCTCTACAAGTTCCCAAAGACTTCCATTAGAAATTGCATTTCTTATTTTTTTTATCTCTGCAAAACTTTCATATAAATTATGTTTTGCTATTTCAGAAACTCTATCTTTTTTATCCATTTTCTTAAGTTCAGATGCAGTTAATTTTGAACAAATAGGACATGAGCAAGGAAGTTCATTAAGATCTTCAAGTTTTTCTGTTCCCCAGTAAAATATCATCCTATCATCATTAGCATATTTTGCATAGGCTGATGAATCAAAAAAATCACAACCTAAAGCAACAGCTATTGGAAATATTAAGGGATGTCCCGCTCCAAACAAATGAACTGATTTTGAAGGATTCAGACCTTTTTTTGAAGAAAGAATGCATCTTATTAGATCACTATATCTTTGATTTTCCATTAAGGGAACTACACCGCCAATTGGGTAAAAATCTGCATCGATTTCACTTAATTCTTTTGCACATTTCTCTCTAAGACTTGGATAAATTGAACCTTGAATTGTGCATGCAATGGCCATTTCCTCTTTTATTTTTACACTTTGTTTAGCCCGAGATATTGTTTCTCTTATACCTTTTTCTGCTTCGGCTTTCGTTTGATCTGGAGTTCCAAAAATATCTAAAATTGTTCCTATGTCACTTCCGATATCCCTTTGAAATTTAACAATTTCAATAGGGTCAAGATTAATATCTCCATAAATATAAGATTGAAATGTACCTGAATCTGTCATAATTGGGCCATCAAAATCAATAAGCTGATGAACGCCATTTTCTAAAGCTTTATTTTTTAGTTTTTTATCTTTGCTTATGATATATGCATTTGTAATTACAATTTGAACCCCAAAAAGTTTCCTCATCTCTTTAGGTGTAATTATCATCTTATTTGGATTTATAACAGGCATAAGATTTGGGGTATTGACAGTTCCGTGTTTTGTTGTAAAATTACAAATCCTTCCAGAAGCGTCTCTGTCTTTTATTTCAAATTTCATTTAATTTCTAAAGGGGTAATTAAAAGAAAGATATTTAGTTTTGGTTCTGAGGAAAAGCTATTTTTCAAATTTTATATTATATAAAACTATGTTTTATCTTTACACCTTTACTAAATTAAGATGAACTCTTAATTAAGCTCCTATTTGGATAGGATTAACAATTCTTTTAAGAGTAGCAATTGCTGAAAGTGATGCCATATAACTAGATCTAGGATTATTTGGATTTGGCATGTTTTCCACTTCTGCTCTTAATCTTCCAAATCGCCCATGAGCAAGGATTTTATGACTAATCCTGGTAGCTACTGGATCTACAACAATTTTAACCTTTGTTTCATCAAATCCTATCCCAGCTAATGCAAGGCTTGCTGCAACATTAATATTCATTGGAAATTTTTTTACGGCATGTCTAGCATTTCCTTCATAAACAACCTTTCTACGTGATACTTTTTTATCTAAGGATTCAGCAGGCTTGGTTGTAACTAGGGTTACTTCATCAATTGTATCTATACTTGCAGATAGTACACCATCAATTCCACAAACAGCTCCAGAAGGTAGATATATTCTACATTTTTTTTCTTTAGCAATTTTTTCAATTTTCTTCATAAATTTATTATCAAGTAACTTTCCAACACTCATGATAACCATATCTTTTCCGGCACTAATTATTTCTTCAGCATATTCATCTACTGCTCCTTGAGATGCTGCTTCAAAAACAGTATCTACATCTTGTAAAAAATCTTTTACAGGTTTTATTTCTGCTTTTTTTAGGGATTCAAAAAGTTTGTTTGATGCATCTCTTTTGATATCAAATAGATAGATTTTTTCAATCTCTTTCATCTTATCTGCTTCATAAGCTACATCAGTTCCAATTGCTCCACAGCCAATAATTCCAAGCTTCATGGTTATTACCAAAACCTTAAAACATCAAATTAATATAAATAGTATTGTCATGGACAATATTGAGTTTTATTTATTTGAAGACCTTGGCAAAGATGGAGATATTACTTCAGATGCTCTTTTCTCAAGTGAGAAAGCAAAAGCAAGGATTATTTCTAAAGAAGATTGTATTGTTGCAGGTTTAGAAGAAATTAAAAATGTTTTTACAAAAACTGGTGCAAATACGGAATTATTAGTAAAAGATGGTAATCATATAAAAAAGAAAACAGTTGTAGCAAATATAAACGGTTCAGCAAGATCGATTTTAAAGGCTGAGAGATTAGCATTAAACATTATTAGTAGAATGAGTGCTATTGCAACTGAGACAAAAAAACTTGTTGAACTCTGCAAGTCTATTAATCCTAATGTTACTGTTGCTGCTACCAGAAAAACGACACCAGGATTTAGAAAATATGAAAAAAGAGCAGTAGAAATTGGTGGAGGAGAGCAGCATAGATTTGGTCTTTATGATGCAGTTATGATTAAAGATAACCATATTAAAATAATTGGTTCGGTTGAAAAAGCAATAATAAAAGCAAAGAGCTCTGTAAAAAATAAAATAATAGAAGTTGAAGTTGAAAATGAGACTGACGCACTTATTGCAGCAAAATTAGGTATTAATGTTATTATGCTAGATAATTTTGCACCTAAAATTGCAGAAATTGTGTCAAAGAAAATAAGAAAAATAAATCCCAATGTTTTAATTGAGATATCTGGTGGAGTTACTCCAGATAATATTAAAAATTATGCTTCTTTTGCTGATAGAATTTCGATGGGATATCTAACTCATTCGATAAAAAACATAGATTTTTCTTTAGAAATTATCTAGGATTTTTAGGAAATATTTAATAACTGGATTTCTTTTACAATATTGCAAAAAAATCAATAAAGAGGGGCTTATTGTTGTGAGGTGATGGTGAGCATATGAAAAAGATTATTGAAGAAGTAGTTGCTAATGAAAAAAAGAATAAAAAAGATGGGAAAAAATCCAATAAACAAACTAACTCCTTAAAAAATTCTCTTACTCGCCAAGTTGTAGATAGAAGTGTTAAAGACAGAGAACTTGAAGAGATTTTAGCTGGTCTTACAACAACTATAAAAGTTGTAGGTTGTGGCGGTGCAGGAACAAACACCATCTCAAGATGTATAGCCAGTCAAATATCTGGTGCTGAATTAATTGCCCTTAATACCGATGCCCAACATTTGTTGTTATCAGAATCACCAAATAAAGTCTTAATTGGCAGGCATCTAACTCATGGTTTAGGAGCTGGTTCTCTACCCCAAATTGGTGAAGAGGCGGCAAAAGAAAGTGAGCAAGATATTCGTAATTCAATTGGCCATGCTGATATGGTTTTTGTAACCTGTGGACTTGGAGGAGGCACTGGTACGGGTTCTGCGCCTGTTGTTGCACAGATTTGTAAAGAATCTGGTGCTTTGACTATCGGTGTTGTTACTCTTCCTTTCAGTGTTGAAGGAGTCATTCGTATGGAAAATGCTGAATCTGGTCTGAAGCGCCTAAGAGATATTTGTGATACAGTAATAGTAATTCCAAATGACAAACTTTTAGATATTGTTCCAAATCTTTCACTTAACGCTGCATTTAAAGTAGCAGATGAAGTACTAATGAGGTCAATTAAAGGTATTACCGAGATGATTACAATGCCTGGTCTTGTTAACCTAGATTTTGCAGACCTTAAAACAGTAATGAAACGAGGCGGGGTTGCAATGATTGGCCTTGGTGAAGCTGAAGGAGAAAACAAAGCAGTCAACGCTGTTGTTGAAGCACTCAATTCTCCACTGCTTGAAGTAGATATTTCTGAAGCAACTGGCGCTCTTGTAAATGTCACTGGTGGTGAGGATATGACCATATCAGAAGCAGAACGAGTCGTTGAAGAGATATACTCAAGGGTTGATCCCAATGCAAGAATTATTTGGGGAACAACAGTTGATCCAAAGCTTAAGAGAAACATCCGAGCAATGCTTGTTATTACTGGTGTTAAATCAAAACAGATATTAGGGCCTACTCAGAAATCATTTGAAAAAGAGGAATATGGTATTGATTTTGTAGCATAATTCCTTCTTTTCTTTTATTTTCCCTTTATATTCTAAAATCATTACCATTTTTGCATTAACTACCATATTCTTTAAATATACCTATTTATTTGACCAAATTGCTTATAAGAGGTGTCTTTAGGTGAAATTATTCGGACAAAAAAGCAATAATCCAGATGAAAAAACATTCATGGAAAAAGCTTGGGACCTACAACATAAAATAGAAGTAAGGCAAAATAGAGTAGGAAAAGGAAAGTATGGAAGAGTTCTAAAGATGGCAAGGAAACCTACAAATGAGGAATTTTCAAAAACTTCTAAAATTACAGCGATTAGCATACTTCTTGTTGGTGGACTTGGTTTCCTGATTTTTCTGCTGGCTAAATCAGTTGCACCTTGGGTTGCAGAATTATTAGGAATTTGAAAGGTGTAAATTTATGCAAAATACAAATTTTGAAGATACTGCTGAGGAAAAAACAAAGATATTTACAATAAAAACTCAGGTTGGAAAAGAGCAAAACACGGCAGATCTTATTAACAGTCGAGCAAAGAAATCAAAAATAAAAATCCCATCAATACTTGTAACTCCAGAGTTGCGTGGATACATTTTCTTAGAAAGTTATGATATTGAGCGTATTAGAGAAATGATTAAAACTGTATCATATGCACGAAATATGCTAGAAGGTGATATCCCTATTGACCAAATTGAGCACTTCCTTGTTCCAGCTTCAGCTGTTGCAAAAATTACTGAGGGAGATGTAGTTGAAATGGTTGCAGGACCTTTTAGAGGTGAAACTGCAAAGGTTACCCATATTGATGATACAAAAGAAGAGATCACTGTCGAACTTTTTGAATCAGTTGTTCCGATTCCAATAACAGTTCGAGGTGAACAAGTAAGAGTAATTAAAAGAAAAGAAGAAGAAAAAGATAAGAAAGAAGGTTAAAAGGAGAAGTAGAACATTATGGCAGAGACAATTAAGGCTCTTGTTGAAGGGGGCAAAGCATCTGCAGGTCCACCACTCGGACCCGCACTTGGACCACTTGGCGTAAATATTATGCAGATTATAAATACTATAAATGAAAAAACAAAACAATTTAGTGGAATGAAGGTTCCTGTAAAAGTTATAGTTAATCCTAAAACAAAAAATTTTGATATTGAGGTAGGAACGCCACCTGCAACATCATTAATTCTTAAAGAACTAAACTTAGAAAAAGGATCTGGTGCTGCTGGAACTCATAAGATTGGAAATCTTACCATTGATCAAGCAATAAAAGTAGCAAAGATGAAACATGATAATCTTTTAGGTAAAGAACTTAAACAAAAGACAAAAGAAGTAATCGGTACATGTGTATCAATTGGTGTAACAGTTGAGGGTAAAAAACCTCAAGAAATCCAAAAAGCAATAGATGAAGGTGCATTTGATTCTAAATTTCAATCCTAATTTGTTCATCTAGTCTTTCTTTTATTTCATGCAGTTTTTCTGTAGGTTTCTCAAGTAATCTTTGTTGCATATGCTCTTTTGATCTTCCTGATAAAATATCTTGACAAATCATCCTTTGCTCTTTTTCAAGTGCCCTAAGCCTTTCCTCAAGAGATAAAATCTTTTCTTGTAATTCAATAATTTTTTGTGCATCATCCATGAAATATTGTATAATTTAATGATTTTTAAAAGTTGTTTATAATTTTTTTTAAAATTATATTCGTCTGAAACCTCTTTGGAAGAATTGTTTAACTGATCTAATCATACGATCGCTACGATAATCAAGTGGAAGAACTGTTCCCTCACCCCATGTCTTACTTTTTTTTATTTCAGATATTACTGTATCTTTATTAGAATCGTTTGTATTGACAACGGTATATCCATACCCTACATATCCGGGATTATGAGAATCAGACCCTCCGGTTCCTCCGAGTTTTAACTTTTTTGCACATTGTGCTGTTTTCAGATTTGATTTGTAAACACTACACGAATTAAATACCTCAATTGCAGAAAGCTTTTTTTTAATTGTCAAAAGCTTTTCTTCTTTAATTCCTGACATGTTTCTAAAAAGATGAGGAACAATCGGAATTCCTCCTAAATCAATTATTTTATCAACTGTTTCTTCTATTGTCATTTCTCTTTGTATGTTTTCTTTTACATCCAATGCAATAATATGGCCATCTAAAGATGAGATTTCTAAACCTGTAATAATGATGAAATCCTTTGGTGAAACCTTAAGTGCTTTTAGACTTCCTTTAACAGAGTTATGATCAGTAATTGCCATTCCTTGTAGACCCCTTTTTTTAAGGTTTTTTATTATGTCTTTTGGGGATCCTAAGCCATCTTCAGAATATTGAGAGTGGATATGTAAATCAAGTTTTATCATTTGATATTACTCCATTATTTTCAAAAGGTAGTAAAGAATTGGTATTATAATATTGCGTAGTTTTCTTATTGAAAAATTGTAAAAATAAAAAATAAATTAAAAAAATATTTATTTAAGGAAATTGGAAATTACTATGGTTTTATCCCATTTTATATTTTGTAATACTATTGTTATTTTATAAGTAATAACAATCTATTTAAAAGTGGAAATCGCTCGAGTAACCATAGTAATAAAGAATTGTATATTGCTTTGTTTCTTGGTACATTAACTTTTAGTTCTCCCTGTGGTCCGTCTAAATTAAAAAGATCTCTGCCATTTGCATTAATTGTATATTTTCCTTGCTTTGTCCATGTATGATTTACCTTTACTATTTCACCTGATTTATAATAATCTGTCCATTCGTTTTTTCCATCGCCCCATGATATGTAATATTTAATATCGTCGTTATTAGGATCATTTGAGACAAATGTGAATTCATATTCTGTATTTTCAATTAGATTTATTGGTCCGTTTATTTCTGGTGCTGTTGGTGGTTCTTGTAAACCTGTTGTAAAACTCCATATTGGTCCTGTTACAGTCTCCCCCTGTTTGTCCCAACTAACTATGTACCAATAATATTTTTTAAAAGTAATCATTGTACCAGGATCATAAGATGTTGTGGTCTGATTGCTAGATTTTTTTGTAGGTGGATTTGTTACACCAAAATAAACATCATATGTTACCGGATCTCCTGGATTGGGATCTCCTCCGGTCCAGACAAGATCTGTTTCTACATTTACATTGTTTGCACCATTTGCTGGATTTGGATTACTAGGTGCGTTTGGAGGAAGATTTACTTGAGTTTTAAAAGTCCATAAATCTCCAACTGTTTTATACCCATAAACGTCCCATGCAACAATTTTCCAGCTATATGGTTTATTAAAATTAAGGTTACCTGGAGGATTATAAGTTGTTTTATCAATTTTTGATGCAACCTTTGGAGGATTTCCTAATCCTTCGCCAAAGTATAAATCATAGGTGACCAGGTCAAAATCTGGGTCTCCACCGGTCCAGCTAAGGTTTGTATTGATTGGTATCCCAGTGGATCCATTCTGTGGATATATTGGATTTGGCTCATTTGGTGGACTGTTACCTCTTGTTTTAAATGTCCATAACTCTCCAGTTGTTTTAACTCCATTTGCATTCCATGTATCTATTTTCCAATAGTAAGTTGTATCAAATTCCAGTAAAGTAATATTATTATATTTTGTTGCAGAAATATTTGAAAATAATTTCGGTGGAGGATTGGTTTTTCCAAAATATACATCATATAGCTTTGGATCTGTTCCTTCACCAGCTAAAAAACCTACTACTTCATCTACATAATTATTGTTATTTTTATTAAAAATCGCTGCAATTACCATTATATTATCTTGTTTTATATGACTGTAATACCTTGGTGGATTATCCTTATTATGATGAGTACATCCATCCCAGAATATGGTTTTAGACCAAGTACCTCCCCCACTAAATGAGACATCACCATTATATGCATAATCTTTGAATTCAAAGGTTTCTGGATCTCCAAATTTATCGTTATACCACTCAGACTCAACTTCCGTTACTTGTACATGTAGATGTCCATTATAACTACCAGCTTCATTACAGAAAACCTCGACATCAATCTTAAATTCTGAATTATTCCATCTCATAATTTTCTCAACAGGAACTCCAGTTGCTCCATTACTAGGAACTTCATTTACAGCTCCTAGCCATTCAACATTAAGGGATAAATCGATATCTTTAACAGTTCTAGATGCAGCTGAACGTATACTAGCATTATATCTTGTCATCTCAGTCTCAACATTGGTTCCACCGGTATCTTTTTTCCATCCACCATCCCAAAAAACTGTTGGAGATGCTTGAAGACCTAACTCGTTTTTCACCCTTTGATATGACCAATTGTTTTTGTCATAAACATATGTTATGTAATAAAAAGGTAAATCCCATACAGTTTTATTTTGATATAAATATTTTAATGCTCGATGGGCATATTTGCAAGGGACACATGTTGTCATTGTGCCATATTCACCTAATACATTATGAGTATAACTCGTTTCTGCAAGTGTTGTATTGTTTTTTGAAAATTTTTTTAATGTACTATTGAAAGGCAATGCTCCTGCATAAGTAGATACCAACAACATTAATATAAAAATACAGATAATTACTCTTTTCATATCTATTTCTTTTTTCTCCTTTTATTATAATATTATTATGTAGGACGATTTTGTATATATTAAACTTAGGGGCGATATATAGCAAATTTTTTAATAAAAAAACGAAAAACAAGGTTTTTATCAAATAATTTATAGAAATGGAAAAAATATCAGATATTAACCAATACAATGATTTGAATATTTCCTTTTAAAAATGGAAGAATGCGGGCGCCGGGATTTGAACCCGGGTTATAAGCTTGGCAAGCTTAAGTGATACCAGGCTACACCACACCCGCATATAAATTTTAAAAACCAAGTAGCAATCAATCCTTAAAAAGCCTTATGGTTTCATTCTCTTCAAAGGTTTGCTAAGATGTCTTCTTGCGCAAATTGGAACTTCATAGAAACCTATATCAATATTTCGTTTTATCTTCTTGACAAAAGGCTTGTTACTTTTTATTCCACATTTTTTACATTTAAATCCTTGTCCAGTTCCTTTTGATTTCATATGTTTGTTACACTTTGGGCAAATAGGATTTTCTACTTTTTCTTCCAATTTTTTAAGATATTTGATATTTATTTTTTCAATATTGATTGTTAAAGGTTTTTTTCTAATGCCTCCATAAACTTCAAGTTTATCGCCAATTATTAACTCTCTTATAAAATTTCTAAATTGTTTAGTAGGTTCATAAGCAGCACAATCGATCTTACCTGTGGAATCTTTGATTGTAAAGATTACATGGCCTCCTTTTAAAGTTTGAGGATTTGAAACTACAGTTCCTTGAACAATCACAGATTGGTATGGTTGGATTTCAGATATTTTTTTCCTCTGTAAATGATCATCTGTTCCTTGGTTTGTTTCAAAAATTATCCAACTATCAACTCTTTCAGAAATAATAACTGATGAAGCTTTCATTAAATCATCAATTTTTTCTCCTCTGATACCAAATAAAACTGGACAAGGAGAACTTGGAGTTAATCTGTTATGATTATTTTCATAATCATAATTATCAAAGGTAGAAGAAAAAATTTCATTCATCTTTTTTACAGACTCTGTATCAACCTTTCTTTTTGTTCCCCATTTATATTCATATCTGTAAGCGATTAATTCATAAGTTTTGTCATTTTTTGTAGACCACGCAATAGAAGCAGTTGCACCAATAAGCCCCCTTTTATTCTTATAACCTTTATATATTGCCCCAAGAGACTCTAAAAGTTTCTCGGTTTCTTTTATTGTTACAATACCCTTAACTGCTTTTTCATATATATCAAAAGAAGGTTGTTTATCTAAAATCACAAAACCTGGGTTTGTATGTCTATCATCCAGTTTTGCATATCTATTAAAAAGTTCTTCAATCTTTTTTTTAATAATCTCTGAATTATCATTATTTACTTCTATTGATACAGCTCCATTTCCCCTGGTTTTCCAAGGAATATTTGGATTTAATCTAACTAGTCTTGGATGTCCTATTATCTTATAGCCTTCATTAGTTAATTTTTTAACTATTGCATTAGCTAAGTAAGTTGTGCATCCTCCTGTAACAGAGTCTGTGTCATCAATTCCAATCCAAATATTTTCACATCCGATAATATTATATATGAAGTGCTTTTATACCTAATTTATTAAATGAAACGCGAAGAACTCCTGGGGGAAGTTCGAGACACCTTGATTAAAGCAGGGTTTTATGTCTCTGAATTATACTCGATGCGACCTATAGGTTTTGATCTAGTAGCAAGAAGGGACAATTCATTACTAATAATTAAAGTTTTGACAAATATAGATGCAATGTCTGAAGATGTTGCAAAAGAATTAAGAACTCTTTCCAATCTGTTAAATGGAAGTCCAATTCTTATCGGGCAACATAGCGGAATAGGGATTCTTAGAGATGATGTTGTTTATGATAGGTTTGGAATTCAAACAATTACTTCAGAAACGTTAAAAAGCCATCTCCTAGAAGCAATACCACTTGAAGTATATGCAGCCCCTGGCGGTTTATATGTAAATTTAGATCAAGATAAAATTAAAAGATTAAGAACTGAGCAAAATATTTCAATAGGATCATTTGCAAGGACAATTAAAGTTTCAAGAAGAACTGTTCAAATGTATGAAAATGGAATGAATGCAAGTATAGATGTTGCAATTAGAATTGAAGAATCGTTAGGTACAAATGTTACTTCCCCTTTAGATATTCTAAAACCTAAAATTTTAAAAGAAATTGCTGAAAAAAGAATTTCTGAACCTGAAGGATTTCGAAAATTCCAAAGGGATGTTATTTCGATCCTTGAGAAAGTGGGATATAGAGTTATACCTATTGAAAGAGCTCCTTTTGAAGCTGTAAGTAAAGATAAAAAGGAAATACTGCTGACTTGCATTGATGAATATAATAAAAAACTTTTAAGAAAAGCTCATGCAGTAACTAGCATTTCAAAGGTAACAGAGCGACATGCAGTTCTAATAACAGATAAAGAAGTTAATAAAACAAGCATCGAAGGAACACCTCTAATTGTAAAAAAAGAGTTAAAAAAGATACGTGGGCCTGAAGAAATCCTTGATTTGATTTTAGAAAGACTTTATAGTAAAAAATAACTGGTGGATTATCCAAACTTTTATAAATAGGGTTATCATTCCCGAAGACTACATTTTTCCTGTTTTATGGAGAAAATGGCATACAAACACTCAAATTGATATCTATGACAGATAAAAAAACTACTGTTGCAGTTGATAAAA
>WOR8_10006830_pt1 | contig 14801 bp, 10 predicted proteins | sample DeeMarSeWOR38_10_FD_19890 | JGI IMG/M metagenome (IMG submission 19890) | reverse complement strand
TCAAGGTGATGGAGAAGCCCGCCATTTCCTGGGAGCTGCAGAACCGGCCCATCAAGGTATCGTACACCGCTATCCCTTGATCCCTCAGGATGCGGCGCACCTGACGATTCACGATCAGCAACTCCATCATGGTTGTGGCCCCCAGATCGTTGATCAAGAGACACACCTCGTCACTTCGCTGGAAGGGTAGGTCGGTAAGGATGCGGCCCATCATTTTCTCGACCAGCGCATCCGCGGGCAGCAGTTTCTCCCGCGAAACGCCCGCCTCGCCGTGCAGTCCCATGCCGATTTCGATCTCATCGTCGGGCAGCTCGAAGGTGGGCTCGCCCGTCTCGGGGATGGAACCGGCTGACACGGCAACACCCATAGAGCGGGTGTGGTCCCGGGCTTTGGCCGTTACTCGATATACTTCTTCGAGGTCTTGGGTCGTGGCCGAGATCCCACCGGCAATCTTGATCACGAAGACGTCTCCGGCGATTCCCCGCCGATCGTCCATCCGCTCCGGTGGGGCGGAGGCCACGTCGTCCCAGACACGAATGGTTCGGATCTGGATGCCTTCGTCGGCGGCCATCTCGGCGGCGATGTCAAAGTTCATGTTATCACCTGCGTAGTTGCCGTACAGGTAGAGCACACCATAGCCCTGGTCCAAGGCGCGAGTTGCCTCCAGGATCACGTCCGGCGTAGGCGCGGCAAAGATGTTGCCGCAGGCTGCGCCATCGGCCAGGTATAAAACCGTGGAAGAGCGGCTCGTGCCCGCTACCTCCACCGATCAACAGACCCACTTTGCCCTCGGGCAGACTAAACTTAACCAGGGCGGCGACTCCCTCCAACTTCATCACCTTTCCGTGGTAGGCCTCGACTAGCCCCTCAAGCAGTTCCGGGACTACGTTCCTGGGGTCATTGATAATCTTTTTCGCCTGCATCATTGGGACCTCCTGGATGTGCTTGCTGAAAAGGTCATATTATCTCGACACTCATGGCCACTGCCTCGCCACCGCCCAGACACAGGGAGGCGATGCCGGTCTTCAGGTCGCGGTCTTTCAGGTTATAGATAAGCGTGGTCATCACCCGTGCGCCGCTGCAGCCAATGGGATGGCCCAGGGCGATGGCGCCGCCGTTGACGTTGACCCTAGCCCAGTCCAGGCCCAGTTCCTTACCGTCGGCAAGCATCTGAGAGGCAAAGGCCTCGTTGAGCTCGAAGAGGTCAACCTCCTCCTGTTTTAGGCCGGTCTTGTCATACAACGTGCGCACGGCGTGCACTGGGGCGATGAACAGCCACAGCGGATCGACGGCAGCCTGCGCGAATCCGGTGATACGGGCCAGCGGCTGTACGCCCAGTTCCTCCGCCTTCTGGTGGCTCATAATCACCATCGCACTGGCCCCATCGGTGAGGCCGGACGAGTTGCCCGCTGTCACTCTGCCGCCATCCTGGAAGACCGGTTTCAGGCGGCCCAAGGCTTCCGTGCTCGTGTCGGGGCGCGGGCCCTCATCGGCCTTGATCAATTGGGGCGGGCCTTTCCGCTGAGGCACTTCGACCGCCACGATTTCGGCCTCAAACTTGCCGGCCTCGATGGCCGCCGTCGCCTTCTGGTGGCTATGGAAGGCGAATTCGTCCATCTCCTCGCGTGAGACCTCGAACTGGTCGGCAATGAACTCAGCTGAAACGCCCATGTGGTGATCCTCAAAGGCGCACCACAGCCCATCATGAACGACGGCGTCCTCAAGTGTGCCATCGCCCAACCGGTAGCCGGTGCGCGCCCTAGGCAGCAGATAGGGAGCGTTGCTCATACTCTCCATACCGCCAGCTACAATGATCTCGGCATCACCAGCTCGGATTAAGGCCGAGCCCAGCGCGAGGGCCTTGAGACCCGATCCACACACCTTGTTGATAGTGGTGGCGCCAATGTCGGGGGGCAATCCGGCGCCTATGGCGGCCTGCCGGGCTGGCGCCTGGCCCTGACCAGCGGGGACCACGTTGCCCATCAGCACTTCGTCAACCTGGCTGGGATCAACCCCGGCCCGTTTCACAGCTTCGGCGATGGTCACGGCCCCTAGCTGGGGAGCTGAGAGAGACGATAGGTTGCCCAGCAACTTGCCCATGGGCGTACGACAGGCACTCACGATGACGACATCGGGCGAGGGGTGCATAGGTTACTCCCTCCTTGGAGTTAAAAGTAGACTATTCTTTAAGTGAGATGTTACTTGTACGGGGTCGCCGATATTTTACCAGAAGTCCGGGCCTTTGCCTAACGGTGGCATGGGGGCTGGCCCAGGTGGTTGGATATGCGATAGGGGCCAACCCACCCTGTATTGATGACAAATGTAACCAACCTGTAACAACAGTACCATACAAAATGTGCTATATTAGAGATACTAGCCATGGGCAGCTTAGCGTTTGTCCAAAATGAGTTTGTATTCCTGCAAGCAGTTTACGTCTGATCTGCAAATGAAGATGCAGAGTCATTGCTGGATAAGTGCTAAGCAGGTCTAAAGCCGATTCTTTAAAAAAATAGGAGGAGAGTTGCCGGGCACTTTGAGAGCGCCTAAAGAGCGCTCCAGCGAGGATCGTCGCAGGTGTTGTTCCCAATAAGCCATCCCGTCGCAAGTGCCCGGCATCTTATTTGAGGGGCATGGGCTTAGAGGCTCAATGGCAAGCAGTACGCATTCATCATCAACTTCGGCGACCGCGTCCCAGGTAGGGGAGCGTGGAGGCAAATCTGTGTATGCAAATCACATTCTTATCGTGGATGATGAACAGACCCTTGTCTTTTTCTTGCGTCGGGGGCTATCAGAGGCAGGGCTGAATTGCAGGGTGGAAGGCGTCGGTTCTGGAGAAGAGGCGCTGGACAAACTAGCCCTCGAGGAATACCAGGTGCTGGTCACCGATTTGAAAATGCCGGGCATCAACGGTCTCACCGTGGCGGCTGCAGCTCGGTCGTTGCAACCTGCCATTGGGATAATCCTGATGACTGCGTATGGGTCTGGGGAGATCGAAAATGAGGCCCAGAAGCTGATGATTGATGGCTATCTGACCAAGCCGTTTCAAATGGAGACCCTACGCGATCTGGTTGAAGGGATACTTCATGCGCAGCAGCATCCAGCCCAATGAAAGCAAGAGGAGTGCTGAGGGGGCTCATACCTCATCTGAGTATTGCGCAGCCGAGGAGGTCGACGTGGAATGAGCGCAACCATACTTTACATCGAGGATAACTTTGACAACCGCATGTTGGTCAGGCGCGTCCTGGAAGCGGAAGGTTACCGCGTGGTTGAGGCCGAAGATGGGGCTCAGGGGATCGAATGGCTCGAGTCGGATACCCCCGATCTGGTGCTGATGGACATCAACCTGCCGGAGATCGATGGATACGAAGTGACCAAGCGGTTCAAGCAGTTACCCTCTATGGCACGAGTACCTGTGATTGCTATGACAGCCAACGTTATGAAAGGCGACCGCGAAAGGACCCTTGCCGCAGGGTGTGATGGATATATCCCCAAACCCATCGACATCGATGCTCTGCCGAGCCAAATAGCCAGATTCTTGAGGAAGAAAAATGAGTGACAAAGGTACACCTATCCAAGAAAAAGACAGAAAGATGCCGGTGGATCCGCAAGACGCTTATGTCTTAGTCGTCGAGGACAATCTGCAAAACTTGGTGCTCATAGCACGATTGCTGGCGTTCTTAGGTGTGCAACGCTATGAATGGAAGGCCTCTGGTTGGCAGGTGCTGGAGTTTGCCGACACCATGCCGCGGGTTGACCTGGTGTTGATGGACATCCATTTGCCTTACGAGGATGGCTACGATGCTTTGTCGAAGCTTCGTTCTGATAGCCGGTTCAGTCATACTAGAGTGGTAGCCGTCACTGCCGACGCCAATGCGGCCTCAATGGAAAAAGCCCGTCAGGCGTCAGGCTGGCTTTGATGGATTCCTGGGCAAGCCCATTGACCCCGACCGATTCCCGGAACAGATTCGCAGAGTCTTGCAGGGCGAGCAGGTGTGGGAGGTAGGTTACTGACCTGAACCGTCAGGTACTGGTGGCAAATTCAGCCCCTTCGGTACCGTGCGTCTGGTTTCTGACCGGCGCAGGGGCTTGATGAAGGAGTAAGCAAGACATGAGCACCGAGGTTACCTCTCAAGGGGAGTTTCCAGCCAAATGGTCGCATCTTTGGCACGGGCTGGGTAAGACTTTGCTGATCTGGTTCCTGCTGTTGCCGGTGATGTCCCTGCTAGTAGCTGGCATTATTGTGACCACCATTGCGATGCGAAACGCGCGCCAGGCAGCAGTCGAGCGTCTGGCGGCCATTGCCACGTTAAAGGAGTCGGAGATCAATGCCTGGGTTGCGAGCCAACAAGAAGATCTGGATCTCATCGTCAGCACGCCCGATGTTCGATCCAGGATGTTATACGTGCTGAGCGCCCAGACCGAAGACCCACTGGTCATCGCAGCACGCGATCAACTGCAGGAATATATCTCCGCCGTCGCCTCCAAGAATAGCTGGTTTGAGGAACTCTTTCTGCTCGACGCGTCCGGCCAGGTGCTCCTCTCCAGCGATCCAAGCCAAGTGGGAGCATCACACGCCCAGCAAGCCTATTTTGTCAAAGGACAAGAAGGCTCCTATCTTCACCCCCCTTTTTATTCCTTGTACACTGCGGGTCCCTCGATGCTTGTGGCACAATCGATACAAGATGACTCAGGACGCGTTTGGGGTGTCTTGGCGGGGCGTCTGAATCTCGATCAGATGGCCAACGTGACGAACGAGAAAGCCGGTCTGGGCCAGACCGGGGAAACCTATCTGGTCAATGCCGCTGGGCTACTCCTGACTCCCCCTCGCTTCGGAGGGGAGCTGTCCATGGGACATGAACTCCACAGCGAAGGTGTGGAACGAGGTCTGGCACTGGGCTCGTCTGAGTCCAAAGAGCAAACGGGTTGGAGCGTCTACATCAATTATCGGGGACGCCCGGTGCTAGGTGTTTATCGTTGGTTCCCTGAGCTTCAGATGGTACTCCTGGCTGAGCAGGAAGTGAGTGAGACCGTAGTGTTTACGCGCGGCATTCTTGTCACCAGCCTGACCATCTTGCTCGTGATGGCTGGAGTAGCTGCCGGCATCGCCTTGCTGGTGAGTGGGCGCATCACCCGCCCCCTGGTGGGGCTTACCAGCATTGCGAACCTGATCGCCAGCGGCGACCTATCGCAAGAAGTGCTTCATACTGCGCGGCGCGACGAAATTGGCACGCTGGCGCGAGCTTTTGACCAGATGAGCCAGCAACTGCGTGATCTGATCACAGGTCTGGAAGAGCAGGTTATCCAGCGGACCCGCCAGTGGCAGGAGGCCAATTATAAGCTGCAGCGCCGTGCCATTCAGCTCGAGACGGTCACGCTGGTGGGCCGGGCCATCACCTCGATTCTGAGTCTGGATGAGCTCCTGTTGGAAGTCGTCAATCTCATCCGTGCCCGCTTTGACTTTTATCACGCTGGCGTTTTCTTGATTGACGAGAGTGGTACTTGGGCCGTTCTACGCCAGGCAACCGGTGAGGCCGGTCAACGTATGCTGGTCAGAAAGCACCAACTAGCCGTGGGTGGTCAATCGATAGTCGGCTGGGTAACCGCCAATCGTCAGCCGCGCATCGCTCTCGATGTTGGCGAGGACGCGGTTCACTTTAAGAACCCGGATCTGCCCCACACTCGCTCAGAGATGGCGCTGCCATTGATGGTCGGCAATCGGTTATTGGGAGCACTGGACGTACAAAGTATCGAAGAAGCTGCTTTTGACGAAGAAGACATTGCCATTCTGAGCTTGATGGCGGACCAAGTCGCCGTTGCCATTGATAACGCCCTCAGGTTTTCCCAGGAGGCAACTATTCTTGAAGCTACCAGCCCTCTGTATCGCGCCAGCCGCCGCATTGCGCTGGCAACCAGTCTCGACGACGTACTACAAAGTATCGTTGATCACGCAGTTGGCCCCTATGTGGACTACTGTGATATCAGTCTGTACAAGGCCGGCGCAGAGGGTCAAGATCTGGGATGGTTCGAGGTCGCCTCTGTCTGGGAGCGTTCTGGTAATCTGCCCCGTCAAGTGGGCGCTCGGTATCCCGTGCGGGGGTCAAACTTGATGGACCTCCTGCGACAGCGGGCGGCGGAGCCGCTGGTAGTAGATGACTTGCTGACCGGGGCGATCGATAGCCGCATTGACAGTGCAGCCCAGCGCTTTCTGACCGAGGAACTCCGATTCCGGGCAGTCCTGATATTACCCTTGGTTGCCGCGGGCCGGACTACGGGTTTGCTGTTTGCGGCCAGCCGCCAGCCGCATACCTGGACCGAGACTGAATTGCGTACCTTTGGTTCGCTGAGCGATCAAGCTGCCATAGCTGCGGAAAACGTTCGCCTCCTCGAAGAGACACAAGCGCGCGCTGGGCGCGAACAGGTTATTCGTCAAATCACCGAGCACATGTGGCGTGCTGTGGATGTCGAAAGCATTTTGCAGACGACGGTGACCAACTTAGGTCGGGCTATGGGCGTGCCTCGGGTGTACGCTAGCCTGGGCACTGAAACTGAACTTGAGCCGGGCAATGGAGGTGGGTCGACATCCGTGCAAGATAGTTCTTCACCAGGAGACACGGTATGAGCGATCACAAAAAGACCAGAGAGCAACTCATTGAAGAGTTGCTGCAGCTACGCCGACAGGTAATTCAGCTGCAAGAAGTACAAGATGAGCGCAGGCAAGTTGAAGAGGCATTGAAAAGGCTGAGTGCCGAACAACAGATCATATTTGACTCTGTTCCAGCGATGATCTGGTACAAAGATACGCAAAACAGAATCTTGCGCCTCAACCGACCGGCTGCCGAAACGATGGGCTTACTGGTCGAGGAGATAGAAGGGAGATCTGTATACGAGCTTAACCCCGGCGAGGCAGATCATTACTATCAAGACGACCTGGAGGTTATTGATTCTGGCACCCCGAAAATTGGGATCATCGAACCGCTGATAACCGCCTCGGGCGAGACACGCTGGCTTCAGACCGATAAGGTCCCATATCTTGATGAGCAGGGGAAGATCGCCGGGGTCATTGTTTTTGCAACAGACATCACGGAGCGCAAACGGGCCGAGCAAGCGATCCAAGATCAGCATGCCTTTCTCAGACAGGTCATCGACATTGACCCCAACTTCCTATTTGTCAAAGACCGTGAGGGACGATTCGTCTTGGTCAATCAGGCAGTCGCTGAAGCCTACGGTACGACAGTGGACGATCTTGTTGGAAGAACTGATGCCGACTTCAACCCTAATCCAGAGGAAGTCGAACACTTCCGCCGGGATGATGTCGAAGTTATGGACACGTTGCAGGAGAAGTTCATCCCCGAAGAAGTAATCACTGATGCGGCCGGGAACTTGCGTTGGCTTCAGACCGTGAAACGTCCACTTGTGGATGAAGATGGTATTGCCCGACAGATGCTTGGCGTTGCCAGCGACATCACTGAGCGTAAACGGGCCGAGGTAGCGCTGCAAAAAGCGCGAGAGAACCTGGAGCGGCGGATCGAAGAACGCACCGTTGAGTTGCTGGCAGCTAACGCCGAATTAGAAAGGGAAATCGCCGAGCGCAAAGCCGCCGAGATTGAGCGTGAACGATTGCTGAGAGACTTGCAGCGGCGCAGCACTCAATTGCAGACCGCCGCCCGAGTCTCCCATGCTGCTACCGGCATTCTGGACTCTGGCCAACTGATTCAACAGGTGGTTGACTTAGTCCAACGGCGGTTCAGTTTGTATTACGTGGGCCTATTCCTGGTAGATCGAACGGGTGAATGGACTGGCGAGCCAGGTAAATGGGCAATGTTGCGGGCCGGCAGCGGCGACGCAGGGCAGCAGATGCTGAGCGTGGGCCATAAGTTGGAGATCGGCGGCGAGTCCATGATTGGATGGTGTGTTGCCAATCAGGAAGCGCGCATTGCGCTAGACGTAGGCGAGGAGGCTATGCGTTTTGACAACCCGTTTCTGCCTGAGACACGGTCGGAGATGGCGTTGCCATTGATTGCGCGGGGGCAAGTCGTTGGGGCCATGACGGTACAGAGTGAGGAGGAAGCCGCCTTCAGCGACGAGGACGTCGTTGTGTTACAAACGATGGCGGACCAGGTGGCCAACGCCATCCAAAATGCTCGCCTGTTCGATGAGCAACAGCGAACCGCTTCGCTGTTAGGTGAGCGGATCAGAGAACTTGACTGTCTAAACGATATTGGCCGAAAGATAGACGAGACCCCATCACTACCAGAATTCCTGCATTGGGTGACGGAGCGCATTCCGCCTGCCACGCGCTACCATGACGTATGTGCGGTGGCCATTGAGCTAGAAGGCCAGGTCTATGGCACAGCCGAAGCCACTACGCTACCCTGCCGCATGGTGCAGAGCTTGCGAGTCGGTGACGAAGTGGTGGGCCGGCTGTACCTTGCTTACCGTGAGGAATGCAAGTTCCTCGATAGAGACAGCGTGCTGCTGGGTGGCATCGCCCACCGGGTGAGTGGCTATATTGAGAACCGGCGTCTGATTGAACAGACCCAAGCCGCCCTGGCTGAGGTAGAAGCAACACATCGTGGCTACCTTCGGGGTAGGTGGCAGGATTACCTTGGCCAGCGGAAGCAGGAGACATTGCGGCAAGTTGGTTCCGTTTATGAACAGTCCGCGACGGATACAGCCATGCCGGCGCAAGACGCCGCCGAACCCGATCTATGGAAACCTGAGATGGTGCGCGGCCTTGTCGATGGCCGGGCGATCACAGCAGATGACCACGGCGATGGAGAGGGACAGGCGAATCTGGTTGCGCCGATCGTATTACGTGGTCAGCCCATTGGCGTGCTGGCCTTGCAAGACCCCGAGAGAACTCGTCAATGGTCTGAGGAAGATCACGCCTTGGTTGAGGCGGTCAGTCGTCAGTTGGCGTTGGCCTTGGAAAATGCCCGCTTGTTGGAAGAGACCCAGCGTCGTGCCGCTCGAGAGCAACTGATCAGTGAGGTTACCAATCGCATGCGCGAGACACTGGATATCGACACGGTGCTAAGGACAGCCATTCGCGAAATCGGAGATGCACTAGGTCTTGCCAAGGTCGAGGTAAGGATGAAGGGCGAGACGGCTCAACCAGGCAACTAGTGCGGATAGACGAGCTTATTAGGACAACCATGCTTCCTTGGGGCAACATTATATCTTAGCTCCAAGAACTAAGACACAAACCGCTCCTTTCTTGACTATGAGGAGGATTTATCGTGCGGATCTTTGAAAGCCGACTGCGCTTATTTGCATTGATACTTGGCGTAGTGACCATGACAGCTTGTTCGGTCGTGTCCAAACCACCTACGCCTCCCGCCTTGGAGCCAGTCTCCTTGCAATTGCAGTGGGTTACTCAGGCCCAATTTGCCGGGTACTATGTCGCGTTGGACAAGGGGTGGTACCGTGCGGAAGGAATCGACCTGACGATACATCCTGGTGGCCCCGACCTGGCTCCCGTTGATCTGGTGGTGTCTGGAACGCATGATTTTGGAACGACCTTGCTTGCTGACCTAAGTGTAGCTATCCAGCAAGGAAAGCCGTTGGTGAGCATCGGACAGATCCAGCAGGCAAACGGCCTACTGCTGCTCGCCAGAAAATCCTCGGGGATTAAGGTACCGAATGATTTTGCTGGCAAGCGAATTGGCGTCTGGCTAGGAAGTTGGGAGGCACAATTCAACGCCCTCGTCGCTCAGGAAGGGATTGCCTCAGAGGACTTTGATCTGGTGTCTCAGGGCTGGAGCATGGACCCGTTTCTGGCGGGGGACTTGGATGTCGCCTCGGCTATGATCTACAACGAGTACCACGTTGTCCTGGAAAGCGGCGTGAAACCCGAGGAGCTAAATGTTATTGACTATGCCGATTATGGACTGGATTTCCCTGGTGACACACTCTTCACCTCTCGCCAGATGGCGCAGGAAGACCCCGATCTGTGCGCTCGCATGCTGCGCGCCAGTTTGCAGGGCTGGCAATACGCGATTGAGAATCCTAAGGAAGCGGCGGATATTGTGCTCAAGTACGACAAGAGTGGTGTGCAGACCCGAGAGCATCAACTCGCGATGATGAATGAGATTGCCAGCTTGGTGCAGGTCTCCGTGCGTCCCTTGGGATATACAGATCGGTCCGACGTGAGGCGGATGATTGATACCCTGGTATACTACAAGGTATTGAAGGGGCCAGTTCAACCCGAAGACGTGTACACCAATGAGTTTTGGGAGCGGGTTCACGCAGATTTAGAACCGTGACCATGTGCCAGGCGGGCTTCCTTCATCAGCGTGATTCTGTTGTAGCAAGGGTTGGAAACCGATTGTGTACAATTATCTTTAGAATACGAAAGTGAAAGAACAATGATTGACCATTTCCTTCGCCGGTTGACGGTCCGACGCCGGATCATTGGTGGCTTCTTGGCGCTGGTATTGCTGTTGGTTCTATCACTTCCGTTGGTCGTAACTGATTACCGCTTTCTCGTCGGCCGTCTACAGCAGGTCACAGATGTTGAGTCGCGCGTTGACCGATTGTTGTTGTTGGCTTCGACGCGCATCGCCGCTTCTCGCGTGAACCTGATGCGGTACGTCCAAGACTACGCCCCCAGTCCCTACGAAGCCTTGGACGACGTCGATCAGGCGACACTGTTACTGGAGGAGGCGCAAGATCTCATCACCTCGCCGGAGCAGAAAACATCTGTGGCAGCCATCCTCGTGGCGCTGAGTGACTACGAAACCCTTATTGGCGAGATAGAGTCAGCCCGCCAGGAGGAGGTAGGTCGGGAGGCTGTCCGGCTGGAATTCCAGGCCTATAGATTGGGGAATGACATAGGACAGCGCATCGAGTTGGTCGTTAAGGACAGCGAAGCCCGGGTAGCAGCGAGCAATGAGGAGGTGTACGCCGAAGCGCAGCAAAGGTTGATAGTTCTGGGCACAGCCTGGGCGGGGGTGACCATCCTAGGCCTGCTCCTGGCTCGTTTGATTACTCTTAGTATCACTCGCCCCGTATCTGAATTGCGCGCCGGAGCAGAAGCATTCCGCCAGGGTCATCTTGATACCGCCGTTCCCACTGCGGGAGCGGATGAATTGAGTTTGCTAGCCAGGACCTTCAACCAGCTTGCGGCTGAGTTGTCCAAGTTGTATCGTGACTTGGAACAACGTGTGGCCCAGCGTACCCGTGAGCTGGAGCGCCGTTCGGCGTACCTGGAAGCCTCGGCCGAAGTGGGCCGCGCCGCCACATCCATCTTGGAGAGCGATAAGCTGATCCGCCGGGTGGTCGAGCTAATCCGCGAGCAGTTTGACCTGTATTACGTGGGCCTGTTTCTATTGGATACGGCCGGTGAATGGGCTGTGTTGCGCGCGGGTTCTGGCGAAGCGGGCCAGGCGATGCTAGCGCGTGGCCACCGCATTAGAGTCGGCGAGGGTATGATCGGGTGGAGTGTCGCTCGCAACCAGCCGCGCGTTGCGTTGGAGGCCGGTGAGGATGCCGTGCGCCTGGCCACGGCTGAGTTGCCCGAGACCCGCTCTGAGGCAGCCATCCCTTTGCGCTCAAGAGGGCAGGTACTGGGCGCGCTCACGGTGCAGGATACTCGGCCCGGCGCATTTGACCAGGATACCATCGCCGTGCTTCAGACTATGGCCGATCAAGTAGCAGTGGCACTGGACAATGCATACCTGTTTGCCGAGAGCCAGGCGGCACTTGAGGCAAGCCGTCGCGCCTACGGCGACCTGAGCCACCAGGCGTGGCGCGAACTAATACGCGCCCGCCCTGAGTGGGGATACACTTATGCCCATAAGACCATAAAGCCGGCCGAAGGCGCCTGGCGCACTGAGATGCTCCAAGCTGTACAGGCAAATCAGAGTGTGCAGAGCCGTGATGAAGATGAGCATGTGATGACTGTTCCTCTCAAAGTGCGGGACCAAGTGATAGGCGTACTAAACTTCGAGAAGGGCGCGGAGGACAAAGGGTGGACTTCTGAAGAGATGGTACTGTTGGAAGCGCTAGTCGATCAGCTGGGGCAGGCACTCGAAAGCGCGCGACTCTATCAAGAAACCCAACGCCGCGCAGCGCGCGAGCGACTGACTCGTGAGATCACAGGCGAGTTGCACCGTGCGACCAGTGCCGAGGGTGTTGTACAAACAGCAGTAGATGCGCTTTTCAGGGTATTAGGGACGTCACGTGCCTTTGGGCAATTGGAAACCGCTCCACCAGCAGGACATGGTGCAGACCAGCCATAGGCAGCTAAGAAGACGCCAGCGATGACCACAACTATTACCATCAGCAACCAAAAGGGAGGAGTGGCCAAGACCACAACTTGTCTGTCATTGGGAGCCAGCCTGTGCGAGATGGGGCATTTCGTGCTGCTCATTGACCTAGATCCGCAGGCCCATCTCACTCTATCAATGGGATTGAGGCCAAAGGAACTGCGTCGCACTGTCGGGGATGCTCTCCTGCGAAACAATTCGCTGGTCAGTATCAGTCGCGAAAGCTCGGTGTGTGGCCTGGATATCGCTCCGGCCAACCAGGGGCTAATTGTGCTGGAGAAAGCTCTCTACGGACAACCGGGCTTCCAGTTTCGGCTGAAAAAAGGACTGGATGCTATGGGCGATGGCTTGTACGACTTCATTCTAATTGACTGTCCGCCCACCTTTGGGACGCTAACTCTCAATGCGCTGACGGCAGCCGATGTGTTCATCATTCCTATCCAATGTGAGTATTTTGCTGCCCACTCGCTCGTCAGCTATATGAGACTAGTTCGGCATACGCAGGAGAAAACGAACCCGAGCTTGTCACTGCGCGTGCTGGTGACCATGTACGACCGACGCAACAGGATCTGCCGAATTACGCTTGAACAAATGCAGCGTAAGCTAGATCATATTATTTTCAACACCATCATTGAAGTTGACACCAAGTTGAGGGAGAGCCCGGCGTCTGGTCAGCCGATCACCCTTTATGCTCCAAAGACTCGTGGCGCCGAGCAATACCGGGCGCTGGCTAAGGAGTTGCTGAATCATGGCCGATAACGACCTCAAGAATCAGCTCGAGGACCTGTTTTCCGACGTCCCCTTTGCACTAGAGCCAGACGAAAGGGAGGAAATACCTCTGCTCAGGGAAATAGTCTCTGATCTCCTCGAGGACGAAGTTGTGATCGAGTCCGGCCCTGCCGACCCAACAGTACCGGAAGCTCTTATATCAATCCCAGCAGAACTGGAGACGGGGAAAAGGGGGGAAAGCTCTATAATTGAGGCAGCAGTTGCCGGTCCATTCGAAGGCGGAATCCCCGCCGAGGCAAAAATTGCCGAGCTAGCGAGGGCAGAAGTATCTCTGCACGTCACAGAAAAGCCAGAGGAAGCCAAGGAAGAGACCCGGCCTCAAGCGGTGCCTATCTGTTCCCTCGAAGCAGCGCCAAGTGAACAACGCTTCAGGCTTCCCAATTCTTGGTCACATGTTTTGCCTATGCTTTTGGGACTGCTACTTCTGTCCCTTTTGATCGGCCTTGTCTGGCTAACACCTATAGCTTGGTCGGGGTTACGTACTCTATACCTGGCTGTCTGTCTGGTAGCTCTTGCCATCACGGTGTTACAATGGAGATTTGGCTTCTCCTTGGCTGATGCTCTCCGGAAGTCGGAGGCGGATTACGTCGAAATTGTCAATTCTCAATCGCAGCTTGAGGAGCATATGGAGGAGCTGACTACGGCCAACACTCGGCTCCGAGAACGTGTTCTCCAATTCCAGAAGGCGAGCCAGGTCTCCCTGGCTGTCAGCCCGACTCTGGAGCCGCAAAAGTCGGTGCAACAAGCAGTAGATCTGGTCTGCGATCGTCTCGATCTCTATTACGTTGGCCTTTTCCTGATCGATGAGTCTGGGCGGTGGGCAGTGCTACGCGCATATACCCTGCCCCGAGTGGCGGGGGCTGGGGACGAACTGACGGTCACTCAAGGAACAGAGCACGCAGGTGAGTTCGACCACCCGGTGCTGACCCAGGCTTATCGGCTCGAAGTCGGGGGCGACTCCATAGTTGGTCAGTGTACTGCTAATCTTCAGACCCTCATCGCCCCAGACTTGGATGCAGAAGTTTATCACCGTGAAACCACGCTACTGCCTGATGCCCATTCAGAGATGGTCCTGCCCCTAGCATCGGGTGGCCGAGTAATCGGCGCATTGGACCTGCAGAGTACTCAGCCGCAGGCCTTCGGTCGGGAAGATATGGACGTGTTTCAGGCGATGGCCAATCAGTTAGCGACTGTCATCGACAACGCCCAAACGGTTACAGAGCTTAGAACTCGTTTAGATGCCGCAGAAGAATTGCCCCGAAGATACAGGCGTCAGCAGCTACCTGAGTTCTCGGTGGACACGGGTGCGTCCCTCTATGAACGCATCCGGCCAGGGGTGACGTCTTTCCGCGACAAAGCCTTGCCCAACGAGATCCAACAAGCAATGGTACAGCAGGAGCCAGTGGTACGGGCAGATACGAGCAGTGGCTCACGTCAGGCTGCACTGGTGGCACCCATCACGCTGCGCGGCGCGGCGATTGGCGCACTGGGACTCCAAGCGGAACACGGGCGACAGTGGACAGCTGATGAGATCGCCCTCGTCGAGGACGTAACTACGCAAGTTGCTTTGGCCGTAGAGAACGTGCATCTCTTTGAACAGACCCAGGCAGCACTCGAAGAAAGCGACGCCCTATATCGCGCTAGCCGCGCCATAGCTTTTGCAGATAGTGTTGACGGCATCGTGCATGCGATCGTGGGCAGCTTGACGTCACCCCAAGTTGACCAATGCTTCTTGGGTATCTT
>WOR8_10003765_pt1 | contig 14806 bp, 10 predicted proteins | sample DeeMarSeWOR38_10_FD_19890 | JGI IMG/M metagenome (IMG submission 19890) | reverse complement strand
TCATCATTCTGGTTCATGCTCATCGCCTTCGCCCTGAGCGGTGGGATAACCGCGGCGGTCACGATGCATCAGATGCCGTTCCTAATTGACATAGGTATAGATCCCGTTGCCGCGGCCGGAGTGCTGGGGCTCATGGCGACAATGAGCCTCCCGGGCAGACTCATTTTCGCATGGGTGGGTGACAGATGGGGTGAGAGGAACGCCCTGATATTGGGATATGCCTTCAAAACGGTTGGCGTCCTGATCTGGACTAGTGCAACCAACATCACACAGATTCTGCTCTTCGTAATCGTATACGGCGCAGGATACGGCGGAACCATCCCTGTCTCAGCCTCCCTCCGAGCGAGCTACTTTGGCAGGAAGGCATATGCGACAATCACAGGCTACAACACCCTTTTCACGGCGATTACCAACATCGTGTACCCCGTCTTCGCCGGATGGACATATGATGCAACTGGAAGCTACACGTCAGCATTGATCATCATTGCGGGACTTCAGGCGCTCTCCATAGTCTTCATGTTCTTTGCGAGAAAGCCCGAGCTACCTACGCGCGCTCAGTAACGCCGTAAAGACTTAGAGAAAAAGAAGGTATAAGGAAAAGTAAAAATTCTCCTTTTACTAGTACGTGCGCGCTCGTACGATTTTACAGTATATGGTTATGTTTTATTTAACCTGACAGCAACTGCAAAATTTTATTTCGTAGTTTCCTATAATTCTCCTCAGATTTTAAAATATAGTCGGCGGCCCCAAGTTTCATTGCCTCTACAGCGGTTTCTCGGTCATCTGCCCCAGTAAAAATAATGACAGGAATCTGAATTTCTTCATCTTTAATTACTTCAAGAAGTTCTACCCCATTGGTATCAGGTAACAAATAGTCAAGAAGGATTATATCATAATAATTATCTTTAAGCTTTGTAACTGCCTTATCGCCAGTATCAACATGCTCTACTGTGAAAGTTTTTTCTTCGTCGCTTAGGATCCTCATGATAAGAGTACTATCGTCTGTATTGTCTTCGATCAGTAAAACTTTGATATTGAAACCACGTCTTATTGAAATGAATGTCTCCGATGGAACCTCAAACTCGTAATATTTCCCGTACATAGCGCGCTTATAATCGAACACCATTTCACAGTTTTGACAAATATGGATGATATTGGGTTTATCGAACCTAGTAGCACATTTCTCACAATCAAAACTAATACCGATGACTTTAAAATCTCCTTTCGAATCACTAGCTTGCGTATCAGTTAAAAGTTTACCATCGACATAACTCATGTCTATCTTGCAGTTTGGACAGATATATTTGGTACCAGTATCGAATTCTTCAATCATTCCAGTATATCCGCAAAGAGAGTGCTCAATTAGTTGAATTTGATCTATATTATCATTTTCACAGTGAGGACAAGAATATTTAGAAAATACTGATACTGATTTACATGTTGGACAAAATAAGGCATAATGTGATTTTTTAATGGTTATAGCTCCTTTTTTAGCCAGAGACTCTAGAATCTTACTAATATGGAGCTTACCAAAGTCTCCAACGATGTCTTCAAAACCCTTATAGATAATACCATTCATTCCGAAAGTAGGCATTAGATATCTAAGTTCTTTTTCGATAATTTTTTTTAGGACAGTTTTTTCGTCCTCTGTGTATGTAATGACTTTCCTTCTAATGGAATTCATAATTTACATCCTAAATGTTTATGGTATTGAAGAGGATTACGGTGACTAATAATAGTATTATAGAATGAATCATCCCTGCTGCAACTTTTCCATCTACAATCTTACCGACGATAAGACCTCCGAAGATAGCTTCCATTATTGCAGCCCAAAATAAAATTGATCTGTAATATGCAATATCTAGAGTTTTAGTAACTATCCATGAATCAAGAATGAACGGATCTGTAGAGGAAGAAACCATCGGAGCGAGGAACTTGGTTAATAATAACCATGATATAATTAAAAATACGAACGACCCTAGATAGACGATTAACATATATGGTTTCATTTGGGAGTTTCTTTCCTCGTTAAATTCAGCTATATCATTAAAAATCCCCACACTTGAGTTTAGTATTTCAATAAAGTCTCCACCTGTCCTATAAGCTTCGATCAGTATTGAAGTTATTCTCTTCATTGAGGGGCGGACAAGTTTTTCACCTAACCACTTTAAAGACAGTTCAAGATCGGATGTAAGGTTAAACTTAACCATTGCAGTTTGCAGATGTTTCGAGATTGGCCCATAATCTCTAGTTGATGCTTCTTCAAGTGCCCTAATTAAGGGGATACCAGATTGTACAGTCTCAGTAACATCTCGTAAGAGCCGTGGGGCATTGACATCTACTCCCCGTAGCCATCTAACGTTACTAAACTCTACGAAAGCTGGGCCAATTAAAACAAATATTAGACCATATATTATTCCATTGTTTGTCGATTCTGAAGTTGGGATGTAATAAGGAGGGGTCGGAACGTATATTTTCCATATGATCATAGTCGTAAGAAGGATCATGAATATGGCAGCGCTCACCCCCCAGATGGCACGACGATATTTTGTATCAAAATACACTACTCGATACCTCCTATTGTCACATCCAAAATTATGATGAATCCTGTTGCGACAATTGGTATGCCCAAGAATGTGATAACGTTTAACTGTAACGCTGAACTTCCAACAGAAGATGATCCTAAAATCGATAATATAATGAGAATGAGAATGAATAGAATAGGTGCAACAATAAGCAACGCTACATAAAGTTCTCCAAGATTACTAAGATTAAATAACATCTTTTTCATTTCATCTCTTTTCTTCTGCATCAGTCGATCTACTTCAAACTGGAATAGATTCTTTAATTCACCACTTGTTTGTATATTATTGATGATACTCTCGATTAAATTAGAAAATGGCTCAGATGCACTTCTATTGCAGATATCCTTCAAAGAACTGATAATATCCATACCAAATAATCTAATATTCATGATAAATTTAGTTGATAACAGTTTTAATGACGGATTTTTTTCAACTTCTGCAACCCGTTCCATTATGTTCTCAATACCCAATCCGCTAGTTGAAAGAACTGCCATGTAACTAAGACTATGCAGAAGCCCTTCGTTTGTTTTGGTAGTGAGTTCGTTTTTTTTATAAAAAGGATAGAATATTAGAAAAAAAGCGGTCATAATCGTAATTATGAATGTAAGGGCTCCAATTGAAAGAAAGAGCCGACTACCAGTTAATTTGAATAAATAAGCGTGAATGAAATATGTGGATATTAAGGCTATGCTAAACACAGTTCCAATAATAAGAATTGTTTTCTGAATATACTCATGAAAGAGCATAGACAGGCCACTTTTGTAATAAATCTCTCGGAACTCGTTCAGAGGCGATTTCATACATTAACTCCCATCCGTGCAATATTATACACTGCTTCAGAGTCGATGTAGTAGTCTCGAATAACTTGAGCTACTTCTTCGTAACTGCTTAAGTTTTTTTCTACCATCCAATTGAGAACAACTTCACGCTTGTTGTGCTCTTCATTGAGCTTCTCTATTGGAATGTGTCTAGCCTCGGATATTACATTAAATATCCCTCCTGTTGAATACGTGGATAGAAAATCCAAATCTAACGAAGGAACATCCGAGTAAGTGTCATCATCAGACTCCCAAATAAATCGATCCTGGACATGAACGCTTTCGCCATTCTGAGATGTAAGTACTGCCGGAGAAGCTATCAACTCAGCAACTTCAGTGACTCTCCTTACAATATTATCATTCTTCCTTACACGTTTGATTTGTATCATGACATTCATCAGTGGTAACATAATATCAGGTACATTCATTGGTCGAGAAAGTAAGCGCTTTATCACAGATTGAATACTATCTGCGTGTATCGTGCATAAACCACCATGTCCAACAGCTATACTCTGAAAAAGCGTATACACTTCTTCACCCCTAACTTCACCTACTAATATGTAGTCTGGACGCTGTCTTAGTGCAGATTTTAATAGGTCGAAAGTATTGACTTCTTCAACTCCGGGTTGAAAACTTGATCTCGTAACCATTGGAATCCAATTTTCGTGCAGTCTTAATTCTCGGACTTCTTCGATCGTAACGACTTTTAAATCGGGATGAATAAACATACTTATACTATTGAGTAAAGCAGTTTTCCCAGAAGCTGTTGCACCACATATCATCACACTTCTCAAATTCTCAATAAGTACCCAAAGGTAAGCAGCTATTCGAGCATTCAGGGTTCCATATTTTATTAAATCTACTATTGTGAAAGGATTTGTTCGGAACTTGCGTATAGTAAATGTGTCTCCTCGCTTAGAAACTTCGTCCAAAGTCAGGTGGATCCTATAACCCTCAGGTAATGTGCCTTCTAGAATAGGGTGAGCTACTGAGATCTGATGTCCAGACCTATAAGCCAATCTTGAGATAGTAGCATCTAGTTCAGCTTCTTCATAATATTCGATGTTGGTTTGGATTGACTCATAATGTTGGTGCCAGACATATAAGGGAGTGTTTAATCCATTGCATGAGATATCTTCAATGTGAGGGTCTTTTAATAAAAGATCAATTTTTCCATAACCGAGGAAATCTCTCATTAGGTAGTAAATAAATTTCTTTTTTGACTCTTCTACTATGTCTTTGCTATATCGTTTAAAGACATTTTCTATTTGTCTGTCTAAATAATCCTCCATTTGTATCCGATCTTTAAGGATAGATAGAGGAATATCCACCCTCTCAAGTAGCTCTATTTTAATATCTTCAAGTAGTGCTACATCAATATCCGTTAGTGTGGGTTCAAGTATTAGATATTTTAACTCGCCTGTTTTCTCATTCCGCTCTATGCCTATAAATCCATATGGGGGATATATTGAATAAAAATTCAAGAATTGGCGGCTTTCTATGTTTATATCTGCATTCTCATTATCAATAATTTCTGTCATTCTATCCTCCTCCCCAAGGTGCTTGTATTATCGTTTTCTCAGCTGCAACACTCCCCACAAATACATTTAATTTAAAAGTCTCACCGCTCCAAACTGACGATTTTAAGTCTACCACATATCTACCGGAGCTATCAGCAAATACATACTCGGGATTAGGCTCTCCGTTAAAGATAACAGCCGAGCCATCAGCAAATAATGTGAGTCCAATGTAAGGTCTGGGTTCCTCAGTAGCTGCGTCCAACACATTGATTGTATACGTTTGCCACGTGTCAAATGGAAGCATAGGGATAACATGACTGTAATCGAGTTTTACTTCATTGATGTTTTGCTCGAAAACATTTGAGAACTGTGAAGTTATCCTTAGTTTAACTTCTCCATTGTTAATGTGCGCATTAACCCCTGAGGAGATATATATTATAACAGACTCGTTTCCACTCATTGCGGTATATGATTCATAACCTTGACCAAAGACTTCATACTCATCAGTGACATAGTTCCAGATTTGGGCTTGTACTCCAATCATACTTTCATTATGATCACTAACTATAGCGCATTTTAATCCCTGTAGAGAGTCCATTGGTACATTCATGAATGTGAATTCAGTAGCAGCAATGAAAGAGCCGCCTGTTGTATCATAGCTAGTTTTGTCTATTGATAATTCGAGATTATTATTAGTCTTTTTAATTCCCTTAATTCGTATCTTCCAATCACCATAAGGATCTCGGTATTGCCATGGGGAAGTTCCTATAATCTGTTTTTTAAGTTCGTCAATATCAGGGGTAGAGCTTGACGTGTATTCGATATACCCGTCACCTGAAGTAGAATAGTCTCCTGTGAAATAATTGAATAATTGGAGAGTTGTATTTACGTCTCCTTGATTCCAGGATGAATCTATCTCCCAATTTAAACTAAGCCATGGATCGGCATTGCTTGAACCTATAAATTCTACTATGGATATCTGATGTTGCTCTTTTGGCTCATATTCGTGCAGATCAAGACTTAATGTGAATGGAGAAGATGCATTTTTTATAGCTAATACTTTTAGTTTCCAGCTCCCAGTAGAGTTCCGGTAATGTTCCGGATTTGACATTATTGTTTGGTTGAAAAGTTCATCTGTTCCAGGAGTGGGACTGGAATTATATTCAATGTAGCCATCACCCGATGTAACGTATGAATCAAGGTAGAAATTATATAACTGATAGACTACATTGGTCTCCGCTGCTGTAACTGAGGAGTCTACTGTCCACTTTATATCACTCCAAGTTGAGAGCCCTGAATTACCCTCAAACTCAACTTCACATGTGAACTCCTCCGGGTCCCCAAAAAGGTTGAATTGAATATCAAAAATCTCACGATTATTTAGCCCAATGTCATTACTGAGCTCAACTTGATTTGAGATCGTCGATCCATCCCATGTGGAAAGGACCAGGTCATTAGAATCGTCTAAAGTACCAATTAATAACTTGGCGTTTCCTACATTTCTAGGATCTGCTTTCACTTGTACCCAACGTTGGTCTTGGGTCAGACCAGAGTACGTACTCCAAATATGTCTCCCTAGACTCCATCCTCCAGCTGGGGTCCAACTCTTGTAGCTAAGTGGATCAGTATTTCTGTTTCCTCCAAATACCACAAACTTGGTATCTCCTGGCTCCCAATCTCCATCAATACATCGAGATGTATCTGTTTCCATATCACCATCAAGACTATACACTGTACCCCACGTTGATCCATCCCAGTCTCTTGAACACAAATCCCGAGCATCATCAAGGCTCAATAACATTATTCGGTTTGACCCGGAATACCTGTGAGACTTTAGGGTCAAGTACCTCATAACGGAGGAAGAGTAGGGGTTTATGTCAAACTGTAAGGGTGCACTCCATGTGCCGGCGTAGATTCTATATCTTACCTGGTTTCCATTTGCGGCTACTGCAAGCAGGTTGCCTGTTGTGTATTCATAGGCAATTGATATGCTCTCATAATCACTGGAAGGAATATTATGACAAATCTCTGTAAAATCTATCCAATGAGTCCCATTCCATAAAGCAACATTTGCATCATTATTATCTGAATCAATACCTGAAAAAGCAATTTCATTTGACCCTGGTGTGGGGTTTGGTACAAGATTCACCCACCTATACTGTCGACTAATCTCTGACTGAGTTGTGTCATCGAGATAGAATTCTTGGCTCCATGTTCTTCCATCCCATATTCTATATGATAGGTCTCTCGTAGAACCGTCAATTTTATTACCATAAACTAGAAGAGCTCTACCACTAGTTCCTTCGTATGCAACATCGAAAGGCCTTTCGTTTCTACCATCCATATCTCCAAAGATTGACTGTTTCCAATCGGTGCCATTATATACATAAACACTGAGTATTCCCGAATCAATTAAGGTAACAACAATTTTCTCATAAGATCTTTCTTCTAATGTACAAGAAGCCACCCTTACATATCGAATATTCGAACCGGCATATTGCAGTTCAAAAGGGGTATACCAAGTTTCATTATATATACTCATTTTAGGAAAATCTTCACCTGAAAAATCTCTTGATCTATAACTGACTAATGCATTAGTGGAGGTAGTTGTTGATGTTCGCGTTGGATAGCTGAAGAAACTAGCGTATTCTCCATCATCCGAAACAAGATTCGATGCATTACCAGAGATCTGGGATGTCCATCCTAAAGGGTTCGTGGTTGATGGATAACAGTTTCTGGGTAGAAAATCAGTGTATCCCTGGAATGACATATCAATGCCATCATCACCTGAAAGGTCTCCTACTACTCCAGAGATATGTGTAGTCGCGTTTACTAGGTTAAAAAATGAAGGATTGTACGAAAAAATCCCTCCAGGACTATATACACTCTCAATTCTGAGATATGAATTATCAACATCCGTTATACTTTCTGGCCAGGTCCCATTGACATAATTTCCATTCTCTATATTGTAACTGTTAGGTAGTAACCCATACTCCCACACTCCACCGCTTTTAATTGATATAGCTACGTCAGAGAATACTTCGTAACCTGGCTTGAACAAAGTTGAGAACACATTACCATATTCACTAAGTAACTGAATTTCATACTCTTCTCCTTCATACAAGTAAATATCAGGACAAGTGTACGTAATTTTTTCTGATGGCTCAATGTATAGTTCTACATCATAATAATTTTGTATCTCTGGTATAGTTTGCTTATTTATTGTACCAATGTAGAGGATTTCCGAAGTTCGAGGTCCAGCATTGATGACTGTGATTTTTAATTTGTTATCTTCGTCTGTCGTAACTCGATCAAACTCAAGGCGTTCTTGACTCTGCTCAAGATCTTTTTGATTCATTTCACCCAGTATATTTTGGTAGTTTGTCTGAGCTTTAGTGTTAAACAAGAAAAGAGAATAGCCAGACACGAATATGAGAAGGACAAAGACTGCCCCAATCAATGACCCCACTCCACGCTTATGACTCAGTCCTATATACATGGGGTACACCTCTTTGGCTGACAGTTACAATTTCGAAAATATTATCAGGAAGAATGGGTGAAGGTGGATGAAAACAAACTTTTCCCAGCTCTTTTAATCCAAGAATCTGATATCTGCCAGATAAGTAACTGTTTACCCTTTCACCGTTGATGTATATATCTGAAACACTAGTCTCTGAATTACCGAAGTTAAAAACAGTTATATTGAGCACATCATATGAAGGACTCCACCAAATTGCTACTACTCTTAACCGTTCTTGAGCCCTCTGAGAAGCTATAGTCATCTCGTGTTCTAACGTATCCTGCTGGTATGAAATCACTGTTAAAGAATGATTGTAGAGATAAGTACCAAGTGTTGTTACTATCAATAAGATAATGAGACTCCCAATTATCTCACTAACACCTTTTCTCCGACTTGGCATCCGGACCCTCCTGATAATTTAGAAAGAGTAGGTGGTTTTAATTACATTTCACATTGAAAGTAAGTTGTGTGTTGTCCTTACCTATGATCTTGACTTCGTAGCTAGTTGGTGCAGTGAAACTCCAATATACAACATCAAGCTGGGCAACATCTCCTTCACCAAGCAAGACGGGACTTTGTGTCACATTTCCCGTTGGTACAAGCATTCCATCGACATAGGTTGAATCCACTGAAAATGAGCCCTTACCAATGTTTCGCACATATGCGGTCATTGTATGAGTGCTTTCAAGGCATGTAGCTGTATCCAGTGACAAAGCACCTGGTAGCTGAGTTCCACCTAGCCCTCCTAAATAACCCATGGTATAGGAATATATCACTACACCAGCTGCGACGGCAAGAGCCATTAACAATAAAACTGCTATAAAGGTTGAAACACCACGTCTCTTTACTCTAACTTCCATATATTATCATTCTATTTCGAATGTGGGCTATTTAATTAGAATTATTAAGAAATAATCCTTCTTTATAATCTATAAACACGGTCAATACAAAATCTATAATAATCTGATATGTAGGGAAGTCGTTATGAAACTTGATTACAAACGAAATAACATTTATTCTGTATGGGAAAATGGGCTCGACTGGATTCAGAAGCTAGCATACATATTATCACCATTGGGCGTCATTTTGGATCAACTAAGCACACGAATCGGTCTCACCCATCCTATGATATATGAAGCGAACCATCATGTAAAAATACTATTAGATTATGGGCTTTGGTTTTATGTAGATATAACAATAATAATAATAATGATATTAGTATGTAATTTAGTCGTTGATAATTGGAATTTTAAAAACAGACGCGTAGTTTTTTTTGGTCCACTTACATATGGAGTCCTAAAAACAATCACTGGAATAAGAAATCTAAGCCTTTACATATATCTTATTGGAAACACCATGTAGCATATGTAAGTAATTATTGAATAATACGGACTCCACTAAAAGAAGCAGTGTTTTGCATGTCAACATAAACTACAGTATTATCGAGTCGGTAGTCAACTTTCCTCCAAGTATACCTGGGTGGGACATTATCGAATGAATCGAAAACGCCTTTATAATATTGATATCCAAGGGGAGCGAGCTCGATGACGTGTATCCTGGGGCTGTTGCGGGTCAGGGTCGCCATTGCGTGGCTTGGCTTCGTGGCTTCACTGATAAAGGAGACTCAGGTCCTTAGGGCAGGGAGAGATGGGTGAAAGTAAAAAAGGGGATCTCAGCCGTAGAGGCTGTTGAAGACCAGCTTGTAGGTGCCGTAGGTCTGGGCCCTGTGCTGGGGCCGGAACCCGATGAGGACTACCTTGCCTTCCCCATGCCTCGCCACCACCATCGCCGCCTTCCTCTTCAGCCTCCCCTCGCCGATTAGCCAGCCGCTCTCCAGTATCTCCCGTTCCGGGTAGGTGGCTACCACCTCGTACCTGTCGTTCTCGCCTGAGGGGACTATCCTGAAGGCTCGGCTGTTCCAGAAGAAGATGAGGCTGTCTGCGGGCATGCCGTAGGCTGCAGGGTGGGCGGGGTCGACGCAAGCGTGGAGGGTGGAGCCTGGGCAGAAGAACTCCTTCGAGGACAGCCCGTCTAGGGCGTTGGTCAGCTTCAGCTTGAGCTTGCTTATGGCGAAGTCGCATGCCCCGTCGAAGCAGACGAGGGCGCCCCCCTCCTCCACGAACTTTTTCAGAGCCTCGACTCCCTCGTCGCCGATGCCGCTTCTGTACTCTGGGGGGTAATTGGGGGGTAACATTGCTCCGCCGTATCGCTTCCTGTAGTACTCCTCTAGGTCTGTGCCCATGATCATTGCCTCGGTGTCGTTTGGGAGGATTATGGTGTTGTACTTCTTCTTGAGGTCGCCCTTCTTGATCTCCTCGTCCATGAGGGTGGTGTAGGGGAACTCGAAGGACTCCAGGACGAACCTTGTCCATCCCTCGTCCATGTTCCCGCCCCAGTACCTCTGGTACATGCCTATCCGGGGAGCCTTGACGGGGGTCGTCTCCCCAAGGTCTCCTTCGACAGCGTAGAAGGCCAGTTTCAGATCCTTCGCCACCTTGGCTATGTCGGCTTTCTTCGCCTTCACGATGAAGGCACCCGGAGGCAGGCAGATGTCTCCACATGCGACCTCGTCGCCCGTCCTCGAGACATCGGCCCCTCCTTGGAGAAGCCTGTTGACGGCGGTGTAGCTATCGTTGAGCCTGCAGTCTAGGGCGTAGCCCTTCCTGGATGTCCCTACGACGCATCCCTCAGGCCAGGCTGCCTCCTCGATGGGCTCTAGGACGTCGCCCGGGTAGGCTTCCACAGGGTCAACTCTGACGCCCATGTACTCGAACATGGTGTCCGTGGCCGAGTCCTGAGGCCTCAGGGGTGAGCCGTCCCTCGCCCTCGTCCAGGGGTGGTCGGGGTAGCTCGTCTGTCCCAAGAGGGTCTTCACGAGCCCGCTCTTGGGCTGGGCGCAGTCCACGACGTAGGAGCCGGCAGGATAGATGACGTCGTCGATGATGAACTCCTCCATGGCGACGTGGACCTTGATGCCCTGCGCCAGGAGTTTCTCCACCATCTTGGCGGTTGTCAGCGGATCATGCTGAGCACACGGGATGACGTACGCTACCGGGCTGCCTTCCCCACCTCGCTTTGTCTGCCTCTTCGCCTTAAGGTAGGCATTCTTGAGTGCGGTGTCCTTGTTCCTGGCGGCCATGTCCAATGCAGCCCAGGCGGATATCTTCTGCTGCTCTACGATGTCCCTCAGCCTCCACCAACCTCCCGGCCAGGGGTTGGGGAAGTTGGTCTGGGGGTCGTATGTGGGCAGTGTCCCCCTCCTGTCTCCGGTGAGCTGGCTTGGGTGGATGTAGAGGGGTGTGGCCAGTCGGGCGCTCGCCGACTCGGTGAGGGTGCCTGCGATGTTGTGGTAGATGGTGATCCAGTGGAAGCCGAGGTGGCCCCAGGCTAGGAACTGGGCGCCGTTGATGATGCCGGATTTCCCTTCCTCCTCGAGTCTGTATGCCATGTGGGAGCCGTACCAGCTGTGCTCCCTCCAGATGAGGGGATCGGCGTGGGGATGGATGGGCTCGGCGTAGGGTGGCACGTAGAGCCGGGGCCCGTAGCTGCCCATGTGGTGGTGGTCGACGTAGTGCTGGGGGGTCCAGTCCTGGAACATTATCTTTGCCATGTACTTGGACTCCACCATGTTGGTTTGGAAGGCGTCCCTGTTGTTGTCGTGGCCCACGTACTTGTGGTAGAGCCAGGGAAGGCCTGTGCCCTCGTACTCGGTGCCCACCCACTGGTTGTACCAGTCCGTGACCATGATCTGCCCGTCGGGGTTGAAGCAGGGCACCATGAGGAAGACGACGTTGTCCAGTATGCGCTTCGTCTCGGCGTCCTCCCTTGAAAGGAGGTCGTATGTGAGCTCTGGGGCCATCTGGGTGCCCCCTATCTCGGTGGCGTGGAGGCTCATGGACTGGCAGATTACGGCCTTGCCGTCCTTGATGAGCTTCTTCACCTCATCCTGTGAGAGGCCCTCCGGGTCAGCCAGCCTGTTGTTGTTCTTCCGGATCTTCTCCAGGTTCTTAAGGTTCCTGGCTGAGGAGATGATACACAGGAGGAACGAGTGACCCTCCGTGGAGGGGCCCATGTCGATGACATTGATCTTGTCGCTCTCATCCTGCAGATTGTGGAAGTAGTCCACTATCTTGTCCCACCGGGCGATCTTCCTGTCGCTCCCGAGTTGGAAGCCGAAGAACTCCTCGGGGGATGTGATATTCGACATTAAATTTCACCAGAGAAAGGGTCCCGTAAGATGTTAAAAATACTTGAGATTACAGGGTTGAAAAATGGGAAGTAAAGGAGTTGGGAATGCTCCTAATCCCTGCGGAGAACTTTCCCCGGTCGTACTCCAGTGTGCTCCGAGTTCTTGACGACATGCCCACCGTTTACGAAGACATGCTCTATCCCCTCGGGGTAAAGACAGGGGTTCAGGGGTGTCGCCCTCGGGGCCACAGTCTCTAAGTCCATGACCACGATGTCGGCGTACGCTCCCGTCTTCAGGACTCCCCGGTCCTTGAGGCCGAACTTCTCGGCTGAGGTGGAGGTCACCTTTTTGACGGCATCCTCTACGCTGATGATCTTACCCTCCCTCACCACGTCCCTGAAGTATGCGGCGAAGCCCCCGAAGCTGTTCTCGCTGGGGCGGCTCCACGCGGGGTTCTTGGTGACGTAGGTGGTGTCTATGGCGTATGTGTCGACCCCGACCATGGAGGATGGGTGCTGGTAGAACAGGTACTTCGTGGGGGACTGGCGGCCCATGCTGCCCGTCTTGGCGTCTGGGTCTGTCATAATGACGTCCATGAGGGCGTCCAGGGGGTCTTTCCCGGTCTCCTCGGCGATCTGGGCTATGGTCTTGTCCACGTAGCTCTCCTCCCTGGACTCCATGATTCTCCTCCCCTGGGCCCACGTGGGCCGGATGTTGGGGTTGAGGCCGTAGTACTTCCCGGACCAGATGACCTCCTTGATCTCCTCCCTGAACTCCTTCATGCGGAGGGCCTTCGCAAGCTGCTCCCTGCTCCCGGTCACCTTGAGCCAGGGGAGGAGGCTGGAGACCAGCCAGTTGTTGGAGCTTGTGCCGAAGCCTCGGACGTTGGGGATGAGGTCGAAGCCCACCGACACCCCGTCGGCGATGGCGTCGTCCACGAGCTTCAGCGTAGCCTTGGCAGCGGCTACACTGAGGTCTCCGTCCCCCATGGGGGAGACGTCGAAGAGGGTCCCCAGGTGGGAGATCTGGACTGATATCTTGGCCTCCCTGCCGACGTTTAGGGCTTCCTTGAGCCCCTCAACCTTTACTGGGGGGAACTCCCCGGGCCTGCGCCCCTTCCGGAGGCCCGTCCTGAGGCTGTGACACGTGTAGACGCCTCCATACTCGGAGACCACCGAGGCGAGGGCGACCAACTCGTCGAATCCGGCCCAGTAGCTGGGCTCGTAGTCCCTGCCCACGCTCATCCCCCTGCAGCCGTCCTCCATGGCCCGCCTGAGGTGGACCTTCATGGCCTCGACCTCCTCGGGGGTCGCGTGGCGCTTGAAGTCGTGACTCATCACCACGTGTCTGATGGGGTGGTGGCCGAGGAGGGGAACGTAGTTGGGGCTGAGGCCCCTGCCCTCGACCTCGTCCATGAAGTCGCCCATTGTGCGCCACTTGACCTCCCAGCCGAACATCTCCCTGTGCCTCTCGTTGAACGCGTCCCTGTCAACCAGGCTGGTCGGGTAGTACATGTCCGGGCTGAGGTCGTAGTAGAGGTCGTAGAGCCCCATGCCGAGGCTTACCTCGTCCTCGAAGGGTGCCGGGCTTGAGCCGCAGTTCCCTCCCACGAATGTGGTTATCCCCTGGCGTAGGTAGCCGTCGGCCTGGGGGTAGTAGAGGATCGTCATGTCCCCGTGGTTGTGGACGTCGATGAACCCGGGGGAGACGACCTTCCCCTCTGCGTCTATGACCTCCTCCGCTCCCTTGGCGAGGTCCCCCTCAACCTTGCCCACCGCCTCGATGCGGTCGCCCTTCACGACGACTGCGCCCTTATAGGCCGGTGAGCCGGTGCCATCAACGATTGTCCCGTTCTTGATCAGGATGTCATAATCATCCGACATTGAAATCGTAGGTAATAATCACAAGGTGGGCTTAACGTTTGGGGGAAAAAAGGGAGGACTATCCCCTGTACAATATCTTCCCCGGTAACTCGCCTGTGTGCTTCGACTTGTCAACGACCACAGTTCCGTTGATGATGACGTACTCTATTCCCTCGGGGTACTGACGTGGCTCGATCTGGTCGCCCCTATCTGTGACCCTCTCGAGGTCGACGAGCACGATGTCGGCGTATGCCCCATTTTTCAGGACGCCCCTGTCTCTCAGCCTGAACATCCTCGCCGGGGAGCTGGTGA
>WOR8_10003763_pt1 | contig 14807 bp, 12 predicted proteins | sample DeeMarSeWOR38_10_FD_19890 | JGI IMG/M metagenome (IMG submission 19890) | reverse complement strand
ATTGTAAATACCATATTCTCCTTTAGTTCAAGTCCACAATCACTCCCAAGTCTATAATCGCCATCATGAACAGATAAACCCAGAGCATGGCCTGTGGAATGAATAAATCGACCTTTATAATCTGTATCATCTATAAAAGAAGCTACCTCTTTATGTACATCACAAGCCTTTAAACCAGGTTTAATCATTTCAAAACATATACTTTGGGCTTCTTTAACAATTTTATGCATTTCTTTTTGTTTGCTGGATGCTTTACCAAATACAAAGGTTCTGGTAATATCAGAATTATATTTCTTAAAACACGCACCAAAGTCACATAGAACAAAATCCCTTTTTTTTAATTTATTATTCCCATGACTATAATGAGGTTCTGAAGAATTTTTTCCAAAAGAAGAAATTGTTTCAAAAGCTGGTTTATCAGCACCATTTCTTTGCATTAGATAATTTATCTCTGCTGCAAGTTCGTACTCTTTCATTTCGATATTTAAGATCTCTGGTATTTTTTCCATAACATAATCTGATATTCTACAAGCCTCTTTTATCAATTTTATTTCTAATTTATCCTTGATTAATCTACTTTTTTGAAGAGATTCTGAAACATCTAAAAAATTTATTTTTGGAAATTCATTAATTAATTTATAAAAATCTTTAAGAAAAATTCCTCTGAAATTCAATCCAATATTTTTAAAGGAAGAAATAGAGGTATTTAAAATCTCATTATACTCTTTTTTATTTTTATAAAATTTTATTTCAGCTTTAGCTTTTTTGGCTATTTCAAGCTCAAGCTCAGAAACAATTAATTTTATATTACCATCAGGATATAAAATAGCAATTGAGCTTTCAAAAAGACCTTTATCAAGTCCTGTAACATAGAAAAAATTGTCATCAATAAAAGGCTCATCAGAATTTTTTATTAAAATACAGTCGAGTTGTTCTTTTGTGTTATTGAAAATATTTTGAACTCTATTTTCCACATTTACACCCCCAGAATTTTTTTAATATTCTGATGAATTAAAATAAATAAATAAAAAAGAATAATTTTAATTATATTAAATGGAAAAGAAACTTACTTATATTCTCTAATTAAACTATGCAATTGATGTAAATCACTTTTTATTGTATCTACTTGTTTCATTTTTTCGTTTTCAAAATTCCTTAGAATATCTGGTAAACCTTTGGTTAATTTATATATGTGAACCGGTCTTCCTTTACCTTTTTTCTTAAGGTCTCTTTTCTTTGCCCAACCTCTTCTTCTTAATTCCTGCATTGCAACGCTGACTTCAGGTTGTCTGAGATCCGCACCTTGTTCAACATCGGCGGATTTACATTCATCAACTTGAGAGATATACATTAATGTCTTAGCAAGATTTTTTGGCATCCCTAAATCGGTAAATAATTGGACAGCTTTGTCATCCTTTTCATCCAATACAAATGAATTTCTTCGCTTCATATTCTCCTCTTTTTTGTAAATCATTTGACAGTATTTATATTTTTCCTATTTTTTCAAATCCAGATAAGTTTTTTTTATTAAAATTTTTTATAATAATGCTACTTTCACTCAACATTTTTTTTGCTAAATCGTCTGGATAATCACCAGAATAAATAATTTCTTTAACACCAGCATTAATCAACATTTTAACACATACAATACAAGGCGTATTAGTACAATACAAAATAGAATCTTTAATAGAAATACCAAAAACTGCAGCTTGAATTATTGCATTCTGCTCAGCATGAAGTCCTCTACACAGTTCATGCCTTTCACCTGAAGGAACATTCAGCTCGTCTCTTAGGCAACCTACTTCGGAACAATGTTTAATACCTTTAGGTGCACCATTATAACCAGTACTTAGTATATGTTTATCTTTAACGAGTATTGCTCCAACTTTTCTTCTTATACAGGTGCTCCTTTTAGAAACAACATAGGCCATTTCCATGAAGTATTCATCGTAAGAAGGTCTTTGCTCTCCCATAAAAATCAAGAGATAATTGATATTATGCTTAATAAAATTATGATTTTATGAATCGGCATTATTAAAAATATTAAACGTATATCTATATTGTATATTTGGAAAAAAAGGGAAGGATGTGCATGACTAATAAATATGGTATTTATCAATCTACATCTAAAAGTTGTATTTTTTATAAACAAGACGCAGATGGAAATCAATCTACTTTTAATATATTTGTAGCACCGCTAAAAGAAAAGGAAGGAAAAAATACAATTTTTGCTTTTATTGACAATGAACAGATGAAAAAAGAAAATTGGATAACTACTAAAGATGTAGATATTAAAGAAATAATAAATGCCTTTAATGGATGGGCAGAAGACGCCCCTTTGCTTTTTGAGTTAGAAGCGCAAAAAAGTATGAGTGAGTGCCTTAGTTCAATACTAAAAAAAGTATAATATTTTTTTATTTTTTTAATTTAATTTCAATTTCTTGTAAATCATTTGGAACAAAAGAATTTTTAAAAACTCTGCGTGCTTCATTTTCTATTACTTTGTTATTTAAATATCTAGGGCTAATATGAACTAAAAATAATTTTTCAACATCTGCTTTTTTAGCAATTTCAGCGGCTTGAAAAGCAGTCGAATGTCCATATTCACCAGATATTTCTTTAAGTTCTGAGTCAAATGTTGCTTCATGGATTAAAATATCCGCATCTTTTGAAAAATCTATCATCTCATCAATTGGTTTAGTATCACCTGAAATTACTATTTTTCTTCCTTTTCTAGCAGGACCTAGAACCATGCCCGGGGTAATTTTTTCCCCATTTTCTAAAAGTATAGTTTGTCCGTGTTGGAGTTTACTAAATAATGGTCCTTCTGGTATACCCAATTTTAATGCTTTTGGTTTATCAAATTTTCCAGGTCGGATTTTTTCTTCCAGTGCATAAGCAAGTGTTGGAACACCGTGTTTTACCTTTAAGGTTTTAATATAATATTCCCCAAAATCAATTACATCATTTTCGTTTATCTCATGTGAAATAATTTCATAATTTGGTTTAAAATAACCAAGTGATAAAAGTTGGTCTGTTAATTTTATCATACCTTTAGGACCATAAATGTGCAATGGAATTTCTCTGTCATTTAGTTGCATTGTTTGAATAAGACCAGGTATTCCTAAAAAATGATCCCCATGAAAATGTGTTATAAAAATCTTGGATATCTGCATATAACTTAGTTTTGATTTTTGAAACTGTCTTTGGGTACCCTCACCACAATCAAAGAGTATAATTTCACTGCCACGTTTAACAGCAATTGAAGTAACATTGCGTTTAATAGTAGGCCAACTTCCACCAGTTCCTAGAAACAATATGTTTAATTGTGTCATTTTATAAAAGAGAATCAATCTCATTGTAAAAGCATTTTGGTTATTTAAGTTCTAAACCTTAGGATCTTATAATCCAAGTTGGATTATGCTTAAAACAATACTAATAAGTAAAAGTTCTAATGAAGAAAGCTCCTATGATAATCTATCTATAAAAAGTGCCATTTAATCTATTTTTTTGCACAAGCACTGAATATTTTACAAGAACCAAAAAAAGCATATCTACCATAAAATCGCCTTTTTCCTTATACTTTTTATACAATTGTAAATAGAATATAATATATTATAATTAACTAGGTAAACTTTTTTTAAAAAAATAAGAATATTACGATATCTTATCTTTTCTTTTTAGTGGTTTTTTTCTTTACCTTTTTAGTGGTTTTTTTCTTTACCTTTTTAACTTTCTTAGCAGGCATTACTCTCTCTCCTCTTTTTTATTTAGAATTTTGATATCATGTATGTGATTAAAAAGTTATGGTTATTTTTGATATACTACAAAATATCTTGTTAAACTTTTATGTACTCTATATTCATGTTTTTCGATTAATGATAAATATTTTTCCCCTAAAGAAATTCTATCTTTATTTGATAAACCGATGACTGCTTTTCTTTTTTCTTTTAAAACTTTTGATATATTTTCAAAAGCTCGTTCATATAATTTTTTTATTTCTTCTCCTTTTGTTGTAGTTGATTTACCATAAGGTAAATCAGTTACAACAGAATGAACATAATTTATTTGTTTTCTAATATCACCGATATCACAACAAAATAATTTGTAATTTTTTAACCCATAAAATTCAAAAGTTTTTTTACATCCGTCTATCATTTTTTTTTCTATGTCACTACCTACTAACTTTGCACCAATTAAACCTGCCTCAATTAATATCCCACCAGTTCCACAGAAAGGATCTAACAAAGTCTCATTTTTTTTAATCTCTGATAGATTAACTAAGGTTCTTGCAGTCTTAGGATGTAATGAAATCGGTGAAAAAAAAGGTCTATGCTGGACCTTTCTTTTTTCAAATTGAGCTCTATCTATCTCAGCTTTTTTTAAACCAACATAAATTTTTTTATTGGTTATTAGGACACGTAACTCATTCTCTGGATTAGTCAAATCTACTGTCCTATTTTTTGTATATATATCTCCAAGTTCGTCTATAATTTTTTTAGAACTGATATTCTCAGATCTATTTTTGTAAGTAATTGCAATCGAACCTTTTTTTTCTAAAGGATGCTTTTTTGCCTTTTGTTTTATAATTTCGTCTTTAGTTAAACAATCAAACAAAATCTGGTCAATAAAAAAAGTCATTGATAATCTATTTGCTATTTTTCTTATTTTATTTAATGATATATCAGCATTTATAACTACGGCATCTTCATTTGAATCTAATATATCGTAAGTAATATTTTCTGATTGTAAGCATGATTTTATCTCTGATTTTGGTAGTGATTTATGCTCTTTTGAAAGTTCAAATAAAATTTGCATATTTTTCTCTCAATAATATTTTTTAATATATTTTATACATGTCGTTTGAATACAACAATTTTAATTAAAATAGGGGTTATTAATGCATACTAAAATAATGGTTGCTAATATTTGAGATGCTGCACCACCTGATAATATCCCCATATTTTTAATCAATTGTCCTATGAAGTGTAAAAATCAACCTTCTTCATCAACTATAGGATTATACTGTGTAGCATCATAAAATTTCCTAATTAAATGATGAAGAGTTATCTCCCCAATTATTTTTTTATTTTCTAAAACAGGCATTCTTCTTAATTTATATCTAGTCATTTTATTCAAAGCATCAATTATTTTTTCATCTTTTGTGCAGTTGACAACCTTTGTACTCATAATATCTCCCGCTGTTTTTGCAGTTCCATGTTGAATTGAACGTATGTCAGGCATACCAAAAACATAAGAGGGTAGACGTTTTGGAGCAAGAATGGAAAGAACATCATGTTCTGTAATAACACCAACAAGTTCATTACTATCTTTATCTTTAACAACCCATATATGATTTCTACCACTCAAAATATTTAAAACATGATGAATATCTTGATCTTCGTTAATTAATGGAAGATCCCATACACGTTTGTCCATTAAATGTTTAACTTTCAGTTCATAAAAATCTTGTACCAATCTTTTTTCTTTTGGCATGTACAATAAGGATAAAATCCAAGTTATATTAAAAAATATCTATTTTTCAAAATTATCTTTTAAATCTTTTGTAAATACATATCTTACTAAAGATGGTGTTATCAAAGTGGTTATAACAGTCAATAAAACAGTAATTGCTAAAAGTTGATGTTCAATTCTTTCAGATGATAAAAAATGCTGAGAAATTGCTGTGCTTACAATAATTAATGCTACTTCCATCCTGGGAATCATACCTATTCCAACTTGTAAAGCCTGTTTTCCTTTCATTCCTGCTAATTTAGCACCAATACCACAACCTAAGATTTTCCCAATAATTCCAATAAAAATTATTAATATTGATAACAATCCAATATTAAAAAATAAAGATAAATCTCCACTTATACCATCAAATAATCGAGCACCTATCCATACAAAAAACAATGGGATAAAAAATCCGTAACCGATTGTTTTTACGTCATCAATAATCCTTTTATATTTTATAGTATGTCCAATTAATATACCAGCAACAAAAGCACCTGTGATACCTGCAATACCAAATTTATCTGCAAAAAATGAAATAAGTAAGAATATTGCTAGAGAAATGCTTAAAAATGCTTTAGGCAAATGTATTTTTTCTCCAAGATTAAGAATTTTGTCTATAACTTTTAATCCTAGATATAAAAATATAAAAAAGAAAACAATAATTTTAATACTCATATAAACAGGTGAATCTACACCTAAAACAAAGGCAAGCAATATAATGCCAATTACATCATCTATTACAGCACCACCTAAAATTGTTGTTCCTACTTCTGAGTCAAGAACATGTAAATCCAATAATGTTCTAACAGTTATACCCACTGAGGTTGCTGTTAATATTAATCCAATGATTATACTATCTTGCAAAGAAAAATTGAAAAAAAGACCACATATAGTACCCAAAATTAAAGGTAAAATAACTCCACCTACTGCTGAAAAAGAGGCTGCTTTTTCTGATTTTTTTAATCTTGATATACTAGTTTCTAATCCTGAAATAAAAAGCAAAAAAAGTATTCCAATCATAGCTAATAGTTCGAATTCATATGATGTATAATTCAAATTAGATAAAACAAAACTACCATCAAAAAAATTGTAATTATTTTCAGAAAAAGCTATTGTACCAATAAATCCAAGAATTATACCTGCTATTATTTCTCCAATTACTATTGGTTGTTTTAGTTTATCAAATATATATCCGAAAATTCTAGCAAATATTAAGGCAAAAGAAACTAATAAAATTATATCAAATATCGTTATATCAACCTTCTTTTACATTATTGAGGATATAGATTAATATCAATTAAATTAGTTTTTATCTATGCTTTTACTTTTATCTTTTTTCTTGATTTTGTCATTTATTTTATCTTTTATATCATCATATCCTTCAAACCATTTATCAACAGTTTTTTCATCTATTTGACCTGTAAGTTTATCTATTTCATATCTAATATCATCAGTTCCCTTAAACCAATCATTTTCATCTTTTTTATATTTCTTTCGATTAATTAGTTTATCAGTTGCGTCTTCTACGTTTTCAACTGGTATAATCTCTTTTTCTTTATAAGATCGAGTTATTCTTATTTCTTCAATTTTTGAATCCTCGCCTTTTTGAGATCTTACAATATCTCTTGAATAGTACTGGGTTTCTTGTGGTTCTATATTTTTATTAGTTGTTATTTTTACTTCTGCATTGAGATTATATTTTTTTAAAGTGTTTTGATCAGAGATTTCTTTTGATCTGCTATAAATAGATCTTTTTTGTCTAAAATTAACAAAAATAATTGCAGAAATCAAAAGTATTGCGCCTATAAATATAGGAAAATATTGGTTTTTTATTGTTGATTCCCACCAAGGAGGTTGAATATTTACATAAAAATTCTGTGATGCATAATCATATCCTTGTTTATTAGCAATTATTGTAAAATATTCTTTATCATCAGGTGCTGTTAATGTAGCAATACCTTTTTCATTTGATATTGATGATGGCTCAACAGAGTTTTGTATGTAAACCTCTACACCAGATACTAAAAATCCATCTTTATCCAAAATTTGGACAGAAAATTTTTTACCAGCATCTACTATATAATCATCATGAGTAATTTCTAATTTATTATTTTGTACATTTAGTATTGTTATATTTTTATAAGCGGTTGTATATTCATCCTTTACTGCTTTTATTGTAAATATTTGATTTTGTGTTACCTCAGGAGCTTTAATGGTTACTTCTAGATTTTCATCAATATAATAATTTTTTTCATTAAACTCGATTTGTACATCTGATAAATATGGTGAATCTATTTCTTCGATATCGATTAATTCTGGATCTAAAACACTTACAGAAAAATTTTTTTCTTCATATATTTCTTCTTCCAAAACAATCTCCATTATTTTTTCGGGAGAAGAAAATACATTTTGAATAATAAAAATATTAAAAGTCAAAAATATCACAAAAGAACAGAGAATAAATTTATTATATAATTTATTAATTTTTTGCATTAACCACCTTTTATCTTAGAGTGCTTTATCCCAAAATGTTTTATGTCATATTTATGTTTTGTTGATTTAATAGTATACATTATTTTAAAAATTAAGTGATTTTACATCTTTCATTAAGCTAATTTTTTAACAAAATATTTATTAAATAATAAATATATTAAAGTTTTGAATGTAGATTTGAATTTCATTGAAAATAGATAATTATTGTAAACAAAGATTTATATATAAAAATCTCAAAATAGAGTATATAGGTGAGTAGCCAGTATGCAATTAAATCCCAAAAATAAAGCATATATAATTACTTTGATTTTATTACTCGGTTCTCTTTCAATTGTTATTATTACACCTTTAAATGTTAAAGCAGAGGATAATCAAGGTCAAACTCTTTATTTTACAAAATACAACGCAACAATAGAGCTTGAAGAATATCCTGAAATGTCTCTAGTTCCACCAGAAGGAAAAAATTACTCATCTTTTCCTCCTAGTATCACAAATCCAGGGGAATGGCTGGAATGGTTTGGATTATGGATTGCCTCAGGAACATTAGATTTAGAAGAATATCTCGGTGTAAATGAAACAGAACTACAGGAATTATTAGATGAATATGGAATGACACTTGATGAGCTGCTTGAATTATTTGAATTATTTAATCCTTTTGAAATGAAAGAAATATATATATACCAAGGAGAAAAAAAACATGTTAGTGGTAATGTTATATTCGATTTATTTTTTTCATCAAATTTAGCCACGAAATTAATGTACAAGGATGAAGTAAAGGTTGGATTTTATATTAATGGTGTTCAGCAAGGAAATGATACAATAGCGACAATTAATTCAAAGTTATTCCAAGATAAAATACAAGAACAAATTATTGTTCTAGAAAATGTAGAATTTGATTTAGAAAATGGAGATGAACTAGTTTTTTCAATAGAAATGATACCAGGAACCAAACCTATTGGTTCAATAATTGGAACTACAGATATAGAAACTATAATTGGAACTGTTGATTTAATAGCGGATGCTTTAATCAATCAAAGTTTAATTCCAGGGTTAAATGATTTTGGAGAAGCATTAAAAGAAATAATTAATTTATCCCAAGAAGAAGGTTTTATTTTTACCACTGAGGATTTAGCTGATCTTGCAAATACCATCAGATCCTCCTCTTTTATATATGATTCGGCAACATATAAATCATCAGTAACAATTCCAACAGAAATATCTGAAGAAGAAAATGTTGTTACATATTATCTTAGCGAAGGAGGGGAATTAAAAGAAGAAAAACCAACAAAAGAGGGAATTTCAAAAGCTGATTTAAAACAATTAAAAAAGTGGACTGGTCCAGGTTTAACAAGAAGTAAAATACTTAAAGAAGCCACTGCAACTTTATACATATCTTATAGAGATTTAATTAGACTTTTAAATTTAGGTAAAACCAAAGTTGTTGCAACCTTAAAATATAATGATACAGTAATTAGTACTGCTCAAGTTGATCTTAAAAAAACAACTATTTTGAAAGGATTACTTAGACCTATTTCACAAGCTGATTTCACATTTGAATTTCCGGATATAGAAATTGATCATGATAAAGTTGTGGAATTACAGGTATCTGTTGCTAATGGAACAAGATTTGGCTTATTGGGTTTATATAGAAGTGTTAAATTGATATATAATTCAATTAATTATCCATCTAATTTATTATTGAAATACAACGAAACAAGCAATATAAAATCGGAGTTAAAAACAGAAAGAAATCGAGAAATTATCACTGGTGGGAGTGTTGAATATATATTAAATATCACAAGTATTTATAACGATACAATAAATTTTAATTATTATATAAGAAATAAGGAAGGAGATTGGCAGATTGATACACCTGATCCAATAAATGTTATTTCTGGGGTACCAATTTTAGCACATATTTTTGTGAATCATACAGATGAAACAATAGATGCTTATAATAGAGATTTAATTGATCTTTCTCTTCTTCCAACAGGTAAAACAGGTCGTTCTAGACAAGATGTAAAAATCGAGGTATCTGAAGATGCAATTGAATATGACATAGATATTATAGCTCCATCTGGTAAAGAAATTAAACATGGAATAAGTGGCAGCTACACATTCATAATCACTAATAATAATACTGGTTTGTGGCCAGACAGCTATGCAATTGAGGCTTATTCGGAGCATAACTGGTCTTTAGAGTTAATTTACGATGAAGAGAAATCATACGATGTTGATGTTGGTGAAGAATTAAAAATCCAAACCACTGTATTTGTTCCAGCATATACTGACATATGTAACGATAGATTAACACTTAAATTAACTTCAATTGAAAGTCTAGAACATGGTAAAGAAAAGATTTTTTACATTAACGTTACCACCATGGTTATTTTACCAAATGTTTTAGAACACATTTATAAATTCTATGAATCAGCATCAGAAACTCTTGGTCTTGACGAAGTCCTTGGGGATTACGGAGGATGGTTCCTAATATTCATAACAATATTTTTACTGGTGTTCTTTTTAATTATTATAATGTATATTATAAGGATAAAATATGTAGATATTATCTGTACGGAACGTATAAAAGAAATCGATCCAGATGAAAAAGCAGAATTTGATATAAAAATTCATAATCCTTATAGACAGAAATTAACATATGAACTAAGTGCAAATATTAAATCATCGTCTGAACAATGGGATGTTTACATTGATAAAACTACTTTAAACTTAGATCCTGAAGAATCTGAACCCATAAAACTGATTGTTAGACCAACTGATTTTGTAAAATCAGCAGATTGGGTAGAAATAAAATTAGAAGTAAAAACAGTTGAAAAACAAAAAACAGCTAGTATATCCACCATAGCTATGGTTAAGGAAATAAAGCCAAAACTTGAAATTATTGGAGTGTTAAACTGGCCTAAAATCTTCAATAAAGGTGACTTAGTTAAAACATCATTTAAGGTAGAAAATAGGGGAAAGGTATCTGCAAATAATGTTTCTATTATTTTATATTTAAATGGTAAGGAAAAGAATAAAGTAGAGGATATTACTATTCCTCGTGGTGGATACGCTGATATTGAGATGCCTTGGATCGCTGAAAAAGGCAAAAACGAGATTAATATAGTAGTTAAGTAATTCGGCGTATTCAAAAATAATATTATTAGATACCTATAGCAGTGTTTCTTATGAAAAAAGATTCATTTAAAAAAAAGAGCAACGAACAGTTAATAGATGCCGAAAAAAAATACCAGTCTTATATCCAAAAACGTAATGAACTAAATGATATGGCAAAGGTTGTTCGTGATGAAAGAGATATGATTAATGCAAAGCGTAAAGAATTTAAGGAACAGATAGAGAAGATTAAAAAGGAGCGGGATGAGTTTGTTAAAAATATGAAATATCATAAACAAATACGCAACAAACTCCAAGAGGAAGCAAAAAAGCTTATTGAAGCTAAGCGAAAGAAAAAAGGAGAAGTTTTTAAAAATCTTCCATTACGCGTTGAAGAACTTAAGGCTGATTATCAAATGTTGGAATATAAACAAGAAACTGTTCCAATGTCATCAGCAGAAGAAAATGAGTTGATTGAGAAAATACGCGAGAAAAGAAAAGAGTATGAGCAGACAAAAAAGCAAATGGAAAAACAACAGTTGGTCGAAATTGATATTTCTGATAAAGACAAGGCAATTGATGAACTTTTTAAGAAAGCTGATGAGGAACATAAGGAGGTTCAAAAAAATTATAAAGAAAGCCAAAAATTACATGAAAAATTTGTAAAACTTGTTAAAGAGATGTCTGTATCAATTGCTGAAGCAAATAAAAAGCATGAAGAATATATAAAAATCAGAGAAGAAGCACAAAAAACACATGAAAAAGCCTTTGAAATGAGATCTAAGATTATGGCAATTAAGGGAGAAAAACGCAAACTTAGGGAGGAAGCTAAAAAGGCTCTAAAGGAACAAAATATAATGGCTCGTAAAGCTGTGATGGATGAGAAGAAATTAGATGAAATAGCTGATAAATCAGTGGAATCACTCAAGAAAGGACAAAAAATTTCACTATAAATAGTTAATTTTTATATTAAAATTAGTTAAATTTAAATATACATCAAGTTCTAATTTATATTATATATGAGATACTATTTAAAAATTGTAGCAATTATAATAATCGTAATTCTTTTTTTATCATCAGTATATCTGATGTTAATACCTCTTAATTGTGGTAAAAAAATAGAAACAGTAATAGATAAAGGTAATCAAAAAAATGATAATGGAATAGATGATGGAGGAAATAATTCAACTGATGATGGAGAACAAGGATTTACTCATACTGTTTTTATTGAAGAAGGATCTGGTACTTGGTGCGAAAACTGTCCAGATGCCTCAGGTAGTTTATATGAAATATATCATTCAGGAAATTACAATTTTTATTATGTTAGTATGATTGAAGATGTAAGTGAGAAGGCTTATAGCCGTCTTTATGAGGATTATAATATCTATGGTTTTCCTACGGTTTACATCGATGGCGGCTACAAAGTTTTTGTAGGTGGAGGAAATAAAAAATCTGCTTATGAAACAGCTATAAAAGAAGCTCAATCAAGAGGAGCACCTAAAATAAGAATAATAACAAAAGCAGAATACGATAATGCTACTAATGAAATAGTGACTGAAATTTCAGTAGAAAACAATGAAAGTGAAACATATAATGGTTATCTAAAAGTATATTTAACTGAGATAATTTCAAGATGGGTTAATCCATATAAAGCATACGATGGTAAAACTAAACCATATCATTTTGGTTTTATTGATTTTATTATTAACCAAGAAATAACTATTAACAGTAAAACAAACAAAACATTTTCAGACAGAAGAAAACTTACAGATTTTGCTGTTTCAGATCTAAAACCAGAAGAATTAATGATAATTGCTGTTGTGTTTAATTCTCAACCAGTTATAAAATATTCAAATCCTCCAGATGAAAATGAATTTAATGCTTATTATGCTGATGCTGCTAATGCAACAATATTGATACAAGGAGGTAATCTACCACCAACTGTTGGTATGAGTTTACCAGAAGCAGGCGTGTTGCATTTATTTGGAAAACCAATTCTTAAAACTTTATTTAAACGCACTATATTAATTGGTAAAACAACTATTACTGCTACAGCAGAGGATGACCTAGGTATAGAAAAAGTTGAATTTTATATAGATGGTGAATTAAAATTTACAGATACACAGGAACCCTACGAATATAGTTTTAATAAAGTTAAATTAATTAAACGTTTCATTCGTCAGCATACATTAAAAATAATTGCTTATGATATAGAAGATAAAAATGCAACTGTTGAAATTAAAGTATTAACAATTTTCTTATAATTAATTTTTGATTATTGATTATAAAATTATAATTCAATAGAGAATTCTCCTACTGTTCATATTTGCAATAGCATTTCTTACTAATACAAGAAAAACCGGATAGATTCCCAAATTTATACTTCTAATTATTCTTTTTATGGTATTTGGAGTGGAATAATAATTTTTATATAATTTTTTTACACCTTTTATCAATTCCTCAGGGGTTATATTTTTAGGTTTAAATACAACATTTTTCATATTATATCTTGACCAGTCCTTTGTTATAATCCTTCCTTCTTTTTCTAATTTTTCATAAATAGGTGTACCAGGAATTGGTGTTAATATACAGAAATCAACAACATCAATTTTTAACTTATCAATCATTTTGAGTGTTTGTTCAAAAACTTCTTTAGAATCTGTGTCAAAACCAAATATAAAAGAACCTATAACCGCCATTTTATTTTTATGAATATTCTCAACAGCTTTTTTGTATTCTTTAACTTTATTTGATTGTTTTCCAATATAATCAATTGTTTTCTGATTTATAGATTCAAAACCAATAAGCCAAGAAACACATCCTGCTTTTTTTGATAGTTTAACTAATTCTATATCATTTGCTAAAACATTAGAGTTACCATTACAAAAAAATCTTTTTTTTAATCCAATCATTTTTTTAAATAATTCTTTTGTATAGTTTGTGTCAATCGTTAATGAATTATCATAAAACATAATGGTTTTTTGAGAAATAGACTTTATTTCATCTATTACTTCATCTATCGGTCTTTTATAGAATTCTTCACTACCTGGTAAGTTAGCCTCTGGACAAAATTCACATTTAAAAGTACATCCTCTTGTTGCTTCAACGGCTCCAGTTATTACCAAACCAGGAATTTCAACATTAGTAGGGGGAATCTTTGATGAACTATCATAATTTTTGGGACCATAAAATTTTTGTAATTTTCCTTTTTCAAAATCTTCAAGAAGCTCAAGCCAGTTTAATTCATTTCGACCAATTAATACACTATCTGCATGATCCAATGCCTCTTTTGGATTAAAAGAAGGATACCAACCACTAAATACGACTTTTATTCCTTTTTCTTTAAAGATATTTGCAAGTTCATAAGCACGAGGGATACTTGATAAATTAAAATTTATTAAAACAATGTCATATTTTTCATTAAAATCTATATTAGTATATCTTTCATCTACAATCTTAACTAAATGTTTTTTTGGAGTTATTGCTGCCAGTTGACGAGCAAATAAATTTGGAAGAATAGAAAAAGTGTTTAGTAAAAGTTTTTCAGATAGCCTAAGCTTTTTATCTCTTAACCAAAAGTTTTCAATTATTAATACTTTCATTGTTTTCGACTATTATGAGGAACACATATAAATAAGTACTCTTAATTATCTTAAAGTGATAGGGTGAATTATGAATTCATT
>WOR8_10003762_pt1 | contig 14809 bp, 40 predicted proteins | sample DeeMarSeWOR38_10_FD_19890 | JGI IMG/M metagenome (IMG submission 19890) | reverse complement strand
CATCTTTCCAACCACTTCTGCCATTGCTCTTGAGACATCTTCTTCCCATCTCAGCATATGCAAGCTTCTTTGATCAACACCACCGTTCACACTCCACACCTCTTCAGTCATTTGATTCTTCCTTTCTTCTTTGGCTTGTATCCACCATTTTTTTAGGTTTCCTAACAACAAATAAAAATCCTTTCCATCAACTATATCACAAGTCGAGAAAAATGTACATCTTCTGCACGATACATTAGGCTGTTTAGCCTGATGGGTCTGTAGTCAATCTTTTCAACCGAAACATTTATGTATGTTGTTCCTTTTACTGCTCCGCTTCCCTCATTCATGATAAACCACTTCTTATCATGAGAGTGACCATGAATGTTCACAGTATTTGATGGTAACTTACATTGCTTCCGGTGTGAAAATAAAAAGTACAAACCACGATCTTCACATTTCACTATGAATGGTTTCTTGATCAAAGTAACTCTACAGTCATCATACCATCCTGCACTGTGCCTGTCGTGGTTCCCCTTTATCAAATAGATTTTACCGTTCAACTTCTCAACGGTTTTTACTACTGTTCGTTTTGCCCCGAAAGCGAAATCTCCCATATGAAGAACTATGTCATCTACACCAACCATTCGATTCCATCTCTGGATGATGATCTGTTGCCAATCTTTTATTCTGGGCCATGTCCAATCTTTCGGATAGTGGTTGAAATGGGTATCCGATATCAACCATACATCCCAGATATTATCGCAATTGAAGAACTCGCTTCCATAGTACATTCGCCCACCTTCATCAACTCTAAATTTCACTCTATCCATAACAATTTGTTCTTTCCATTTGCGTTTTGTTATTGTTTATTACCCCCTATTTTGTAGTATTTTGTCACAATATGGGGCAACATCTTTTTTGTTCAAATTTTGTAATGCTCCCTTACATAAAAAAATAATATGTGTACATTTCTGTGAAAATATGTTATAAAAAGATGTCTTTTGTGGGGAATACTCTATATTTGGAATTTTACTTCTCTCCCACTTTTTTCAATTTTTGTGTCACCTAAACTTTTCAATTATTTTTCCAATCTTTTTTATATTTTTGTTTTCGACTATACTTCTTCTTATCTTTGAACACAACGGTAGGTTTCGATGGTAGCTTGATAACTTTATTGATCTTGATCACGATATCATGCTCATCTTCTTTTTGAGGTGGAACATTGTAGGTTTTATTTTTCTTTTTCTTTCCCATCACTGTTATTTATCTTTCAACAATCACAATGCAGACTGAAACCACATCTACCTTTATGTTTCAAACTCATTCCATTTTCATCATAGATTTCATCTATAGGAAATACTTCGGTTTTATTACAATCACGATTTGAACATTTCATTTCGATATATAACTTCTTCTCTTTACGATTGTACCTTGTATTGACAAATGCACCTCCTAGAGAGCCACATTTAGGACACATATGAAACCAACCTTTGCTCGTATACATTCTGTCCTCCTATTCGTCTTCGTTTTCGTTGTATTCCATTTCCAATCTGGTAATACGATCTGGTTTCTCTTTTTGCTTCTGTTGAATTTTCAGAAGTTCTTCTATCAACATATCCAGATGTTCAGGATACAAAAAGAAACAGTTGGTATCCGGTGAGCATTGAGAAAGATAAACAACGCTAGTTCCCCAATACTCATCGGCACTTTCATGGGGAATCAGAACCAAATCAGAGCTAGCGTGCCAATTATCATCAACACCCACAATTTTTACTTCAGGGTGTTTATTTGCAAATCGGGCAACATGACACATTGCTTCATAACCTTTGACCTTACTGAAATCTGTTTCTTTGTATTTGCGTTTTGATTGAGTAAGGTCTTTCTTGATACCGGGAACAAGGGTATAGAACTTCTTCTTCATATGGTCAAGAAATTGATGCCATATATAATGAATGCCCCCCGGTTGGCTTACCCTGTCCATGTGTTCAGCAATGGTTTCGTCTTGTCCTATTGTCATTTCTACTCCAATCCGAATGTCTTCTCATTGACATTCCAGTTATTGAAATATTCTTGGAATTCGTTATCGATTACTACTTTACGCATATTCCATCTCTTTTGCAGTTCGTGTTGGATCAAAGTGGTATCTTCTTTATACATCTTCTTCGTCATGAAGAAACCACAAAGGAAGTATGTCGAATGATCTTTGAGTTTCATTTTCAATACCATTCCTGTCTATATCCTTTGTTTTCCATGCAGTATGCAAACAAATCTTCTTTTATTCTGACACACTCAAAAAAACCAAGTTGTCCTTCTTCCAATATTTCAAATGGTTCGTATTGACAACCACCGTTTTTGTTCCACCATTCTCTTATTTCCTTACGGCACTCCATTTTGTCTTTATGTAGAACTTCTCTATTTGGCCTAGCCCATTCCGTACCATCCAAATAGTCCATTCCCCATCTATAGGAGCATCCAGAAAGCAGTAAACCCAAAACGATGATTATTGTTATACTTCTCATTTTTCTTTCCCTTTACACCTACCTACTTTCGGTTCCCAATGATAACCGACTACTCGCATCCATACATGATCTGGGTACTTAGCTTGAACAGCACCACAGTTCATACATTCCCGCAAGTCATGACATCCAAAATACTTGAACCATTTGGTTCCCGGTGCAGGGTTTCTATATTCCCATTTATGCTTCATTGGATTTGTCCATGTCATGTTTTACAGCTTCTTTCCCCATCCAACCCATGAAGACTTCGTTCTCTTTATGCCATACGGCATAATACTTCCTGTCTCCCGTATCAAGAAACTGCATGGTTCCACCCAACCACCAAGGCTGTTCGTGAATTACTTTCCCAAGTTTTTCCATTTTTGTGTCTCCTTATGATGTTTCTCTGCTTTTACAAGAAAAATTCCCACGATAATGATAACAAGACACGTAACCAATAAGCCGGGAATGGCCCCCGCTGTGAACGCTATATATATAAAAACCAGAAAAAGCACAGCGATACCAATCAAAAATAATAGTACTCCGACATCTCCCATATCAGGCTTACTCATAATCTATTCCTTTCTATATGATATCTTCTTTTACCAAGTGCATACTAAAACATCATTGAGAAGTAGTCATACCATATTCTGCCGCAAACGACAAGCCATTTCAAAAGAAACAACCCACCACCGACAATCAAAATCCATTTCAATACTTTTTTCATTTAGAATTCCTTCTTGTAGTCAAATCTCTGATCTGCCGGTGCAGACTCAACCACGTTTTGTTTTTCTTCTTCTGTTGCATTCCGTTTCGATTCAGGGTCAGACCATACAGGTTCATCGGTTATGTACCACTGGTATTTGCGGGTCTTATTCCATTCTTCTTCCGTAAGGTAGATAACCCGTTGTTCGATCTCTCCTGTCTTGTGGTTCTTCCCTTCTATCTTGATACAGAAGTCTTCATCATCGTAATGTGTCGTGGTATGAAATTGTGGGATGTTCATACTACCCACCTTCATATATGTAACATGAGTAGTTGTCCATGTTCTTTCTGGTTCATACCACTTGTCGATGATTTCACCCTCTGTCACCTTCACCATATCACAACCAAAGAATAATGTATACGCTATAAAACAGATTGCGTATGGAAGGATAGCGAAAAACGTTAGACGCAAAAATTCTTTTATTTCTTTTTTATTCATCATCTTCTCCTAGGGAATTTTCCGGTTTTCCAAACGTAGTCAAATACCTCACCATTTGTTCGATGATAATGTAGATAGCTAAAGACATAAAACATTTCGTTTTGTTTGTTATACAGTTCACTTACACTGCTGTCATAGTTGTAAGTATACATGATTTCTTCAAACAGTTCCAATATTTCATTGGTTGATTCTATATCTTTTTTCTGATACTGTCGTATCTTTTTTTCAAAGTATTTTCGCAGAGTTTTACTGAAAAGTACTTCTACGATCACCGCAGTGTATTCAAGTTCGAAATACCTTGCAGCATCATTTGTTTCTGCATCCAGATATGAATGACACAATTCGTGTCTTGCAGCATTTCTAAATGCTTCTTTGCTTACGGCTGTCCTGCTTGATCCAACTCTTGCAATGTTGTTATCTCTATCATATTCACCACCCATTTTATTTCCGTATTCGTTCTCACCAAGATCATTTTCTACAATAACAACCGCTTTTAGATCATAGATATCAATACCACGGGTGAATAGAAACCGTTTCAACAATTCTGCTTCTTCTGCTACCATCTCGCAGTCTATAATATATTCACATTCGACTCTGACATCTGCATTGTCGATGATCTTTGTGTATGTATCTGCACTATGACACCCTTCTGCACCAATGAAGAGAATTTGCAGGAAGATAAAAACAAGTAGTACATTTCTAAATGGTTTCTTCATGAATTCCCCCTCTATTCACAAGATTTCAATTGTACATATGGGCTTAATATATCACCACCATGTTCGTATATTGGTGATACACCACCGTCAGCAATAGCGAAATACATTACACCTTTATAGCAGAATTCATACACATTTACTTCTGTTCCACGGGTTCTATTTCTACCCACACCGATAACGTATGCATCAAAAAGTATAACCCGTTTGGCATCGTCTATCGATTTTTCTGTGCTGTATATATCCTTTTTGCTGTATGCATCACCACCATGAACCTTTGTTACTTCTTCATTTTTGCTAGGTGCAGGGCCACAACCAAAAAGAAGTAAACTACCAATGACAATAATTAGTAATCGCTTTCTCATAGAGTTCTCCAATCTCTTCGATTTCTACCTGTTCTAGCCAAAGTTCAACCATCCCATCTCTTTCATAAAAAGAACAAAATTTCCAATCGCAATAAAAAACGGGATAACCTTGAAAAAAACGGCAGACACAAGATTTTTCGTTTTCATCACGATCACAAAAAAGAAAAGGAATGCTGCTGATAATGCCAAATAAATTTCAATCATAATTTTACTCCTTTAACCATTTATAATCTGGATCATCAGGATCATAGTTATCAAGTTCAAAGCTATGGAGAAAAAACGTGGCATCTTCCGCTAAGTGTGCTTCCGCTTCGTAGATGTCCATTGCACTAAGGTCGAATGCATCACGTACTCGCATCAGAGCATCAGTAGCATTTCGGCAACCAGAGACAACATAAACCATCCGGTGAAATTTCCCGGTGCTTGTATGTTTCGCTACATGGACAACCTTGAATGTTCTGGGTCTGTAGATTTGCTCAATCATTATTTCACATTCCATCTACTCAAAAAGTTTTCGATAGTATAAGTAATTGTTCTGCCGGTGTCAAGCATTCCAATTGTAACATTGCCATTACTTACATTCAGGATATCACCAATTACACCCGTACCTGTATGTAGCAATTGTTTTGGCTCCAATTCCAACAGCTTCCTGAATTGTTCTTCATCCATTTTGTCATATGAAATCTTTTCAATTCCAAGACAAGTATCCATAGCTTTTAGAATTTTTTCTCTATCCATTTTTCAATCCTTTCACGTACACATCGAAATCATCCATGTGATACATTTCCCGGTGTTCGTTGCACATATACGCACGTCTGTATATCCTGTTTGTATCAGGATTTCGAACAATTGTCAAGCGAACATCTTCATCGAAATTTGTGTGTTCTGCATTTCTGCATTCTGCACAATGTTTCATTTTATAATCCTGTCATATGAAGTGCAAGGCAAAGGAACGGAGAAGTAAAAGCGAACATCAAAACGATGATTCCAATAATTTCTAATTTATCTCCGATTGATAGATTCATTTTTCGTCTGCCCTCAGTTTATATAACCGGCTGATCAAAACCCGCAATTTTTCTCTCCATCCAAGAATATCTGAATACTTCTCCATGTCGAGATAGAGTTTCCGCAAGTCGATTATTATGTCATGAAGTTCCGCTTTATTCTTTTTCTTCATTCTATCCCCCCAGATGTTTCCGAACGATTTTGTAGGCATGAAGTTGTCCTTTGTCTCGCTCATTCAACCTGTTCTCTTTTCTAAGGTCTTCAAATGTTTTGATAACAAGATTGATTGCGAACAAAAGAGTATCAACATCTTTCTTCAATTTCATCAATTTCCGTAGTTCTTCCGTTTCTAACAGAACGCTTTCTTTTTCTAAACGTTTCATATTTTCCAATTCTCCTCATTCAAAGGGTTGATATATTCATCCCAATATTTTTCATCAATTTTCTTTCTGTGATTGTTTACAGCGGTTGATAAACCACCGAATATGTTTTCTAACCACATAAGAAAATCATAATATTTTATAAGAAAAATTCGCTTCATTTTTTATTACGCATCTTGTTGTAGAGGTATGTATCTCTTTCCCTGTCTGCCATTACACCAAGAGAAGTACTTCTCCCGTAGCAGGTTCCATTGCTTGAAACAAACCCCGCAGAAAGAACCTTCTGATCCATTTGACGTGCAAATTCTTTGTGGGTAATCCATAGCGGGAAGACAAAGATGGTTTCCATTGTCATGCCCATTGCGTTTACATATTCAAATACTACGTATTTGCAATCATCCATTATTTTACTCCTTGATTCCCAGAAGTTCTTTTTCGTAATTGGTCAATTTCGCCAGTGCTTTTCTTCGGTCTTCCGCTCTTGCATTCTGTTCCGTTGTGATTGTGAAAGATGAGAAGTAATTGCTATCTTCGATTTGAACGGGCCTATCGGCAAAGAACGCTCTCATTTTTTCCGTAAGTCTTCTACCCATATCCCACGTTCCGGTTCCGATATCAAACATAACAGAAACAGATTTTTTCTTGGGAACGAATTTTTCGATGGGTTCCATCAGTTTGAATTGGAGAGAATAATAACACTGGTCGGCAAGGTGTAGTGCAATCTCATCCACGTGTCCTTCAAATGTTCCAAGGTTTCTGGTAGATCGACCTTCGACATCACCTTCGGTTGTCACCTGCCATAATCCGTATGTGGATTCATACATTTTTTTCATTTCTTCTCCTTTGAATTTCTTTATCAACGATTTTTTCTGCTATGGATTTGCTATAACCCAATACATCAATAATACGCTGAATCGTGGTTTTTCTTCCATGCCCACGGTCATATACATCCCGAAAGATTATATCGATTTTCTCTTGAATCGTTTTCATTATACAAAACCCAATTCTTTCGCCTTCTCTTTGTCGAGTATAGGACAGAAGCCCAAATACTTCTTTATGTATTTTGCAAATCTTCTCTGTTCATTTTGTATCGCAATACCAAAATGGACTGCTCCATCAGTTACAATCGATAGTTTATTCCATGCCCGTAAGCCCCACCAAAAATGAGAACACTGTCTAAAGAATTGTCTACAATCAAGGTCTTCTCTCCAAGTGGGGTTTCTTTTTTCTTCTTCACACCGCTTTTCGATTTTCTCTTTCAAATTTCTGGCAAGTTCGCAATTATGAAACCATATCCCGATGCATCTTGCTACGGTAGGCTCAATCATTTCACTAACAAACTTTACTGGTTCGAATTCGCTTTCAGGTAGTTTTACGTGTTCAGAATCCAAAATTTGTGTCTCCTTTTTCCCCTCATTATTTCGTGAAAACCTTTCGGTATCGGTTTGTCTCCACCGTTTTTTCTCGCTTGTGAAACCGATTTGAAAATTCCTGCTTCTTTCAAAAGATGTGCCATCATCCAATGTTCTTCGATCATAACAAATTCATCATCGGATGTCAAGGGGCCAAAGAATAAATCTTTGTCTTCTTCCGTTACGTTATCTGATATAAAATGGATGTCTTTCATACGGCATCACCCATTACTGCTGCCGAAAAGGTTTCTTCTTTTCTGCTTACAAAGTCAAGGCTTCTACGAATCTGGCAGACACGTCCTTCCCAATGCATCAGGGAACGTGTAAGATTTTCAAGACCGGCAGCATTTTTTTCTGTGCGTCTTAATTCTTCGAGATTCTCCACCATTTTGAGAGAACCATCCAGTTGTGTTGCCAACCATTCTCGCATCTCTTTGTATGCTTCTGCTTTCATGTTATCTCCCAGATTGATATTCGTAACTATGAATTTCTTCTAGCCAATCAAGATAGGCATCATATTCTTCGTCAAGTTCTTCTGTTTCGGCTTTGCCGATTGTATCATCTTCTCTATGCATTTTTTTCTCCTAACCAGAACGCTTTCACTCGCTGTGCATCCCTGTAACCCATTGCCCAAATGTAGTCATAGAGCATATAGGGATGATAAGAAACTTTTGAGTTTAGACCGACAACATAACCATTTGTGTAGCGTCCATATTCGTAGCGTTCACATTCGGTCATTTGCTTCTCCTTTCTAATAAATGAAGTACTGGAACATTACTACATTTGTCACAAATAACTACAAAGAACATTCCATGAACTTCATCTGTTTGTTCGTCAGTCAACGTTATGTCTTTACCGTTGCATTGATAGACATATGGTTGATATAATGCTTCAATAAATTTGTTCATTTTACCTCACTAACCGGGGCAAGGCACTCCCACATTTTTTAGTAAAGAGGATCATCCAGAGTCAGAAGAGGAAATTCTTCTTCATCTTCGTCTGGGCCATGATCACAACCGCAAGGCATATGATCATGACAATCAGGGCAAAAGCCCATCTCTTCCATCATTTCAGGAACATCGTAAGGGGAATCCCCATGTGCCATTTTACTTCTCCTTTTATATTAGTGCAATTCGAATAATCTGAAAAGCAAAAAACCCAAATCCGGCAGCGAAAACGATCCAACAAATTCTACCAATTCTTTTGCGTTCTCTCTCTTCCGCTTCCCAGAAGTCTTTATGGTGTTTTGTGGTTATGATCATTTTAATAACCAGTAACCGTTACGAACCATCCGTTGTTCATTTCGGCTTCTTCGACAAAGTATGCGGCACCTTTTGTTTCTAAGGTGTAAATATACTCTGCCATTTCGCTTGCCTGTGATGCTAAAAAATAAACCCGTTTGTCCTGTGCCATTGTTCGCTCCTTTTGTTTGTTATTATAAAAGGATGGTAACACCTTTTTTATAAGATGTCAAGCAAAAAATAAAAAGGTCAACACCAGTGATGATGCTGACCTTTTATATACGTTGTCAAAATTCCTATCCTGAGATAATGTCTTTGAGTTTTTGAGCAGGTTTGAATTTGACAACGGTTTTCGCAGGTACATGAACCGCTTCTCCTGTTCTTGGGTTTCTTGCTGTTCTTTCCCCTTGCTCTGTTACCCTGAACGATCCGAAATTGACAACTGTTACTTTTCCATCTTGCTTGAGACCAACTTTGATTGTCTCAAAAACACAATCCAGTATATCATCGGTCTCCCTTTTTGTCAATCCCATGATCATCGAAACCTGTTCTTTGATGTCGTTTCTGTTCATAGCGTTCTCCTTCTGTAAAAATTGAACTTCAAACGTTCGATTCCAGTTATACCATTTTTTTATTGAAATGTACACGTTTTTTCTTGACAAAAATATTTTTTTGTGCATTCGGAAGATTTTCCTTGACAAATAATTTTTTTCGTGCTATGAGATTTCACTTTTTCCTTGACAAAATTTTTTTTCTGTGATACGGGCGTGAAAAAAAGTGTTTACATTTATACAAAAATCTGTTATGGTATCCTGTTCAATCGAAGAAAGGGAAAATTAGACAAATTCAGTGAATGAACGAAATTTAGACAAAAATTGTCAAAGTGAAGGGAAAATTCTACAGGTATACCAACAGAAAAATCGATTCTGAAGCCCTGAGAGACGATTTCCCGGTATTACATCTCGATCCATACTACCATATGGATCAAACCAAAAAAGCCCGATTTTGGACATCTCAGAAAGGAGAGCAAAAATGAAGAAGAAAAACAAAGAGTTACCTAACGCTGATGCTGCAAGGTTCCCAACCGTACCTGAACTTTGTGATGGATGCAGCAAATCATTCTCAGTAAGTGAAGATGCTTCAGTATGTGAAGTGTATGTCGATCCGACCATCTGGTTGAAGTGGGATCGATGCCCGTTCAACATCAAACTTTCTGCTGAAGAAAAAAAGATGCTGAATCCAATCAAAGCTTCCAAGAGACGATTCAGACGATAACAAAAAAAATGTTGATATAACATCAAAAATTGCTTGACATATATAATAGGTGTTGTTATACTGTGTATAGGATGAAAAACAACACTGACATAAAAAAGGAGTCGAGCATGACCGACAGAATTTTTGAGACCGTCACAATACGCAAGTGGAATAAAAATGAACTGGAAAATCGGATCAAGAAATTCAACCGTAGAGCCAGTAAGCTTTCGGTGGTGCCGATGGCTGTTGAATTCGACAATGAGCGGATTCTGCCGATCCACATCCCGGTTGGTCAGGATGTCTTCGGTGGGGTGGTCACTAAGGAAATCATGGTTACTTGTGTTGATGCCCATGTTTCCTATTCCATCCCTGTTATAGAAGGATGGGAACTGATCTGCAACTTCGATGCCAACAAAGACCCTGAAGGGAACATCGTGGTTTTCACTTCTAAGGTTCCCGATAAGGAACTTCCGAAAAAATTCATGGAGAAAGATGAAGTCCACTGTGACCACTGCGGAATCAACCGGTGGAGAAAAAAATCCTACCTGATGCGGAACGTGGAAACTGGTGAATATAAGGAAGTTGGTTCCACCTGTGTGAAAGACTTCTTCGGTCATGACCCCAAAGGCTTCATCTATGCCGCTTCTTTCGATTACTTCAAACTGATGGACTTCAGCGGTGCCGATGACGAAATGGGTTATGACGGTTATCGTGGATACGGTTATGACTGTGGAACTGGAATCAACGAATGGTTGTCAATGACTTCCGCTGTTATCAGGGAACACGGTTGGGTTTCCAAAACCAAAGCATACCATGAGAACCTTGCCGCTACTGCACATCTGGTTGCCGCTCAGATTTACTCCGGTCACAAAATGAAAGAGAGAGACCGGATTGAGGTTCTTCCCGATGACGTGAAAATTGCAAAAGAAACCGTCAAATGGTTTGAAGAACTGGATGCGGAAGGCAATGACTACCTGATGAATTGCAAAAAAGTTGTCCAAATCAAAATGGTTCCTTATAAGATGGAAGGGGTTGCCGCTTCTATGGTTGCCACTTACAAACGGGAACTGTATAAAAAGGAAGAAATTGACCGGAAGAAAAAAGAGGGCAAGGATAGCGAGTATGTTGGTGAACTGAAGGAAAGACTTCGTGACCTTACCTTGAAAGTTGTTTACACGCAGGACATTGAATCCATGTACGGTGTTTCCACCCTCTACATCTTCGTGGATGAAGAAACCGGAAACAAGTTCAAGACTTTCTACTCTGGCAATTCCTACCGGCTGTATAAAGATGATCTGGTGAAAGTTACCGGAACTGTGAAAAAACATGAAGAATATAAAGGTGAAAAATCCACCATGCTGACACGGGTGATTGCAGAGATCATCGTTCCTGAAGATAGAGAATGCTGCTACAACTGTGAAAATTGCGAGTTGGGTTCTGACCGCATAGGCTACTGCCGGTCTGAAGAGAAACCGGGAGTAATCGATCCCTACTTCGAACACAATGATGATTGCAGATGCGACAACTTCAAAAAAAGGAGCAAGTAATGACTACCACTCTTTTCTTTATCAATCTGGCAAAGGCCGCACCGATTAGAGATGGCCTGTACAACACGATTCATTGGAACATGGTAGGCAGGATGATGCATAGCGTTGATCATCTACCGAAAGAAACAATCGACAACGGTGCCAACAATTTTTATGGGAACAATCGATAAAAGTTCTTGACAAACACCAAAAGAGTTGATAAGGTGTATGGCATGAATACCAAAAACCAAAAAGGATTTACCTTAGTAGAAATCATTGCAGTGTTGGTTATAATCTCCATCGTTGCTGCACTGGCTATTCCACGTCTTATTCGCACCGATGCGAATGCTTCTTATAAGATGGTGGAAAACGCTGTGATGAATCTAAACTCCCACGAAAAAACATTCTGGTTGAACAAGAAGATGGTTGACGATTACAGCAATGACGGTAATCTTTTCTCTTCCATCGATTATAATATTGGTTCTGAATATACTTGGGTAGAGCGAGAAGAAACCGGTGGTGTACTTCGATTCAAGAATGAAGAGTTCACATTGACCAGAACACCATCTACAAAGGATTCATTTGCAGTATGGGAATTGTCAAGCTAATAGCTGTCATAGCGGCATTGATAATAGTGCCGGGGTCAATTCCTACACTGATAGCATTTATTGTAAAAAAAGTTCTTGACAAACAAAAAAGCAAATAGTATAGTTAGAGAAAATCAACGAACGAAAGGAGTTTCAAAATGCCGAAAGAATCAACTGCAAAAGTCATAAACATTGAAGAAAAGCAGATGGATGATGGTTTTCTTGGTGCCTTAGAGAAAACCAAAGTCGAGAAGCCCAAGAAAGCCAAAAGCAAGGGTTCTGCTTCGGTTGAAGCTCCTGCTGAAGTAAAAGAAGCAATCGATGATTTCAATACTGCCAAAGCAGAGAAGAAAAAGGCAGAAGCAAAAATGAAGAAGCATTCCCCGGTGATTATCAACTATGTCAAAGATATTCAGGATAAGGATGGATTCGATGGCGAATACCATAAGTCCTATGACGTTGAAGGGAATGAAACAAAAGTGAAATTTGTCACATCTAATCGCTTTTCAATCAAGAATGAAGATGAACACCTGATTCAGGACATTCTTGGTGACAAGTTTTCCCTGTTGATAAAAAAGATATTCACTGTTACTTTGAAACCGGAAGTCATGAAAGATCGAAATCTTCAGAAAGAACTGATGGAGAGAATGGGTGATCGGTTCGCAGATTTTTTTGAGTCTGTGCCTTCTCTGGTTCCTGTTGATGATTTCGACAAACGGATTTATGAAGAAGTTGATGAAGATGAATTGAACGATCTCCGCACCTTCGTGAAACAGGCTTCACCAAGTTTGCGGTAAGGGGAGAAACGATGCATAGAATAACAATCGAATGGAAAGATTTACCACCTATAATATCGGACTGCTACAAGATCGATCCCATCAAAGGCGTTGTTTCCGTTTATGATAGTAGATCGGATGAAGAAATTGGAAAATGGGAAATTTATGTTGATAGCAATTGCGTGTCTTCAAGAAGATCGAATGGTGAAAGATCGCTGCCACCTTGCTATAATAACCATCGTGATATAGTAGAAGAGATGGCAAAAGCATATTATCTTGGAATAAACCACGTTAGTGCGGTACATGCATGGAGAAAGGAAAACAAATGAGCGACAAGAAGAAAACAGCGGGTTTGACCAATGCCAAGTTTGCGGAGCAGGATGATTTCTTCAAGAAGTCCTGTGCGGAAGCAGGAGTAGAGCCTACGAAACGTCAGGCAAGCAAGTTTCGTATGAAAAAAGGAAGTGCGTGGCTTCTGGGAAGACCTGTTGTATTAGATGAAATGAAAAGAGAAAAGGAGAAAAAGAAAGATGAGTAATCCACTTGATCATTTTGATACGTCCGAATTTTTTTCTTCCGATGAGGTTGGCGGTCTGGATCGTGATTATGCCGATTACCTTGACTCCCTGCCACCTTCCAAAAGCGATGTAAATTTTACTGCCGAATGTTTTGCTTGCAGTGAATTGATAACCGATTTCGAACTTCAGATGAACAATGGTCATTGCCCGAATTGCAATTCTACGAATATTGCGGAGAGACGTGATCTTGAAATTATGGAACATGATACGGAAGATGTTCGGGAATTGAATTTTGATGATGACGATGGTGACATTCCTTTCTAACGATAACACTTTTCGTGAGGAATAAAAATGTTTACACCTATGGAATGGTTGTTCATATTCTGGCTTACCGCTTTTTGTTTCACCTGTAACACGGTGATAAACGTAATAGCAGAAGAAATGGAAGATATTCTAAATGAAATTTAGTGACTTCATATACTTCTATCCAGAAAATCCGATGCTGATCCATCGTGACCAACAACTATTGGATCATCTCAGCAACGATCCGAATGCTGTTGCGGAACTGAAACCAAATGGTTCCAGATGTGAAATACACTTGATCAATGGCAATGCAAGTTATTGGACACGTCATGGAACGGAGTTCAAATATGAAAACTTCGATTATGATATGATGACGGAAGAACTTCTCAAAAGGTTCCCTGAACGTGGATATTATCTCTTCGATAGCGAAATGAGACACAACAAAGTAGTTGGTGTCAAAAACCAGATAATGATATTTGACTGCTTTATATATAACGATCTTTTCTTGAATAGACACGACTTCCAGACCCGTAGGAGTGTTCTTGAATCTCACTTTATGAATCCCGATCTTAGCAATGAATATCTTTCTCTTGCACAACAATGGAAAACAGGATTTCGTGAACTGTTTGAATCTCTAGAGGGTGATCCAGAAATTGAAGGAATTGTAATAAAACTCTTGACAGGAATGTTCGATCTTGGTAGAGTGAGCGGAAGAGAAAGTAAATGGATGTATAAAGCACGATACGAAACAGGGAGACACAAATTCTAATAGGAGATAAAAATTATGAAATTCAAAGTCACTACTGTTGATCTAGAAAAAGATGGAACACGAAAACGTGGTTTTACTGCCACCTTCAATATTCCAGATGATATGTCCAAAAGTGACTTCAGGGAAAATCTTCTGGATGATATTGATGAAATTCTGAGGGGATATAAAAACGATTCACATCTAAACGGAATAGAGATTGTGAGAATCAAAGAAGAATGGGAAGGAGAAGAAATAGAATGAAGAAATTGACGAAAGTACTCTTTCGGGGCAAATCGGTGG
>WOR8_10003761_pt1 | contig 14809 bp, 14 predicted proteins | sample DeeMarSeWOR38_10_FD_19890 | JGI IMG/M metagenome (IMG submission 19890) | reverse complement strand
CCCGACGCACCGATGGGAGTCTTCTGGCGCACCGTGAAGTCGCGCTGCGGACGAGGGGTCCCTGTCGCCGAGATGGCGCTCCTCTTCGGCATCAGCCCCAGCTCCCTGGCTCGGGCCACTGCCGCGTCGTGGATGGACGCCTCGTCTCGGAACGCCTGTACTCCCTTCGTGTAGTCAGCACGCTGCTCAGGAGCGAGCGGGAGCGCTTCCCCACCGGTACCGTACCCACCGACGTTGGTGAACACTGGCTTCCCATCCACCCACCGCACCCCGATGCTGCCACCGGAACTGGGAGGAGCCTCAGGAGGAGCCTCAGCTGTCACGTCGATGGAGGTGGACGTTCTCAGTGGAGCAGTGACAGCGGAAGGGACATCTTCCAGTGCCAGTGGCCTGTCCGGGGGAGGACCGAATCTCTCCGGGAGACCCAAAAACTCCGATGGAACCCCCGCTCCCATCAGCCCCATCCTCAGTCCGAGATCAGGCCCAATCGGGGAGACTGCTCCTCCCGGAGTGTAGGCAGTCGTCGGATCCCCGGCTCCTGCTGCTCTCCTGCGAGCCAGAAGGGCCTGATGCGCCCGCATCCGTGCCTTGTCGTCTTCGGACATGCCTCGGTCGGTCATCCACTGCTCGGTCTCGTCGTCGAGCCTCCCGGGATTGAGCAGCGAGCTGGCCAGAGAGTCTTCGTAGTCAGGCATCGCTACCCCCTCCTCCGGGTGAGAGAGTCTTCGGCTTCTGCTGGGAGGAACATCCGCCGCTGGGCTCCGGTCATCCGGATCGTGTCGGGGGTCAGTCCTGTAACGATCTGGGGACCGGACACCTGCCGCAGGGGCGCCCCACCGAATCCGGGCGTCCCGTACTGAGCACGGGCCTGCGCGATCCGAGCCCGGTTCTCCTCAGCTCCTGCCATGTCGGTCAGGCTGGAAGGGGCCTGGGGGGATTCGATCTGGAATCGCCGACGGTCACGCTGATCGGCCATCCGGGCTCGCCAGTCGTCCCATCTCGTTGCGTCTCGACGCATCCGCTCCTTGTCGGCTCTCAGCCGCCCGATCCATTCGTACATGTCCTCGAAGCCGAAGTCCCCGCCCAGAGCGTCGAGCTGCTCTCCTGCCCCACCCACATTCGTGAGCATGTCCGTGTTCGGGAGGAAGCTCGTCCTCGCACCGAAAGCCATGACGCCCTCCTAGATCAAACCCGAGAGCGAGGCCATTGCACTGATCCTCGCATTCATCGCGTTGTTCTGCATATCCGCGACCCGGAGCGGGTACTCCATCATCGCCCGCGAGAAGTCCATCTGGTTCCGCTGAGCCTGATTGAGGAAGTCCCCTTGCGTTCCAGCCAGCCCGCCGGCTCCACTGATTGCCCCACCCAAGTCGGCGAGGAGTCCCCGCTCGAACTCCAGCCGCTGCCTCTCAGTGTCTCCTGTCAGTCCAGCCTGAGTTCTGTACTGGTCCGACATGAGGTTCCGTCGCTCGGCGCTCGACATCCCACCACCACGCTGAGCCTGTGCTTCGGCTTCCCTCATAGCAATCGAGCCCTCGGCCCGAGCCCGATTGAGGATGTCGTCGACGTTGTACTGCCCAGCAAGATCGCGGTTCTGCTGGATGAGGTCACGGTACATGTCCATGACCTCCTTCATGTAGGGGGTGGACTCCACCTGGAAGTTCCCCTCGCGTCCCCCACCAGGGGGCATGTAGGGCACACCACCGCCTCCTCCAGCCGGACCGGCACCCCCGCCTGAAGAGAAGCTGGCATTCCGATTGGCAAGGAACCGCCGTGCCCCTCCCGGCCCCATGACGTACTTGCTGCTTCCCAGCGCAGCCGTCTCTTGGTAGGGGTTCGCCTGCCTGTGGGTCTGCTGACGCTTCCACCGCTGGTAGGCTTGCTGGTCCGGGAAGGTCCGAGGGCCCGTTGGATCGGGGTTCTTGAACTCAGGCATCTCCTACTCCCAGCACATTATAGACTACGGCTCGCCACCTTCAATGAACACCTGATTGGTCACGCCAGGAACGAACTCCCCACCAAACCCCAGGAAGTACCCCTCGTAGGCAGGGTACAGCTCTGAAGACGGGTTCCTGTTCCATCTGATGTCGAGCCACAACCCACGCCCCTGGAAGTCCAACGGACTGGCGTACAGGATTCCTTCGGTGATCCGATCCCGGTCAGCCTCGGCCGTGGACAGGTCGATCCCAAGGTTTCTGGCATCGAGGATGAGCCCACTGTTCTGATACTGCCTTGTAGTCCCCCACAACTCTCGGCTGTGCCCAACCCAGTTGTCGTTCCAGAACGACGAGTCCGGCCCTGAGTAGACCGCAATAGTCCACCCTGAGTCGTCCAGCCCAGAGAAGTGGAACCACAGACGTGTGAACTTCTTTGCCTCGAATGGAAACCCCCCGAACTCGTTGAAGTAGTAGTAGGGGAGGATGAGCCTTGGCTGCACCCGCCGCCAGAAGCTCGTCGGCAGCGCGAAGCTCGACGCCACGTTGTAGTTCATCATGGCTGTGATGACGAAGCTGCACCCGTAAGTCGACGGCCCGATGGACTCGCTGTAGGGGTCAGTGTATCCGGAGATGATCGGACCGGCACCAACGTGATAGAGAGCACCCGCTCCCCACGGAGCCCGCAGGTACTTGATGAACTCGACGTCGGAGTTCCCCTCGCTCAGCTTTCTGTCGAATGACAGACGGGCTGGACGAAGGGCCCCACCCGTCTCAGGAGCCACGACCGTGTAGTCCAGCACCGCGAAGTAGTGGTCGTCCGAGGTCACGGTGGGCCCCAGGATGTCTTCGTGGGGTTCCATGTACGGCCGGTCGAAGTTCCGCGCCGCGACGTGAGCCTCGGACACGATGTAGGTGTTGAAGTAGGGATCGTCGGTGGCGACCATGTTCGGCCCTGCCGACTTGAGCGGATCTTGTGGAGTGAAGAGCGTCCCCTCCACAAAGTCGCTCACCGGCAGCCACCGGTTCTCCGGGCTCAGCGGATGGAACGCCCCGTTGTACATGTACGGACCCTTCTCGGTCCACACATAGGGGTTTCCATGGATGACGACGTTGCAGTTGTGGCCGACCGCACCAAGGCTCTGGTCGATGAGCTGGAAGGTGTAGTCGGTGTCGGTGTACCCCTGGAGCATGTACGTCGAGTTCCGGGTGAACACCAGACAGTAGTCCCGCGTCGAAAGGATCCCCGTGACCGGTTCCCCGCTCTTCGTCCGGTAGGCCAGCCCGTCCCATCGTTCCGGGTAGAAGAGCTGCGAAAGGTAGACCGTATCCGGGTTCGCTGGGTCACCGGCCAGGATCTGGCGGTCATGGTAGATCGCGTTGACCGTCCCTCGTGGCAGCCGCTGGAACGAGGAGATGAACGCCTCTCCCAGATCCCCGAGCGCTGTTGCCTCGGTCACCGTCTGGGTTCCACGAGCGACACGCAGCGCCAGCCTGGGGAAATCTGCAGCAGGCTGCAGCCAAAGCTCAAGGTGAGTCGCTCGCGTGACCGGCACGATGTCGACTGGACTGTCCGTCGGGATCATGGTCGACCAGTCATTGAACCGGTCGAAGCACAGGGGCTTCATCCAAAACGCCATCGAGAACCGGCGGTTCGTGGCGTCGAGGAGGTCGATCTCGTCCCCTGGGCGCATGAGACTAATCCGGCCACCCGGCGTTTCGGTGTCGTCGATCCACCAGATACCCTGATCGAAGTCCCCACCAGTCCCATCGAGGTCGACGATGTCGTCGTTGGCGTAGTAGTCGTCTGGCGGGCGCTCAGGAAGGTTGATCCACTGACGAGACGAGCCAAGAGGAATGTCCACTGCTGTTCCCAGCGAGAGTGGACTCCTCTCCCCAGTGAACTCGTCGTACCAGCTGAAGTAGGCCGTGAGAGTTCCGCTCCCACCTCCTGAGGTGAACTCGGGAACCTCTCCCGGAGCCCGGATGCCCTGCTTCCACAGACGATGATGGGTGTCGAGAACGAGGTTGTGGGAGTAACCGCCAGCCAGGTAGAGGTTGCCCTCGTAGGTGGCCTGAGAGCACGGAGCCTTCAGGGCTACGACTCCGAACGGCAGGCTGCAGTACCACCGTCCCCGCTTCTGGCCACACCACTCCTTGTTGCTGATGGCCATGTTCCCGTCGGCACCCCACCCACCCTTGTTGTGGGGTTGCCACAAGTACACGCCTCCTGCGTAGTTCGCTTCTGGAAGTCGAGTTCCAGCTTTCCAGAGTACTCCGCAAGCGTACATGTCAGATCGCCTTGAAGAAGTAGATGGGAAACAGTCCTTGAGCCACGCCACCGAACGAGTCGCTGGGACCGTTCTGACCGTCGCAAACGAACCAGCCGTCATATGGAGCGAACTGTGCCGAGTGGGTGAAGACCAGTGAGTTCCCGACGGGATAGTTCCCGATGGCAGCCCACAGTCTTCCTCGGTACTGGGCCAAGGCGGTTATCGCCGGGTCGCCTCCTTCAGTCGGGTAGCCACCCAGCGTGGTGATCTCGTAGTTGAGCTGGAAGTTCGGTATCCACCGGTAGCTTGCTGCAGCCTTCGCATCGAAGCAGCCGATGGTCACCTGGTTCGGGGTCTCTTCCGTGTCCGTCCACCCGAAGTAGAGCCGGTCGTTCAGAGTCGCACAGCAGAACGCAAGAGCAGGAATCGCTGGATTCCCTCCACCACCCCTACCCATCTCCAGTCCCGTCGCCGAGATGGTGTAGGCAAGAGCGAGTGCTGAGCCGTCCCAGGAGTAGATCGTGTCGACCCCGTCCATGATGTAGAGCTTGTCGCGGTACTGGGCCATCGAGTTCTGGAATGGAGACGAGTCGAATCCGCCGATGGTTGCCGTCGACCATCCACTTCCAGGGTCGTAGTAGATGATGCTGCCGTACCCTGCCACCGTGAACACCAGCTGGTTCTTGTACAAGGCCGCTGCCGCTCCCGAAGCAGCAGGAGTGGCCATCGCGTACTCCTGAGTGACGACGTAGCCGTCCCACGAGTAGATGTATCCATTGGTCGAGGTGAACGGGTCGGTCAGCATGAAGTAGAGCTTCCCCATGTACTCCTGCACAACAGCACAGCGGTACCCAGGGAAGGTAGAGATGATCTCGTCAGCAGGGGCTGCCGACGTGAAGGTCGGGTCGCTTCCTGCCGGCACCTGTACCAGCTGGAGCTTCTTCAGCTTGCTGTAGTCACCAACGTAGACCTCACGGTTGAACCTCTCGATGGATGGAGTCCACGTATCGTTTGCCGGGTAGTCCCCGACGTTGCAGAACGGCGGGTCGAAGTCGGTGTCGATGAAGCCGATCCGGGCTCCGTAGTCGGTCACGACCCAGTCAGGAGGAATCCCCTCATAGGAGAGGGGAGGATAGCCTCCCCACCACAGCCGAGTCCCGCCGACCGCGTTGTGTTCGCCGATCCAATGAGGAGCCCACGAGTCGAACCCCGTGACGGAAAAGGGAGGGCGGTTGTTGCTGTTCCCCGTCGAAGGATTGAACCGAGGAATGATCGGGACCATCGTCCCTCTCGAACCGTAGTTCGGAGCGGTAATGATCCCACCACCCTGGATCCGGCAGTTCCCGATGTACCGAGGACGGTTGGGTGGGTTGCCCCCGGGATCGACCTTGGTGGCCATCCCTTCCCAGGCAAACCCGTCCTGGCCGTTCCGATACTCGAAACGCCGCCCTCCCTTCTGGATCGGCTTCTGTGCCACTTACTTCTTCACCTCTTCCGGGGTCTTCGCCATCCCGACTGCTTTGAGCAGCTTGTGGGCCCACCCCACGATCAGCAGGATGATTCCACCCCAGTAGGCCACCGTGTGATCGGGCACTCCACCAGCAGTGAGGATCGTGGCGATGACCTCCCAGATGATGGGAATGCCGACGAGGATCGACGCGATCAGCGTCTTCTTGCCGTTGAACCAGTTCCACAGCCCGAGCAGAAACTTCAGCATCTCGTTACCTCCAAACGCCAAGAGCACACGGAGCCACATTGGCGGCTTCTTCGGACCCTTCGGTCGAGGTCCATGCTTCTTCATCTCTCGGTGAGCTGCCGTGAACGCCCTCCGAGCATTCCATCCCTTCTGGTGCTGGAAGAACACGTACCAGTCCCGCCAGAGCTGATCCCACTCAGCCTGTGTGTGGGGATGACCACACCGAGGACAGCTCATCACCGGTTGCCCTCCAGCACGACGTTCGGCGCATTGGCGCACCACGTCTTGAAGTGACCTCGACAGTTCGACTGAGCAGGGTTGCCGCGCCAGCCTCCAGCAGGCTGTCCGTTGCATTCCCACTTTTGGTTGCACAGCTCCTTCTCACAGATCGCCCGCTGGTGGCAGATGGCATCGGGCGGTACGTCCGGTCCACACTCGGGACGGACAGGACAACCACCACGGGGAATGCAGCCCGGAGCCCCACAGACGTTGTTGCCGGTCCCAGGCATACAGCAGTAGCCGATGCTTGCGCAGAACTCAGGCTGGCCGTCGGTTGTCAGGGTAGTGTCCAGGTGACTCCCCCTGTCCTCGTAGTTGAACTTCATCTTGGACATGTTGGGCCATGGTGAGGGGCACTTCTGCACGACCGACCCGTTTCGATGACAGCCAACGTACCGCCCTCTCCAGTTGTTCGTCCACGAGCCATCACCGAAGTAGCAGGTGTGATTCTCCTCGAAGAGACCGTCATCTCTTTCGATGAACACAGCTTCCTTGCCGGCGATCACACAGCGGCCAGGCATCTGCTTCCGAAGCTGGACCCCCAAGGCGTCGAGGTTCTCTCGACACGACCGACCGGTTCGATCACCGAGAGCCGACGTGGCTGCGAAGATCTCGTCATGGAAGTCTGGTGCTGGCGTGCTGTCGGCAATCAGGTACATCTCTTCTGGACAACCGACAGGAGGAGTAGTACACGGTTTCCACGTCTGCCCTTCGTAGCAGTCGCAGTCGTCGGCAAGGACACACTGTGGTCGCGGGAGCGGATCGCACTTCACAGCCTCCTCGCAGTAGTAGGGGTCCTGACTGGGGTTCGTCCTGCAGGGACTTTCCTCGGACGAGCACTGCTGTCCTACGTCCTTGCACCAGGGCCACAGCGGCTCGCCCTCGGGGTGGCCGTTGTAGGGGCAGTTGTCCGGCACGCACGTCCCATCTGGAAGGCACTGCTGTCCGTCGGGGCAGCCCACGTCGAGACAGGTTGCCGGTCGGCACTTCCCGTCCTCGCACACCTGACCGTCTGGACACCCAGTCTCCTCGCACGGTGGAGGAGGCTCAGGGGGTTCGATCGGCGGAATCCCCCCACACGAACAGAGCACGCCCAGCAGAAGTACCACAAGTACTGTGCGCATCGAGCTGCCTCCTACAGAGTGAAGTCCAGCAGCGAACGGACATGGGAGATGCGGTTGGCGATGGTGACATCTCGACCATCCGACATGGTGCCGCCTGCGAACAGCAGGCCCACCAGCGCCGCTTGATCCTCGGAAAGTATGGCGCTTCCACTGTCGCCCCCCTGGGAGAACGGGTTGCTGTCCGTGAAGATCATCAACTGATCCTCGAACAGTGCGATGAAGCTTCCGTACTGCACCTGCACCGAGAGGTCGATGGCCTCGACCCAACCCGAGGTCACCTCCGTAGTCCGTCCCACCTTGGTGACCTTCTCAGAGACGACGGCGTCTCGGACGACAGAAGGACGGTTGAGCCTGTGCATCTCTGGGGTGTAGCCGGTGCCCCACTCCTCGGCGAGAGCACAGTCCACGAGGTTGGGGTAGGGCTGCGAGATGTTGAACGGGCTCTTCCCCCCGGGCCATGGGATCTGATCAAGACAGCCAGGCGGCATCGGGCCCCCATCCTCTGAGTTGATCGTCACGAAGGAGTGGAGTCTGCCGATCCAGTTCGATGGGTCAGTCGTCAGCCCGTCGAGATCGACAGGACCCGGTTGTGTGACGGTGTCCCCGACAACCGCCTCGTTGGAGTTGGCGAGAACATGGTTGTTCGACAGGATCATCGGCTTCCCGTCCTTCATGACCCAGAGGCCCAGCGTCCCTGCTGTGATGCTCTTGTGTCCGACGCTGAAGCCTCCCGGGCAAGGGCGGCGCTTTTCCGTCAGCCCCCGAGCGACGATGGGCCCCATCTCGATCACGTCGGTCCGAATCCCGTCGTCCACTTCCATCGGGATCACCTGATCGGAGGACAGTCCAACCAGCGGCACCTTCTTCGTGACCCCGACATTGACCTTTCCAGTTCGAGGATCCGTCCACACCGCATGGACATTCGGCTTGGACATCAACCTCGCTCTGGTTCCCGACTTGAGCTTCGACATCTGACCTCCTCAAGGGCACAGGTACGCCTCAGGAGTCTTCGACCTCCCGTCGCACAGGCCCCAGTAGTCCGGCGGCTTCTGGTGTCGACAGTTGAAATGTCGCTCATGTCCTGGAGGAAGGCCGACTCCTGCGTTGGTGTACATCTGGATCTCCCTCACCCTCTCCAACGGACAGGTGAGACATGATGCCGACACCTGAGGACTGTGACAAGCGACGTGACAGAACGGCTTGCTCGGTGGAGTCGGGCTTGGAGTCGGGCTTGGAGAAGGAGAAGGAGAAGGAGAAGGAGAAGGAGAAGGAGAAGGAGAAGGACTCGGACGAGGACAGGCTTCACTCGCCTTGAAGGCATCCCTCACGACCTCGACACATTCACGCATCGAGCCAGGGCCCCAGCAGTCGTCAACCTGCAGCGAGCCACACCGAGGGATCGTGACCCAGTACGAGACGAGGGCCGTTTCTCCAGGACCAATTCGATTCGGCCCGGCCATCTGTGGATCGCCAGTGACCGTTTCCTGAGTAGCACAAGTGAGGTCGTCGTCCGTGTACGCTGCCAGCCGAGAGTAGATCTCCACCTTCCGGTTGTTGGTGATCCGGAATCTCCGCTGCCCACCCTGAAGGTGACACCCACCATCACCCCACTCGTCGAAGACGATCTCGACCAGAGCCCCGTTCGACTCCCAGTGCCTTCCCCTTGGTGTAGCAGGCTGGGCAGGAGTCGTGGTCACGGCCACTCCCTCGTCTCCCGCTTCCTCGAAGGAGAGTTGAGGGCTCGACGGAGTTTCGTTACAGCTCACTGTGCATAGCGCCAGTCCAGTAACGATCACCAGCGCGTAGAACAGCACTACGTCCTTCACCCTGTTCGACATCACACCCACCCTTGACTCATGTTGCTGAGCGCATCGTACTGCTCATCCACGCTCGGCCAACCACCAGCCGACACTGGAGAGAACCTGTCCTTGTAAGGATCGCGGGACCACCGCGAGTATTTGGCCAGCACTCGCCGAGGATCCTGCCCCTGCATCAGCCCCCGTAGCCTGCGATCGAGCGAATCATCACCACCGAACCGCTGCATGAGCACGTCGTTGAAGTAGTTCTGGAACTCGTTCGTCCTCGTCCCCTCGACCGGCCTACGCACACTGGACCGGGCACCGACGGCTCCCCCGGCAGCGTCCCGGAACCTGCCCCTCCTGCCTCCAGTCACGCCACCAGTCCGAACGGAATGCTGGTAAGCCCCCATCGTCGAGCGAGGATCCCTTGCCCCTCCCCACCTGGAGGCCCGAGCACCACCCTGTGCTACTTGATGAGAGATGCTGCTGGATCTTGGTTCCATCTCAGTACCCGAAACAGGCCATCCAGCGATTCCACTGCACGAGGATGGTCGTGATCCTCTTAGATCGACGGCTGCCCATGAGAGGCAGGATCGCCTTCATGATGGCAACCTCGGGTCACGCCACCGCTCCCGTAAGGCTTCCGATTGCGCTGAGTATCCCATACACTACTCCCCCTGCAATGCTAAGGAGGATGGTATAACCAAAACAGGCTTGGAAGTGCATTGGATCCTTCGTCCTGAAGTCCCCGCCCCACTTCCAGCCCTCGTCCTCGAACGGCTTGATGATCTCCAACGGCATGTCGCCATCGGTACCAAGCTGGTTCGTCGCGGCATTCAGGTCGATGGCGATCCCCCACGCATGGGTAGAGAGCTTGTGGCCTCGACGCTTTGCCCTCCAGTTGTACGTCCCGTCGAAGGTGGCGATCTTGTTCCAGTCACCGTTCCGGGAGATCGTGTCCAGGATCTTGCCCAGTGAGCTGAGCAGACGGTAGTGGATCCTGATCCTACGGACGGTAACAGAGTGGTCCCACCCGAGCGGCAACGGAGCCGGCAGCTCCAGGATGCCCTGGGTGTGGTGCTCCCAGTTGGGATGAACTGTCCCATCCTCGCGGATGTACGACTCCGGGTCGCCGAAGGTCTTTCGGATCTCGGCCAGTCCTGTAGGAACGATAATCACCTGCCGTTCCTCCGGAGCAGCATCTCGACCCCTGCCAGCCTCTCCCGGATGTCTTCCATTCGAGCATGCTGCTCGTCTTCCTTTTCGACATGCCCCTTGATCATGGTGAACATCAGCTCGAACCGCTCGCTAGACACTGCATACGCAATGTCGTTCTTGTTCAGCCGAGCCTCGATGTTGGCGATGCAACCGTCCTGTCTTTTCTCGTGAACCTCCATGGCCTTGAACTCCCGAACCACGAACCACTTCAAGGACGCCCACAGCCACGTCAACACCCCTTGGATGGTGAGAATCACCACGGCAGTCAAACCAGGATGTTCAGATATGAGGCTGTTGAGGTCGCTCACAGTCTAGTCCTGATCTGGTAGGCGTTCCACGTTGCGAACGCCGACCACAGCACGATACAGGTGATTGCGAAGATGCGGGCATGGGTCTTGTTCTTCGCTTTCATGTCCGCGTAGAGATAGATGAATGCAGCCGTCGAGACTGTCTTCAGCACCAGCCGAGCCACCTGATCCTGCATCAGCGGGTTCAGCTCTCGGGCCCCCAACGACAGTCCGTACTCGGTCGTGGCCAGGTCTGCTGCCCCAGCAGTCCCCATCCCAATGCCGAGCCAATCAGCCGGAGCAGCTGGCGTTGCTACCAGCAGGCTGAGCGTAATGGCAAACCCTTTCACTACGTTCAGTCTCCTACTACCGCCCAGTCAGTGTCGGGGGCTGGGCCAAACAGCCCCCTCGCCTTCTCGTAGATCACCCCGTCGTACTGGATCCGATAGGCGACCTGAACCCCCTCACCGTAGGCGTTCTTGAAGGTGTTGGTTCGTAGCTGCACCGGGCTCGTTCCAGGCACGTCCACCCCTGAGAGCACCCAGGTGTCTCGGGTGTCGTCGTAGCAGTTCCCGCAGACGCTCTGCACGAATGGGCCCGGATCGTCGTTGGTCACCGTCGCCAGCGCCGAGTCGCTCGGGTCCGTGTTCGGCAGCGTCGTGCTGCTCCACGTCGGGTGACACAGTCTCAGCGGATTGCCCGCTACACATGCCTCGAAGTCGGAGGTCAGGCTGGCCTCCATCGTGTCCATCCAGGCATCGGCTTCGGCCTGCGCCTCGGTCAAGGTGATCTGTGCGCTGGCCACCCCACCATGGAAGAGCAGCATGGTCAGGATCATCAGCAGCTTCTTCATCGGCTCACCTCTCGTCACTGAAAGAACCCAACGCCCAGATTCCAGAGGGCGTCGATCTCGCCTGGAACCGGTGGGCGGTTCCACTGAGTGAAGTGATCGAGAACCCCACGGAACGTAGACGTACTGGTGTGACTGATGTTGAGATTGTGCCCGGCCGTCTGAGGCACGTAGACAAATGAGCTGGCAGTCTGGGCCGACAGCTGCTCGTCTGCATCGTAGTAGGCGATGTACCCGTAGCCCGTAGCCGGATCCCAATAGCAGTTCATGAAGACCCACTCGTCCTGAGGGAAGGTGCTGAAGGCAACCGTTGCCAAGATGGAGACAGCACCGTCGTAGAAGGTACAGGATGCAGTAGTAGTAGTCAGGCGGCCTGCATCTCCCGTGTTCCCCCACAGCTGACTCCAGAAATAGTCGGTGCTGCTGGCAGTGTCCTGAATCCCCCACACAGATCGCCAGAACCCCGACGTCGCACTCCCGCGAACGCCGTCTGCAGCAACGGTCAAGTAGGAGCCATCAGCAGAAAAGTAGACCCCCATCCCACTATCCGGCAGCTCCACCAGCCCTGCGGCCTGGGTGGGGGTGCTGACTCCGGTCAGGTCGTTGGAGCCCCAAGAGTCTACGTAGGGGCCACCGTTCTCGGTCATGTTCCAGCAAGAGACGCCATTGGAGCCACGAAGGCCAGCAGCTTCGGCCTGCTCACACGTCATGCCCTTGCCGGAGTTGGAGAGGGCGGCAACAAGAGTATCGAACGGAAGATCAGTTCCCCGAATCAACAGAGACGGACCCAGGTCTCCAGTGAACCCACTAGATCCATCTGGTGCAGCTGCTACGCCAAAGCTCTCCGAAGTGTCACGCACAGACATCGACCCAAGAGGAGACAGGTCCCACGAGAAAGAAGCTCCATCTACTGACACTCCAGCTGCACCAGCCGACGTGTCTACCGCACCACACGCAAATATCCGCGTGGTGCTGTCAGTGAACAACGGAGCAGAAAGGATGTGTGTGGAGCTGCCGACGGTGTCGTATGCGTACACAGCCAGTCTCTCAGAGCTGTCGAAGTACATTCTCCACTCAGGAGCAACGTCAGCCTTGGCCATCATGTACATCGAGGCGTTCAGCAGGGTTGGTACACTCCAAGAGCAGAACAACATGTCGTCGGAGGACCCGCTGAGTGAAGCAGTGTCCGAAGCAGTAGCATACGAACTACCTCTGATGAAGTGCGCTGCATACCCCCGCGCCCCACCTTTCGCAGTGGGCGTGTTCACGGGGGTGAGGTCGAAGGCATCTCCATAGGAGACAAGGGGGGCTGTCGCCTCCAGCTCTCCTGTGATCGTCCCAGCCGCCCCTGAGATCGAGTCCCTGATCCCCCAGGACGAGAGGTCCATCGACCAGCAGGCAGTGGCAGTCGTGTTCTCCTCGACCCACTGACAGTCACGCCCAGCTCCCGAGTTGTACAGGTCAGATGCCGGCGGCTCGCCGTCGATGAAGAAGATGAGCTGGTCTATGATTCCAGCAAGGTCTGGACCGACGAGGTTGGACCCGATGAGGAGCGGCTCAGAGGTGTTCGACACGTCGTAGTCCATGTCGTCGGCATCCGAGGTGTAGGCAGCCCCATTGATGGAGATTCGCGCCTTCTTGAGAGGGTCGTAGAAGTAGCCACAGACAAAGGTCTTGGCATCCGGTGTGAAAGCAGCACTCACCGAGGTCGAGGTATCCCCAACCAATCCCTCGGAGAAGTAGACAGTGACTACATTCGTCTCCGTGTGAATGTACAGCTCGCTATTGGTAAAGCCACCCTTGTAGAGGAGGACTTCGTCGTTCCCTACATCATCCATCCACAGGCAGGCTGCCAGCCCCTTGCCATTGGAGTGATCGAAGGCTGCCTGATCCGGCACGGAGACGAAGTCGCCCGAAGAGAACGTCGCCGACTCTGCCCGGTTGGTGTACGCCGAATCCCACCCCAAGTTGTCAGGGTCGTCGAACCTGTATTGGGCAACCATCCCCGTGAAGTAACCCGGCAGGAGAGCCGTGGCCATGTCCACTGATGCTTCGTCGTCTGGAGCCTCATAGACAGGGCTCTGAGCCCACGCCGGGAGCCCGAAGAGCACGAGAGCAGCCAGCAGCCTCTTCATCTTCTACTCCACGTACACAGTGCGCTGAGCAGTCGGTGCCTGCTCCAACTTCCAGTGCCAGTTCAGGACCGTAGGCGAGCTGAGGGAACAAGGGACGTTGGCCTCGAAGGTCACCTCATTGGTTCCGGTCGTGAAGTTGACGTCACCCGACTCGTAGTACCCGGCACTTCCCTGATCGGAGTAGTCGCTCCCACTGTCCACGTAGCACCCAAGAGATCCGGAGTCGTTGTAGCAGGAGATGTAGTAGTCAGTCGTGAGGATGCGGAGGTCGGTGGCGTTGACACACTCGGTCGTGGTGAACAGTCTCCCCCCGAGGAAGCTCCCAGACGGAATCTCCACCCGCATGAACGCCGTGTCGACCGACTCCGTCACCGCCTTGACGCCGGAAGCGATGGCCGCTGCTCCTGGGCCTGAAGGCGGCGGGAACGTCTGAGCCAGGGTCAGAGCGACCCAGACCACACTGAATGCCGTCAGCCCGACGAGTAGGTTCTTCATGGGATCGTTGCCAGCGCGTACCAGGCATAGGTGTCCGAGGAGTTCTTCGCACACACCTCGAAGGTGTCCGCCACCCCCGCCCCACCCTCGTCTCGCCACAGCACGCCGCGAGTAGTGGCGTCACAAGTCGGCTTCGTACCAGAGTCATCAACACGCGGGCCATGCTCGGTGATGGTCATTCGGGTGGTCTCCGACTGGGCGGTGCCCCCAGAACCAAGCGTGCTGCCAGTACGAAACCGAATCACCCCAGGAGCGCCCGCACCCGTTCCGAGGCCCCCTCTCATTTCCAGGGTCCCACCATCGCCGTCGGTGACTCCGCTGTAGATGTCCGTTCCCCGAATGTGGACAGCCCCAGCCGAACCTCCGACATTCAGTCCACCCACGATGATCTGCCCAGAAGATCCGTAAGCCCAGAAGGCAGCCTGAGAAGTGTTCACCGTGCTCCCACTCGTCGTCGACGCGGGATAGACGTAGAGCCTGACGTCTCCACCGCCGCCGGTCCCGGTCCCAGCTCCACCATGGATCACTGCCGCAGCAGTCGAGGACTGATCCGTCCCGCTCTCGGTCCTTGCCGTCATACCCGCTGCGCCATTCGCCCCAGCGTAGGTCCCAACAGTAGGATTCGCCGAGAAGGAGTACGACGGAGCAGTCCTAACCCCATCTGGAGCAAGCAGGGGAATCGTATTGGTGATTGCTGCTTCTCCAACTGTCATTCTGGT
>WOR8_10003757_pt1 | contig 14819 bp, 13 predicted proteins | sample DeeMarSeWOR38_10_FD_19890 | JGI IMG/M metagenome (IMG submission 19890) | reverse complement strand
TCGCTGATGGTAAAGGAGGCGTCTTTACTGCTACATCCGGAATTTCGACGATGTTTGGAAAAGAGCGTTGTTTTAATGCACCGTTGGCAGAGTCAAGTATCGTCGGTGTTGCCACCGGTTTGGCGGTCAGGGGATTAAAGCCGGTCATCGAAATTCAGTTTGGTGATTATATCTGGACTGCGATGATGCAAATTCGAAATGAATTATCCACGATTCGCTGGCGTAGTAATAATAACTGGTCTTCGCCGGTAATTATTCGCGTACCGGTTGGTGGTTATATACATGGCGGACTCTGTCATTCTCAGAATATCGAAGCATTTTTCAGCCATATACCGGGCCTGAAAATTGTCTATCCATGTCAGGCAGACGATGCTAAAGGACTTTTAAAGGCAGCGATCCGTGGTAATGATCCTGTTATTTTTCTTGAACACAAAGGTCTTTATAGACAAAGTTATGCCGCTTCAGCGGAGCCTGATGAAAATTATCTCGTTCCAATTGGAAAAGGTGTGATCAGAAGAGAGGGTACTGATGCGACAGTTGTCACCTATGGAGCACTGGTGCAAAAATCCATGGAAGCAGCAAGGCTTTTAGCTAATGACGGATATGAAATTGAAGTGATAGATATCAGAACGATTGCTCCTCTTGACACTGAACTGATTTTGAATTCTGTAAAAAAAACAAATAAAGTTCTTGTAACTCATGAGGATAGCCAATTTCAGGGCTTTGGTGCCGAAATTGCTGCCCAAATTGCTGAATTTTCATTTGAGCATCTAGATGCTCCGGTGCAACGATTGGGTGGAAAGGATATTCCGATAGGATTCAGTCCTGTATTGGAAAATCATACACTACCACAAAATAAGGATGTTTTGGAAAAGTTAAGGCGACTCTTAGAATACTAGTCCACGAATTTCACGAATTAACACGAATCAAAGAATTGATACTCTTTTAATAGTATTTAAAATTAATTTCGTGAAATTCGTGTAATTCGTGGATAAAATCTATTAAATTTTTATTATGATAGCGGTTAAATAAAAGCGAGGTTTACATGAAATACGATATGGTTATGCCTAAAATGGGCGAGAGTATCACTGAAGGGACAATTATAAAGTGGTTAAAACAGATCGGTGATACGGTAGAAAAAGATGAAATCGTATTGGAAATCAGTACCGATAAAGTGGATTCTGAAATCCCAACACCGGTTGCAGGGAAAATAGTCGAATTGATTGCGAATGAAAATGACACCGTTGAAGTCGGCAAAGTCATTGCCAGAATCGAAACTGAAGGCGAGGCAGAAAGTGCGGAACCTGTCGAAGAATCACCTGTAGCAGAAGAGAAAAGCGAAGTCACATCAGCATCTGAACCTGCTTCTGCTGAAGCAGCAGCTGCAACCGAGCCGGTTGATACTCAAAAGGAAGAAAAAATTGAATCGACGAAGTTTTTCTCTCCGGTTGTTCTGAATATTGCCCGAACAGAAGGTATCTCCGCACAAGAACTTGAATCTATCGAAGGAACCGGAATTAGCGGCAGAGTTACAAAGAAAGATATTTTAAACTATGTTGAATCAAAAAAATCCGCTGTGGCCGCCCCTCCGTTATCTGCAACTGCACCTGCGACAACAGCTGAGACTGCCACAACGCCGACGCCTTCTCCGGTTATTTCGGGAGAAGGAGTTGAAGTTATCCCCATGGATCATATCCGTAAAAAAATTGCCGAACATATGGTCCAGACAGTTCATACAGCTGCCCATGTAGGATTGTATATCGAAATCGATATGTACAATGTGCATAGAATCAGAGAAAGATCAAAAAATAATTTTTACCGAAAAGAAGGCATTAAGCTGACCTTTATGCCGTTTATTTCGGAGGCAGTGGTGAAAACACTAAAAGAATTTCCTCTGATCAATGCATCGATTGACGGCGACAATATTCTGGTTAAACATTTTATCAATCTTGGAATTGCTGTAGATACAGAGCAGGGATTGATCGTTCCGGTTATCAAAAACACGGAGAGTCTCAACCTCACAGGGATCGCCCGGGCAATCAATGATCTGGCATCACGCGCACGTAATCGTAAACTTAAACCGGATGAAGTAAGTGGCGGCACATTTTCTATTTCTAATTTTGGCGTTTTTGGTACAAAAATTGGATTTCCTCTGATAAATCAACCACAAGTTGCAATCCTCGGCGTTGGTGGTCTCGAAAAAAGAGCGATTGTCGTAAACGACGCCATTGCTATTCGACCAATGATGGATATCTCATTGACATTTGATCATCGCCTGATTGACGGTGCACTTGGGGCTCAATTCTTGCAGCGCCTGAAAGAACATCTAGAAAATTATGATCCGGAGTTACAGCTTTAGATAAAATTTGTTTGGATTAGGTATCAACCACAAAAATTTTATTAATCATTCAATCCCGTCATCCCCGCGAAAGCGGGGATCCATTCTGAAGTCTAATTTCAACTCAATTCGTCTGGATTCCCGCCTGCGCGGGAATGACATTTGTAGTTTTGTGGTATGTATTACCAGATAAGAACATAGAATTCATATGAAAAATTTATTTTTACATAAAATTCATGAAAAAGCTGGTGCCAGTTTTACAGAGGTTCGCGAAAAGCAAATTCCATCAGATTACGGTGATATCAGCGCAGAACTGGATGCAATATCCAGGAATGTTGCTCTGCTCGATCGCAGTTATTTGGGTAAAATTGCCGTCTCTGGTCCGGATGCACTTGATCTGCTCAACCGGATCTCTACAAACGATCTTCAATATCTTGCAGTTGGTACGATGTGTGATACAGTTTTTGCGACGCCTAAAGGCCGTTTGATAGATTTCTGTCGGGTAATTAATACTGGAGACGATCTGATATTGATTGGATCCTTTTTTCACGTAGATCATTTAATAGACTGGATTAATCGATTTATTATTCTCGAGGATGTTCAGGTATCAGATGTCAGTGATGATTATTCCTGGTTAACATTGATTGGACCCCATTCCAAGATGTTTCTCGGGCAACTGGCAACGAAATCGGTAACGGGCAATGAAGAAGCGATCTGGCTTGAAATAAATAATATAAATTTTCCAGTATTAAAAAATACAAATTTTAAATACCCGGCTTATAATTTTCTGTTTAATAATGAAGAAGCCTGGTTAATCGTTCCTTCATTATTAGAGCATCTAAATGATTTTAAAGGTAATTTAATCGGTGACCTGGCATTTCAGATAATTCGTGTAGAAAGTGGTATGCCGGATTGGGGAACGGAAATAACGCAGGATTATAATCCGCATGAAGCGCGCTTGACTCATGCAATTAGTTTTACAAAGGGATGTTATACGGGTCAGGAAGTTATTGCCCGATTGGACACTTATGACAAGGTGCAAAAATATCTGATGATAGTTGAACTTTCAGAGAAAGTATCGCAACTGCCTCCGTTGGAAGTGTATATTGACGAAGAACAGGTTGGACATTTGACGAGTTATACCTTTAATCCTATCACAAAAAAAAGTCTTGGTCTGGCGTATATTAATAAAATGTATACAACTGAGAATGATTTATATGTAGAAATCAAAACTGAAGGAATAAAAATCCCGGCAAAACTCCGCATCCCTCCCCAGGCTTATGTCTGACTATGAATAAATGGATTAACAAATTTCAATCGTAGAGCGTAGCGCGTTGGGCGTAGGGCCTACGTATCACGCTCGACGCCCCACGCACTACGAAATATCATTGTATTAATACTGAGAAATAACGCTGGACGAAAAATGTATCAATATAAAAAACACTTTACATTGGAAGAGGCTCGAAATCATCTTCCAAGACTGAAATATGAAATATCGGAAGTGATGGAACTTAAATCTAAACTGGACTTAATGGGATTTAATATTTATACCCGAAAATACCGTCCCGGATTTAATCCGGATACGTTAAACGAGTTTCCGGAGGATTATATCCATATGTTGGAAATACTCCAGGCACTAAATGATGATGGTATCATTGTTAAAGGCGTTGAGGAAGGGCTCGTGGACTTTCCGGCTTTAAGAAAAAATGGCGAGGAAGTGTTTCTTTGCTGGAAAGAAGGTGAAGATGAAATTGATTTCTGGCATTCACTCACTGGTGGTTATCGTGGCCGTCGTCCGATTGCAGAATTTTAAAGTAAAAAGGTAAAAGTAAAAAAGATACAAGAGTTTAGAAAGCTTTTTTACTTTTACCTTTTACCTTTTTACTTTGAATCGTAGTTAATTAATTTTGTTAGCAGAATGAGAATAGGTGATTTAAACATAGAAGAGGGGGTTTTCCTTGCTCCGATGGAAGACGTCAGCGATTACCCATTCAGGATGATTTGCAGAAAACTGGGTGCAGATGTCGTGTATTCAGAATTTATCAGTTCGGAAGCATTAATTCGTGAAGCGGCGAAGGCTTTTACGAAAATGACTATCCGCGAAGCAGAGCATCCGATTGGTATTCAGATCTATGGAAATCGGGTAGAAGCCATGGTTAAAGCAGCACAGATGGCTGAAGATAAAGGTCCTGATTTCATTGATATTAATTTTGGATGCCCTGTAAAAAAAGTTGCTTTAAAAGGCGCAGGCGCGGGTTTACTGCTGGATATTCCCCTGATGATTAAAATTTGTGAAGAAGTGGTAAAACATACCGCATTGCCTGTTACAGCCAAAACACGCCTTGGATGGGATTCAGACTCAATTGTTATTAAAGATGTTGCCAGACAGATGGAAGATGTAGGAATTGAGGTGTTAACACTTCACGCCAGAACAAGAGCTCAGGGATTTAAGGGTGAAGCGGACTGGGCGTGGATAAAAGAGGTAAAAGAAACGATAAAAATTCCGGTAATCGGTAATGGCGATGTGACAAGACCGGAGCAGGTCAGAGAAATGTTCGATATAACCGGTTGTGATGCAGTGATGATTGGTCGGGGAGCAATTCATAACCCATGGATCTTTCGTCAGGCAAAATCTTACATGAAAACAGGTATAGCAGGTCCTGAAGCTGATTTAAAGGAAAAAATTCAGATCATGAAGGATCACTATACCTATAGCGCAGAGTATAAAGGCGAAAAAAGAGGTGTTCGGGAGATGCGAAAACACATCTCAGGATATCTAAAAGGATTGCCAAATATTTCTACTTTCAGATCACAATTAATGCGGGATCTGACCCTGGAGCAAGTACTCGATAAACTGGATGAGATTTATGAGTACTATTCAAAGATGCTTGCTGAATCTAATATAGCTGAACCCACTGTCATTCCCGCGAAAGCGGGAATCCAGAAAGCTTAACGTTTAACTAAAGATTCTATTGCTTACTAATTTCACATTTTTTATTAAAATATATTACATTCTTCTTAGTTATACAGTTTCGACGATTTGAAGAAAAATCGTACTTTAAGGTTATTTAGTTCTTTTATGGATTTCCGCTTTCGCGGGAATGACATATTGGTTATTTGTAATTCGTGGTTAAAAAATATTCGGATAGCCCTGCTCACTTTTAAAAGAAAGATCATTCATATGTCAAGAACGATCCGTTGGGGGATTATCGGATGTGGTAACGTAACTGAGAAAAAAAGCGGTCCTGGATTTCAGAAGGCCACCAACTCAGAACTGATAGCTGTCATGAGACGAACACCCGGTAAAGCCGAGGATTATGCCAGAAGGCATGATGTACCGAAATGGTATGATGATGCCGATAAACTGATCAACGATCCTGATGTCGATGTTGTATACATCGCAACACCCCCAGAGACACATAAGGAGTATACATTGCGTGTCGCTGCCGCTGGCAAACCGGTCTATGTAGAAAAACCGATGGCACGATCTTATGAAGAGTGTCAGGATATGATTGGCGCCTGCAAAAAAAAAGGTATCCCTCTGTTTGTCGCCTATTATCGCAGAAGCCTTCCAAAATTTCTGAAAGTCAAGGAAATACTCGATTCCGATATAATAGGTAAACCACAATCTGTCAGTGTAATACTCACCCAGATGCCCCAAGCTGACCAGTACAGTTCAGATCCTCTTCCCTGGCGAATAATTCCCGAAAAATCCGGGGGTGGATATTTTTTTGATCTGGCTTCACACACCTTTGATCTTCTCGATTATTATTTTGGTCCGGTGACCTCTGTCCATGGCATTGCTAATAACCATATGAACTGGTACCCGGCAGAAGACAATGTTTCGGCAACCTTTCTATTTCAAAATGCAGTGACCGGAGCCGGATTGTGGTGTTTTACAACAACCATTGAAGAAGATCGGATTGAGATTTTCGGAGAGAACGGTACGATTTCTTTTTCAACCTTTTCCCGCACTCCAATTACAATTCAGACGAATGGTAATAAAGATACTATTAATATTGAGCCTCCCACTCATATTCAACAACCTCATATACAGTCCGTCGTCGATGAACTTGTGGGTGGAGGGATATGTCCGAGTACTGGTGACACGGCAGCGAGAACTTCCTGGGTGATGGACCAAATTATTAAAGACTGGCGAAGTGTCAAAGGAATTAAATTTTAATTTTTTTACACCCACTCAAACTCCGTTTGCGACAGTTCTAAAATTCTTTTATCTTTAACTAATTCTAAGTCAACCACTAACATTGAATTGGAATAGGGACTTGGAATTGGGAATTCACTTTGTAATGTTTGATCTTGGATATTAGATATTGGATAATAGAATGACCATCTAACATCCAACAGCAAAAATCTAATATCTATTGTCTAATTCCAAATTCCGAGTTCCCAATTCCTATTAACCTTATATTAATATTCAGGTAGAAGAACCGATGCCCCAAAATCTAATCGAAAAAATCGCCCAGAGATATGCCCTTGGAATCACCCCGGATCAACTTGTTCAGAGTGGTGATTATATTTCCATTCGCCCCGCTTACGTTATGACCCATGATAATACGGGCGCAGTGATCCCTAAATTCCAGTCGATCGGAGCAACCCGATTTGCAAATCCTCAGCAGGTTGTACATACACTTGATCATAATATTCAGGATACAAGTGAAAAAAATTTAGAAAAATATAAGAGGATAGAGAACTTCTCCCGAGAAATGGGAGCCGATTTTTACCCGGCAGGTCGTGGAATTGGACATCAAATCATGTGTGAAGAAGGATATGCCTGGCCGGGTACCCTGGTCGTCGCCTCGGACAGTCATTCAAATATGTATGGCGGATTGGGTTGTTTGGGAACCCCGATTGTGCGCACGGATGCTGCAGCCATCTGGGCAACCGGTCGTACCTGGTGGCAAATTCCTCCCATTGTCCGGGTTATTTTTGAGGGGAGATTAAACGAGGGTGTTACCGGAAAAGATGTTATTATTACGCTCTGTGGCTTATATAAAAATGACGAAGTCTTGAATCATGCAATCGAGTTTACCGGAACCGGTGTATCGAATCTGGCTATTAATGAGCGACTGACAATAGCCAATATGACGACGGAATGGGGAGCCTTAGCCGGTGTTTTTCCCATTGATACGATTACGATTTCCTGGCTTAAAAACCGAATAGAGCAGGTAAAACATCGTGGACTAGAAGGGGTTAGCTCTGATCCGGGACAGGATGGCCCTCATCCCAGAATGAATGAGAAAAGACTTGAGGAATTAAAGGAAAACATCATCTCAGCAGATAGTGATGCTTTTTATGCCAAAGAAATCGTCTTTGATCTTGCAGCGGTGCAGCCTCATATTTCAGGACCAAATTCAGTCAAAACGATGACATCAATTGCGGCAATTAGAAAAAAGAAATTGAAAATAAACAAGGCCTACCTTGTTTCTTGTGTAAACAGTCGGCTGGACGATATTGTTCAGGCAGCAGCTATTGTAAAAAATAAAAAAATTGCCAATCATGTTGAATTTTACGTTGCTGCAGCTTCCAGTGAAGTTCAGGCGGCCAGTGAATCCCGCGGTGCTTGGCAGGATTTACTCGATGCGGGTGCCACACCATTGCCTCCCGGCTGCGGACCTTGTATTGGATTAGGTGCAGGATTATTGGAAGATGGTGAGGTTGGAATTTCAGCAACAAACAGAAATTTCAAAGGTCGTATGGGTTCCAGAGAGGCTGATGCCTATCTTGCTTCTCCGGCAGTTGTTGCCGCATCCGCTCTCGCCGGCTATATTGATTATCCCGGTAATTGGGGGAATTCAATGCCGGATCGTAAAATTAAAATTAATAAAAAACCTCAGCGAATAAAGGATGCTCTAGAAATTATTTCCGGTTTTACTGATAAAGTTCAGGGTGAATTGGTATTTTGTCATCAGGATAATTTAAATACTGATGGAATTTATCCGGGCAAATATACTTACATCGATGAATTTACCCCTGAACAACAAGCCACCGTAGCGATGGAAAATTATGACCCTGAATTTAAAAATCTGACAAAAGTCGGCGATATATTGGTCGGAGGATTTAATTTTGGTACCGGCAGCTCACGTGAACAGGCTGCAACCTGTTTGAAATATCGTGGTATCATGTTAGTGATCGCCGGTTCCTTTAGCGAAACATATAAAAGAAATGCCCTCAATAATGGATTTTTAGCTCTTGAGGCTCCTGAGCTGGTGAAAGACCTTAAAAAAATTCATAATACAAGAGAATTAACAGTCCGCACCGGAAAAGAAGTTGTTATAGATTTCAGAGAATCGAAACTTAAAACCTCACAGAAGGAGAACGATCTGAGTCCTGTAGGAACTGCTGCGCAGGAATTAATCGTTGAGGGTGGACTAGAAAATTGGGTAAAAAAGCGATTGGAGTAAAAATGGATCCAAAAGAAGTTCCTCAATGGTATCAAATCCTTAAAGAGAAATATCCGGGATACATAGAAGCATTGAATGAATTGGGAGCATCGGCCAGAAAAGAAGGCCCCCTGGATGCCAAAACCGGTCATTTAATCCAGTTAGCCGGGGCAGCCGCCTGTCGATCTGAAGGAGCCGTGCACAGTCATACTCGACAATTACTGGAGCTGGGAGCCAGCCCTGAAGAAATCAATCATGCGGTCATATTGCTTACCAGTACGATTGGTTTTCCGGCCGTATCTGCAGCCCTTAGCTGGGCAAACGATATTTTAGAAAAGTAATTTATTTAAGTTTAAAATAAGAAGAGGATTCATCATGTCCTATTGTCCGCATTGCTCAGAGCAATTGCCGAAACCGACAAAAATATGTCCATATTGTAATAAAACTGTAGACCTTGGTCTCATTTCTTCCGTTTACAAACCCGGAGATTCGAGTGATATTCAAAGAAAAATGAAACGGAAGATCTGGTTTAGAGAAAAATTAATCATCATTTTGCCGGTTATCTTTCTGGCCATCGGATTAGCGGCCGGGGCAATTACCATGTTTACGATTGATGAGATAAGATTTGCTTCAACGAGAACAGATTATGAAAACCGAATAGCCGACCTGCAAGCAGCAATTGAGAAACGTGAACAGAATGCTGCCAATTCCCAACTTGAACTCAATCAGGTTCTGGCGGAAAAAGATGTGATTATAAATTCTCTGACAGAACAAAATAATTTATTTAGTCGTATTATCGCTTTCACCAGCCGTCTGGCTCGAAACAGTACAATTACCCCGGCTTCCCCTCAGGACATCGATTATTTTCAACGGAATATCAGATACCTGCAGAACCAGTTTAATCAGGAACAGGAAAAGCTAGCCGAAACTTCATATGAACCACCGGGGAATTATAACTTAACCCCTATACCTCAATTACTGGAATAATTTTTTCTAACCGCAAAGGGCGCAAAGATTGCCTCCGGCGGCCTACTTTTTGAAGGACCAAAAAGTAGGCAAAAAGTCCTGGCGAACTTAAACTCGCGGACAGTCTATTTTCACGCAAAGATCTCATTGCTCGGACGTAAGTTCGCCTTTAATGAGCGGTTAAAAAACATATAACATTAAGTATATTAGAACCCCGCTAACCGAAACATACATCCACACCGGCCAGAGCCAGCGTACAATCTTGCGGTGTTTCTCAAATTTTTCCCTGAACGCAAACCAAACTGCCATAAGAATAAAGGGCGTCATGATAGCCGCTAAAATGATATGTGGAATCAGGATAGTAAAGTAGAGCGGTCGTGTCCAGTCGTAGTGCGGATAGGGCACTGAACCGACCTGCGCGTGATAAATAAGGTAGCAGGTCAAAAAGACCGCTGAAGATATCAACGCCGACACCATGTACTTTCGATGTGTCACTTGATTATCCCGCTTTATATGTATATAACCCATTAAAAGGAAAAACGTACTCAGCAAATTCAAACTGGCATTGATTGTTGGTAAATCGGTTATATCCATCGTATTCTCACATATTTAGTTTCACACAACATAGATGTATAGCGCAAAGAGCAAAGCGCACAGCGTTATGAAGCATAAGTTACGCTATGCTCTATGCGCTATGCTATATTCGCTTCGTGTTTATATCTATCCTCCGTAAAGCAGCTCTCTTACGTGCGTTGTCAGCAGCCGGAGGTTTTCGTCATCGAATGAATCATAATACCCACGGATCTTTAGATTTTTATCAACGAGTATAAGTTTTGTACTGTGAATAGTTGGTAGATCCCCGGCTAACATAAACCCTTTTTCACTGACACGATGTACTTCTTCTATTTCTCCCCTCAAAAATAACCAACGACTATCGACCACTCCCATATCTTTTGCATATTTTTGTAAAACAGCAAGTGAATCGCGTTTAGGATCGACCGATATGGATACAAAACGAACCTGATCGGTGGTTGAATATTTCTGATACAATTCGGCAACCCTTGCATTCATAATTGGGCAGGGCCCCACACAGGTTGTAAAAAAGAAATTCACAATATGAATTTTCCCCTGCATGTTATAATTGGCAAAGGATTCCCCACTGCGCTCAGTAAACTGAAAATCGGGTACTGTTCCCAGTATCGGTAAATCACGTCTGGAAGTATTCGCCATGTCTATTACAATCAGTGCTAAGATCGATAAAACGAGCAGAACAACGATACTTACAAATAATCCTTTCAATTTTGGTTGTTTATTCATTTTTCACCTGCTCATATTTTAGGTCTGTATATAGTATGAGAACGATCCCAATATATAGGCTGGCCATCCACAGATGAAAAACCTGCAGAATGGGCGGCAGTCCGAAAAGATGCAAATTTATGCCTATAAAAATCTGTATAAAGATGAGTATATTGAGAATCAAGATAGTTTGTTTTGTTAAAGGGGAAATATTATCCATTTTCTTAATTTGCAGCCCGATAATTCCGGTTCCGATCGCTAAAAAAATGCCCAGGAAGGTATGGAGATAGTTAATTATACCTACCTGGTCTAACACATCCCCCACGGCCATGAGCGGAAATTGACTCCAAATCATTTCGACACTCGATCGAATACCGGTCCCGAATAATATTTGAACAATCGATATCAGCCAGAGGATGAGTAGCAATTTTCTCTCCGGCCTGGTAGCAATGATTGATGTGTTGGATGATAGGTGGTAAGAACTATAAGTTAAATATACAAGCAGACTGACAATAACCAGAGCCAAAAGTAAATGGATAGATACTGTCGCTGGCATTAGTTGACTCTTTACGACCACACTACCGTACCATCCCTGAAGAGCGACAAGCACTGCAGCCAGGCTTGCCGGGATCAGAATCTGCCTTTCCGTTCTGAAATTTCTTAGGGCAAGAATTGCTGTTATCAATATCAGTATTCCGGTAATCATTCCCGCTAAACGATTGAGATATTCAATCCATGCCAGTGTGATATTGAAATTTGTGGCGTCAAAACCAACAGGAATCTGATTTATACTGAAAGGAGGAATCCATCTGCCGAAACATTTGGGCCAGTCGGGACAACCCAGACCTGCACCCGACACACGCACCAATCCACCGATAAATATCAAAAAATAAGTCGCGATTGTGGAGGTGAGAGCAAATCTTTGGATATTTTTTACTTTTGAAGACACAGTTTGTCCTTTTTGATAAATAATTCACTTAATAAAATAACAATGACAAATGTCTAAATCCAAATGACAATTAAATTACGAATTACGAATTTGATCCAATTTGGCATTGGGATTTGGACATTTGTCATTATTTCTGTTGATATATCGTCGCCTCTTTGTTTATCGGAACAGCTTTGTCTTTCTCGATCGATCCTCTGGTAGTTGTATCAAACATCGTAAATGTTAGAAAAATGGTTAGAAAAATAAGAGCCATGCTGAAAATGACCAGATATAATTTATTATCATAAAACAAATGCATAAAGAAGAATGCTACCAGTAGTGCTTTTAGCGATGCAATAGCCAGGGCAACGGTTACATTAAAGGGGCCAAGATTTACAAAAGAGACAGCGACTGTAACAATGGTTAATACAAGCAGTAGTGTGGCAACTGCTAAATACGTTTTTATTGGTGTAATGTGAACTTTATGTCCGTCCATAATGCTATCCTATCAGATATAATAATGGAAATAGAAATATCCAGATCATATCTACCAGATGCCAGTAGAGACCTGTCATTTCAATTGGTGTATAATAGTTATTCGAAAATTCATTTTTAAGTGTACGCTTGAGAATCCAGGCAATTGCCAGGATACCGATTAGGACATGGATACCGTGTAATCCTGTCATCATAAAATAGATACTGAAAAATATATGTGGATTCGTGCCCTCAACACCTGTAAATGTGTACAGATTTCCCGGTAGTTGCCCCAGTTCTATTTTGTGACTGTATTCAAAATACTTAATGACAAGAAATGCAAAGGCAAAAGCAAGGGTCAATATCAGATTAATAACAGTTAAACCTTTTTTATTTACCTGCATCATTCTGATTGCCAGAGCCATTGTTAACGAACTTGTAATCAGTACAATTGTATTTACAGTACCCAAGGTGACATCCAGAAATTTGTGGGCATTATAAAACATTTCAGGATACCAGGCTCTGTAGATCCCATAAGCAACAAATAAACCACCAAAAAGCAGAATTTCGGTGAGCAGAAATATCCACATTCCCATTTTCGCCGATTCACGTTGTTGTTCCTCATCGACAAAGTGGTGCTGCAGATGTTCAGGATGTGTAGTTGAAATTTCTGTCATAATTCTCTCTATTTTATTCCATTTAAAGTGTTTCTATGTTCAGTTAAACTCTCACCAAAACGCTAAAACTCAGAATTGGGAATCTGAAGATTATACTTCCCCTCTCCTCACAGGAGAGGGGATTAAGGGGTGAGGTCCGTGATCCTCACCATATTCTATTCATGTATTTTCCTTTTTTCAGGGCGGGCACCCTGTTAAACGCGGCTTGCAGCAGAGACCCGTCCCAATAGCATAATCAGGCTATGTCATTCCACAGGAATCTTTGCCCTTATCGATTCAGCTATATCGACACTAGCAAAGATCCCTGCTGGATGACAATCCAAATCTCGCATCCCGTATCTCGTATCCCATATCATGCAGCGAGCATCGAGGATCGAGTATCGATTTCTTAATTTTCGAGCGTACTCTTAGCAACAACCTTATCATAATCATACGGTCCATGTTCAAGTTTGGGTATCTCTGCAAAGTTATGAGGATCAGGTGGAGAGGTCGTCGTCCATTCAAGGGTCAGAGATCCCCATGGATTATTGCCGGCTATCTTTCCTTTAAAAATCGCTGAAATCAGATAAAAGGCCATAACAATAAAACCCAGCCCCAGTATCCATGAACCATAGGATGAGAATGCATGCAACGGTTGAAATTGATCCAGATAATTGTAATAGCGTCGCGGCATTCCCTGACTTCCCATAATAAACTGTGTATAGAAAGTCATATTGAATCCGATAAAAATCAGGCCAACGGCTACTTTTGCCCAAAATTCATTGTACATCCTTCCCCATATCTTCGGCCACCAATAATGCAATCCGCCAAGAAAAGCCATAACCGTACCGCCCATCATTACATAATGAAAATGGGCAACGATAAAATACGTATCATGCAGGTGAACATCGACAGAAAGAGCCCCGAGAAAGATACCGGTTAACCCACCGATTGTAAATAAAAATAAAAAGGACAAAGCGTATAGCATCGGCGTATCAAAGGATATCGAGCCCTTATACATCGTTGACACCCAATTAAATACTTTAATCCCGGACGGTATCCCCACAAGGAATGTTAGAAAGGAAAAGATCATCGCCGCCATTTCCGATTGACCACTGGTAAACATATGATGTCCCCAGACAAGAAAACTGATAAAGGCAATACCCAAACTGGAATAGGCAATCGCCTTATAACCGAATATTTTTTTATGAGAAAATGTCGAAATCAATTCACTGATAATCCCCATTCCCGGTAAAATCATGATATAAACGGCAGGATGGGAGTAAAACCAGAAAAAGTGCTGATACAGAACAGGATCTCCACCCATTGCCGGATCAAAGATCCCGATCCCAAAAACCCGTTCCAGGATGAGTAATACCATCGTGATACCAAGAACCGGTGTGGCAAGAACCTGAATAATAGCGGTTGCATAGAGTCCCCAGACGAATAATGGAAGTTTGAACCAGGTTTGTCCGGGAGTCCTTAATTTATGTATGGTGACAATGAAATTTATACCGGTGAATATTGAGGAAAAACCCAATATAAATACGCCAAGGGTCATTGAAATGACTGATCCCCCTGTTGTAGAACTATAAGGTGTATAGAAAGTCCATCCGGTATCTACTCCTCCGGTCAGGATCGAAAATAATGCAAATAGGGCTCCAAACACATAGATATACCAACTGGCCAGATTCAACCTGGGGAATGCAACATCTTTGGCACCGAGCATCAGGGGCAAAACGATGTTACCAAGGGCGGCC
>WOR8_10008234_pt1 | contig 14820 bp, 17 predicted proteins | sample DeeMarSeWOR38_10_FD_19890 | JGI IMG/M metagenome (IMG submission 19890) | reverse complement strand
GATAATGTACATTTGCAGAAAGCCAGAAAAAAGTCCCTATGACTACAAAAGCGACCAAGCCAAGACACAACACAACTCTTATTAGGCTAAGTAATGGTTTGGGGAGTGAACTCTGGAAATTCATACTGCAATGAAATCTCTACAATACTAAAATCATTATTCAACAACTCACTGTCAAATGATAGTGATTTTTGTCACAATAGAATCCCTGTCGCCAGACTTTCTACCCAATCATTGCCGGACCCCAAAGGAGCAAAAAATGGGTTTCGAGGAAATCCCCCACACAGCCGACTGGTCGATCCGCGTTTGGGCGCAGGATTTGGAGGGGCTGCTGGCTGAATCCGCGCGGGGGATGAACTGGCTGGCTGGCGCGGAATTAGCGGAAGAACCAAGAATAAAACAGACCTTTGAAACCGTAGAACCAGATGGTGAGAGCCTGCTGGTCGCGCTCCTGTCCGAGCTGGTTTACTATGCCGAGCAGGAAAATATAGGCTTCGATCATTTTGTAATCGAGATAAAAAATGATACACTAAAAGTGGAGATGGAAGGCGCGCCGTTGAAGTCTCTCAGCAAGGCGATCAAGGCGGTCACGTGGCACAAGTTGGAGATACGCGAGTCCGCGCGAGGGTTGGAAGTGGAGATTGTGTTTGATGTGTAGGGTGGGAATCGTAAATCGGATTTTGGTAAATGTGTTAGTTTTCCGATTCCCGAATCCCCCACCGAAGGTGAACTATGAATATCCAAGACCTTACCCGTATCAGCGACACCGAATGGGAAATCCCCAAGAGTTTCCGTCACGATATGCGCGTGCCGGTGCGAATCTTTGCCACCCGAAAACTGCTCGAACAGGTCATGAACGATAGGTCACTCGAGCAGGCCGTCAACTCGGCCACCCTGCCCGGGCTGGTCGGCGCGGTGGTGGTCATGCCCGATATGCACCAGGGCTACGGCTTCCCCATCGGTGGTGTGGCGGCCACCGAGTATCCCGGCGGCGTGATCTCGCCCGGCGGCATCGGCTACGACATCAACTGTGGCGTGCGCCTGCTGGCTTCCCAGATCGAATTCGAGTCCGCGAAAAAGGATATGGACATGCTGGCCACGCGGCTGAACCAGCGCTGTCCCTCCGGGGTTGGCAAGGCTGGCGTGATCAGGGTCAGTGTGAAAGAATTGGATGAAGTGCTGGAAGAAGGCTCCCACTGGGCGCGCAAGAATGGCTACGCAACCGAAGCGGATCTGGCCCGGACCGAAGAAACTGGTTCCGTCAAAGGGGCTGACCCCGCTTCCGCTCGGTCGGCGCGGGCAACTATTTTGTGGAAGTGGACGTGGTCGAGCAAATCTTCGATGAACGTGCTGCCGCCGTGATGGGATTGCGTGAAGGCATGTTAGCCCTTCAAATCCACTGCGGTTCGCGCGGGCTGGGACACCAGGTCTGCACGGACTACGTGCGTGAATTCCAGGGCGCTGTCCGCAAGTATGGCATCGACCTGCCTGACCGTGAACTGGTCTGTGCGCCGCTGGATTCCCCGGAAGGACAGGCCTACCTGGGCGCAATGCGCGCCGCTGCAAACTTTGCTTTTGCCAACCGACAATTGCTGGCGCATTCGGCGCGCAAGGCCTTCGAGGAAACCTTCGCAGGTAAGGTAGAAAACTGGCACCTGCACCAGGTCTATGACATCGCCCACAACATGGGCAAGATCGAGACGCACGAGATCGATGGGGCGCAGATGAAAGTCTGTGTGCATCGCAAGGGTGCCACGAGAGCTTTCGGGCCTGGCGCGCCGGGTCTACCGCCGGAGTACAAGGCCATCGGGCAGCCGGTCATCATCCCCGGCAGCATGGGAACCGCCTCCTGGGTGCTGGTCGGTACGGAAGAGAGCATGGTGCGCTCGTTCGGCTCATCCTGTCACGGGGCGGGGAGAGTTATGTCCCGCAGCAAGGCCAAGAAAACCGTCCGCGGGGATCAACTGCGTCGGGAGTTGGAGCAGGATGGAATTCAGGTCAGAGCCGGGTCTATGCCAGGATTAGCAGAGGAAGCTCCCTCTGCTTATAAGGATGTGGATGCGGTCGTCCAAACCGTCTCATCCGCAGGCATCGCAAGAAAAGTAGCACGCTTGAAACCTGTAGCTGTCGTCAAGGGATGATGTGGAACTAATTCTGTCGTTCGAACGTCTACAGAACATGAAAACAACACTGGTCCGCATATTATTTCTCATTGGCATACTTGTCGGTTGGCTAACTGCTTGCAGTAGTGAATTCCCCTCTGCCACAGAATTGCCTCCAGCGCCAGAACAGCCTGTTGTGGCTACGCCCATCTCTACAGAATTTCCTGCTGCCGATCCAACCTCGGTTATGGTGGAACCGCCCGAACAGAGAGCACCTCTTCCGATAAATTCCGAATATCTCCCCCAACGTGATGATGGAAAGCTGATACAGGGCAATGTCTTTATTGACTCCAGCGAATTGCTGATCATGGAAAGTTATCCTATCCAGGTTGCCCTTGTGCTGAAAGGTTCCCTGCCCACTCCCTGTAACCAACTGCGCGTGATCGCCAAACCACCGGATGAACAAAATTACATCCAGGTAGAAGTTTATTCCATCACTGATCCGGAAATGGTCTGTATTCAGGTTGAAGAACCCTTTGAAGCACATATTGGGTTGGGTAGTTTCGAACCAGGTAATTACTCAGTTTTGATAAACGGAGAATCGGTTGGCGAGTTTGATGCCTAAAGAACTATAACAGGACTTACGCAGTTCACTCATCTTTTTGAGCTCCTAGGCGGTCTCCAACCGCCGTTGCCTGGCGAATACGCCGGTTCATCCTGCCGCAGTACGGCGGGGCAGGTAGACCGGCTTTGAGCCCCAAGTGCGTAAGTCCTGTATAAAAAAAGAGCCAGATGTTGTGAACTGGCTCTTTTTTATTGATACAGATAATTTAGTGTTGCAGGATTTGTGACAGGAAAAGCTTGGTGCGGTCTTCCTTGGGGTTCTTGAAGATGTCGTCAGGCGTGCCACTTTCCACGATTTTACCAAAATCGAAGAAATACATTTTATCGGCCACAGCGCGCGCAAATCCCATCTCATGTGTGACCACCAGCATGGTCATGCCTGATTTTGCCAGATCTATCATGGCGTCTAACACTTCCTTGATCATCTCAGGGTCGAGCGCGGAAGTCGGCTCATCAAAGAGCATGATCTTGGGCTGCATGGCAAGCGCTCGGGCAATGGCGACGCGTTGCTGCTGTCCGCCGGAAAGTTGACCGGGGAATTTCTGCGCCTGCTCAGGGATGCCAACGCGCTCAAGTAATTCCATGCCAACCTTTTCAGCTTTGTCCTTCGGCCATTTACGTACCCAAATCGGCGCCAGGGTGATATTCTGCAGCACAGTCAGGTGCGGAAACAGGTTGAATTGCTGGAACACCATTCCCGTTTCCATGCGGATGCGCTCGATGTTACGCACATCGTGGCTGAGTTCAATATCGTCAACTACGATCCTGCCACGCTGGTGCTCTTCCAATCGGTTCAGTGTACGGATGAAGGTTGACTTTCCTGAGCCCGATGGTCCAAAAATAACAACCACTTCCCCCTTCTTGACTTCCATATTGATACCCCTCAAAGCATGAAAATCATCAAACCACTTATGCACATCCTGACAAATAATGATTGGGTCTAGTGATGAATCTGTCATAATAATTACTCCTACAAACGTGTTCTGATACCCATGGCAGCTTCCAGGCGATTGCTAGCAAGGGACATCAGGTAACTGAAAATCCAATAAATAACGGCGATAAAAATATAAACTTCCATTTGCAATTGGACAAATTCGGGATCAGAGTTAATCACCGAGCGTCCGATCCCCAGCAGGTCGTTGATACCAACGATTACAACCAGGGTAGTGTCTTTGAACAAGGCGATAAATTGACCAACAATAGCTGGGAGTACCGCTCGAATCGCCTGCGGCAAAACAATGAACAGCATTGTTTGAAAACCATTCATGCCAACCGCTTTGGCTGCTTCTATCTGGCCATTGGGAACAGCCGCCAATCCACCACGTACATTCTCAGCCGTATAAGCCGCACTGAAAAACGTGACGGCCATCAGGGCACGCACCAGCCGGTCAATGCGAGAATCGGCTGGCAAGAACAACGCCAGAATGATGGAAAACATGAAAAGGATCGTGATCAGCGGCACGCCCCTGATCCCCTCAATCATAATGGTTGAAAACACCTTGACAACCGGAAGTGTGGAACGGCGGCCAAGCGCAAGGAGCAAACCTATGGGGAAAGATAGTATGATGCCGCCAGCCGAAAGCAGGAAGGTGACCAGCAGGCCACCCCAGAACGTTGTCGCCACGCTTGGTATGAACTCGCTTCCCTCAAGCCCTGTGAGAAGAAATACAAACATAAAGGGAACAATTGCCCATCCAATTACGATATAAGATCCCTTTACAGTCTTCTTCTGGCCAATCCAATTACCAAACAGGAGCAATAAAACGTTCAGCCCGAGATATAAGCGCATGCTCAAATCGAGCGCGGGATGCTGGACCGGTAAAACCGTGAAAAAAGCAAAAAATATGCCCGTTGCAATGGAAATGGACCGTAACAGGCCGCCCCATTTTCCCCAGCTAGCGCCCAGCATCAGGATTATGGAAGATAAGCCTACACCAACACGCCAAAGTTCCTCGCGCGGATACTGTCCGACCGCGAACAACATCGGGAATTTCGTGACTGGACGCCAATCGGCCGTAGTAAATACCCATAAAATGACATTGACCAGGGCAAAAAATACAACAGGGAGCAATATCACAGTTAACAATGAGTTGAACCAATTGTTAAACAGGTTGTCTTGCACCCATTTAACCGGACCCGGTGGCTGCGGTGGACGAATGACTTCTTCTGTAACCTGGGCACTACTCATGATTACCTCGTCACGAACTGAATACGACGGTTATACAGATTGAGAACAAAGGATGTCAGCAAGCTCAAAGAAAGGTAGGTCAACATGACCAGAGCAAAAACCGGCACAGCCCGACCCGCCTGATTGATAGCTATTTTTCCTACACTAAAGACTTCCTGAAAACCGATGGCCAGAGCCAAACTGGAGTTTTTTGTCAGGTTGAGGTACTGACTGATCATCGGGGGGATGATGACTCTCAACGCTTGAGGCATTACCACCAGGCTGAGTACCTGCATCGTAGAGAGTCCGACAGCTCGAGCAGCTTCGATCTGACCGCGATCCACAGCCTGAATGCCAGCACGTACCACCTCAGCGATGAACGCTGCTGTATAGATCGTCAATCCAATAAACATGCCAGCAAATTCCGGTGTGAGCCTCAATCCTCCCTGGAAATTGAAACCCTGTAACTCGGGAACAGATAACTGGAAAGGATTGCCTCCAGAGAATATGAAACCCAAAATTCCCGAAACGATCAAAATCCCAAGGCTTATCTGGGTGTAATAAGTATTCTGTCCGCTGATTTCACGGCGGCGGCGTAATGTAATGAATGCAATGATGGCTAAAACAATACCAATCCCCAGCAGGATCACAAAAGGCGTACCAGACTCCGTCAAGCGTGGCCAGGTCAGGTAGATGCCACGACGGTTGAGATATATTGGCCCTGGCAAAACAATACTATCATTCACCTGAGGGAGTTGGCCCAAAACTACAAAATATAAAATGAAGAGTAATACCAACAGAGGAATATTTCGGTTGAACTCGATAAAGACTATTGCAATGCGGCTCAATAACCAGTTTGATGAAAGTCGGGCTAATGCAACGAATGTGCCTAGAATGGTTGCTGCGATAATCCCTGTTACAGATACAAGTAAGGTATTAACCAGGCCTACAAAAAAAGCCCGTCCAAACGTCATAGAAGGATCATATTCGATTGGAGGGTTGCTGATTGGGAAGCCGGCTGCCTCTTTCAGGAATCCAAACGTCAGCGTCATATTGCGAGCCTCAGCCGCCTGCAAAAAGTTAAGCACTGCCCATATCAAAAAGCCAACAATTATCAGGGTCGACACAACCTGAGCAATGATCTTGAGGATGCGCTCGTCTCGATAAAAAGGTATTGCGGAACTCTGTTGACCAATAGGTTTTGTGGATGCCATGACAATGATCCTTGCTATTTTTAGAGGTAGGATGCGGCCATCCTATGACCGCACCCTACTCTTATATTTGGTGATCCAGAAACTATTGAATCGAAGGGGCGTAAATCAGACCGCCGTTGCTCCACAACTCATTGGGGCCACGCGGTAATGTAAACGCTATGCCATCTGGGCCCATATAGCGATCATAGATCTCGCCATAGTTGCCAACAGCAGCAATCGCTCTGGCAAGAGCATCGGGATCGAGGCCCAAATCCGTATAGCCCCAATCGCCCTCTTGTCCTAACAGGCGCTGGATCTTGACATTATCACTGCTTTTCATTTCTTCGACATTCGCCTGGGTAACGCCTAATTCCTCAGCGTTTATCAACGCGAAGATAACAATTTTAACGGTATCGAACCAGGCATCGTCGCCATGGGGGACGGCCGGGGTGAGCGGTTCTTTGGATATGGTGATATCCAAAATGATGTGAGCATCCGGATCAGCAAAACCACTGCGGACAGAGGCTAACTGAGACTTGTCACTGGTGGTGATGTCACAGCGGCCCTCTTCATAGGCACCATATACAGCTGCTGTCTCTTCAAAAATCACGGCTTCATAGGTCATGCCGTTCTGGCGGAAGAAATCAGCCAGGTTCTGCTCGGTGGTGGTACCGCTAGTGACACAGACGGTGGCGCCATCGAACTGATCGGTCGAGGTGATACCGCTATCCTCACGGATCATGAAGCCCTGCCCGTCGTAGAACGTAACAAGGGTAAAGTTACCCCATTGCGCATCACGGCTGGAGGTCCAGGTAGCGTTTCGAGAGAGCATATCAACTTCAGCAGTCTGTAGAACGGGACCACGGTCAGCAGCAGTCACTGGAACAACCTCGACCGCCTCGGGATCACCCAAAACTGCAGCAGCGACAGCCCGACACACGTCGATGTCGAAGCCTATATTTCTCCCTGCGTCATCCAGCATGCCAAATCCGGCCAGGTCAGTACGGCCACCACAGATGACCTTGCCGCGAGCCTTTACAGCCTCCAATATCCCACCACCCTGCGCTGCAGGAGCGGGACCTTCAGTTTCACCAGGCTCCTCTGCTGGTTCAGCAGGGGCGGGTTCGGCGGGTTCAGGTTCGGCAGGCTCTGCAGGAGCAGGCTCAGCAGGGGCGGGTTCTTCGGGAGCAGCGCCGCCGCCACAGGCAGCTAACAAGAGGCTGGTCACCATGAGCACGGTAAGCAAAGTGAGTAATTTACGCATTTTCTCCTCCTTAGAGAAAGTTTTTGAACGTTGGTTTAGAACAATTTGCGTACGAGTATATGTGAATTATCTATGTTTACTGCACCTCCTTATTTATACATAAAGCTATGATCTCCGCCTTATATTATAAAGTATAACCATACAGTCATTATAGTGAATTTTTCAGAGAAACAAGGGAGGATATCAACGTTTTATATTTTTTTTATACACGCTCTAAACGACTGACAGATGCCACCCGGGCATTTGTCAGTTGGACAAACGCATCGACCGGGATCCGAAGGTTAAGTCCACGCTGACCGCCTGATAGGTGTATTTCGGCCTGTTCCCGTGCTGCTTCGTCCAACACCACCTGAAAACCTTTGTTGAGCAATGCCAGCGGCGAGATACCGCCTGCCTGTAAACCGGTCCATTGTTCAGCTTCATGCTCGGTAGACAAAAATACTTTTTTCTCCCCCAGGAAAGTTGCCAGAGCTTTCAAGTCAACCTGATTGGGGCCGGGAACGACAACCAGGAGGGGATTCTTTTTAACGGATTTCTCTCGGGTAACGACAATTGTTTTGTAAACGGTGGCAGGGTCAACGTCCAGAAGACAAGCCGTTTCGAGTGCGCCTCGTTTTTCCGGTGAAAGTTCGAATGCGGTATAGGGTATCTTACGCGAATCCAGCAGCCGTGTCACATTGTTAATAATTGGCATCTTGACATCCATGCTATACTATTTACAATAATTCTAACCCAATGTAAGCAGGAGAGTATTCATGGCAACCAACGCACCACTTTCTGAATTCGCCCTTTTTAGAGACCTACCAGAAGAATTGCTCGACAAGATCGCCGCGCTTGGTGAAGAAGCAAACTTTTCACAGGGAGATCATATATTTCGCGAGGGCAAAGAAGCTGACAAATTGCATTTTTTATTAGAAGGAAAAATCATTCTTAAAGTGAACCTTACTTCGCGCCCTGAAAGCATTACTGTTTCAGCTGTCGGTCAAAAATATGAGAGTTTTGGTTGGTCCGGAATCGTGGCCCCTTATCATTACACAGCCTCTGCGATTTGTAACACCGATTGTAAAGTGCTAACGATTCCCGGAGACGGCTTTATGAAACTCCTGGAAGAAAATCCAGCAGCAGGATTCACGGTGATGCGGCGCCTGACAGAACTCGTTGCCAGCCGCCTGCGGAACAGCCGACAGGCTTTGCTCAAAACGCTATAAGAAGATCAATGCCCGGAAACGACCAGGAACTGGAACGATTAAAACGATTGCGCGAGCGGCAGCTTGCAGATCGCGATCCGCTCGTCGAGCAACGTCAGTTTCAACGCGCCAGCGCCCAGCGAGAACGAAGATTAGCCAAAAAATCGTACTCAGTTGGACAAATGTGGAATGATGTTCCCCATGCCTGGAGGGGCTTCTTCTACGGATTGGTGCTGGGAACCGTAGTTATGATCATCCTGCCACTATTTTGGACCTCGCCCTGGGCAATTCCCTGCTCGGCAGCGACCATCGTCTTCTTTGCGATCGTTGGCGTCATAATAGGACGGGCGATCGATACCCGGGAAAACATCAAAGATTTGATTCGATGAATTTACACGAATTGCCTCAAAAGCCTGTCTGCGTGCAGGCTTTTTTCATACCTTTGATAAGTGCGATTCATAGAATACAATAAGATGGCAATGAACAACACCACTGCGGCTGTCCCGCTAGAAAGCTTGATGGAACTCCTCCCTGAAACATTCAACCTGGCTGATCGGGATGTGGTCCAACGCGCCTATCGAATAGCAGAAGAAGCGCACCGCGAACAAAAACGCAATTCTGGCGAGCCTTATATCAATCATTGTATCGCGGTGGCCATCATCCTGGCGAACTTGCGTGTACCGCCGGAAGTGGTGGCAGCCGGGTTGCTGCACGATACGGTTGAGGATACGGATGTTACCCTGGAGGATATCCGTCGCGATTTTGGGGATGTAGTGGCCAGCCTGGTAGATGGAGTCACCAAGCTCTCCAATCTGCCACGCGTCAGTCACAATGGGCATGAGGGCAAAGATGAGCCCAACTCATCAGACAAAGATGTAGAACTGATCAAGCCCCAGGCCCCCCTGGGTCGCAGCGCCGATGTGGTCTCTGAAACATTGCGTAAAACTTTCCTGGCAATGGGTGATGACGTGCGCGTAGTTCTCATCAAATTAGCTGACCGTCTGCATAATATGCGCACGTTGGGCCATATGCCGGAAGAAAAACGCCGCCGCATTGGGAAGCAAACGCTTGAAATTTATGCCCCACTCGCCAATCGGCTAGGGATCTGGCAGATCAAATGGGAATTGGAAGACCTGGCCTTTCGTCACGTGGATCCTGATAAATATCGAGAAATCGCTGATCAACTAAATGAAAAACGGCCAGATCGCGAAATACAGGTGGGTCAGATTGTCGACAATCTGAAACAGATGCTGACTAATAATAATATCCAGGTGGAAATCAGTGGACGCCCAAAACATATCTACTCAATTTATCGCAAAATGCAAAGGAAGGAAAAATCCTTCGACCTGGTGAGAGACCTGCGGGCCGTACGCATCATCGTTCCAGACGTCCCATCTTGCTACGCCACCCTGGGCCTGATTCACACACATTGGCGTCCCATACCAGGCGAATTTGACGACTATATCGCTGCCCCAAAGGATAATTATTATCAGTCCTTACACACCGCGGTCATTTACGATGATGGCAAACCGCTGGAGGTGCAGATCCGCACCGCTGAAATGCACCAGAACGCTGAATATGGCATCGCGGCGCACTGGAAATACAAGGAAGGTACACAGCGCGATAAATCTTACGAGCAGCGCATTACTGACTTGCGTAAAATGATGGAATGGCGTAGTGACGTTGATGACGCGCAGGAATTCATCGAGAGCATGAAATCCGATGTGTTCCAGGACCGCGTTTATGTTTTTACCCCGCGCGGTGACATTATCGACCTGCCAGGCGGTTCGACCTCAATTGATTTCGCTTATCACATTCACACAGATATTGGCCATCGCTGTCGGGGGGCGCGGGTTAACGGGAAGCTCGTCCCGCTGGAATATGAGTTGAAAACCGGCGACCAGGTTGAAATCCTGACCGCGAAGCGTGGTGGTCCCAGCCGGGACTGGTTGAACACCAATCTTGGCCTGGTCAAGACGCAGCGCGCGCGCTCAAAAATCAAGGTCTGGTTCAAAAAACAGGATTACGAACAAAACCTTTCATCCGGTCGCAACATCCTAGAACGCGAGTTGGGACGGTTGGGACTCAGTGAAAAAACCAATTACGAAAAACTGGCACGCGAATTAGATTATCGCGTACCGGACGATTTGTATGTAGCACTGGGCACCGGCGATCTCTCGGTCAGCAAAATCGCACAAAAACTGTCGGATGATGAAGAAAACGTTGATATCCTGACAGCAGGCACACCCACCAGCGAAGCGATTTCTGCGGATGCCGTTGATGTGGTGGGGCTGAAAGGCCTGCTCACAAACGTTGCCAAATGCTGCAACCCCACACCCGGCGATGAGATTGTCGGCTATATCACCCGCGGGCGTGGAGCAACCGTACACCGCCAGGATTGCCCCAATGTATTGCGCATACGTGAACGAGAGCGGTTGGTGTCCGTATCCTGGGGTTCACATGTGCGTACGTATTCAGTGCCGGTACGCATCCATGCTTATGATCGCCAGGGATTGATGGGTGACATCTCCAATTTGCTCAATACGGAGAGTATCAACATCGCGGATGTAACCGTTAAGACAAATCAGAATCTGGCCGAAATTAAACTGGTCATAGAAGTACGCGACATCGAGCAGCTCAGTCGCATCCTGACGCGTATCGAAAATCTGCCCAACGTAATGGTAGCCCAGCGCACAAAACCGGGGTAAGAAATTATTATGTCTTTGCTAAGTGTTAAAGTAGCACGCAAACGAATCCTCTCCCATTTCCAACCTGTTGGAACGGAAACCCTGCCACTGGCGAAATGCGCCCGTCGCGTACTGGCCACGGATGTTGCAGCAAAAAACGATCTCCCGTCTTTTGACAATTCATCCATGGACGGATTCGCCGTCTTCGCAGCCGACCTGGCTGACGCCTCACCCGCTTCTCCCCGGACCCTGAACGTGGTCGCCGATATACCAGCCGGCACCAACCCTGACGTGACTCTTGCCCCCGGGCAGGCCGCACGTATCATGACCGGCGCGCCCATGCCCAAAGGTGCGGACGCGGTCATCCCCGTTGAAGAGACCGACTTCCACGACCGCAGTCCTGGCACGCCCGCTCCAAAAAATGTGAGCATCTACAAAACCCTAAAAGCAGGCGATTACGTTCGCGGGCAGGGCACAGACGTGCGTATTGGCCAGCCCATGTTGAAAAGCGGTCACAAGCTGCGTCCGCAAGATTTGGGGTTGCTGGCCATGCTGGGCGTGGCAGATGTGCCCGTCTATCGCAGGCCGCGTGTGGCATTACTTTCCAGCGGTGATGAGCTCCTCCCGGTAGATGCGCCGCTGCAACCTGGTAAGATCCGCGACTCGAACACGTACACTCTATCAGCGCTGCTTGAGAGCGCAGAAGTGAAAGTGTTGAATCTGGGCATCGCTGCCGACCGGCGCGAATCTGTAGAAAGTTTGTTGGAGAAAGCCGCTGCTGAACAGGTTGACCTGATACTGTCATCTGCTGGGGTGAGTGTAGGTGCGTTCGATTTCATCAAGGATGTGGTCGAAGCCCAGGGTGAGCTGACGTTCTGGCGCGTCAATATGCGACCGGGCAAACCGCTGGCATTTGGGAAGTTCAAGGGCATTCCGTTCATTGGGTTACCCGGCAATCCAGTGTCAGCTTTCGTTGGGTTTGAGGTTTTCGTGCGACCAGCGCTGGAGCGAATAAGTGGGCTGGAGTTGGTAAACAGGCCCAGGGTCCGGGTGCGACTCGCTGAGAGCCTTTCATCCGATGGACGCGAGAGCTACTTACGCGCCAATGTGCTCGAGGAAAATGGTATACTTTGCGCGCATTTGGCCGGGCATCAAGGCTCTGGAAACCTGCTCTCAATCGTGCAGGCAAACGCTTTACTGATTATCCCCGCTGGGGTAAAATCGCTCGCTACTGGAGAAGACGTTGATGCATGGTTACTTTAGCTTCGAGGAATTTCATGGATAAATGGCTGTACCGCATCTCAATAATTCTGGTCGTGATTGGACTGATCGTCTCGATCTATATGACCATTTACAAGGCGACCTCCAATGATGCTCTATGCCTGGGCAGCGGCGATTGCGCCAGCGTGAACGCAAGCCGCTACTCAGAAGTGTACGGTATCCCGGTTGCCAGTGTAGGTGTGGCCGGTTATTTTGCCATTCTGCTCACCCACTGGTTCGAACGCCGAGACAAGTTCTTTGAGAAGAATGGTCCTTTGTTGATCTTTGGCATGGCATTGACCGGCTTTTTGTTCACAATCTATCTGATCTACATAGAATTTGCGGTTCTGAGGGCTTACTGTCCATTCTGTCTGGCTTCGCAAACTGCTATGACGCTTATATTCATTCTCTCCATCATGCGGTTGGTACGTCAACCGCAATAATTCCGGAGGAAAGCATGCCCCGTATTCGCTGCCATTACATGGATTGTATTTTTATTGATGAGGGATATTGCAGTGCTGCTTCTGTTGAAATAGATCCTGATACCGGTTGTGCAACTTACTCACCATCTGAAGACGAGGTGGATAACTGGGAAGGGGACGATCTGGATGATTGGGAAAACGAAGAGGAAGATGATGATCTCTGGCTGGACGACGACGATCCTTTTTAATCGAGCCTAATAATTGCGTTTTTGATTTGTAGGGGCGAAGCATACCCTTCGGGCACAGTGCTTCGTCCCTACTTGTTGTTAAATGCGTACAACAAAACTCCCACCGCAACGGATAAATTAAGCGAACTGACTTTTCCTCGCATGGGCATTGAGACAGTCAAATCACAGGCTGCAATCTGTTCATCAGAAAGACCTTTTTGCTCGCTACCAAGCAATAGCACCCAGGGCAAATTGTCAAGGCGAATCTCGTGATAATCCATCTGTGCATGTGCGGATGTGCCAATTAAACGAAGCCCGTTGGCTTTTGCCCAATCTGAAAACTCTTCAAAGCTTGTCCGGATAACTAGCTTCCAGAACAACGTCCCCATGCTGGCCCGCACACAGGTAGGATGGTATAAGTCCACCCCCCCGTTCAGCAAGAAAAGAGCATCTGCACCGACCGCGTCGAGTGTGCGCAAAATCGTCCCAACGTTGCCAGGGTCTTGCGGCGAAACCAATGCAACACCACTCTGTATTTCATGCAGGTCACTGAAGCCCGATTGTCGTTGTTTTACAGATGCCAAGATGCCCTGGGGATGATCTTTTTCAGTTAGCGCTTTCATCACTTTGGCGGATACGGGTTGAGGCCCGTATCCTATACGCCGGGCGTTATCCAGCAGGGAAGTGGCAAACTGGCCGGTCAGCAAATCAGGGGCATAGAGCAAAGCGTCCACATCCCAGCCAGCTTCCAACGCAGAACCGACGTGATGCAAGCCCTCGGCCAAGAACAAACCACTTTGAGCGCGCGCCTTGTGATTTTTTAGTGAGCGGATTTTTTTTACAAGCGGGTTGGAAAGGCTGGTAAGCAGCGGGCGGTCATTCATGCCCTGATTGTACACTTAAACAAAGAGATGACCGTCACCTCTAAAGTGACGGTCATCTTACATAAAACGATTATTCAGTAACAACAACCAGGGAGCCGGCCATGCCAGCCGTGTAATGGCCTTCGGTGCCACAAACGATCTGGTATTCACCAGGTTCACTTGGTGCCGTGAATGTAAAGGTTCCAGATTCACCAGGTTCTAGCTCCGCCTCCCAGTAAATATTATCTTCGTCTTCGTCGCCAAAATCATCCCCTACGCTCGTACCGAACTTCATAATGACAAATTCATGCTCTACAGCACCATTATTCGAAAGCTCCAATGTGATTTCCTGGCCCACTGGGATGGCATACTCGGAAGGTTCAAACATGAATTCCACCATGTCCACTGTCAAATTTGTTTTTGGTCCGCTAGCACCGCATGCACTCAAAGTCAGCAAAAAACCTAATGTAAAGACTGCCAATAACAGATACTTCTTCATCTCATTTCTCCTTTACGGATGATATTTATCATAATTAGTATACAACTTAAGAATATCGTTTCGCAATCATCCAATCGAATGATTTTCTCATCACCCCCCTTTTTACATTTCAAACACGCAAAAGGAGATTTTCTGTTAGACTTGACATATCAACTTCAACTGGAGTTTCTTATGACTGACAATCGCTATTCAGACCTGAACCCTCATGCCCGCATCCTGCTCGGACCCGGACCTGGTATGGCCGCCCCGCGCGTGGTTCGCGCGATGGCCACTCCCCCCGTTGGGCATCTCGATCCCGACCTGCTCGCAATCTACGCCGAAGAAC